>Ga0116231_10002253_pt1 | contig 40290 bp, 25 predicted proteins | sample S1TSphgellanicum_2_FD_89695 | JGI IMG/M metagenome (GOLD analysis project Ga0116231, IMG submission 89695) | Host-associated microbial communities from peat moss isolated from Minnesota, USA - S1T2_Fd - Sphagnum magellanicum MG | ecosystem: Host-associated > Plants > Peat moss > Unclassified...
CACGTCGACTTGGATTCCTCCACTTGATTATCCATGTCAAGTATGTCAGAGGACGGACGATGTTGATCAGATGCTACTTTGTGACAACTGTAATGGTGGATACCATCTCTTTTGCCTCAAGCCGAAGCTCATTCAAGTTCCCGTCAGCAATTGGTACTGTTCATCATGTTCTCCTACAACACCTTGATTCCTACTCAGACCATGCCACGCTTTTCCCGGCTCAGGTCTGGGGGGGGATACATGAAAATTTCATCTCAGCCTCCCTTGTGCATTGTATATATATGTGTGTGCATGCATCTCTTTGATTAGTTTCTACCTTTAATTGGTTTTAGGCTGTTTGTTTAGTAGAGTTTCCTGCGGATTCACACCTTTATGACACTGTATGTCACGACACTACACGTCACGACATGTTCAAGGTTTGATATGAATTTGGAGCTCATTACCTATGTCATTGTGTGGCATGTTTTCTTTTAATTTTGGACCCAAACATTATACTAATGTACTCTCGGAGGACATGCAAAAGCTATTATTGTCTACATGACAGAAATGAAAGCATCTTTAAATGAATGGAACAACCAAGAAGAAAAAGGGGGAAAAAGGTATGGTGGAATTCCCGGAATCCAGCCATCAATCACAATAGAGGACTCGTATTTCAATGAAAATGTTTAGTATGTCCATTAAGCATGGTTGTAAAAAAGTTTTAATTGCAAAGCAACCATATTTACACCAAAGTCTTTATTAGTTGATACACCTAAGTGCAAAACATAAAAACAAGGAGGGTTAAGTATGCCATGGGAAAGATGTTTTTGGATATCGACATGCTCTAGTTCCCAACTATTAGATGGTATGAAGGCACAAAGTAAGTGCACCTTGTAGGATTGTACATAAACTATTAATTTTTTCAAATGTACATGTTGTTTCAAAATTTGTAATTGAAGAAGTTGGGAAATAGGGAGCTAAAGGGCATATGAAAATCCCATTAACAACAAGCTTTAGTGTAAAAAGTATAGACATAAGTAAATCATTAGGCAGATTTTTGTAGCATAATTGGAAGGTACCTTATTGTAGAATTTTTTTCCATCATGAAGGTGGGCATTTCAAAAAATGTAATGCGCATTTTTACAAGTGTTTTATTTTTCAAACACCTTCTTTTGTTTTTCTAATACCCAGTGAAAATCCATCGAAGGTCACAAGAATTATTTAAAAAAAAAAAAATCCACCGAACATTTTATGTTTGATAAAACCTTCAACCAAGTGATTTATCCTACACTAGCTCTATGGAATAGACACAATATAGACGCATAAAATGTATAGGATCATGGAATAGGTACAATATACATGCAATATACAAGGTCTCATTGAAAATATGCATAATATACACCAAATATTCAAGTGATGTGAAATAAGCATAACACAAACAAAATATACATGGTATGTGGAATAGGCATAAATATACAGGCTTTTTGAAATAGGCTTGTGCATAAATGTGAGAAAAAACCTATGTGATTAATGTTATATTGTTAGAATGGGAGTCTTGAATTGTTCTGAGGAATTCTTTTCAACAAGCTTAGCACTTCAAATGTTATAATAATTCTCATGAACTTGTTCACATGCGAAGGTGTGAAGAAAAAAAATGTGGCCAATGAGATTCTTGGTGCCTTGAATTGTTTTCCAAAAGGATGATCATTGATTCACTACAAAAAGTACAAAGTTGAACAAACCCATCAACAAAATCCTCTAAACTACATTAAATCTCTTTCCCAATTATCATAAAAAAAGAATAATCATGTCCTGAATGTGTGATTCCTAATTCCTTGTTCATTATAAGGCATGATTTTTTTGGCTTGTTGCCTCATTTTAAGGGAATACAAATTGTAAATATTTGTTTCTCTTCATGTTTATTTCCAACAATTATTTCACATCTTAGATCTCTTACTTGTCTTTCAATTAATTTTGGATTTTTGAGCTTCAAAACATAGGAAAATGTCTTTCCTATATAACAATTTCACAAATGTGGAGTGTGGTTTCCATATGGCCTTGTTACCTATTTCATTCCTTGGGTAATACTTGTCAAATGGTATCATTACAAGGAAATGTGTTCAAGTTCATTTTATATTTTATTAAATTTGATTAAACTTTAATAATTTTGTCATCGTCAAAATGACCATTGCCGTAATGAAGAGGGAGCAATGGCTATGAACAAGTGAATTCATTAATATTTCAATTCATTAAGTTATTTTTTAAATTAGGCTAAAGATTTTAAAAGCCAGGTTAAACGCGTAGGAACCTAAATTAAGTTTGTTTTTTAGAAGACTAGGCTAAGCACCTAAGAGGCCAATCATCTAAGAACCTAGATTAGGTTACTTAAGTCAATTTAAGAACATAAACTTAGGCCATCCAGCCTAAGTTACAAAGATAGCTCATCAATTAAGGTGCAAATGTGAAGGTTTAAACCTTTCACCTCCCTTCCCTTCCATGTTAGGAACAAGTCTTCAACCATTAAACCATTATTTAAATAAATGAAATTATTTATCACCACATTATTATCCACATTATTGTCTTAACATATTTAAGTATCTAAATCCTAGGTATCTTTTTCACCTATGTTACCTTATCACCTTATGTTTCATACTTATGTAGCCTAGGATATTAATAGGCCACCCTAAGTTACTATTAGGCTAATGTAAATTGCTAAGGCTATTTATAAGCTACCATAAGTTAGGTTCTTAGGCTAGTCTAAATTATTCTTAAGTTAGTGTAGGGTATTTTTAGGTTAGTATAAACTATCCGAGGCTACGTATAAGCTACCATAGGTTAGGTTTTTAGGTTAATCTAAGTTATTATTAGGTTGATGTAAGTTATATGTAGGCTATATGTTGGTTATTTTTAAGGTACTATAGGTTAATCCTTGGTTATTCTTAAATTAATGTAGGCTACCTTAAGCTATTCTTAATTACCGTAGGTTAAGTTTGTAAGTTAATCCTAGTTATCTTTAAGTTATGTGTAAGTTACCATAAGTTAAATTTATAAATTAATCCTAAGTTATTCATAAGTTACTTTAGGTTAATGTAGGTTACCTTAGGCTATGTGTAGCATACCATAGGTTAAATTCATAGGCTAGTTTTAGGCTAATCCTAAGCTATCTTAAATTACCATAAGTTAGGTTTTTAAACTAATCTTAAACTATTCTTAAGTTACCATAAGCTAGGTTAAAAATTTATTCCTCAGTTATTTTTTAGTTATATTAGGTTATGTATAAAGTACCATAGGTTAATCCTAGGCTATTTTTAGGCTACTATGCATACATTATGAAAAATTGCATTTGTTGAAACCACATTACCCTACACTAAAACTCAAAAAATAATGCCTATACAACTATCCTTTGAATATTACAACTATTATGTAATTATCCTTTTATAAATATGGGAAATTAATAAATAAATTATCACATCAAAAAATTAGTTAATTGTATTATCAATGCAAGTGAGTTGAAAATGAATATTTTATATGGTAATTTATATGCACTGTACATACATCTGTAGTCAACCATATTTGATTTTTTAATGAATTTACTATAATTGCGACCTATTGTAAATGTGCCACTGGCACAATAACTATGTTGTAATTAATGTACAATGTATGTACATGTGATCATGCCACGTGTCCACATTTCTATCACTCATTATGAGATTCATTTGTAACTACTTTTCAACTATGTTGTGATTATTATGTAACAACTTGTAATTTAATAAGGACACAAATTCATACGTAATGTTTTATAAATAATTATTTTTTCATTAATTTGATCATTAAATATTAATTGTGCTTAATACACTTAATTATTATGACATTACTAATTCTAATAAATAATTAATTATCTAAATTCATTGACAAATAATTATTTGGATACATATAATTAGTTTAAGTGTGAAAAATAAAATTATCTATATATAATTTTATTAAAATTTTAATTCATGTGTACATATGGATATGTTTATTTATATTTTGATGTTTATTTATCCAAATTCATATTTAATATTTAATGTTTAATAATGATTTTTTCAATAATTTATTATTATTAAATATGAAATCATATTTCATTTACTTAATTATTATGAACTAATCACTTAAATTCAGTAATAAAATATTAATATGAATTATAAATTAGTTTGATTGAAATATATAGTTTGTTAATTAATCCAATTAATTAATAATTTTTTCAAACTTTTAGATAATAAATGATTGATTATATGGATTTAGATAATAAATTATCTGAAATCAAATAACTAATTATATGGACTAAATTAATTAATGTAAATCACTATTTCAGATAATTAAATATTAAATAATTAATTCACATATATAAATATCATATAATTACTAATTCAATTGTATGATTCACATAATGAAAAAAAAACACAAAGCATGTGGAAAATTCTTTTTGTTATAACAACTCAATTTATAATTTAAAAAAAACAAAAAAAATTAACCTATATGTTTTATCTTTGAATCCCATGTCACAAATTATATAAATAAGGTATTTTCTCTTATGTTTTCACATTAAAACAAACATGTCATTTTGAGATGAATTAAAAAAAACATAACCCTAAGAATAAAATAAAATAAAATATTTATATGACTATTTTTTAATTCACTGTGTCTTGTATTTTCTTACCTATTTGCCTATTCACATAAGTAAATAGGATTTATTAAATAGGTATGTAAGTTGTAAAACCTATCAACCTACCTACCTATGGTTATGTATCGACCTATTTAACTATTAAAATGGATTTTTTTTCTAGATTCAATTAATATGCCATGTGGCAATTTTTTTAATATAACACATGTCATAATCGCATACTAAAGTAATCATAAATAAATGATGAAAATCAAACTCCACAAAGAAAATAATTTTTAAATCCAAAATTTTCATAATACCATGTGTAAAATTTTAATGGATGGATGAAAATTAATAACGTCATGCTAATGTTATGGTTATAGTTGTAGTGGAGTTGCATAGTATTTGAAAAAGAGTTGTTTCACCAAAGTTGCAATTGAATTGCAATGAATTGCACCATATATATAGTGAGTTGTAACTTTTGTAACTCATGCAACTTGTTTGGTATCACTTAGAGTACAGAAATATGATGAGATATATGTAATCATTACAATTCAAAAACTAAGTTGCAAAGCTAGTTGCAAAACACATTTTTTTTTCATAATGATAGGTTATTCGAAGTTATTCCACCTTACATTATTTTAAATTATTTTACCCTAAGTTACTTTTGGCTATTGTAGGCCATTTTACCTTAACTTATTTTAGACGATTTTACTCTAAATTATTTTAAATTATACTTTACATTATTCCAAACTATTCCACCTTAGATTGTTTTTGGTTTTTTTTATTATCCCACTTTATATTATTCATGGTTATTCAACATTATTCCACCATAATTTATTTAAAATTATTTTAGGCTATTTCATTCTAAGTTATTTTAAATTATTCCACCTTATGTTATTTTCAAATATTTTAGGCTATTCCATTTTAAGTGATTTTAACTATTTTACCCTAGGTTATTTTATGTTATTTTTGGATATTCCATCTTTGGTTATTTAAAATTATTTTAAACTAAATTATTTTCAGTTATTCCACTTGAAGTTATTTTACCTAAAGTTATTTTTGGTTATTTTAATTTATTTCACCTTAAATTATTTTACCTTTGGTTGTTTTACCTTATGTTATTCTTGTAATTTTGAAATTATTCCACCTTAGGTTATTTTATATTATTTCACCATATTTTATTTAAAAATATTTTATGATAGTCCACCTTGGTTTATTTTTTACTAATCCACCTTAAACTATTATAGATGATTTCACCCTATATGTTATTTTAGGCTAAAGTTAAATAACCCAAAATAGTTTAAACTATTTAAAAGTAAAATAATGTAAAATAGGATAGAATAAAATGGCTTTAAATAAATTTGAATAGTGCAAAATAACATAGTTTTCAATAGTTTTTAAAAAGTTAGGGTACAATACCATGCAATAACCTATGATAAAATAACTTAAAATATTTTACAATAACCTAGGGTAACCTAAAATAACTTAGGGAATTTATAATAATCTAGGGTATAACTTGAAAGAGCCTAAAGTGTAATAGTTTAAAATATAATAATTTAAAATAACCTAAAATACATTAACATAAGATATTTAAAACAATAACATCAAACGAAATTGATTTATGTAGTGAATTAATTTAATTAATAATGAAAAATGATGACTACAGAATGACCCTATATTGATATAACTTTAATCAAGGTGAATTGATTATGATGAAATGGACCTATTTCATTTTAAAAGTCTTATAATGATTTAGGCTAGTGAATTACACCCCACTTTTGTACTAATGAAAAAATCTTTGTTGGCTATTGCTTTTATAATGAAATGCAAACCCTCACATTCATCAATTTTCAAGAGAAATGAGGAACAAGAGGTTTAAGATAATACTAAAACAAATTCACAAGCAAAAGTTCAAAATGAAATCAATTTACACAAAACAAGGAAAATGATGCTTAATGCAAATTAGAGCCAAAATGGAACACAAATGAACCATGAGCAACACATATCACAAAACACACTATGATTCAAACTTGAGAATTTAACATTTTCCTCCCTATAGGATGAAGTAGATACAACTGATGTTTGACATTAATTAATTCTCAAAATGTCTTATTGGAAAAAAGGTTTATATTGTCAAAATTTAAAGAAACTGAACTCAAGACCCTTCCACATATGAGGGACAATCCAAACCATAATTGAAGTACCTCCATAACATCATTAGTAAATAAATAACTTATTGTACTTATGAAATGTTGTTGAAATTTATGAAATATTCAAGTTTGGGTTGGTGTACCCCATTTTTTCCCAATTTTTTTTTTTTCAACAAACATATATTGATTATTAGTCATGGCTATGATATTATGTGATTGGGGGCGAGGGTTACATCATAGTGATGAGAGGTCTCCCAATCCATTCCCATTTTCACACCTTAACCTTGATCACGAGCCCAAGCTTGGGGTTGCAACTAAAATCCCACATTTGAAAATTATTTTTTAATTTTTTTCCTCAAACCATAGGTGATGTAACATCATTAAAATGCATAAAATTACATTGATATATACACAATTTAATCTTGGGTCAATGCAAATTATAGCAAACCAAAATTGGGCAAGAAGATACATCCTTTCAAAACTCCACTTTACCTAGATTTTGGGGTGACAAAACAACAAACAAGTTATTTTTCATAAGGCCTTGATTGATTTTTCCATCTTATATATTAAAGTTACAGTGTCTGTCTGTCTGTCTGTCCGGGCAGTTTCCAGGCACTGTCCGGACCTTTGTTTTTTTATTTTTGTTTTTGTTTTTTGTTTTGTTTTGTTTTGTTTTTTTTGATGGGTTTTGTTTTCTGTGACAGTTATTACTCGACGGGTGCATTATGCACCAGGTTCACACTAGTATTAATTACAACATAAAGGTTTTGTTTTTGTACATGATTGCACAATCACAACATAATTTATTCTTTTCGCAATGTTTTATGGACTTCCAAAAAAATCTTGTTTTACATTACTAATACAATCCATACAAAATTTATTACAATTGAAACATAACTTAAGATCTTTTAAACTTGATTTATTGACATATTGTCTATAAACTAAATTCAAGTCCCTTTAACAAGCACAATATAAATCATTAAACCATTTTGATGTCAATACAAAAAATTGTTCCAAGAATTATGATCCTTGATTTTCAACTTCAAAAGTTCATATCTTTTATAGTTTTATGAATTATCCATGAAAAACATCTACATAGCATACGTATTCAAGTTGATAACCTAACTATAGGTCCATGTGGACAAATTTTAACATGTATTATAAAATATATAAATAGGGTAGTGTCACCCACATCATGAATTTGATGTTACATTCCTTTTGGTCTAGTGTAACTTGCACTCACTCACTTCAAAGGACTCAAATATGTTTTCACCTTCAATAGTCAATGATACATTAAGGCCTTTGTATTGGATAATATATGTTGCTTCACTTTGTATATGTCAGAAATCATGTGATACATCTGTGTGACAAAGTGTTGTTATTTTGTGACTCATGTGTAGTTGTGAATTGTGTCCATGGTGATTGATTTGTCTCCTGAAGCTTTCAAGTTGGACAGAACAAACTATTAGACTTGGAAAGCAAAGATGAAGGAAGGCGGCACCACTTCTCATGAAAGAAGGCACTTGGAGGCATGTTGACCCACAAGGGGGAACTCTCTAGTAGTAGCAGATGAACCTCCGAACAATGTAGCCAAAAGGGTAAAAGGGTCTTCATTCACTATTCATGTTAGTGAAAGAAAATGTGTTTCTCAAACATTTTTGAGTGCGCAGACCCCATTGAGGCATGGACTTTGTGGCCGCCCTCCTACTCATAGAATATTAAAGTTGGAAGATTAATGTTTAGGACAAGCTTAGTTCATTGCATTTGCATGAAAGAGCCTTTGTGACAGAGTTTATTCACTAGATTTAAAAGATTCAGGTAGAGCTAAAAGGTGTAGGTGCTCCTGTACTGGATGCTGACTTGGTAGAACAAATAGAAAGTATGCTTCTCCCAAGCTATGACTATGTATATCAAATTATCTTGAATCTCAATGCCATGCCATTGTTCAATGATATGATGGTCAGCCATTTCTCTTCATGAAAGTCCATAGACCATGAGGATATCCAAATGGAAGGGACGACATTATTGATGTTGTCAAGTGTCTTAAAATTGTCATGCATTTCATCAACAATAACTTGAAGTTTGTTGCCATCGACGTTCCACAAAAATATCACATGATTCCAAATCTTCTCAAGTGCAAAAATGTATAATAGCATTCTTACTTTCTATTCTTTCAAAACGTTCTCCAAAATCCTAGAGCCAAAAAATCATTGAAATGTGTTACCTATTTGATTGATTGGTCTCAATGTGTTTACATCCAAAGGCATATCAATTCAGTCTTAGACAAAGGAATGTCCTCCAATTAGAAGTGTAGGGTTCCCACATGATATCACCCACATTACTAGGTGGCCAATTCATTGGTCTTTGTGGTTGATAACTCCTAGGGCCCCTTGGCTTTAAGGAAGAATGTAAACATTGCAAGTCAACTTGGATCAATTATTGGCTTCAACCTAGACCATAGATAGCTCCCAAGCAAGGCTTTGATTTGTGTTATCATTTTAGGGGATTAGCCTATAACTTAAAAGATCAAAAGGAAGAAGAGATAATTTGGTTGATTGTGGGTAGATTCATTGATTCATGAAAGATGCACTTTTGTCTAGGAATAAAATTTGTTACAATTTTTTTTAAGCATCATATTCCAATCACATAAGGTGTAAGAGGACAACCTAGTCTGATGCCCCTATCAATTGGAAAAGCCTTGCAAGGGTTGCTCTTGTGACAAGTTGAAGGGGATGGATTCTTCAGAAAAGTTTCGCTGAAGATGAACCAAATGGCAATGAACAAGACTTGCATAAAATATTGTGGAAAGATCGAATACACTCTATAAGATGCTTCTTGAATCTCTACGTTTAAAGAAAAAGAATCTTGATCAGTCTTTCTTTTTGCTGGGTTGCTTGAAATTTTAAGTGGATTAGTTTATTCTAATCCAATCCACACCACCACCACCACCACCATCAGGAGCTGATGCAGTTGGTGCGAAGCTCACAGTGCCATGACAACAAGCATTGATTTGATTTTGAAATGAAATATAACACTGTCAACAGCTGTTGACCACAGATGGCTGATTCAGCAGTCAAGAATTTTCGCAACTTGAAATGACAAAGGACTTTGAAGAAGTGGCTTGTACCATTGGCAAAAGAATGGACAGGTTTACTTATTCATGTGCCAAAGCGGTATACAGAACTTCTCACTTTCCACTAGAATCTAGCGAATCCTATTTGCAATTGGCCTTTCTTCTTCAACAAAATCTGAAAGGTCTTGATGGAAACCCCATGCTACAGAGGTGATTTCTTGTGCAGGATGTGCATCCCTGAAATCTTTTGCCATTTCCTCAGCCTCTCCATATACCCTCTGTGCATCAACCCCCACAACAGACAGATCTTGAGATTAAAAACTGGAAACTCAAAACATTCACATCATTATCCCTTACCTTTCTTGTGAACAAACATAGGTTCGTGATAGTGGTGCACAGGAATGAATGGAGGGGAGCTCACTGCAACAAGGTGGTGGTCCTCCTGATTCCATTAGTAACTCAACAAAAAGTGAGGGAGAAATTTTTCACTTCTTTGTCAGTAAGCATAAGCCCATCTTCACTCTCCAAGTCAGCAGTGCTGCATGAAAATGAAACATGCATGCATGCAGTATCATCTTCTGCATTTCTTCATTTCTTCAGGGAAAATGAAACAAAAAGCCATCCCTGCTGCACCCAGCAGTCTCAATCGCTACTTTGTGCATAACCTATCCTCAGAGCAGCATTTGGAAATACACAATGGAAAAATTGCAGGGTGCATTTGATGTGCATCATTCCCTGAGTAGCAATCTTGCAATTTGCTGAGCAGTACATCCAGTCTGCTGGCAGTTTGCTCAACCAGAAACAATTGCATGGTTGGTTCACACTGCATCTCAATAGTCATGTAGATCCAGACTTGTGGATGGAATGGTTCACAACATTCAAACTGCCTAGAATGAAGGATAAAAATCTTACGCAAACTTGTTTTCCACCAATAATGAGATTGCATAAATTCTCATCAAAAGCAGCGATGGATACGCACATGCATCTTCCCACCTAGAGAGAACCCAGAAGGACATTTGTGAACACCAGGAGTACACAGTAGATGCCCAAGGACCCTAGTCGTCTACGAGAATTTTTTTTTATCATGTTGCAATGTATGGTTCAATGTGAGTGTGATAAGCACAGTTAGAGAGTGATCTGCTTACAGAGTCCTTCGAGGAACGTAAGGAAGCTTGTGAGGACTGCTTGAAACGATGATACACTGGTAAGAAGGCTTGTTACACCCTGTGAAGAAGATCACATATTCTGTTGTCAATGTAGGAAAACCCTCTTTGTGTTCTTGTAATCTGGATTCTTTGGGTTCTTTCCATTTCTGGCATCTCCTCAGCAGCAGCAGCAGCATCTTCCGATCAGAACCTGTAGCTAGGTTACCCTCCTCTTCCGCCACATGATGAGGAATAATGTGGAATGCATCATCTGAAGGTTCTGTTAATCGATGCTGATGCTGCGTTCGTTGTTGCTATCTTCAACTGGTGGAGAGATTGTCTGCGACGATGATGACGATGATTATGATACGTCGAGCTTGAAAGACATTTGCAGATGTACTAACAATCTTAGGGCTCTTGCACCACTCTCAGTGCCAATTATATCCAGGTTGTTGCTTCTTACATTGGAGATCTGTGCAAGCGAAGAATTTCATTGTTAGGTCTAAAGCAAGCATTCCCTTTGACAACACCATCTTTCTTCCCGCAACAGACAATTCTATTTGCTCCTTTTATGCGTGCTCCCATTTTCTAGATGTTGTTTGTACCTACTGCTGAAAAGCTTGCACCACAGGTATCGTCTTCTTCAGCATGAAGCTTGAAATAAGCTTTTGCAATGTGTGTTTTGTCTACACTCAAACCTCTGAGCCAGCAGAAGAAGAAGAAGAAGAAGAAGGTGAAGAACTCCAGACCACAATTTTGGGGCCAGTAGCAACCAACCCTAAGTCTCCTAGTCTTCCATTGTCGTTGTCGTTGTCGTTGTTCACAGAGTCGCTGAATCTGTCCCTCTTGAAAGCTTTTGCTTCACGAGTTACATCAGAGATGTTGGCAGATTCCAGGAATTGTGGGCAATGAGGTTAGTCCTCCTCCTTTGCATGACAACCTCCTTTGTTGCCTACCCCTTTTCATTCTTTTTGTTTACAGAGAGTTTGCTGCTGCTCCCTCTTAAGAGCTTTGCTTCAAAAGAGATTTAGAGATGTCATTTATTGATGGCAAATGCTGTTAGGATTGTTGTCCAGAACTTTTGACTTTTCTATCTCAAAGTTTCCAAAATTGCCAGTACTCACTCATCCAGCTCAATCAATTGGGTCTGTGCTCCCGGGAGGAAAAAAAATATGGGTTGTCAAGACTGTGATATGGTTGATGCAGGAATTCCTCTTCCCTAGTTTTTCACTCACAAGAAAGAGAGCTAGCTAGCATGGTGGAGCAAGTGCAGGGCTATGGATGGTTTCCTGAAACTTTTAGCAATGTGTGGGTTGAATCTTACATCTGTGTGAAGAAACATGTCAAATTGTTGTTAAAGACTCAGGGAACGTTCTTAAACAGGCACATGAAGATTTTGAACATTGGGTTTGATGACAAGAATATCCATGCTAACACAAATTCTTTAATGCTATTTTAACAGGACTTGTTGCTCTGAGTGCGGGAGTGACCTAGAATTGATTTTTCACTTCAATGCTTTTGAGTCTCATTTTGCTATGTCCAATTTGAACAACATTGAAATGGGTGGGTTGAGGCAGAGTTGAAAGATGCAGTAGTTATTACAAGCCATCGGTTTTCTTCTGAAAGCAAAGAATGCAAAGAACTGGGAAACTGGATCCTAGGGTCAAATTTGTCAAGGACATGCACAAATGACCTCAAAGATCTCAAGTCCTGAGTAACATTATCTATGTCGTCAATAAGCCATTCTATCCAAATACTTTCAGAGCTCTTAAATACATTCCTTGCAGATTAGATACTTAAAACCAGCATCTGCATTAGAATGTGATACCAGCATGGTAAGGCTTGTTGAATTTTCCTTTCTCTCTCTCTCTCTCTCTCTCTAGTCATGGATTCTCATCATTATATTTCTAGTGTTGGAGAGGTAGCTGTTCCATAACAAAGAACTGAACTTGATGTTCAACTGCAGGTCTCCAAATGGGATTGAGTGTGATCACAGACTGGAGGCTAAGTTTCCTCAAGAAGGCTAAGTTCTCAACCTTCCTAAGGTTTCCAACAAAACCACAACCTGTTAATGCTGAATGTTTTGATTGATGGTTCTGGTTGAAAAACCAAATTCCACATCCTTTCTCCAAAGCTAACATGAAGGACAATAGATCAGCTTTACAGTCACCCAAATGCTTGACTAATGCATTCTATGATATGTAGGAGATTTCAACCTTGGATCTGGGTTTGATGTGCAAGACAAAATTTGGTTCAGTTTTGGAGGAGCTAGTACCACAGGTAGCATTGCCAGAAAGCAAAGTCTCTTCTGGTGCCTCCAGTCAACTCAGTGCAAACTGTGGATGCAAGAGCAGACTCAGTGATCAACCAAAATGAAAAGTTGCCAGAGAATTTTTATAACAAGTCCTTGGGTGAGGATGCACTCCTCATAGCATTGAAGTAGGTATTTGTTCATGGATCAAAAAGCAAAAATTGTTACTTGTTATGAACCTATTGGCTCACCACAAGTTTGCCAAAAGTATCAGTGGTGAACATTTTCAAGATAGAAGTTCTCAGAGTGAAACGCAAAAACCCAAGGCATGTTTCCTAGCTCGAGGGTTTCCTTGTTCCTCGAGATTGAACAAAATGGGCAAAAGCTCTGAGATAACTAGGATGAGTTAAGCATAAAATTAAGATAGACAATCTTTGGATGCTTTATAAAGTCAGTGAAATAGACTGGTTCAGCTACATGCACTGAGAGATGCATATTTCCAGACACGTTGTGTGCAGTTCTTTGAAATACGAACTTCCTCAATTCTTTTAATTGAATTGAGAAAATTTCAGGCATCATGATACAAACCCCTCAGGTTTCAAGTTTCTGTTGCATTTCTGTAAGTAATTGAATCCACCACTATGCTGGTTAACACTCAAGAGACTGCTGATAAACAAAGAGTCAATCATATCCTCATTCAAGCTATTTTGGTTACATTCTAGAACCTATTGTCTAAATATGGCTATTTCAATTTTTCTTCTTCATAATGTGGCAACTTTGGGCCTTTTTCTTCTTTTCCCACAAAAAGCCTTTGTATCTGTTGCACTGGCTTTTTTGGGGTTGCCAGGATGGGAAAATTCACCAAAAACAAAAACATTGAAGCATGCAATATTTGCAACCTGAACTGCTTAGGTACTACTGCAAACAAGAGACACAGTCATGGTAAACAGAAACAAGGGTGAAAACAGATCACAGTCCATCTTTGAATGAACATTGTTGTTTAAAGCTAAAAACCTAAGCAGTTTTATTTATTGTAGTTGTAGTTGCCTACACCAAAGAACCCAATTTGTTTGATGTTGCAGTAGACACTCTAGACTTAAAGCAAGCAGACAGTTGGATAGTCGATAGTGGTGCTACCAAGCATGTTATTGGCAATTGTGAGTTGTTTAACACCTTAGATCAGGCAAGTGGATCTAACACCATAGAAGCCATTCAAGGCCGAATTTTACCTATAGAGGGGATAAGGATTGTTAGCCTCTTTGCCACTAACAAAATAAAGATGAACAATGTCTACTACATACTTGGACTCATGAGCAATTTCATGTCCATTGGATGCATGGTTGACAAAGGATTTATTTTCATCTTTGATAAACACCAATGCTTGGTGTATAATGGACCTGATCAAGTTATAGAAGAAAGAATATGAGATCAGTACACTGGGTTTGTATCAGGATATTATTAGCAATCCTGCATTTCCCATTTGTGTGGTACAATCTATTAAGGTTAATTGTTTGTGGTGTCGATGAGTGGGTAATCTCAACCAACATAGCCCAACATCCATGGGTTCAAAAGGAGTCATCATTGCAGTTCCATTCATTTCAAGGTTTCTAGAAGTTCGCAACAGTTGTCATGTAAGGAAGCAATGTTGACATTGAAGTCTGCAGCTTGAAGAGTTAAACAACTTCTTATGCTTATCCATTTTGAACTTTGCGAAATGATTCAGCCACAATCCTTAATCAGGTCACAGTGTGTCACATTTGTTGACAATTTATTGCAGTTTACGTGGACTTTGGATGATGTGTTATAAGTGTCACTTTGTGAATCACTATAATTTGCACTCATCCCCTAATTCACTAGCACCAATCCTATGTCATTCTTCTTGCATCTTAGTTCTCAACACATATTTCCAAGATTATGTCACCATGGTTGAATTTTCTGATGAGGTTGTTGCTTATGTGTAGTCCATGGGTGAGCCCCACACCTATGCTCAAGCTACAACAGATCTTGCTTGGGCTTTTGCAACAAAGGAGCCAATGGATTCCATTTATATAAGTCGCCCCTATTTTGTTTAGGTTGACTGTGTGGTATAGTGTTTTCTGTGTTGGTATTAATAACATCCATTAGCTGGATGTGCTTTTGGTTTAGTGTTGAAGGCAATGAAATTTGATGAGTTTATAAATGTTTAACACATTTTAATAGATATTGAGACCATGAATTTTTGTAGGTGGATATAATGCAGTATGTATTGTGCTACATTTTAACATGTGTTTATATTTCTAAATTTGCAGAAACTTGTGTGACAGTAGTTTAGGGTCATAGTCCAAGGGAAAGTGGGATTCTAAGGGGTGCTTCCCATGTTGGTAGTTTGGGTTAATTTCGAAACGCCAGCAGTTGTTTAGGCATTAGTTCATTTTTTGCATTGCAAATTATAAAACTTGATATTAATATGTAAAAGGAAGTCTTCCCACTTACTCATGCTTTGTTCTTCATGCAATAGTGGAATGTACCCTAGCATGTGTTGTAGCAAAATGCAGAATGTAGGTTGATCATTTACTAGGTGTGAATACAAGGGTTGAAAGACCAGCATGTCTGCAATGGTGTCTTGGAGCAATCATTACAATTCAATTACAATTGTCATAAAACAATATTCTGTAACATGCATATCACTATAAGACTATGGCAATGGTATGGAGTTCGACAAAACAATATTTTATCAATAACTGAAAATTTAGATTAAAGAAAAACAACAATTTAAGTACACAAAGTGTTATGCAGCTTCAAATACAAATCCATACCCACATTTGATGTCTTGGATTTCCTTGGCTACATCTAAATGTGCATGTGCTTAGTTGTTCTGTCCTTTAGATGATTCTATTTTTGAAAATGGGGTTTTAGGATTCTTCTATGCCTTTTAAAAGTGTTATCACTGAGAGTAGATGGAAACAAAGGGTTTATGTTAGGGTGTTCAAAACCAATAATCCCTTTAGTTATCTTGTTTTATTGTTTGCATTTCAACACTTTCAGCCCTAAAAGTAAATGTAGTTGCAACGCGGGAATTTCAATGAATGTGGTTTTTATGTCATGAAATATTTGGTCAATGAAGTCCTTCATGTCAACTGTTTTGACATGGGCAATAGTGGTTGTCATCTCCAAGCTACTAATGTCTTCATTTTTATCTTCAATGTCATGTTTTTGATTAGGGAGGCCATTAGAAACCATTTGTCTAGTTGATGGAGGACCTTTGTTTACTCCATGGAATGTGCTCATATCCCTAACAATGGCAGAGTCTGGAATGTTAAGGTGTAGCATTTTGAATACCTTCATGACATGTTGGCATGTAATTCCTTGTTCTGCAAGTGGGCAATTGCATTTTGGCCACTCATATGATGGAGCGTGAATGGTCCATACTTTGGGTGTGTGGTTGATGGATGCAATAAATGCAATGTCCTCACCATCATGACATAATAAGACATTGGAATCAGAAATATCTCAAGCCCTTAGCATAAGTGAAACAACAATGCCTACCTTTTTTTGTTTTTCACATACCCAAAAAGCTTGCATTACACACCATACTAGTAGTGAGTAATAACATCTCCAACAAGATGGAAAATCAACCAATCCATTATATGTCCAATAAATTGTTCTTTGGAAGAAAAGAAAATTTGTTTCATGTTGCTATGGAATGATTCCACAACCACATTGGTGTCATGCCTTGCATGTGGAATGTTGCAATTGCCAACACACCACATTGTCACCTTGTGTGTCCAATGGTCTTTAAGGTATGCAATGAATTGAAATGCATTGGGGTAATTGGTTGGCATAACATATATTTGTAGTTGTGCCCACAAAATAGGATCATGATCCAATGGAAGCTCATGAATACATGATCTTCCCCGAAGTAGATAATACTTTTGTTCAATCTTTTGCACTTTGCAATTTTTTTTACAACATTTTTTGCCCATGCTTTGTGCACATGCCACAGACATTAAAAATCTTTGGCCCCTAGCCAAACATTGCTGCATGGGAAAACATCAATTATAGAAATTAGGATTTGCAATAGTCTAATAAAATGTCTATGAATGTCAATATGGCATGAAATATACCATGCTTTGATGAAAAATAATGCTCTGCAAAATAAACATAATTTGTGGCAAAATATGGTGTGCAAGAAAGTATCATCCACCACATTATTTTGTTTTGCAACAAAATATGCACTATAATACACAATTAATAAACATGGAATTATAATAGGTACATTTTAGGAAATCAAATTTCAACACATTGATTTCAACTTGAGCATTGTCAACAAGGATAACATTAGGCATCCAATTGTTTGGCATACATTTTGATAGTGCTTGAAGAACTAGGTCAAGGTCACTCTCAACTTTTTCCAATGACATGAATGCAATTGGTATCCCATTTTGCCATTCATCAAACACCATTAGGGTGTACAAAATGTACCACAAATAATATGGAGCCAACAATAGTTACAATGTTGTGAAACACATTAATTATGGGGCATTTCATACAATAGCAAGAGTGGTGTACCCTGCTTTGATTAGTGCCAAATGTTGCATCAAAAGATATTAAATTGCCTTGCCCAAACTTTTGCATAATTTCCAATTGTCATGGAGTTTAAATTCCCAATGTGAACAGAATGTCATCCTAGTTCATGAATTGATGTCCATAGGGGCATGTTGAAAATTTAAAAAACCAAATCAGGATTTTCTAAAACCCACATATTGACATTGATGGGGTCCCTGCAATGTTTTTGCCATAGTTCATTAGCTCACATTTTTGCATAGTTTCTCACATTGGATAGGAGAACAAAGGTGTTTTGGGTCCCAAGTTCATTTTTCAATGCCATCTTTCTAACACGAGTTTTGTGATGAATCATTACTTGAGTCGGGAATAGGCCTTGCTGTAGCAGCCCCATTAGAATTGGTCAAGAATCACTTCATTTCCCCAAGTAAAGGAAAAACAAATATGATCTCCAAGTTTGAAAAGTATAGAAGAGTTGATGTAAATCTCATTTTGAATAGGTACAAACTATTCAATGCTAACAAGTATACCAACTTGTAATGAAAATACAAAATTGTATTAACAAATTAAAGTTTATACATTAAAAATTTCAAAAAGTAAGTATAGAAAGTAAATATATGATGTTTATCATTTTCTGCCATCCTTTCTTTATATTTTAAGTTTGAACTTTGAAATGCCTCGTGCAAATCACTTAAACAATAACTGGTTGGTAAAACACTTTGTTCTACTCAACTAATAAAAATTAGTTGATAAAATTATAAAAAACAATCATAATTGTTGATAAAATTCCTTATTTTAATCAACTAATAAAAACTAGCCTGTAAAACTATTATAAACAATTAAAATTTTCAAAATTTGCAACTTGTTCTATTAACTACAAGTTTTGTCAAATATAGGTTTTGCAAACTACATGTTCTGGCAACTACAGGTTTTGCAGACTACCTATGCAACATGTGTCACCGGTTCAGTTACTACCAGTTGAAGTACCGATCCACAGAGAATTCCCATTAACACCCGCTTTACATTAGGAGTTAGGGCCAATGTTCAACCCAAATCTAGCATTCCTATTGGTGCAAAAGTTGAAACCAGCACCAAGGGCTTTACAGTAGGAGTCAAGGCTGAAATAGGAAAACAACTTTTCAATCTGCCCCAGGTACTAATAAATGCTGAACTTTATGGCCTTGTATTGGCCCCAAGGCCGAAAAAAAGGATACCATCAAATTTGGGAGCCCAATTTGCAACCCTTGGGGACCAATGTTCCAGCATTTAATAATATCCTGATGTCAATGTTCTAGCATTTATTAGTAACTTGGGGCCAATCAGCAACCCAAAAATGCTCAAAGTTGGCCCCAAGTTTTTTTTGGCCCTGACTCCTAGTGTAAAGCAGGCCCAAGTAATACACTATATATATATATAGTAAGTACAATGAGTTAATACCACAAGAGCATGCCCCAACAGCAGCCCTCTCTATAAGTATTTAGCACATCCAATGTGCAGTGTTTAGTTTCTCCCCCATCCCCAGGCAAAGTGAGAGACTATTTAACTCTCACCACCTGGGCCAGTCATTGTAGTTGGCCAATGAAAAACAATCATTTATTGCTGGGAAAGAGTCATTTCTGGCTACTGGGGCTCTAGAAGGGCTCTTGAACATGTCAAGCAGTTTCACAGTGTTTTTCTCCAAATCTTCATCCAAAATGTAGTGTATAGGGGCCATTTTACGGTACTCTGGCCGTTGGCGATTGCTCTGAGTTAACCCTGTCTATATAGTTCCATCAAAGTAGGGTCAAATAGAAAATCAAGCAAAGTGTAGGCTGCTGCGTTTCGCCACTGCGCACTACCTAGGTCCCAAAGTGGCCATCTCTTGCTACAAAACAAAAGCGCTTGGAAGTTTGAACTGTAAAGAGGAAGAAGGAGGAGCAGAAGAGCAACCGCACAAGGAGGAGGAGGAGGGCGACGACAACGAAGTCAGGAATTGGCGATCCTGTGCGGATCCATTCACTGGGGATTGAAGACGGACGGCCCGGTTGGGAAGCGGTGGAGATGGGAAAGATCCTAGTGTCTCGTTTGGTTGTATGGGCGCTGGCAGTCTTTTTAGGGTTGAGTGTGGCGGCATCGGAGGTCTTGGATTTCGACTCCTCTGCAACTGTGGTGCCAGCTTTCCTTTGGACTGATCAGAGGTAACGATGTCTTTTCTTCCATTTTTGTGGTTTGGGTGGTGGTTGTTGTTGTTGGTTTTTTTTAGGTTTTTTAGTTTTTTGGTGGGGTTTCGAGTTTTGGTGAATCGATAACCCGGCCGGTGGGGAGAAAAGGGAAAAAAATAAAGACAAAAATTAGGGCTTGAATCTTCCTTCATATCTGTGTTTGATCTTCTTAAGATTTGGGGATCGTGGTTGGTTATGTTTCACAGCGTCAGTTAAGATTAGCTCTGGAATGACCTTTGAGGTGTGAGGAAACAGATTTCATTGGAAATCAGGGAGAAGATTGGGTTCTTTTCAAAGTGTGAGGAAGAACTACGCAGAAACGCTCCATGGAACTCTCTGTTTAAGCCCACATCTTTTTATTCTAATTTTTTTAGAACTCCTTCTGGCAGTCTATCTCAAATGGAGGTTCAGCTGAAAAGCAAGGGGATTTTTCTTGGGAAAATACTTTAGGGTTTGGGATGTGATTTGTTGAATGAGTTTTGATTCTGGAGAGTCAAATCTTTTTCCAAGGAAGTCAGTTGACCTCTCTGTCAAAGGATGTTGGATCTAGCTCAACTGAAGTAGTTTTTGCTGTTTCTTTTGAAAATGGTCACTCATGATCTCTTCACAGTCATAATCCCCCATTCATACAAGTTTCTCTGGAATTGAGAAATTTGGCAGTGTAGCTCAGTTGAAGAGGGTTTTGTTTGTTTCTTTTGAAATAGTCACCCACCCACCCACCTCCTTGCAGCCATTAATCCCATTGCATATGAGTTTATCTGTATCTCTTGTTGAGATACAGCAATATAGGAATTGGCAGCAAAGAGGTCACATCATGAACTGATTGAATTGATCTGGTGCAAATGGATATTTGCATAACCCTTGTTTCTTTTCTCAGGCTTACATTGGAGTAATATACTGTTTCAAAGGTGTGTAGGGCATCCATTGATTTATGCACGTATGGTTTCTAAGTCTAGAGCTCTGAAGGGGTCATTTGTACTATGTTTACAGATGTTCGATTAAAGAAGGTCGGAGCATTGACTATCAGGTTCAATCACCAGAGAGCTTAGGCAATGCTCTTGTTGACAAATTTGTTCGGCCTGCTATCGAGGTATGATGAGGGCAAAATACACACTTCTCCAAATTTCAGATACCTATTGTTTTCTTCAGCTACCAATGCACCTCATGAAGTGCTATGATGTTGCTATGGATCAGGGTAGAGTGCAACGGTGTAGGTCTTAGAAATGGATTGATCAGCTCAGAGTTCTGGTTTCCAGAAAGGTTATGGTGTGAGAGCAGCATGGGATGTTGAGAGAGAGAGAGAGAGAGCTCTGCACCAAACTAGGGCTCTATGGTGATATGGTTTAGGGTAACATCCTCTTTGTGCTCACACACTAACATGTCATTGTACATGCAGTCTTCTCATGGAAGCAATGAGGTACCCCCAGAGATGATCGTAGTGTTTATGGGGAACAAGGTATGTGGGAAAGACCAATGTTTGATGGAGTTTGGGTATATTCTTTGAAGTTTCTTTTATTGTGTTGATTGTTGCTTTTGCCCATGGGAATGTGTGACTTTATGGATTGTCCTCTATCTGTCCATATGAGTCTCAACAACATATAGAACTAATGCAGAGGTTTCCATGTGCAGCTGCGTGCTGTGGACATTTCTCGCACTGATGAATTAGCTTCTTCAGATTTACTTAAGACACTTGAGGTATGTGTACATTTTAAAGCTTTGTCATGCTGGACTCTGGACAAACTGTGAGACATTGTCTCTGGACAGCAAGATCCATCAATGAGATTTCTCCTTCCCTCAATTATGCCATTGGTTGGGCTGATGAACTGTTACGCTCACAAAGTATAGGCTGGACTAGTGAGTATTTTCATATGTTAAGCTGTTGTAGTCCTAAAAGTTGGATAACTGAAAGACTGAGTTCTGCTGCAACTCTGCAAATTTTCATCCAGCTGTTGCATTGAAGCTTTTTACAGCATGTATTGAGACTGCCGACAGGTGGGGTTTTCATGTCCAACAAGGGGGATCTATTTTTGAAAGATGTTGGCTTGATTTCAATGGTAACATGGATTTCAATGTTGCAATGCAGAGGCTTGTTGCAGGTTCTAAGTACTCATTGTCAATTCCTTATGTCAGCATACGGAATGATCAAATTTCAACTGCAGAAACCTTGGTTTCTGTTTTACAAAGAGAACTTGGAAGTCTGTCAAGAATGGGAGAGGTGGCAATCTCAGGATCTTGCTCTGTTGGAAAGCAGAGGATCAAGAGGCTTGCAGGTGTTCCTGATCTGAAGGTATTAGACCATGCTTGCAGTTATTCCCTGTTTTCCTCCCTCCCTCCATCTCTCATCATCAGCCCAAATTCCACATTGGGTCTACGACCAGTCACAATGCTACTGCAACACAATCCCAGTAGCGCAGTTCCTTCTGTTGCTGTTTCCCAACCACTCAGTTTCTGGTTTTCTTCTGTTTGTGCCTTAGGGTTGTGTTTTCTCTTTTTCATGGCTGATCTTATGAAGTTATGCTGTCAGATCTGAAATTTCTATAGACTTTTTATCAGGTTCTCTCTCATTTCGTTTCAGGTTCATTAAATTATAAACCTGGAGAAATTCTGAGTGAAGATACAGTACCCCCTCTTCCAGTTCTGCATGGCATTTATGGCTGTCTTTTCATAAATTTGTGAATGGAAGTTAATGGTTTTTCACATAATGTTGGAGTCATGTGCACAGGAAACTTTACGATAATACATTTGTATTGTTGTGCCATGATTGAATGGTGTTCACATCTTTACAAAGATTAAGGTTTTCATGAGTTGCACAGAGTATATTTTATGTGGACCCACTCACACTAAGTGTGGTACTGCTAGGCTTACTTGGAAACAAGGAAGGAAACTAGGGCACATGGAGAAACAGATGTCCTTATGGTTTGCTACACGCCTTATCTTGACCGGACTGCTCCTGGCACCTCTGTTTCTGAAGGTGCAGTTGAGGCATACACAAGTCTTCCTTGTCCATCTTTGTAGTAGGAGGTTGATGCTAGTTAGAGCTGATACAATGATCTCCTCTGAGGAAAACCTTCTTGCTGACCAACTTCAATGAATTGAATTTTCAGCATCTCTTCTGGTTGGACTGACTTTGCACTGTGTATAAATGGGTTTATTGCAGGGCGAGCTTTGAATGAAGTGATAACCAATTTGAGATCATCAGGAACACGCCATGTTGCCCTTTATACATCTGATCCCAAGGGAGAAACAGAGGGGCATTTGACAATCAGTGTCCGTCACCTCATTGACTCAGCTTCAGGCAACGAGACCACGGGTTGTGATGCAGTTTGCCGCAGTAGGGCAAGCATCCTTGAGGGTGTCTTTGTGGTAAGTAGAAGATTTTGTGAATTTTCAGCTCTGGTTCTATCTATTTGCTTTTTCTGGTCTAACCTATAAAGGTAGCCTACAGTTACTCTCTACCATTGAGTTCCAATTTGGCAGATTTGTATGCTTTTGCAAGTCATTTACTGGATTCTAATGTTATTAATTAGTTCATGGTTTTTGGAATCTCTCTTGATACAAGCCATGTAGATAATGACCACTCTAGATCACAGAGCCACTGCACCAACATGTATGTAACCATGATGATTTCCTCAACTTTGTCATCACATGCTGAATTCTGGGACTGTGAATGTTACATTGGTCTCTAGGCCGTCAGTCATCTGTGGTTTGACTCTAGAATCCAATGTATTAATGGTCTGTTGGGATTGCAGGCGATTGTTCTTATTACCATCTTGGTATCAGGCCTTTGCTGCATGATGGGTGTCAAAACACCCACCCGCTTTGAACTTCCAAAGGAGTCATAGGGAATCAAGGGAGAACAAGGATAATTCTGCAGACATACCAGGCTCTTTTGTTGACCTTTTTCTATTGTTAAAAGTCAGTGCTCAAAAAGTTTCATGCACTGCATCATCTCTGATATACATTCGCATGAACCTGTTTCTTGGGTCTCCCATAACTCAATTTGTGACTTTATTTTTAGAGATTTCAAGAGAGATACTGGCTAAATGTCAAGAGGAGGCCTGGCAGGGTATGTCTGTGTGTGTGTTGGTTTTCTGTGGATTGGTGGAGGGAAAGTTGTTTGTATATTGGGCAAGCTTTTTTTGCCCATTACCAATGTTTAGGTCTTGAAGCAAAGCTCTCTGAGCTATAAAAGGGAGACAGTCTTCCTATTTTTTATGCTTAAAATTTGAGGGACATATTGAGCAGATGTTTGTCTCTTCATTTTGATCCAAGCTCTTTTTGGTAACCATTGATTGGATTAAGCTAGTTTACTCAAACTGCCCATAGCAATGTGTGTGTGTGTACACCAGCTGTTGAAACTAAAATGCCCTGAAAAGAACAAATTCAAAGAAAGATGTTTCACACACAGTTGTGTGTACCAAGTGGAGTTTCTGCAGTCCAACTCTTTACTCCACCAGCTGTTTTGAAATATGGGAGGTGTGGAAACCAAAGAAAAAATGGTGAGTTTATTCTACAACTCAAAGTTGTGCATTGGGATGTGAGCTTTGAGTTTCTGATTTCAACTCTTTACTCCACCAGCTGTTGGAAGGATGGGAGTTTGAGAACCAAAGAAAAAGTGGTGCTGATTTGAATTCATTCTAAGACTCAAAATTGTGCAATGGGGCTGTTGTTGCCATAGCTTCCACTCCAGTTCCACATGAGTTGCAACAATGCTTCATGCCTACAAACATGTTTAGGTCATAGTTATTTCCATTGAAAGGAAAGTGCTATCATTTTTTGTGGGTGTTAGAAGACCCACACTACCATGCAAAAAGGGGCACCACAAAAAGTGCATGCTTAATGGTAGTCTAGCTTTGCAAAATATTTGGAAGAGATTGACAATAGAAAAGATGAATTAAAACTTTGGAAGGTGTAATTCAAGTGGGGCAAAGTGGTGGAGGTTTGGGAGAACATGAGTTAAGTTGGAAGACATGGTGAAAGCACTAGGCAACAATGGAGTTGTGATTGTGGAGGGGGAGCGTGGAGAAGGAGTTGTGATTGTGGAGGGGGAGCGTGGAGAAGAAGTTACAAATGTTGAAGGGGAGGGTGGCAAAAGAGTTATGAATCATGGAGGGGGGAAGGTGGCAAAGGAAAAGCTACAAACATGGCATTGTGTTCCAACAAAATGTGACAACAAACATGCACACTTACATTGGAGGTGTATAAAAAAGATTGGGAAAATGCATTAGTTGATGACACATTTTCAAGTTTGTCAAATGGTATTGGGATAAAAGAACTTTGTCAATTTTTTATTTTGTAATGGAATATAAATCTAAGACTTGTTCCCTAATTCTCATTAAAAGAAAAGAGGAAGAATTTTGAGATGAGACTAAGATGAACTTGGTAAATTCAACTCAAGATGAAATTAATTTGCACAAATTAAGAAAGACAACAATTAATGCACATTAGAACCAAAATGATGCACAAACAAATCATGGGCAATCCATATTCACTTGAAATGCACCATGACCTAATCTTATGAAAAGTCACCATTCTTTCTTTATAGTATATTTTGTAAATGATAATAAGAATTACATCAAAATGACATAAAATTTCATGATTCCCAAGTTTTGAAATTGTTAAGTTATGAATCTCCTTATTTTTTGTGAGCTCATATCCCACTTCGATGGCATGATGGATTTTTAATCACACACAATCACCTACCTTCCTTCAACACTCTTCATGCCTTCAACTAAGACTAAAAAATAAAGCAAATATATGCTGCTAAAATTCATACATGGAAAAGAATTTATATTTTTAAAATTTTGAATTTTTTTTCCAAACAATAAAATACAATGTCACTTCACTATTCCATATTATCCTTTTTAGAATGGAATTTAGGAATTTGAAAAATAAAACTTTAGTTCAATTAACTAGAAGTATGATAAAAAAATTATTAATAATATTAATTCATTTTGGGTTAAGGTAGTATAAACTTCATGTTACTTACAAAATATGTCTTACTCAGCCTCTTTAGATGATATTGCCCCCATGAACTATGGACAAGAATCAAACTCAATGTCGAGCACCTAAGGATTTTGGGTTATACAATGTTCTTGCATACACTTGATGAAAAGTGCAATTTTTTTGATAAAAAAGACCTTAAAATGCATTTGCATAGGTTATGATGATCTTTCAAGGATCAAAGGCTATATATTGTATGATCTAAATGACAAGAAGATTTTTGTAAGTTGTGGTGTTATATTCCAAGAGGAATCAATCAATTGTGGATGAACATCAAATCATATTGATCGCTTGCTTTCACCTCACAATAACAATGATGAGTTTTACATGGTCCAAAAAATGACCCTTCATTGCATAATGAAAATCAACCTCATAGCACACAATCTTTATCATTTTCACCTTCATCAATTGCATCAACCCTTGACAATGGTGGAAAAACAATACCCATCCAATACCATTCTCCAAATATAATCTCAAAATGGGTACCACCTCGCCAACAATACCTTCATTATGACTTTCAACTTGCCATTGTTCCCCATCAAAATTCTCAACTCAAAGTAACAAAAATACATAAGTAGTACAAAATATGATTACAAAATTTCATTTTATTAGCTCTTCTTCCATGGCTCAAATATGTCAACCTAATACAATAAAAGAAGCACTTGATAACGAATACTCAAATAGTTAACAAAGAGGAATGGAGTTTGAATATAACTTTTTAATACAAAAACATACATGGATTTTAATGGGTCTACCACCAAAAAGATAAATCATAAATATAAACTAGTTAGTTTGCCACAAGTACAAATTTGAGAGAAAAAGATTTTTAAGTAAATCAAGGCTTACCTAATAGCTTGCGGTTTTACTCAACAACTTAAGGTTTTTAATTATAAAATAATATTATTGTTAAATATTAAAATGACATCCTTAACAACATTATTGTTTTAAACAACAATACATGATTATCACATACATCAACTAGATGTAACAACCGTATTCTTTCATGGGGAACTATATTTAATAAATTACATTTATCAACCTAAATATTTAAATCAACTAGGCTAAGAATATTAAGTCATTAGACTTCTAAAATCCTTATATATGGTTGAAATGGACACCTAGGGTTCAACATGTACAATTTGACATTCACTTATTTCAAATTGGTTGTACCAAATGCATATGTGATACAAAACTTTACATAAAACTCAAAGATGAATGTTTTATCATTCTTGGGTTATACATAGAATTTCATTTCAAATGTCCTTGGATATTTGCTAGCAAATAAATTATCAATTTCCATTATGTTTGCCAAACATAGTTAGAATACATTTCAAGGATACATAATGTGCAATGTTATTGCTCCAAGTGAGAAATTATCATTGCAAAAAAAATATAGATCATTGATATTCTTTCCATGTTTAATATGGTCAATTTGTAAACTTGTTAATACCCACATTTGAAGTAGACATAAAATATTCCAATACTATGACACCCCCAAACATTAAATGAAAAATAAGCTATGAAAATTTTGCTTTATTCCAATGCAATTGAAAGGTTACAATATTGAGTGATTTCCATACACTCAAACCTTGCATATTTTATAGATTAATTGACATAATTCATGACAAATTCTACTCCTCAACATTAAGTAGGGGTAAAATGTGTCATGTGATATGTTCAAATACCAAACAACTAGTATAAAATAATTTGTTAATCTCAAATCTATTTCAAATCCATTGCAAGGATGGAACAATGTTGATTGAACTAATTATCTTAATTCTTTCCATTCCACAACTAGTTACTTTTACACTTGAGTCTAGGAAAACATCATGGAAAAATAATAACCAACCCAATATCCTTATCCTTATGTTCAATAGATCAAAAATATTGTTGCATCTTCACTAAAAGGATTATCTACAGTTGCCATTTATTTTTAAAACTAAGCTTACCACTTACCTTCCCAAGTACTTTATTTTGTGGTATTTCTAATCTTGTGTAGCCCTAGCCAAATAATCAAGATTGCTTCATACATTCAAACATATTGAAGTTTTGGTACCATTTTTTATGGGCAAAAGTCAATCCACAAGAACTTATTTTACAATACACTCTAATGGAACAAATGTAGGTTAACATCCTTACCAAATCGTTACACAAACGATAGCATGTTCCCTATTGTGCCACTATGGGTATAATAGGCTTCAACAACAACTTGACCACTTGTTTGAAGGGGAGTTATGCAACAAGCAATCAACAAAGTTTTTTCTTTCACGGTCACAAATGTAATTGAAGGGTGAGTGATAGCAACTAGTAAATTAGTCACCTTACATTTAGTATGCATAGTCTACATTAAGGATACCGAAGGACATGACTGTCAATCTTGGATTAAACTACATATTCTATACGAATTATTTCCTTGTTCTTCTTTTTTTTGGATGATTGTATTACATGCAAACATCTTTATAAAACAATATTTCATTTCTTGTTTTTTCACACATGCATAAACTCCATATGCAAGCATTTGCAAAGTTGTGGTGCACTTCTAAATGCTTGACAAGCCCATGACACCAAGATATCTTTTCTACATGAAATATAACCCATGATCAACAATGTTGTTCATACCCTGCAAAAACAAGTGTTTTTCTCATTGTCTAGCAATTCAAAACAACCTCTCATTGTAAGCAAGTATGGGCATGAAGGAGTTTTGATAAATCCTCTCATGCCCAAATTGTCTTTCTCTCTTCAAGTTTGGTGACCTCCCAAGTAAGGATCGACCAAGTTTTGAAACCTTACAACCAATTTCTTCATCAATTTGGTGCGATTGATCTTCCATCTTGTAACCCATGTACAAAAAAGCTCCTCAACTTCTGTATCCATCAAACCCACTTCAATCCGGGCTTTGTAATGTTTGGATAAAAACAAGTTGAAAGAGAGAAAGAGAAATTATTTTTGCAATGGTTGCATTTCGTGACATTTTGCTGGCTATTGCAGGACCTCTTTGCTCAAGAAGCTTAGAAGTGAACATTGCAACAAAAGCTTGTATCACAAAATCATAAAACAATTGGAGGATTTTTTAGGTGCAAAATGGAGGTACTTCTATAGGGAGGGTATATTTCATTTCAAGGAGGGTTCTTAATTCTTACACTTAAGGTGCATTCACACCTAATGTTAAGTCGGTATTAAGTGAAAATCTAGGTGGCATCTTTAGGTGACACCTAAAATGGGTGATTGTTTAATATTAAGTGAATGTTAACTTAACATAAAATCTTTATGGTAAATAGGTTTAGGTCCTAAATGACTAGCTTGGTGTTACAGGACTTAATACTAGAGTCCTTTACACCAAGTGTGAATGCACCTTTAGTAAAGTTCTCCCTTATTTACAAGTTTGGTCCATAAAGTCATACACATTTATCTCAGCCGTTGATTCTGTCTTGTTTGATCTGGTCCCTTGGCCTCTTTCCTTACACTTACTCTCGAATAAGGGCATTACCCAAATTGCGTCCACACTTGGTAGTCCTGCTATCGGGCTGTGCAGGCCCTTAATCTGGTAATGCCCTTATCTTAGGGCCTTAACCTACATTGAGAAACCTGAACATGGGGTACATGCACATGAGATGAGTATATGAAGCAATCTGAAGTGCATGCACTGAAGGTAATGGGTATGTAAACTGAAGATCCACCTTCCCCTCCAAGCAAAGGGATGGATGACATTGCCTTGACCAAATTGGTTGTACCTTATCTTCTTGGGTTATCTATGTATTGGGACCAAGAGAAATGGGAGAAAGGGAATAAACACACACACCCACACACACACAAAAAGGGACTGAAGTGAGCCACTGAATATGCCTCTACTTGTGGTGCACAAAAAATGGGTGCTCAAAAAATGGACTAGATATGGTAGGTAAATCATCATCCTCTATTTGTGGTAAAACCAATGGAGATTTTATAAGAGAGTTTGAGAAGAAATAAGTTAATTATTGCTTGTTGCTTTGGTAGATGGGGGGGGATTTGAGTGTCCAACTAAAGTATTAAAAGAAATAATTAATTAATTAATTAATTAAAAGTCTCTTACTTTAAAAACACATTTGGGTAGGTGTTGGGTTGGAAATGTGAGTACACTTGCCTTATGTTTTACTCACTAAATGAATTATTGAAGAATATGATTTTCTGGGCTGCATTTGTTTTCTTATAAATGGTAAGTCTCTTATGGTACAAGCAATATAAAGTATTGAAATATGCAGTTTGAGTAGAACAGAGCCTTTAGTTATTATTCCATTGCAATTATTTTTCTTTGAATTAAAAAAAAAAAATTTGGTTCAGAACTCAATCCAAGTGCACTCATATTTTTTGGACTTCTTTTCAATTTGTCATGACTTTTTATAGATCTGTAATAGGATAATGGATTGCCCAATTCTATGCTAGTCCAGGTCCTACCTTAGATAGGATCAGTGATTTTTACCCACAAAAATTGTCACTTTTTTATTTCAAAAAGGTGGGAATTTCTTGTTTTTCTAGTGTAAATTCGACTAATTTTTCTATTTTAGAAAAATCACCGAATGATCTATATCACAAATTTGGGGGTTAAAAAAAGGAAAAAGAAAAAAAGAAGAAGAAAAAAACCTTGGTTAGGATGGTTGAAACTTGAGGCCCTTAAAGCTCTTTGTGTGAAGAAAAATCCAAATTTTAATTAAAAAAATGGAAGAACCAAAATAAAGCTTGAGGAGAGGAAATGATTGGCCAAGACCCCCCAGCCCATCCTCCAAAAAACAAAATGCAAAAATCCCAGACGGAGGAGGTCCAGGGTTCGAATCCTCTCAGCAACAGCAGGAACTGGATTCGGTACACCGAATTGGCACCGCCACCGCCGCCGAATCCTCGCTCGGCTCGCTCGGCTCGCTCGCTCTATCGCTTGCATGCGCAACAAAACGCAACGCAACGCAGAATTCTACAGCAAGAACAATAGATAGAGAGTTGGATCATCATACCCATTTCATCAGAGCTTTGCACTGATTTTTTGAAGCTCCGTCTATCAGCAGAAAAAAGTGCAAATGGAGGAGCAGCAGCAGCAGCAGTACTCTGGTCTGAAGGCCCAGACGCGTCTGGCTCGCATCTCCTCCCACATGTTATCATCTCCACAGGTGCAATTTCTTCTTCCTCTTTATCCAACCATGTCTGTCATTAGATTTGGGCCAATTTTGCGATGCTGGGATCTCGCGAAATTTTGCAAAATTCTGTTTACACACTTGTGTGTGGACTTTATTTGCGTATGGGAGTTCTGTGATGATGTGTCTCTCATCTATCTTTCTCATGATGATCTATCTTTCTACTTAGGGGTTATGGCAGCGTGCATGCATGCTCATTTTTTTTCCTTGTTTTTTATGAAATGGCATTTCTTTCCATCCAGGGGCTGCAGATGGGAGGGGTGGAGAGAGAGCTTACGAGGGCACGAGGCGCAGCTCCAGGGTTTAAAGTGGCAGTTTTGGGGGCAGCAGGTGGCATTGGACAACCCTTAAGTTTGCTGCTCAAGATAAATCCCCTGGTGTCTACCCTGCATTTGTATGATGTTTTCAACACTCCTGGAGTCACTGCAGATCTGAGTCATACCAATACTTCTGCTGTGGTATGTGAATCATTTTTGTTTCCAGATGTTTTTTTCACAATCTGATGCAAATTGCTTCCTTGCACCAGCATATCCTTGGTCTCTCTTTGTTTTGATGAATTGGTGAATTTTGTTAATTGGCACATATGGTTTGTGGGGTAAAGGTGCGAGGTTATCTGGGAAAGGATCAGTTGGGACCTGCACTGGATGGGATGGATTTAGTCATAATTCCGGCTGGAGTCCCAAGGAAGCCAGGAATGACACGTGACGACTTGTTCAACATCAATGCTGGAATTGTGCGCACCTTGATTGAAGGCGTTGCAAAGCATTGTCCTCGGGCAATAATCAACATCATCAGCAACCCTGTGAATTCCACTGTGCCCATTGCTGCTGAGGTGCTGAAGATTGCAGGTGTATATGACCCCAGACGTCTCTTTGGCGTTACTACCCTGGATGTCATGCGAGCCAACACGTTTGTGGTAACCTCTGTCTGTCTGGCCCTAGACTTGGTTTCCCAAAGATTCTGTATCTGCACAATCTCCTTCTGACATGTGTGATACTGCACCAGTCACAAGTTTGTAACATGATCCATACATTTGTCAGCATCCAGCCCTTGACATTTTTGACTTGTTTCAGGGGTCTTACTGCTGCCTTTTTTTGTTGAATTTACTCATGTGGGTTGGGTGTTCATCACACATGGTTCACTTTGAATGTCTTTACATATTTCTTGGTCTGAACATCTGGACACATCATTCTGCAAATTTGTGAATTCGAGGGTTGTACAGGCAGAGGTGATCGGTGTGGATCCTAAGGAGGTAAATGTGCCAGTAGTAGGTGGACATGCTGGCATCACCATTCTTCCACTCTTGTCACAGGTCAGATCATCACATTGACATGTGTACTCAGTGTATTCCTGCTTGGCAATATATAGTCATATGGTTCATTGGTGCATTATTGATTGATTTACTGTGCATGTGTGCTGAATTGTATACTTGTGAAACCAGACCAGTCCTCCGTTCTCGTTCAACAGTAAGGAGGTTGAGTACCTGACAAATCGTATTCAAAATGGGGGCACAGAGGTGGTTGAGGTAATTTCTCCCACCCTCAAATCTCTCTAGAGCATGTTTGAAATTTATGCTGGACTAGAGCTATTTTGTTTCTGTAAATTGACTTGGCTGTTGCATTGCCTGTGTGTAGGCAAAGGCAGGAACAGGCTCAGCCACTTTGTCAATGGTAAGTGCTCTTCATCTATGAGGTTCATATAATATTTTGCTCAAAAGTTTTGGACAGCTTGTTACTAACAAATCTACACTCACCGTCTGGAGTTGATGGAGTTTGTGGAGTCATGGCAGCTTGTTGCTGCTAATCATGATGAAGATCATGCTCTGACACTTTGTGGGTGATGATCACACAGTTATGACTGGACTCATTCTTGTCATGTTAGATTTTGGTCTTGCTGAAACTGACAGATTTTGAAACATTAGAGTGTCAAAGAACAGACTATTGAATACCTGCAGACTGTATAGTAATATCGACAATGCAGCTTATCCTTTTTTGTAGGAAGTTTGGAAGCTCTTATTCCCTCCTTTTGCTTCAATCAAGAACTGGACACCAATGCAATGAACATTTGTGATTGCAGGCATATGCTGCAGCAAAGTTTGGAGAGGCATGCCTTCGTGCGTTACAGGGAGAAACTGGCATTGTAGAGTGTGCTTATGTTGCATCAGAGGTTGGAAATCACGTTGAAGTCTCTTCTTTAGTGCGGGAATGTTTTTCTGTTGTCTTATATGTTATTGTTTACTGATACGTCAGGTTCATTTGAAGAATTTTCAGTTGTGTCAAGTCTTAAATTGCCTTCTGTAACAGTCTGAGATTCTTGACAGGTGACAGAGTTTCCTTTCTTCGCTAGCAAGGTTCAGCTTGGGCGAACTGGAGCTGAGGAGATTTTTCCTCTTGGTCCACTGAACAGCTTTGAAAGGTGAGTCCTGTGTTCAGTCATGTATGTGTGCAAATTGGTGGCCTGTATTTGTCTGCATGCATGCATGGCAGTTTAAAATGGGTGCAGCCTGAAAGATTTCTCATGTTGTTAAATCTTCTTTGCAGGGAGGCATTGGAAAAGATGAAAGCAGAGTTGCAAGGGAGCATCGAGAAAGGGTTTAATTTTGTACACAAGCCCAAATCCTCTTAAGACCATTGTGCCCATGTACGAATGAAACTTGTGGATGTTGATGTCTTTTAGTTTTCCTCCAGGCTCCTTGAGCAATTCTTCTGCGAGATTGCAAAATGCCAACCCCTGTGCAAGATGCAATGGGTGGTAGGTATATGTCATCCTGTCAATTCTCATCTATTTATCTGGCAAGCAATCTGTGCATTGTGGAATGCAAAAAGCCTCGAGACAAGTTTTCTCAGTTTGTAAGTAGACCACATCTGAAGAAACATTTGCTGATTCAAGTTGGGAATTGGTTCATGTCATTGCTGTGCTGCATGATTCCATAGGTATCTGTGCTCCTTGAGTCTTAGCACATGCTGATATGTGTAGGGTAAAACCCCAGGGTGCTCCCCCATCCTAGGCCCCTTATTTTTGGAATGTCCTGCACCCATTGCCTTCGCCCATCATAAAGCACAAGGTGAAGGTCACATGAACCTAAACAGAGGTAGATTATGAGGCATATGAGGGGGAGGGTTCTTACACCTACTCCCATAAGAGTGGAAGGGATCTTATGCCCATGTTATCTTATACCTATAAGTACGTGTGTGATCCCTCCCACTCTTAAGGAGTAGGCATAAGATCCCTGCTAGAAATTTTCTAGGAAGGGTATTCATGGATTTAAGGTGCCCACCAAGTACACTGAGAAATTTCTCCAAGTGCTTTATCATAGATGGTCAGTACCACAAATGTTGTTAAAGGTTCCTCAACATGGTTTCCTCTTTTCTCTAGTGTTGGGTTTACCTCTTTTTCACACTTGCTAATTGGTTGCTGTTATGTTGTCAGATCTGAAATATATTTCACCTTACTATTGTATCATTTCTCAAAACATTCAGGTGGACTCTCAATCAGAAGTATGGGGAAATTCTCACTTATGGAGATAATTCCTTTTTTCAGTATTTTTTTGTGTATTTCCTCCCTTAATTTGGTTATGTTACTATTGATAACAAGAGACTTACTCATGCCCACATGATGGGTTGACGATGGAAAGTTTGCAACCTGTACTAGGCACGCTTGCCAACCAGTGGGATGCACAAACAATGCAGATGAGAAATCAAATTGCTCTATTTGTCTCGGATATCCATGATTTACAAGGTGTATCCAAATGCAGTTTTTTTTTTTAAACTCCTTTTTCTGAAGGTTCCAAGTTCCAGCTCTTTTAGATGAGCACTACTTCTATCCAATACTGAATAGTGAAAAATGATAATTATTTTCAAACAGTGAGAACTGTATTCATTTGTGAACTGATTCTTAAAGAAGTTAATGATGTAACATTTTTTTTTTTTTCACTAGATTAAGTGTCAATGTGTTCAACACAAGATTAAATCCTCTGGGAAAAACAATTGAAAATGTTTTATGAAAGAAATATATTTTGACACAGGCCTAATACCTTACCTTTTGGTAAAGCTAGGAAAGGTATTAAATGATGATATATAATAGAATTTAGAAATTGGACGAAATAAGAGAGAGTTTTTAATTGAAAAATGATAATAATAACAATTTTCACCACTGATGCAATATATATTATCACATGTTTAATGTTGTTCAAGTGTTACTGTAACACAATTGTAGCTTTGAACTTACATGGCAAATATACATTTTGTGGCATGTTGTTTTGATTACATAATGTTTAAGGGCATTGCAATGATGTACTTTCAATTGGCCAACATGGAAAATAATTTGCAATACATCAAAATTTGACATAACATGTAGTTATCATGAAAGGTTGTTGAATTTTAACGTAAGGCATTTCTATTGCTAGATCCATTTCAGAGAACCTTTGCACTGAGCCTACTTGAGAAATTTGGAGGAAAAAAACCCATGTACATAGTGTGGTTTAAAAACAAATAGAAATTGCAAATATCTTGAAACTGACACTTCAATTTGATGCCATTATGACACTTAAAAAGGATAAATATTATATCACCTTATTAATGCCACCTTGTAGCAAAATTAGCTTGATCATGTGGAACTTGCATAACTATTACAACATAAACTCAACACAAGTGTCATGTTGCGGTAGATAGCTCGGTGTCCATATGCTTAGTGTATCAAAAGTTTTGCATTTATCCATTGATGGTCCATTGTCTTTAGACTACAAAAAAAAGTTGTAGTGGGTGTCTTCTTCCTTGTCATGATAGTCTTCTTAGCAGATTCTTCTTCTTCATTGTGGTCTTAGTGATGGTCTTGATGGTGCCTTTGTTGATGCCCTCTTTCTCTTCATAATGGTTTTGCTTGTGGTCTTGCTAGCACCTTTTTCCTCATTGTGATGGTCCTATTGGTGCCCTCTTCCTCTTCACAATGGTTTTGCCTGCGCCTTTTGGGTGCTCTTTTGCTATTTGTGATGGTCTTGTTAGTGGTATCAATGGTACCTTCTTCCTTTTTGCAATGGTCTTGTTGGTGGTCTTTCTAATGCTTTCTTCCATTTCACAATAGTCTTGTTGGTGGTCTTACTAAGGTTTTTTTTTTTTCGCAATGGTATTGTTGGTGGTCTTGTTGGTGCCTTCTTTTTCTTTGTAGTGGTTTTGATGGTGCCTTTGCTAATGTCCTCTTCCTCTTTGCGATGGTTTTTTGGTGCTTTTTTTTATGCCTTCTTCGTTTTTGTGGTGTCTTTCCTATTCTATTCGTCATATTCTTTTTTTTTTCATCCCATTTTTCCTATTTTATTTGTCCTCTTTTCCTTATCTTCTTTGTCTTGTTCTTTCTATTCTTCATGTTATTTTCACGATGTTGGCATCCTCCTCTTCACAACCATCACTTTTGTTGTTGATCCTCTTATTACCCCATCATCCCCCCTCCCCCTTGTTTCATTTGTATCACTTCACAAAATGATGCATGTTTGCTATAATGTGCCCTCATGCAATGAGCATCCTAGCCTTACTTGACTCCTAACCTCTTTTTGAAGTTCTATTATGACCCCAAGGTTAACACCCTTGTACTTTAACCCCTATGCTTCATAAACCTGTTTGGAAACTTTCGTGGAAACAATATTTAACTTCCTTAACAACCAATGTAAACCAAGTTGTAACAATGCAACTCTTGCATCTTTTTCAATTGCACATTTTGTTACCCATTCTTCCACAACCAAACAATCTACTACCTTGTTGGTTCTTTTTTCTTCCTTTCTCCTTTTGCTTTGTTTTTCTAGTTTTTTCTATAGTTGCCTTAGCCATTTTTTTTTCTGTAATATGCTTAGGTATTATACAAAAATCACAACATATGACTACAAATAATCAATTAATGGTTATTTGCCTTTGATTATCTTACATGCAAATGAAGTAATGATAAAAGGTTGTGGAAGTTCATTGATTCTTACATTAAATTTGGAGAAATTTATTTTTCCTATGGTGATCAGAACTAGTAAGGTCATCTAAGTTTACCACATTGATTTCTTCTAGCCTTTCCTTTATCATTGTAGGGCTAAAAGGCATATCTATGTAGTGACATCAATTAGTTTATAACATGTTGTTAGGTGGATCTTTTATCATTATGTGATGAATTAATGCACATGTATATAGAAGAATTTTATAATAGTTGATGCATCTTCACATTGATATTCTTGATCATATTGTTCAAATGATGTGTAAATCATCTTCATCAACTTCATTGTTTTGTGTTGTTTGTAAATATTTGAAGGTTGAATCCTATTGTCTTTTGCCTTGCAAATATAAGGCCAAATATTTGCAACCTTACATACATACTTAATGTTTTTTTTTGTGAATGAATGGTCAAAGGCCTAGTCCACCCATTCAACTAATGTGATATTGTTTAATTCCATGCAGTTGTTTTTCACCATTACTACATTTGTAACTTTTTTAAATGTTGTTTTGAATGGCTTAAAACAAGAAACATCCAAGGGGTAAAGGGCATAAGACGTATGGGTGGGTAAAATGATCATATCTAATCCAAGTTCTTGGGCTTGTTTTTTCACCTTTAGGGTTACATGATTGTTATGCTAATTTATAATTAATAAGTGTTGATTGGTTATAGACACTCCACTTATAACAAACCTTTTGAAGAAGGATATGAACTTTTTGATCAAATGGTGAAAGCACATTATTTTGGCCAAAACATGTTTTCACAACAATTGTTTTTCAAAATTGTGTGACTTTTTATTACCACCAAGCCAATATTAAAAGAGTTTTTCATAAATTATATTCAAAGTAAGGTAGTTCAACTACCAAATAATGTAATTGTCAAAAGAAATTACAATTTTTTATTGATATTAAATGATTAAATAATACATTTGTGAAAAATAATACATGTTATAATATATTACAAATTGCAAATATATATATTAAATGATTCAAATAAATAAAAAATTTGATGATATATTTAGTCATCAATATAATATGAGTTGATTATACCATTTCAATTCCCTATGAAAGTTCCACTCATGTGATTTCACAAAAAAACATTTGGATGAGGTTTTTCATTCAAACAAGCATTATTATTATTATTTTTAAATTGTTGAAATTTTACTTTCATTTGAAAGATAACAAGAATTATGCTAGAGGCCTTTGTATCAAAATCCATTTTACATGTTTATCAAAATGCTAGATGACATCAAAGAAATTTTTTCCCCCAAAATAATACAAAATGTACTAAAAAAAGTACATTTTCTTGCTTAAGATGGTTCCCCTATAATGTGTTTTCACCCCAAGAAAAATGTCATTCAAGCTTTCTTTTGCATTATCATTCATGTTCCTAGTTGGCAAAATTTAACATAATCATCTTTCAATTTTTCACCTTTGAAAATGTAGAATCATGGCAAAGCCCCACCTATTACATTTACTACACAATTTTTAATTAACCATTCTTGAAACTTTGGGATGGTTTTATAAATTATATTGGACCCTTTCCTAGCCAAAACCTTTATTCTTGATTGTTTCCTTACTTGTATGCATGTTTCATCAAAATTCCAAATGTGATTTGTAATGTATTAATGTTAATTATATAATGTTTATAAGTTTTGGTAGAATGAGCTACAAGAATTAACAATCAGACCTTGTGCCTTGCATACTTCAAGACCTTCAACTTGTTTAATGTTCAATTGTGGATGTCTTCATTTGAACCATAACCATTAGTTGTTCCCTAGTATTCCATTTCAAATTGGTGTAGGCGTTGTTTAATCAACTTTGCAATTTTCATCTTTGGTGGTGCAATGATATGGACAAGCACATTTTTACATAGCTAATGTCCAAACAATGACTATTACATCCTCTTCTTATGTTAACGCTCCTCTTATACCCATTTAAAAAAATCAAGTTTGACCATTCATATGGTCATAATAGAAGTTCAAAGGTATGTTCTATGACCTATCGGCCCTTCGTAAATAAGAAGTTCATATTTCAACAACATCCATTGCTTCCTCCAATGTTTTTTTTCCATTTGCTCCTACCTACAATCATTGAAACTTGATTAACCTTTGCTATTTTTTTTGTGGTTATGTTTTAGGAATAGGTGGCACATTCTCCTTGTCCATTGTTGGTTGATCCAAGATGTTGTTCCATCACCTATGAAACACAATCAAATCCATCGCTTCCTCATTCCTCTTGGCCTAGCCTCCAAGAAGTTGGAGGTTCATCATGTCTTGGCCTAAGAGATAGGCCTTTCCTAAACATAGACAAAGAAATGACAAAATGAACTAGAGTTGGATATGTTTCAATTGCATATGTCTTTAGTGGTTTAATAAAATCCATGAATGTGTAAAAGTTTTCAAAGTCCTTCCACATTAAAATGACATATGATGTAGATGTGCAAACTATGGGTATGAAGTTGAAATTGTGATGAGGTTGAACTTGTTGAAATTTGGTTCTCTTTGCATTCCTTTCAACTCTAGAACTTATTGGTATAGATTGTGCAAATTGATAGTAATGAAAGTATTTCTTGTTCCTCTTCATGTAAATATGATCTATGATATTTGTCTCGAAACCTGGTCTTGGTGGCTAGTATTGCTAGATATGTTTGTTTCACTCATATGTTTTTTATCCAATCTACTATATACATTTTCATTTACTTTTGAACTATGACAACTTATTGTAGTTTTCAAACTTACAACATTAAGAACTAGAAGTTCTAAAAAGGATTGTAGCTCATAATCTATGGTATTTGGTAAGGACATTTTTTGTAAAAATACAATTGAAAGTAAAAAGGAAAGAGTTTTCTTACATGGATGTTTTCAATTTGCCCATGTAACTTGTTGTCTTGATAAAGTCTTTGGCAAAAAATGTGAAATGTTCAAAAATGGGGCAATCACCTTGTTAGCTTTTCATTTAGTTTGCCAATAAATGTTTGTAGGATCTAAGGATTAAATTTGGTTTGCTAATAAGTGTGCATGTTTGTTGGTTCCAAAGATAAAATTGCCTTGCGTGATGTTTGTGCACATTAAAATTGTTAAGGTTTTTCCTAGTAATGGTCAATTACATGCCTTTTAATGTAACAAAGTCATCCCTTTCACTAAACAATTTCCCTTGCTTTTGTTGTTGAATTTTTTTAAAAA
>Ga0116231_10002254_pt1 | contig 40282 bp, 25 predicted proteins | sample S1TSphgellanicum_2_FD_89695 | JGI IMG/M metagenome (GOLD analysis project Ga0116231, IMG submission 89695) | Host-associated microbial communities from peat moss isolated from Minnesota, USA - S1T2_Fd - Sphagnum magellanicum MG | ecosystem: Host-associated > Plants > Peat moss > Unclassified...
AGATCAATAGAGAAGAAGTAGGAGATTTTTGGAGAATGCCGAGGAGCTTAGAAGATTGCTAGTTGCTGATTTCTTCCGCTGCATTAGTAACTAGGGGATGGCTAGCTCCTAAATATAGTGAAAGTCAGGTCGAAAGTAAGAATCGGTGCTGTAGACCAGTGAAGTTTGGAAAGTGTATAAATAGACAACTCGAGTGGTCTGTTTTTGGAGCTCAATCGTTGACTGAGTAGTTGTTAGACTACTGAGGAACGTACTAGAAAAGAGGAAGCTTGTGCTGTTGAGGATCTTTGTGAAATCTGAACTATGCGCTTTGGTCTTTGAAATTTTGTGTAGGAGCCGGATCTGCAGAGGTTCGGGCGAGATTGTTTTGCTCCAGTAATGAATTTCTCATTTGGATTTGGACCAATGATGTTGCTATGTTGTTTATTTGATATGTGATTGCCCATGTTCACTCTATTCGAGTGAGTGCAACATAGGGGTCTGGTTGTTGTTTGGTCCCTCTCCTTTTTGGTGACATAGTAACCATATCTCAAACTAAAGGCTCTATTTGTTATAATTTGATATGTGTAGATTAAATTTTATAAGAAATTTCAAACTGTTCATCCAGAAGCAGTTATTGGTCATAGGTTATTTGAATATTTAAAGTCATTCTTTGTGAAACCTTTAAAAGATAGGAATACATGTTGTTGCATCTACCATGTAGAGCTAAATGAATTGAGGCTTGTATTGAACCTATTGAAATTCAAGTGCGTGGCCATGATGGATAGTAATGCCAAGCATCAAGTGTGGTATACTAGGGTATTGTTCAATTGTGGGAAGCCATAGTGTGCCAAAAAGACAAATATGAAGAATGGCATGACCATAATGATACTTAGGATTTAAGGCTCCTCCCTCTCTCAATGTCACACTACTGTTTCCAAGGTATTTTGAACTTTTTGCTACTATTTTGAATCCATGAACCCTACCTACCATGTGCAAGAATAACAAAGGACAAACACATACTATAAGTTTGGGATTTAAGGGGTTTGACCTTTCTATTGGTGTGGATTCTATGGAGTTACAATCGAACAAACCTTGCAAAAATAAAATATGACTTCCAAACTCAAACTCACTTCTTTGTGACCATCAATTTTTTGTCTTGTATATAGTCATTCAAACATCTAAAAGCCATTTCAAAAGAATAAGATGATGGTGGCATTATGACCTAATGTTTAAACAATGACAGAATATTTACCATCATTTTCAAAAATAGTTGGTCCCACGAACAATTTGCCCTTCCTTGCTTGACATTCAAAAGCATAGCACCCAAGTCATCAAAGGTTCTAGAGGTTCATTACTCAAAACAAAGAACATATTAAAAATATGACAAAATCCAAAGACAAGTTTCACATGGTAGTTGTCTCCTTGTGTGCGCCATAAAAATGACGTATCTTTTGAATTTCACAAAAACCCTAAACCTTAATACAACAAGGATGTTATGAAAAAAAAATTCATCCTACATCTCACACCAGTAAGTTCAAACATTTGACAACAAGGTGTCAGGGAACCCTAAATCCGCCTAGTCTAACTAAAGTGACGTTGGTTAATATATCATCATACTAAGTAACCTTAATTAAATAAATTTAATTTTAATGGATTTTTATGTGACATCTAAATGTGTAAAGGTAGTTACTACAATTTTTTCAAAGACAATTCAAATAAATCATCAATTTCATGTTCATATGGATTTTTAAAAATATTGCATTTTTCAAGATTTTGAAAAGTCCATCTCACGCCTCTTTCACATTTGCATCATCATGTTTGCAAACTTCACCCAATAAGTATGGATTGAAAAAGGCCCTTGCATAATGTAGGTTCATTTTCAACATCATCCACCTTTGGTATAAGATTGATTCCACCATGTGCACAAAGTTGGCACAAATATCTCAAAATTCATCCCTTTTTAATATTTTAGCTCAAACAACTTTTGCTTTGGTGAGTGACTTCTGACAATGGGTGCCATGTAACGTGTTTACAAAAGTTGTCCTATTGGGATTAGCAATAGTTTTTTCAATGGTAGTCTTAACTTGAACAACAATCCAACTAAATTCAACCATTAAAAAATTGGTTACAAATTATGTTTTAATGGGGTTTAAAGCATTAGGTTGGTCTACTAATGGCAAAAGATTGCTAGTGGCACATGGTGTTGTTGTATGAAAGAAATAATGGTTTTCACCTTTTTCACAATTCACTTCACCCACATTGTTTTCCCCCAATTTTCCAATAACAAGTCTAGACAATGAACAACACAATCTTGAAAGTAAATATTTGGAAACAACATATTAGAAAGTCATATGCATTTCTCATGCTCGAAACATTGTTTGTACAAATTTCTACAATGTTGTCGACTCTAATGGTTTTGATGTATCCAACTAATGCATTACATATGTAATGGGCATCCTTCCATTCCCTAGTTGTGTCAATGAAACCTATGAATACATCTCCATTGGACAAACAAACATTATGTTAAGTAGAAGAAAAATGGGGTTTTGTAACCAACTTTTGTGACTATTTTGTCCAAGGCGACTAGTGCTTTAGTTGCATGCAACAAAAATTAGTCGCCTTAGACATAAATAGTTGCATTGGACAAGTCGAAAAAACCCATTTTTCTTCTAATTGATGTTCAACAATGGACATCATGCAATGTTGTCCCAACCATTAAAATAAATGGTTGTTCCATATTTGTGAATCGAATTCCACATCCTTTTGATTACCTATTTGGACACATCAACCTTGGATTGCTTTAAGAAATTTGTGCACAATCCATGGCACAATGGGGGTTTGTAGTAGGTTTAAACTTGGAGATTGTTTTCATAGCTTTTAGGAATGTTAAATGTTGCACAACATTGAAAGCTTGGATGTTTGTTTCATTAAAAAAAGGCGCCCACTTCTTGTCCAAATATGGTTCTTTGGCTAAAGTTAATCCTTTGGGCCAATGAAGCATGAACTAAAACATTTGAATGATTTTATGTCTAGATATACTAAGACCCTTTGTATTTTTGTAGGGGAGGTGCAAGTTCGAGCTACTTCCATTCGAGACATTGAAATAAATTTTCCTTTCACTACAAGATTTGGCATTTCAATGGCCACATCCTCTGTTTGTCCATTAGGGAAATGGGTTGGGGTACATTCACAAAATAAGGAGCCGAGAGTGCACACTTAATAAGGATTTTGGTGATTGTTTATTCTTGAAGATTTTTGGTATATATTAGAAATATTCCATTTGTAAGTTGTAAAAAGTCATAAGAAAATCCTTTTGACTCAAAAATATGTTACATTATACTCTTATGTGAATATGTGTTTTAAAAGTCTTTCCAAAATTATGTCATTTTCAAATCCTTTAAAAGTCATTTATGAGTTTTTTCAAGCAATAAAAGCATTATAAAACACTAGTTACAATGATTAATCAATGTTTTTGAAATTCAAATTTCATTAGATTTCATTTCAAATTATTGCACATGTTTCCACAATATATTAAAAATATTATCATCAAAACATATAAAAGAAACGTGCAATATTAATACGTGTCAAAAATAATATTAATATGAAAACATGAAAAACAAAACATTGGTTACAATTCCTATGGCTCCCATCTTTGTGAATGTACGAGCATTGGTACTTCCATGTCATCTAACGATGGAGGGACAAATCTGCCACACGAGGCAAATAAGGTCTTCAACTATGGCTATGCCTTTGAACACATTGTAACACTAATTCACCCGTTACCATCATATTAATAGCCCAAATGGAAGAACAATCTATCCTTGCGTATGAAATGACATTATTGCAAATCTTCCATTCCACCTTACTTGGCTCGTTTAATGGCATCAAATACCATGGACTCCACACATTTTGCCTTCCTTCCATTGAAAAAACACAAAAATAATAAACTTGATTAATGAAATTAGAGTATGTAACGATAATTGAAATTTAATTTACTAATTACAAATATAATATGACAATCTAGAGCTTCAAACACTCATAAAGATTTCACCCCTCCCTCCCAAGGTATATGGCAATGGTTACTTGTTAAACAACACAAGGCCCACACACCTCAAAGGGTGCATTCATAGTAAAAGGAACCAAGGACTACATGTACATGCATAAAATCCTACACCCCCAAGACTTTGAAAAATGATTACATGAGTTGTAAGGATTATAATTTAATGAAATCACTTTCAAAATGTTTTTAAAGTTATGAAAATTCATCAAAATGAATTTTGTGCAATTTCGATATGTTTCATTGGTCATAAAGTGTATAGTAAAGAGTGGATAGTTTGATGTGTACATGGTGTTAACATTTTGAACATCCTTTATTTTATGTAAATCAAAACCATTAATTCTATAAAAAATTGGATGACCATATATTAATGATTATGAAGGCATGGTATAAAATTTTGAATATATGTTTTATATTAATTATCCATGATAGTCCCTTTTTAGTGTCTAAACATGTTTTTGATAATTAAAACTACATAATTTGACAAACTTCCTCAAACTAAAAAAAATAAAATTAGTATAAGCAAAGGCAAGGTTGCATTTTCATGAATATTGAATGTGTTATATAATTTATTTTTATTTTTTTTGTGAATATGTTCTGCTTCATTTGGAATGATGTTAAAGAAAGGTATGTTTAATAAACTCAATGTATATGCATCATTGAAGGTTTGAAACACATACACTAGAAGAAATATTGTCCATTTTGACCATATGTTTGTGACTAATATGTGACTAATTTCAAATCAATTAATTTTACAACTAGCAATGTGTTAGTCCTACATGTCCATGTAGTTGCAACTTGTTGTAGTCGCATATGCAATTACGAGAAGGGTTGAACCAAATTCTAGTTGTAGATGCAACTACAACTTATGACTAATATGATTTTAATTGAAAATGTAGATGAAAAGTGGACAATGTCATCCAATTTTGATTACATTCATTGATGGATGATAACGTAGTTTTTGCAACTACAAATGAAAGGTTTTTCAAGTGCAATAGTATATTCTGACCATATGAACAAAGAAACATAGACCACATATGGCAAACTTTGCTATTTCAATTGGACTATTATCCCTTCAATGTACCCATCCATGGGTCTTCTTTGCAATTATCCATGGGTCTTCCATGATATAATATCTAATAGCTAATAGTTTGCTAGAAAAAGATAGTATAACCTAGTTGGTAAATTAAACTAGCTAAACTTAATAGGTTACATTAAACTAAGTAGGCCTATGTACATTGGTAGCCTAGCCTAACTTGCACACTTAATTAATTGGCTTAAGTTATTTATAGGTAATAGTAGGTTGGTTTATTAGGTGTAGCTAATAGGCTAGGCTATGAAGGTTAGACCTAGTTAGGCTAGGTAGTATCTAATAAGTAGGATAGGTACTAATAGGTAGAAAGTAGGTAGGTAAGCTAAACAAAAGGTATTTGATTTTATGGATATGTCATAATGTTTTTGTATTAATTGATTAATTAATTATCTATGTCAAACAATTTATTTATTAAATGTAGGCTAGGTAATTAATTTATTAGGTAGGCTAGGTAGTAGATAGTAGGTATGTAATTTAGGTAGTATGTAATAAGTAGGATAACTATTAGTAGGTAGTAGGTAGGTAGGTTATAAGTTAAACAAAAGGTATTTTATTTTGTGGATATGTCGTAGTGTTATTGTATTAATTGATTAATTAATTATCTATGTTAAGCAACTAATTTATTAAATGTAAGCTAAAATATTAATTTATTAGGTAGGCTATGTAATAGATGGTAAGTATGTAACCTAAGTAATATGTGATAAGTAGGATAGGTAGTAGTAAGTAGTGGGTAGGTTAAATTGTAAATATTTTATTATGTGGATATATGATGTTTTGATAATAATAATTATTATTAATTAGGTAGGTTAGGTAATTAATTTATCAAATGTAGTTAGGTAATAGATAGTAGGTATGTAGCCAAGGTAGTATATGTAGTAAGTAGGATAGGTAATAAATAGTTAATGAAAACAGTAAATATTTTATTGTGTGGATATTATGATAATGTTTTTGTATGGGACAAAGGATGTGATAGTGTTGTAGTGTTACCCTTTCATTAGAATTGTCCCATATCTTTTGTCTACAATTCAAACTTGTAAAGTATATAATTAGGTGAAAGAATGGACTAGATTCATGGTATGCACTATAAACATAGTGCATGTGCCATTTCAAATGAGCCAATCAAAAGGCTTGTCCCCAGCAAAATAAATAGGATCCTACCTACCTACTTAGCCTATGCTAGCTAGCCTATTCTACCCTAGCCTATAATAGGTTATCAATTATAGTTTAGCCTAGGGAAGATTTTAATCAATTAATTAAAAATTAATTATTACAATTATAATATTTCATTATTATAATTATAATATATCTTTTTTGAACAAATGGAAAATTGCCGTGTGTTTTATGGCCATTGGCTTTTTAAATTACCACATGGTTAAATCCTAACCACCCATCAATGGCACATTTGGTAGCATGTGACTATCCCAAATGTAGTCACAAATTGGGGTTCCACATCATACTAAAAATCATCCATGGCAATGCATGAGAAATTATGGCCTAATCATAAAGTTTGTGAGTACACTTTCAACTTCATAATGATGTCATGTATTTTACAACTAACTATTTTATGGCATTTGTCCAAGGCGACTAGGCTATTTTTAGTCACATGTGTCCATTACAATTATAAATGAGTCACAAATTCAATCATTGATTTTCAAAATTCTTCTAGTGATATTATTTTCAAAATATTGACATGTTTACTTTTGTTGAAATCTACACATTTGATTTACTTGAAAAATATCATTAAAAGAATAAATTTAATTACATATTGTTTGAAAATTCATGGAAACATGTGTGAATTAAACTTTTGAAGTTGGCACTATCATCTTATAATGGGCCTTATCCAAAGCATAGAAACCATGTTTCAAACTTGAAAAAGCATAGTCCTTAGAAAATACTTCCACCTTGGGCCAACTAACTATTTTTACTGTGAATGCACCCCAAAGGAGAAAATGAGTTGAGATTACAAGGTTTGATTTTTATAATTACGAAGCAATAGTAAATTTTGTCGCCAAATCAATGATGGAGATCAATCCACCATCAATTGGACGACCAAAATCTAGAATGAAAGCTTTCGATCACCTTATGTATGGCGACCAAAAACAAATTTGGTCACCACACCATTAGCAATGGAAAATTTTCGGTCACCACAAGATTGGTGATGAAAATTTTTTGATCATCGCAAGATTGGCAATTGATAATTTTCAAATGCCACATGAATGGCAACCAAAAAGTTTTGGTTGCAAATTCTACATTAATCGAAATCTTTTGGTTGCCAATCTTGTGGTGACTGAATGCATTTTCAATTGCCATACGTAATGTGAAGAACCCGGGTGTAATGAAAAAATTTCTTGCAGCAATCTTAATGAACGTAACTAACGTGTGAGGATGGACGTTGATGTGACAACCAACACAAAATGGCCACATCATTTTGGTTTTGATAACCCTCAAATATGGAAGTAATGTTAGTAATTTTTTTGCCTTCATAACAAAAAGAAGTGATATTGTTGAACGGTAAAAAAATAATTATAACACTACATGTATTGCTTGTTGAACAAACGTTTGTTGTGCATTAAAAAATGCATTACCCAATTTTTTAATGCACTTAAATGCTTAAGTTTGTTCATGTTTACATTTGTTTAATATTAATTGCATTAGTTGGTTAACAATAATTTTTTTTACTTTTGTTAAATAGGAATTATAATAAGATACAACATAATATGAACCTAAAATGAATTGTACATTTGCATTTGTTTCCCACAATGGTCCAATGTGTAACCATTCCATTTACGACTACATGCAACTTGTAGTTGTTTGCGATTAGATTTGGGAATATTTGCAACTACAAAACTAACTTTCAACTATTTTGGTCATTTTCACAACTATAAATTTCATCCTATTGGTTGCATCAATTTTACATTTATTTTCATCCATTAATAAATTGATATGTCCCATTAGTCGCAATAATCACCAAATTAGTTGCATCCTAAAGGTATTTTATAATGACATAGGGGTGTATTTTAATGTATGTACTATATATATGTAATATGCATACATATGTATATTGTTCATATAATGAATCTCAAAATTAATATTTGAACTTTGAATTTTTTCAGATTTGAAAATTGATAACTGTAATTTTAACTTTTTAAAAAAATTATTAAAATTTGAAACTTGATATTTGAATCTGAAAATTGTTATTTCAATTGTTTAAAAAACTATTTGAATATGAAAATTTTGATCTGAATATGATATTTTCAATTTCAATTCAAAAAGACTTATTTCATCTAAAACATGATTTTGAATTCTAAATTAATATTTTCGAATCCAAAAATTAGTATTTCAATTCAGAAAATTATAATTGATCATAAAAATGGAAATCTGAATTTTGAATATTTTTATGTGAATATGAAAATTTATATTTCAGATCTGAAAATTTTTCATTTAAATTTTAAATAATCATTTAATTCGAACCTGAATTTTAAATTCCAAATTTTTATTTTAGATTCTCCAAATTAATACTTCAAGTCTGAAAATTAGTAATTAAGTCTAAAAATGGACATTTCAATTTTGAATAGTGTTATTTGAATATGAAAATTAACATTCCAATTCTGAAAATTGGTATTTAAATTCAAAAAAATTATTTGATCTAAAAACTGATATTTGAATTCTAAATTATCACTTTCGAATCTAAAACTTATAATTTCAATTTAAAAAACTTTATTGAGTCTAAAAATCGGCAACTTGATTTTCAATATTTCTATTTGAACTTGAAATTTGAAATTTAAATTCTGAAGTTTACAATTTAAATTTTAAGAAATTATTTGACTTGAAAGTTGAAATTTGATTTTCAAATTATTATTTTGGATTTTCAAAATTAATATTTCAATTCAGAAAATTAGTAATTGAATCTTCAAATGGAAATTTTTATTTTGAATATTATTATTTGAATATGAAAATTAACATTTCAATTCTGAAATTTCTTATTTAATTTCAAAAAACTTATTTGATCTAAAAATTGATATTTGAATTCTGAATTACTATTTTTGAAACTTAAATTTATATTTTAATTCAAAAAATTATTGATTGAGTTTCAAGGGTTTTTTCTACTAGTGTTATCCATAATAAATCAATTTTATAAATAATTATAAATGATTATGTTTATTAAATCAAATTAACAATAAATAATTATTGTTATAACATTTTTTTATATTATATAATTTATATTATTATATTAGAAGAAATTATTTAATTAAATTAATGTGACATTACTTTAAAATCATTGTAATTATTTCAGATAAGAATTAATTAGTATGTGGATAATTATTTTCTAATTGAACATAATTATTCACATTCTTTCATTTATAATTTTAAACCTGAATTGAAAATTTGGAAAAATTATAGTGTAGTTAAAAAAATTATTTTACTTATTTTAATTTCACAAATTATTATATAATATTATTATCTTGAAAAATTCTGTGATTAATCATCTATGATAAATATTTTATAGTAATTTTAAAGTAATTATGAAAATTAATGTTATGTTTAACAAATTATTGTATTTATAGCTAATAATTACCAAGAGAGAAAAATTACTTGACCTATAATAATTTTTACAACAATAAATGTTATTATACAATAAGTAATGTAATTAGTTGAATAATAATTTAAAAAAAATTTGTGTAAGAATTTAATTTTTAATAAAAATTTTAATTAATTATTTTTAATTTTAAAATAAATATTTTAAATATATAATTTTAAATTATAGTCGTGAAATTAGTTTCACATTAATTATATTATATAGTTTGATCAAATTCTAAGAAAAAAATAAAATTTAAATATTTTATTATTTATGAATTATGTATTAAAAATTTGTGAGATAGCTAGTTTGTTAAATATTAAAAAGGTATTACTTATTTAAATAATTATTCATGAATACTAAATATTTGTAGGGCATAGTTTATAATTTAAATATATGTAAATTTGATCACTATTAATTAAATGATTATTTTATTATCTAGTATTTGAATTGTTTAAAAATATAAAAACCTAAAAAAGTAAGGCATGAAGAAAGTTTTGGAATTACAACTTTAGTTTGTAAGGAGGTTGCAACTTCAAAACTTATCCCATATTATTTGTTATTCATTCCTATTTTGAACACTATATAAGCAAAGGGGTGTGTCTATCCAATTTCACATTAAAAAATTTGTGCACATGGGATGAGCTAATCAAAAAGTTCAACCCAAAACAAAAAAAACAATAATGCACAATTCTAAAGTACTTACCTCCCCAACCTACTTATATATCTAGCTAGATAGGTACCTTATTTGACCTACCCATCTAGGTCGGCTTATGTACCTACCTACCTAAGTACCTACTTATATGAATAGGTATTTAGCTTAGGAAAGTAAAACCTATCTACTTACTTTTTTACCTAGGTAGGTAGGTAGGTAAGGAGTATAGGCACCTATTTATGTACCTACCAACCTAATATTAATATTTTATTAAATTATTTTTAATGCCATGTGGCATATTTACATTGGGCCACGTGTCATAATATAAAATCATCCAAGTATTTGAATTGAACGTTTTAGATTATTTCAAAATAATAATAATAATCATCATCATCATCATATATTAAGACACGTTGCAACACATGATTTGCTTTCAGTTGTGACCAAAATAGTTGCATTTTAGTTGCATGTGACAATATGTATACAATGGAGTCAAAGGATGAAATGTATTTGTTAATTTTTTCTTTCATACAATATTCTTTGTCATTTGCGACTAGTTTATCACATGTGATTCGTCTTAGGCGTCTGAAAGGATTTTAGTTGCAAAATGTTTCTTGCAACTAAAATTTAGTCACAAAGAGCAATTGAAAATACATGTTTTTCTTCTAATGAATGTGGTTTTTTGTCAAGTAAATTTTAATGCAAGAATACATGTTTTTTCATTTAAATTTTAAATTTGTCAAAATTTTATGAAAGGAAATGTTTTCACCTAATCCCATTTTGACAAGTGTTTTGAAAATGTGTGTAGTTATTTGAAAAAAAGTTAAAGTACAATCTTGTTCTTTTAAAGGTAGTAATATTTGTGTACATCGCACTGATGCTTTAGGATACTAAAATCAACAAATGGGTTGGTGTTTCTTTTTACATATTCATTTGTGTTTATGAATGTGTATAATACAATTTTTTTCTTTTAGAACTGTTTGATCAATTGTTAAATATTTATTTACAAAATTTCAATAGATTCATTTGAATTGATACCAAAATGTGGACTATTTTCTATCCACAATAATCCATGGTTGTGAGGTAACCCATTTGTTTGAAATTTGGTGACAACAAAATAATGTTTTGTTTTACCAATTTCTATGTTTTTAAAAACCTTGTGAAAATTATCCATTCTATGTTCATAATAACGTACACATGTAATTAGATCATTTCTTATAAGATCTTTGATGTTTGGTGCATCAACATTGTTTGATATTGTATTTTCAATTACATGTCCATCATATAATTCTTTAAGTGTTGTTTTAATATTGACCAATTATTGATACCACCAATTGGTTTATGTTTAACATTTAAGATGTTTTATATCAATGTATCAATGGGATCATTATCTACTATTTCTTCAAATTAATCTATGATATATGTTTCAGGAACTTCTTTAGTAAATTTGGTATCCATTCATTTATTTGACTTGCATTTGCAAAATCAACCAAATTATGCCAATCTCATCTTATTGACACATGTGCATCAACATACAAAGGAGTCTTGCAAATTTCTTGTGGCATTTTCATTACTATGTGGATGCACATAGACTCATATTCTATATTTTTTTGACAAAAACAACAATTACATAATCATCATATGGCATTTGAAATAATACAAATTGTACAAGATTTAAATTTGTTGGCACATTTATAACACTCCCATGTAAGTTGTATTGACCATGTCCTTTTAATTGAAAGATTTGTGCAAATGCAAGATGACACTAGTAAAAATCCTATCATTTGCAACCAATCATTATGAAAGTTTGTGCTAAATTGGTTGTGCTTATAACTACAAAATTAACTTTATATAATTTTTGGCCATACAATTGTGTGTACAATTAACATACAACTAGTAGTGTACAAAATGGACACATGTTATAAAAATCATGGCTTAAATTAATACATACCTATGTTAGTACACTCAACATATAAATACCAAAACTATGTATTGTAGTCTCATATCTTTAATACTAAGGCTAAACCCATGCTAACTAATGTTACCCAAAGCAAAAAAATGCCTAAACCTAATTAAATTCACATTAGCAAAAGTTAAACCTAAATTAAACCTTGGCTAAACTAATTATGGTTGAATTAACCTAGGTTTAAATAATTTTAGTTAAATTAGTTATGAAGTTAAAATAACTAAAGAGCTAAATTAACCATGATTAAACTAATAAGCAATTTAAATTAACCATGATTAAATTAATTAAAAGGTTAAATTAACAATGGCTAAATGAACATGGTTAAACTAATTAATTTTAGCTGTTTAGTTAGTTTAACCATGGACAATTTAATAATGATTATTTAAACCATGGTTAATTGAATCAAAATTAATTTAACCATTTTAAATTTAGTTCCCTAATAAATTTAGCTGAAATTATTTTAGTCATCATTAATTTAACCTTCTAATTGATTTAGCTATGGTTAATTTAGCCAAAGTTAGTTTAACCATGGTTAATATCATTAATTGTATAATTATTATTATTAAATATGTTAATATACCTATGGTTAGTAAGTTACATTACCTAACTTACAAATATTTTAGCCTAGCTAGCTCCTAGCTTAAAATTGATAATATTATAGTAGTATTCATTGTCAATCACTATAGGTAATTATAACTATCAAAAAAATATTTATTTATAATGATAATTATAATTAATATTAATACTGAATTTTATTAAATATTATTTTTATTAGTATCATTAGTTGTTAATCATATTATTACTATTATAATATAAATAATGTAGGTAGTTGGTAAATTAAGTTAATATTGCATAGGTGTGATGTAATAGTTGTATATAGAATGCAACTTGGTTAGTTGTGTTTGCAATTGAGTTTTTTATCCCATATGTTTTATCTTACAATATTCCAACTATGTACATTATATAAGTAAGTGCATTAATCTTGTTCATAAATCAAGTACCAAGGGCCTTTTGGGATGAAACAATTAAAGTAGCTTGACCCAAACATAAAATATCATTATTCTAAACCTATTTAGGCCTACCCTCCTACCTACCTAGCCCTATCTACCTACATATGACCTACATAATTGCCTAATAAATAAAATGGCTTTTTTAATTTGCCATGTGTCACCATATAGTTAGTCCCAACATATGAACATGTGTCAAAATCCAATTCATAGTTTATTGGATGGCTTTAATATTATTATTTTATAAATAATTTTCAATATTGAAATATGGATCAAATGCCACATGTTATGCCATATAGTTGGTCATTAAAAAATTCAAATGGTCGCCATGGTAGTTGCACCCTAGATATGTGTGCAACCTTCGTACAATATAAGATGGATGAAATATGAATCCATAATGTATATACATTGTTTGCATAAATATTGTTGCATGTAACTACATGTCATGTGTAATTTGTCTTATGCAACAATGGGGTTTAGCAATTGCATGTCATGTGCAACTTGTCTTATGCAATTAATCAATTTATTATTTAAAGAATTTATTTTTTCTTTCACATATTATCAATATCTTTTATATTCGAATAATTTTTTATACCTTGTTCTAGAACATTTGTGTTTTCAATTCCAAGACTAATTTTTTTTATAAACAAATTAGGTTGTTTTAGTTTCAAATATTTAAGGTGGCATTTAATTTGTATTGTGTCTAAATTTTAAGGTGAATATTCATGCATAAATTTGAATGTGATTTCTTCTTCTATGCATTCAAGATGTGTGTTTTGTAGGTCTAACAAGCTTTTGTATAATTCAAAATTTCAAAAAAATCTCTTTTGTTTTATGCAAGCTTTACATGTTCGAACAAAAATTTGTTTTGAAATAACAATTTTTTTTGTTGTTCAATGCATTTATTTGTATCATTAATGTTTTAAAAATGTGTTATGTCATCAAATGATTCTATAATTTCAAAGTGGTTATCTCCATATACAATATGTAGAATGTCATTTTGCATATTATAACTAATCTTCACCATAATTCATCCATTATTTTTATTCCAAACATGGATTGGGCAATGTATGTGTTGTGAAGTCTAATACATTGTTATAAAATTATCTCATAATCCTCCATCATTCACTACACTACTAAAATTCTAGGTTTTTAAAGCTATGCACATTTATTGAAAGGTTTTTTTTAATTGAATAACATGTAGGTTTTAACTGGAGGCCAAAGTACTAAATGACATGGGTATGTTTTGACTAATCAATTTGATTATGATGACTGATTTGACCACATGTTAAATAGCCACCTAATCAAATTTGACCCCAAAACAACCACCTCAGTAAAAAGAACTATGCTTTTATCAATAGGGCCGATTACAAAAAGGTCAAATAAACAAGCTTAGTCAAAATAACTATTAGCTTAGTAGAAAAAAAACCAACCCACCTATCAATCATCCTATACCTTTTCACCTACCCAACTACCCACATGGTTACGTACCTACATTTCGAATCATTTTCCTATAACCCATTTAGCCATAAGGTTTACTTGTTAGGTTTGACCAATTTTAGCCAATCATTTTAGCCAAATTTAACCATCATATTTTAATATTAAATTTGGCCATTAGATTTAATTAGTTAGATCTAGCCATTAAATATATACTTTAGGTTTAACCATTAGGTTCAACTTAAATTTAATCATTATGTTTAACCATTATATTTAGTCATTAAATAATTTTAGTCATTTAGTTTATATTAATTAGCATATCATTTAATCATTATATATGTTTAACCATTAAGTTTAGCCATTAGAGTTAATCATTAAATAAAATCTGGTATAAAATTTAGCCATTGAATTTAGTCAAATTAAATAAGTTTAGTCATTTTTATAATCATTGGATTTAGTTATCAAATAGGTTTAGCCACTAAATTGAACCATTGAATTTAGTCATTAACTATATTTAACCATTAAGTTTTTCCATTAGAATTAATCATTAAATATATTTTTTCATTAAGTTTAATTATTAAAATTAATCATTAAAAAGGTTTAGTCATTAAATGTAGCCATTGAATTGAATCATTAACTAAGTTTAACCATTAAATGTGGCCATTGAAATTTTTCATTAAATAGGTTTAACCATTAAGTTAATCATTGTATTTAGTCATTAAATATGTTTAGCCATAAAGCTTAACCATTGGATTTAATCATTAAATAAGTTTAGCCATTAATTTTATCCATTGGATTTAGTCTAAATATGTTTAATTATTAAGTTTAACCATTGGATTTAATTATTAAATATGTTTAGCCATTAAATCTAACTATTTAATCTAATTTAAGGTTTAACCATTCGATTTAGTTATTAAATAAGTTTACCCATTAAGTTTAGCCATTTTATTTAGTCGTTAAATAGATCTAACCATTAAGTTTAATTGTTGGATTTAATCATTACATAAGTTTAACCATTAAATTTAACCATTGTATTTAGTTGTTCAATAGGTTTAGCCATTGGATTTAATCATTAAATAGGTGTAGCCATTAGATTAGCCATTGAATTTAGTCATTAAATAGGTGTTAGCCATTAAATTGGCTATTGAATTTAGTCATTAAATAGGTTTAGCCATTGAATTTAGCCATTGAATTTAATCATTAAATAAGTTTAGCTGTTAAGTGAAGCCATTGAATTTAACCATGCTAGATTTAACCAACTACTTTCTTGCAATTTTGTAACATGTGAAATAAAAAACTTAACAAAATTCAACATCTTTTTGATGGTGTAGTCCATTGGTAAGGACTTGGTTTTTTATGGTGAAGATGAAAGGTTCAATTTCTAACACTTATAACATATGTGTATGTTTAAAGGCTAGGGCGACTAGGTAGATTAAATAGGTTAAGTTATGTTATGTTAGGTTAGGTTAGGCTAAGTTAAGGTAGACTAGGTCATCACCTACCTACATTATTTATTTATTTATTTATCCAATGGCTTATGATTTGACCAATCAAATGATGACATGTGGGGCGTTGAATGACCTTACAACATGTCACCTTTTACCACTAGTCAAAAACTTTAATCAAAAGCACCACCCTAAGGTTGGTCAAAAATCATTCTAATTGCATTGGACTTGTTAAAATCAACTTGTCCTAGAAAACCAAAGTGGTTTTTTGAACCCCTATCACTTTGGGGTACTTTTTGGTTTGAAAATCCTATTTGAAAAACTTGGAATTCTAGTGGTGACTTGGATTATCATTTCATGTATATAAAATTTTCATCATTAGCTTGTCCATTATGTAAATTACGAAAAAAAAATTCTATTTAATTCATGTATATGACATTGCAAGGCTTTTGAAGTACCAAGATTCAAACAACCCTATACCATGGAGTTTTTTCAAATTATGGTTGACATTTCTGAAGTTTTAAATACATGTTATTATTAATTTTTTAAAAAATACATTAAAATTCATATTTATTATTTTAACAAAAATCTTTAATTTATAATTTTTTATAATATGTATTTATTAATTAGAATAAAATTTTAAAAACTAGTTTTATTTAATAGAATTTTTTTCTTCAGGTTTAAGGTTTACTTTATACACAAAAATTTGAATAGGTTTAGATTTCAAAAAAATTGTTAACCATTTTAAAACATGATTAAATTTGGACTTTAATTACAAATTATCCTAATCATAAAAACCATGTTTTGATCGTGCATGGATAACCCTTAGGTGGGCCTATGACCATGATAACTTGGATAGCCCTTAGGTAAGGTTGTCAAAAATGACATGACATGCCCATTTTGCATTAATTGTCACATCTATGTCCATCCAAACACATCAATTTCATTTGTTAAGTCGGACATTGACCATTTTTTTTCAATGATGAAATTTTTTCAATTAAACCAATTCAACAACCAAAATTTTTAAATGTTAAATTGGGCAATAAAAAATGTTTAGTCATTCAACTAAGTGATTAAATTTTTTATCATTACACAAAAAATTATGTTGCCAAACCAAACAATTGAAAAAAATTGGTCATCACCTAAATTTTCAATGGTCGTTAGGAAAATTTCAATCATCTGATCAATAGTGGTTTGATATCCACCATTGATCCCATGACTAAAAATTTTCAATAACTGTAGGAACGTGTTGATTAAACGTTATTTTGCTCTTTACAAGGTTTAGGGCAACTAAATGACATGAATATCGGTCACCTTTTACTCTCCCTTGGGTAGCCCAACTAGGATTTGACTTAGGTTGACCCTATTTCAATGTGACACTAAGCAACATCAACATCCAAACATATGCATCATGTCAAGATAAACACCTAAACATTGTGAAATTACCTATGTAACTTATAAATACACATAAGGTAAACCCCAAGTAACCTAGGTAGCCTTTAATTAATAGGCCCTAGGTAATTTAGGTAATCTAAGCAACCTATTGAAAGCCCCTAGCTAGGTATAATCCTTAGGTCACATAGGTAACCTAAGGTAGGTTAGAAAAAAATGTTTATTAAAATTTGGTTACATTTCATGTTACATAAAGAAAAGTTGTTCAATGGTAGGGATTTTGTGTTTCAATGTGGATGTGAGGGGATCAAATCATTAAGCTTGCAACTTATCTATGCTAGTTTTTAAATATTTTAGGTGCCTAAACTAGGTCAAGTTGTTTAGGGTTTAGGCAAAACTCCTTGCCCGTGTGTTAGCATATGTGACCTAGGCTAGGTAGGCTAGCCTAAATTACTCAAGGTAGGTCATGTGGTGTCATTTGTTCAACTTGGAGCTTGCCATGTGTCAACATTTTAATTGTTAATAAAATCTTTATTTTGCATTTAATTGAAACCATCCAATGGATCAATATGGTCCATATGGTCATTGGATATGTCTTCCATGATTGTGTCCACAAAGACTTTAGTCATATAGGCTCAAACCTTAATGTCCTTCAAGCAACTACAACCATGAAAGCAACTAGTAATACAAATAAGTCCACAATGACTATTAGTCATGTAGTCCAATGTTTCCTAAACAACTATAAATGTTGGCTTTATGCGAACGTATATGCTAAGTTTTTGCATAGTGCATTCAGTTGGTTCATCAAAAACATATAATAACTCAACATTACACAATAAAACACCATTTTTTTATTTTGCAAAACCAACCATTATTTTTCTCAAAATGCCCATTGGGCATTTTTCATATCTTTTACATCTTTGTTCAAATTTTATTTTTGTACATGGTTGGGTTTGAACATGTTTTGTCATAGATTGGAAATTCTTTTAGTCACGATAATTTTTGACAAAACATCAAAACAAGATATGAGGGAACTCTATTCATAATACTTACAACATTTCACATGAATTTTGTTTATGTAAATGTTGTATTTCAAAAAAATATTTCAACAAAAATAGTTTACATTAATGAAATTCACTTCTGAATTTTTTTGATACATGCCAACCTCTCTTATCTTTAAAAAAAAAATTGCATGTGAAATTCATTTTTTTGACATTTTGAAAAATGAAAACATCATCAATGTATAACCACACAATCATCAAAACATTCAAAAAATACATTGTGAAAGTCTTTTGAGGCAATTGCAAAATATTATCTTCATATTTTTTGGCAATTTTTTGGGTGGAAAATATTATAAATAAAAATTTCAAAATGCTTATACCAATTTTTTGAATGGAAAATGTTTTAAAGCACAATAGGCAAATCATAATTCCAAAAGGTGGAATAAATTCAATTTTTTTTTGCATGGTATTTTGTAGGTATTATATGTGCAAGGGCATTTTGTCCAACACAACACACCCTCCCACCCCATGAAAATATTTTGCTACATTCACCACTTTGTACCAATAAAAAAATGTCATGGATAAATATCAATCAACTGCATCTTGATTTTGATATGTATTAGCCCTAATAGATTTATATACATTTCATTAGGATGTTTGGAACTTGATTGAATTGAAAAAAATTGTCCTCCCTACAAAATACTTTTTTTTGGACCTTGACATTGTGTTATTGCTTTGCATGTTTAAAATAATTTTTACTAATGTCTTATAAATTTTCCAATGAAAAGTTTTAGAGGTAATATAAGGAAAGGGACATAGAGTCAAATTTTTAGTTTAAAACATTTAGAACAAAATTTGGAGAAATAGCATCATGTTGCAACATCGGAAAGCTTGTAAAAATATCTATAAAATAACATGAAATTTTTTCCTTAATCATTTCATTTTTGGAAAGTTGTATATTTCTAAAGTTTTTGAACACCATATGTTTCAACTTGAAAAGGGAATTCCCAAGGAGTATGCATTGTGGGAACTTATCCTTTTGATATGTTGTTTAGACTTTTATGACTTGACAAACAAGGTAATAATGCATCTTATAAGGATTCAATATGTGTCAATCCATGATGAATAATTTGATGAGACCATATTTGAAATAAATATCACATTGTTCAATTTGCACCTTCACAACTAGGTGAAAGCACAATATGTTGGATGAAAATGGACATCATAACCCCTATTTTTGTAACTAATGAAATGTAATCGAAGGTCATATGATAATTGTATTGAACCTTTTGTAGTTTCTATTGAAATATGTGTGATAGTTTCTAGGTGCAATGTTATGCATTAAAAAAGTTTGTAATTACAAACAAGTACATTATATTTTTTTACTTTTCAACTTATAGATCTAGATCATGTAACAAATTATGTGGATTTCATTTTCAATGGAAAAATGATTTAAAAATTTCAAGCACATGAATTGATGAAACATATTGTATATAACATTTGAAAATCAATCATTGAGAAATAATTGAAAGTATATTTCACATGCACAATTTGAAACTAAATATCTTTAGAATTTAATAATGAATACAACAATGAAAAATTAGAAGAAACTATTTAGGAACAATATTTTTTATTATCAACATGAAAAATGGTGTAAAGTCAAAGATCTTATTCCTTAAAATGAAGGCATGATGAATATCTAATTCAAACATAATTATTAAAAATATTAATAATTAATGAAAAATTTTAAATCAGTTGATATGAACCATTCTAATAAACTTATATTAGATAAAGGTAATTGAATCATTTTAGAAGAAATTTTATTCTTTCAAAAAGAAGTACATAACTTTTGTAATTTTTTTGTTTTCCTTTTCACAATTCCAAAGTTGGTTGAAAGCACGGTGTTGGGGACCATTTTTGGTACATGCAAAGTTATGACAGTTGAAAAACAAATTTTGCATTGTGTACAAAGCAACCCATAGAAAAAATGGTCTAAATTTTTAACAAATTTGCAAATAACATTTAAGCAATTTTCTAAAACCTACCTTGATGCAAATGCTTTAGGAAGAAATGAACCTTATGTGTCTACAATTGCAAAAAATGGTTTTGGGGTGAAATCATGCATCCCCTTTCACCTTATATTATCCCAAATCCAGTGGTGTATATGTAACAAATCACTGTTAACATATGCATATCCAATCCAAAGTTATATGATTCAATATTTTAGATTTTTCCCATGAAAAAAATTATGTTGAAAATTCAACCCATGGACTTTGGCACGTATATGATTCAGCAACAACAGAGTTACTCATATAGTCATCCTATCTTCACCCTGTTTTAGGCTTGCTTTCACCCTTTATCCCTTCTTTAACAATGGTATTGTAGACCAACAAGCAGGTATAGGATGGAAATTATGTATGTTTATTACATAACTATGGAAATATATGTTTTTGTTTGCACAAATGTCCTTTCACCTTTTATTTTCTATGTGTAACTATTATGCCACACCATTCTCCTACCATGTGTTTCACACAATCGTAAATTTTGCCTAAATTTTTTTAAATTAATATTTCAATTCCTTTCACAATTCTAATCCATGAAACTTTATATTCATACAACAATTTGCTCTCATCAAGTGAAGGTGTTTCCAAAACCCACTTATATATTAACAAAAAAAAAACTAAATAAGAAATTTCTTAAAGTTTACACATCACATGGCTCCCCAAGTGATTCAACATGCCCATTAATGTGATAAAAAATTTCCACATGAATTATCATGTGTGAGTCAATGTACATTAATGTGAAAAAAACTTTTCACAAGAATTATCATGTGAAAGTCATGCAAATAAATTGAAATTATAACCAAACCATACTTATATTATGAAATCCAACCACCAAATAGATTACCAAACTTAACCCATAAATAATTACATAAATAATAATCTAATTACATCAAGTTACAATATTTGCAAAAAAAGAAAAGATTATTAAATTTCAATATGAAATGATGGAACTCATCATTTAATGCACAAGGTTTGAAAATATTTATAATAATTGTACAAATATATATGTAGAAGTAATGGAGGCGTTCAGGAAAAAGGAAAGATAGGATGAAACTTAATTTACCACTAAAATTGGTGGAAAAACAAGTTTGTGTCCTAGTTATTTCAATTAGTAAAATTTTCATTCTCGGTTACAAGTTTGATGCCCTCTTATGCCAAAATTCGCCATTCTCACCCCCTAATTGTGAGAGTTTACATATAATTGTAATAGCTAAGGATTTAAGTTCAATCTAGGTGCTATTCATCCTTGGTAGTTTTTATGTTGACAAACCAATGTGGGTGGGAGGGGATGTATGCATTGGACCATTTCATGTATCATTATATAGTTCTTGACAACAAGCATGGTGTGATTTGGGTGGGATATGTTGTGTTGATGGATTTTACGGTAGTTCATTTGTTAAGTAGTAATAGGTTAATACTAGAGGGGTTTTTCTTTTTTCTTTTTTGTGATATAGCTGAAGTGATGATCATCCATAAGATAGGTTAGCAAAATTTGACTATAAAAAGGATATGAAAGTGAAAAAGTTTAAGCAACCTTTTCATTTTTTGTTACATGCTAGAACCCAATAGAGTAATCTGGCAGTTTTCTTTAAAGATAATTTTTTTTCAAATGGCAATTACAAAACCAAGAAACACATTTTCATCCAATTTGGAAAAGGAAAAGAAAAAAAAAAAAACAGAAAAGAAAAACCCCAGTTAAGTACACTATTGGTATCTTTATTAGTGAAACGGTTTATTGGGTCTACATCTAGTGTTAGCAACAGTGAAGTATGTAACAGTGATGGTCTACATCTAGTGTTAACAGTGTTCTTTGTGGTTGTATATATGGCCATGAGCTTTGTTTGCAAAATAGTTTGGATCCCAAACAACCCTCTGCTTACTTAGACCTGGGGAAGAGTATGTGATTTAAATGAAATAGGGCAGAGGCATTGGGACTAAGTGCCAAGTGTTAGAACACTTCCTGGCGTGTTGCCGTTGACTAAGTTTTGCAGTTTATCCTTAGGTATGTTGGTGCAATGGCACTAGGGTTGTGTAAGCACTTGACCAGAACACACGAATTTTTAGTGCAGGGAGGAGAGCTAGTGATGAGTGGCCAAAACTTGGATGCATGCAAAGTTGAACTGGTGTAGCCAATTGCCCATGTCCATCCATCCAGTCAGTTCAAGGTGTCTAGTAGCTACCAAGGGACCATGGCAGGTTTGACACAAATTATATTATTTTCAGAGAAATGTTAAAAGTTTCCCCAATTTTTTTATAAAAAATTACCAAGAACAAAATTTTGTGAAGGAAAATATGGAATTTTCAAGAATATTCTATTTGTGGAAATGGAAATTTCAAAATTATTTAATTAATCAACAAACTTATGTCAAAGTTGCCAAGGTGCTACACTCGTTGTCTAAGGTGTAATTAGCAGAGTGATGAAAACGTGTTCTAGTGAGCTGCCATGCATGTAAGTAGAGGCAATGGGTATATCAACTGCACATTTGTAGCAAAATTAAGGGTTAGGGTTGAAGAGTAACCATGTCGCTGCTCATAATGAATCTATGTGTTGTTTTGTTCCTCGTGAAAGGCAAATGGAGGTCCAATCAGCCTTTTTATTTGTGGCGAAATTTGGCCACTTGGGGACACCCATAAAAAGGAGCTGCCACTTGTGAAAAAGTGGCCCAAAGTTGCCATATTTTGAGAGGGAAAAAAAGTTGAAATCGCCATATTTAGAGATAGTTTCTTATGTGCCGCCTAGTAATTAGCAGCTTCCAAAATTTTGTACTTTCTCTTTGAACTGTCGCCAGATTTGGCCATGTCTTTTTGTGGATGGCCAAGTCCTCATGTGGAAATCTTGTGGAGGTGCTCAGGCTTGTTGAAGCTCACAAAGGACTTACAAGAAGGTTCTAACGTCTGATCCCAAATACAGCAATAGATTCAATTGATGTACAGGAGGATTCTTGTGTGACAGTTGCAGGATTTCAAGTGTGGGAATAAATTTTCCAGTTGGATTTCCAGTTCTGTGGCTCAAGGAATTTTTGATGTTCTTCCAACATTATTAGTACATGGGCATTGTGTGATTTTAGGTTGGATCATTGTGATTGGGTTGCCGGGTTTGTTTTTTCTAGGGTTTTATACTACGGGTATCCTCTCTTTTTGGTTACGCAAGAACCAGTGGGACACAATATGAGGAAGAGGTAAAACCCAATAGCACATCCTGGAGTCCAATGGGAATTAGCTGCAGCTGCTGAAGCCATGGTGGATGTGGAGTATGGATATAACGCTGATCCTGGAGTCCAATGCAGCTGCTCAAGCCATGGTGGATGTGGAGTATGGATATAACGCTGATCCTGGGGTCCAATGCAGTTGCCCAAGCCATGGTGGATGTGGAGTATGGATATACGCTGATCCTGGAGTCCAATGCAGCTCTCAAGCCATGGTGGATGCAGGGTATGGACATAAGGCTGATCCCAGATTCCAATGGGAATTAGCTGCAGCTGCTGAAGCCATGGTGGATGTGGAGCTGTATGAACATGAGGCTGAGGAAAGTTCTGAAGAGGAAGCTGATTTGGATTGCAACTGTAAGCGGAATATAGATATCTGGAATGATGTGGATGGCTTCAGGCTGCTAAAGGAAGGTCAGGCACCTCTGGAATGTTCAACATAGGAGTCAGCAAGAATCAAGAAGAGTACCTAACCCTGAGGAGAGAAAGCGCATTGTTGAGGAAATGTACCAAGAGCATGGTCATTTTGCTAAGATTTGTAAAAGATTTTTCTGGCACCGCAGGACTGAGCAGGTACATTCAGTTGTGAGTTCTTGCAAGGAATGCCAACTCCTCAAGCGCACAGGAAGCATCAGATCAAATTTTGAGGAGCTGAAGAGCATTGAACCAGTGTCTGATCTATACTGATGGGATGGATGCCAAGACTTAAAGCAGACAATCATCTGAGTGCACTTATGTAAGTTGTGGTGAAGAAGTGGGAGCTGAAAAAATGACTGAACAGCTAATTGCAAACATGAAGCTGATTGCTGATATGCACAAGTCTGTTTTGGGAAACCTTGGGCAGGCACAGCAGAAGCAGAAGAAGGCACATGCTCTTAGAAAAGGAAATACGATGTTTCCAAGTCTTCAGTGAAGGAGAAGACAGTGTCAAAATATAGAAACTGGGCAAAAAGAAGTCACTTTTGATGAGTTGGGAAGGACCTTACCTTTTTGTTAGATACCTTGATGGCAAAGGAAGTACAGGACAGGATGAAGGACTTACCTGTATCATCAAGGGTGGTGATAACAAACATTGAGACCCAGAAGAAATCTCCAACTGTTCCACACCTGATGCGTAAATTGATGGAAGCTGCAGGGACCCATAGCTGACTCAAGGAGTGGTTCCAGCATCAATGCAATCACCTCATGTGTTTTTCCACCTGCAATGATTTTCCACCTCATGATTCCAGCTGTGGCAGCTGATAATAAGAGATGGAGAATTCTCAAACACTTCCCGTGTGACCACATTGAAGCTTCAAAATTAACTCACAAATTGCACATTTTGAACAGAATACAAGAAAAGTCCAAAAGGGGGCTGGCAACAACCAAAGCTCAGGAGAGACTGACTACTTCACATAGAGATTGTACACAGTACATACCCCATAGGTAGAGATAATGTGTGAGTTATAAGCAGCTATAGGCTTTCACCAATTCCTCCGACAACTCTAGAACTTCTGGGACTAGACATGCTACATGCATATGAGACCTACCATTTCCTCCATTGAGGCAAGCTTATGGCCACTTCAGAATCATGACTTTTTGTTTGTCACAAATACAATCAGCAGTGCTTCAGGACTCATATCTTCAGCTCAAGAATTTGCAAACTTTGAATGGATGGTGATATTATTGTGACATATTGGGATTTGGATATCATAGCATGCTAGATGGCCACCAGCTGTTCCTTATGCTTGATTGGATCCTTCATAGACTTGGTAAGTACTAAGTATGATGTTATGGAACTGTGGCAATTCTTGGACCTTACTATTTCCATTTAGAATTCTGGGTTTTTTATAGCTGTTTTTGATGATTGATTCACCTTTGGTACTGCCAATTAGATCGAATCAGCCAAAATTGAAAAAGAGAATCATGGGTAATTCCTAGATTTGTTTTGTATTCCTTAAAATGTTTATGTAGCTAGGATCATATAGATCTTTGATCAAATTTGGCACTGTGACCCAATTTGGCCTTGAGGGACTAGTTAGTGATCTAATGGGTTTTTTCACAGATAGCTTACAGGTCTCTTATGTAAGACTTATTATTGGACTAATTAGTTTGAAAGGAAGAAAGATACTATGAGAGGTCCACTACTTCTACTCTTGAATGGATTCCACTTGTTGAAGGTGATTCAGGTCTGATTTAGAATTGTGCCAAAATCTGCTTGGCTACTACCTAAGCATCAATTTCAAAAACATCACATCAGTACCCAACTACCAACTTAAAGGCATAAAAGCAAAGAGATAGGAAGGCATGACTTTCTGTGTGTCTGAGGCAATGTGCACTGATGCATTGAGGCCGTCCATGATGAATCATGAAGCTAGAAAACTGGAATCAGTTTTTTTCTATGGCAAAACCTTGCCAATTTGGGAAATTTTTATTTTTATTTCAAAACCAAGTGGTCCTTGGGGTTTCCTGTCATCAGATTTTGAAAAAGAAAATCAGAGAAATCACCAGATTTTTCAAATTTTGTTGTTGCAGTACAATAATATAGAAGGATGCTTATATTTGTTAACTTTCACAATTCATTTATAGCCAGATTTAGCTAAACCTTTTTATGGATGATTACCACCTTTGCTCCATTAGAAAATTGTTAAAAAATCACTGACAGGAATACCTCTTCCTCCTGGTGTCCAGGGTCCACCACGTGACTGGCTTTCAGGTGCTCCCTATGCAAGGATTCTTTTGTCTTCTTGTTATTCCCCCAAACTTGCAGTTTGCTTTAAGACCATGAAAGATTCAATAATTAGCAATACAATAGGCAAGGAGGTGAAATAAGGAATGGCCATAATTACAGCCTATACAGTCTAATCTCTGACATATCTCATGGGGTTGAGAGGAAAATTAAGAGAGGATTAGGGTGCTCAACTAAATTGAGCATGTTTTGAAACATGTGTTTTGATGAGAAACTAAACAAATGGGCCTTGTTCAAGAAGTTTCTAGCAAATTTTGTCTTAACTTCCAATCTAGAACCTGAAGGAAATGCCACTGGAAATTTGACATTCATTTCTTTTTGGGCTATGTTCACAGGGGCATTTCAAAAAACAGGATGCCCAGATGCAATATTATTGCATCTGTGCATCTGTAAGACATGCAATTGTGTCTTCTTGTGGATGCATGTATAAGTTTTGAATTTTACAAAGTACACATTTGACAACCATTTTGTCTGTCTTGATAAGACAAGTCCAAGTGCTTTGAAAATTGGGAAGTATTCTTAGTGTCTTGACATGTGCTAAAGATGTACCATGCATCAGTGTTCATTTACACAAGCAATAAAGTTATTTGCAAAAGGCAGTAAAACCTAGGAGGAGAAATTGGGTTTCATGGAAATTGAGGACGATTGTCAAAATGTATGATTGGACTTTGCCAAATGAAAATGACGAAGGAAGAAACTGAATTTCTATCTCAACCCAAGATAAGTTGAGTTTCCCTTTCTCTCATGTGTTTTGATTGTGTTTACATGTCTACTTACTTATGTTATGGGACACCTAAAAGGGATTTATGGGGTTACAGAGAGCTTATGTGTAGGTTGGCTAGGGATTACCTAAGTTAGGGGATAGTTGGACTAAGGTTAAAGTTTGAGACCATGGATTAAGGTTAGTCATGAAATTATTTTTTTAATTATCATTTTAGAATTATGATTTTGTGTATGTAGAATGATGAAGTTAAAAATCAGCCCAAAGTTATGGGTTTAGATGTAAGTTAGGTATAGAAGATAATAATTTAAATCTAAACTAATATTCTCTTGAGAATTATATAAGGATGGGTTACTTCTAAACATTTTATTGTTTCAATTTCACTTTTGAATAAGAGATGTCTTCCTCAAACTTTAACCATCATGGGGTTTAGTCATGTTAATAAGAGCCATAGAAAGTGTAAACACTTTTTTTTTTTGGGAGATTTTTTAAACATATATTTACATAATAATATAAGCAATTTTTTTAAGGTCATATGATTTTTCTCAACTTACAAATTATGAGAATATATTGAAAATATTCCAACATAAACCCTCATCCAAAGCGGCAAGTGTGATTCCTTTTCTAATATTGATCACTAAAAGAAATTTCTCATTTTGCAACTAGCATTTGCAATTGATTTGTAAATGCATGAACCACATACAACTAATTTTCACATAATTGCATAAAACAAGTTGCATGCAACAACTATGTATACAACATGTACATACAATATCATGTATGTTTACTATTCTTTGTATTTTGCAATAAGTTGCATATGTAACTACATGTGCAATTAAATAACATTTTTTTTCTAATGACACATGTCCATTTGGAAATACTTGTTTCCATCACCATTCTAGAACTTGTATTAGGCAATACATGTGTACTTCTATTTATGTTGTCATAACTTGCACGTGTAGTTTGACAAAGGTGATTCGGTATTTTTGTTGAATAAATGTCATACTACAGCAATTGGAACAAAACGTCATATTGCAGCAAGTGGAGTAGTATTTGGTGTTGTAGGTGATATGTTTCATGGGGTTGTTATTGAAGACGGGGTGTACAAAATGGAGGTGCATGGTGTGATGCTCCCTAAAACAACTTTGATATTTCCAAATATGAAAGATGATCCTCCACAACTACTTTTAAAGGATGTGAAAAGTCAATTCACATTTTGGGAAGATGTGAATCTAAGGAAAATTAGATGAATTGTTCTTTTTTAGTTTTATTGTAGTATGTGTGGTGTGGCTCAAAATGCCATGAACTAATTCTAAACTACATTTATGTGTCATTTGATGTTTGCAAGCTTTCAAGTTCTTTCAATTCCCCTAGTTGCTTGTTGTATCTCTGCTTTAGTAATTCAATAAATAGGGGATTATCAACTTGTGAATATGTTTCAATATGTTAGGTCTATGTACAAAAGGCCCATTATGTTTTCCATTACATTACTTGTACATTCTTTTTGTGTACATGCTTTCACTGTTGTAAAATGTAGTTGTAATTCTATTCCAATTAGATTGCCATACAACTACAACTAATGGAGTTGCATTAGTATCCTACCCCACAACTATTGTAGTCATTTGTCTTATCCTACTTTACAACTAATGTAGTTGCATCTAAGGTCTGCTCTCAATTGCTTTAATCACACACCTAGTTATAAAACGTAGATATTTTACGACTACCATAATCACACATATGATTATCATAGTTGCATGTCAATAATTATTTTTAAAATTTAATATTTTAAATTTTAATAATTAATGTTATGTGGCAAAATCATGACTACACATGATAGTGATAATATTTTTATTTAAATTTTATGTATTATTATTTGCTACCACATGGATGCATCTCACCAATAAAATTTTTAAAAAATTATTTAAAATAAAATTTTAATTATTATTGATTACCCACATGTCCATCATTTAACAAATAATCCATGGTTTGATTGACATGTGGATTGTTGCCACCTAGCTACATTTCTGCCAATTTGAAATGTAATTTAAAGATTTTTAATCATAGAAAATTATTTTTGTAAATTAATCTATCTTGCCACATGTCAATTACCTAATGGATAATCTATGTCTGATTATTGGACAAATTTTTGCCGCACGGTTACATCTTGGCCAATTAAGAATATAATTACAATAATTTTTATTATAATAATTAATTGGTAAATTATCATTCCTTGCCATGTGTATGTCATCTAACAGATAATCTTCGTCCAATTGTTGGACAAATTTTCACCACATGGACACATCCTAGCCGACCATGAGCCACCACTTTACAACTAAAAGTGATTACACTTTTAGTCATACAAGTAGTCGTAAATATTGTGCCACATAGGCATATGTCACTACAAATTTGAGTCATAAAAATTAATCATAAATGATCATGCCACATAAGTTGGATAAAAAGTTTGTGCAAGTCGCACCTTCATGTGGTTGTTGTTTCAACTTGATGCCACATACTGTTTTTTGCGACTAAAATCTTATGCGACTTATCTAAGGTGACTAGAGGAATTTATATTCACATGTGGCATTTACGACTAAAAAATAATTGAAAATACTAATGGTTAATATGCAAATTCCTTGTAGTGTTTGGATGCGAAAAAAATCATGCACAAGACTTGGCTTCACATGATTGAACTTGACAAACCTGTGGAGTGGGAGACAAATTGAATGACAACTTCAAGTGTGAAAGCATGGTGAAGTATGCCAATTGGTCATCCCTATTAACAAGTAAAATTAAATTTGGAATCTTTTGCATTTTAAGCATTTTAATCATGCCATAGACTTTGGGAAATATTTATCACATTAAATAGACCATATATATGCTCATTCTTAATTTATGTTATTACTCTCACTAATTTATTTATTTGTTACAAGTTTATTATTATGGTTGATATTGCATATTTTTTCCAAATCAAACAATTCAAATGATGTGTTACTAATGTTTAAGTCATTATGCACCTTGATACAATTTTTTTGGAATTTGAATTTTTGAACTATGCCCTATTACAAAATGTGGGTGCAGTTCACTAGTCCTCGTTCACTAGACCAATGAATTCACTATTTCTTCACTGGTCCCCATTCACTATAACCAATGAATTCACTCAAAATCCAATGAAATCACTTGGCATACAGGGACACCTTTTGTTGTAGTGATGACAATGTGAAGCCTTTCAAAAGTAAATTTTTCATAAACTCAAATTTGACATCCAAAACATGTTTTTTGATATGATACAAAAATGCATTACATGTGTTTAATTCATTAAATCATGTCCCAAACCTTTTCAAAATGTAGCATATGAGTGAAATTTCCATATTAAATTTTTTTGACCCTCTTTCAATCTATTTTCTCACAAAGGAACAAACTAGCAAATTTTACAAAGTAGATTGAAAGTATGTTTCAAAAAAGGTTGATACAACTTTTGAAACTTTCAAGAATTTCCACGTTTCACATTTGATGCCCTCATGTAGTTCAAAAGGACAATTTCATAAGGCATCACCTATTTTCTAATCAACTTGTTAAAAATTTATGTTTTTTTTACTTATGAAATATTTTTTTTTGGTATATTGTAACATGTTTTCACACTTAGAAATGGACAAAATTGAAGCAAATTAGATTGAAAATAATAAGACAATGAAAATTTCAAATTCATAATGGTTAAATAAAATATCCTACTTGTTCATGTTTGTCATTGTAGTAAAAAGCTGGACTAAACCCTTTGTTGTATCCAACATGATCGAACCAACCAATATGTGCCAAAGAGGTCATCAGCGTGAACTTGTGAAATATATCATCCAAGCCTAGAGCCGATGGTTGTGTCCCAAACAAAGAATATTCACTTAGTGAACTTTTATAGATCAACGTCTGAGCTTAGGGATTCTTCAAAAGAATCATTCACAGCCTTCCAATGGACATCCCACTTTTGAATGTGGTTTTCAACATATTCCTCCTCCCCCTTTTTGTTAATAGGAGAGACATAAAAGACTTTATTACCTTTTCGATACCCCATTTCGAAAGCCTATTCCAAAAGAACCTAAGGTAAAGGAAAATTGTGCTTAACCTCCATCTTTGGGCACCAAAAATTGGAGGCTAAGCACAAATGAAAATTGCTTCGGCCTCTTTTGGAACTCCCAAGATTCGAGCTTGGAAGTTCCAAAAGAGGCCAAGGTAGTTTTTTTACCTCGTCCAAATTCTCAATTGAAACTACAAACAAATCTTCACATAAATAACTCATGAAACTCAAAAAAATGAAATTTGGAAAGAGAAAGAAGCTTACTTCAAGATGTTGAATTGATTGTGTGTCCTCCACCTCCTATAAAAATACCACAACAAATATATATGTGAGAATCTAAAGCCAAAAAATTAGGGTTTTTTAACACCTTTTTCAAGAAACCAAGCTATTATGCGTGATTTCAAACATAGTTCCGTCCCCTCTTGGTACAAGAAACAACACCTCACTTCTTTGCCTAAAATCAATGAAATTTGTTTTGGACTTTAATGGAAACATCTAAGTTGCATGTCCTTCACAAGTTCCTATGCTTTTCTTAGAAAAATTAAGGCCACCGTGTTTCCAAAGTAATATAATCTTTAGAGCATAAGAGAAAAAATCCTTGCCCCGTCCTGTAGACTATGTGCAAAAAATAGGTTTTGGCACATATCCTTTGTTAATTGTAATTTCTTCTTTGCCAACATATTAATATTTCTTCATCATTATTTCAGGTTAGTCCATTGGAGACTTGATTTTCATCTTCCTTGCCTTGGAGTTCTTGAGTTCTTCTCACAAATAGCCTCTTCATGCATCTGAATCTCTTGGTCATATAAAATAAACTTTGGCTTTTCATTAAAGACAAGTGCGTTTTGATTCCTAACTATTTCAACTTTTGGTGGAAGATATGTTTTTTTATTTGTACATTTGGACACTTGGCTATTAGCAATTAATAATTAGAGGATGTCGATATATTATTATCTAAATATATATTATTATATTCAAAATATTATTTGGAAAATAATTTGAACTTACAGTGGTCTTATTACTAGTTTTAAAATTTAATTAAAAAATATAGTTTAGTATTACATTTTTTCTAAAATATTTGAAAACATATATTTTTCTATTCTTGGAGAAAAACACTATTCTTCCAACTAGTAAACAAAAAGACCTTTTGATTAGTCACCAAATAAAATACAACTTTTCAAGAGAGATTTCTTTTTATTACATTTTAAAATTTTGATTTTGTAATTTCTATTTTCGCATATTATTGTCACATAATTCAATTTCTTAAACTTTTATTTCAAGTATCCTTCATGACAATGAATGGTGCTACTAACATTAGACTATTGTATTTGATTTGATTTTGTCGGTAACAGAAAGTTAAAAGGAACTTATGCTATTTTAGAAACATTTTTCTTTTAAATCTTGCACAATATTAATAAATGATGGAATGTTGCCCTATGGTTCCAAATTGGCCTCCCAAATTTGTTGCAATTTTTTTTCATCCTTGACACCCATAAAATTTAATCTTTATCAGTAAATTTTGCTAGATTGAAACATTTTTTCAGATGTAGCTTGGACTCTTGTTGTAACACCCTTAGGTTTGATCTAAACTTTTCCACTAACAATCCTACATTTGATCTTTCAAAACATTTGTTCCAAAATCAACAGACATTTGGAATAGGCAAAATAAAATGTGACCAAGATGTTTGAAAATATTTGAATTGAAGATTGGTTATATGAGCTAGGTTGCATTTTGTATATACAGACTGCATCACTATGGATGTGTGCTCATCCTATTGGAATATGTCATGATATTCCCCACCTTGTTTTCATAAAAGCTCCAATTGAAATGAAGCATATTAGTAAAATATTTTATTTAATTTGTTTAGTAATATCCATGTTCACCCAGATATGTTGGGACATGATAACTTATGTGTGTCATGTAATATTTATTAATCTGCAAATTGCCAATTATTGTATAACTCTATGTAAAATTAGAATGTGAATTTCATACATCTTGTAAGTGGCATATGCTCTATTATCATGTGTTGACACATTTACCATATTTACACATGGTGCACATACAAATTGTTCTAATGAACATGCATATGCCACATACACATAAATATGTTCTAGTTTCATATATGTCACATGCATATTTTCATGGAGTATTCTGTTGGTGCATAAATATTGATTGCACATACATTAGGTACATACTTCTAGCCCATACAAATGCTAGTTCTCTATGGAACATTCACATATTTGGTAAATACACATATGTGGGATATACATTTACACCACATACATATGCAAAATATTTCATGTATTTCAATGTTAGATGCACAAAATCTATGGTGTGCACATGTTGCACCTTCCATATGTTGGAAGGTTGTTGCATTGTAGATGTATTGGAATTTCTATGGGTTGTGATTTGTCTACCATATATGATTTTGATGTTGATTATTTTTCCCCCTATAGTGCAATTCTTTTTGCATAAAATATTTCCTTTCATTCCTAGCCTTTTACGGGATCTAGTTTTGATGAATGAAATATCTTGGTCTTGTTGGGAACCCATTAATGGTGTGTTTTTTAATTTATGTTTTTGGCATCTTTTATTTTCAATCAGATCTTGTTTCAGTAGAATCATATTAATAGCATTTCACATGATTTGTTTAGTCTATGTCGGAGTTAGGATTGTGCATATCATCATTAAATTGACATACAATTCTTATATTAAGTGCCCTTCCTTTACTTTTGTATGTATTTCTACTCTTCCACCCATCTCCTTGTTTCTTTATTGCATTTTTGGAGATTATAAATAGAGCCAATTTGTTTCATTTTTACTTGAGTGGTAATACCTTTATAATCATTTTTGGCTTTTAATGTCTTGCCACTAGAATCAATTCTTGTGGTGACAGTATATTACTTTCATGTTTCATATGTTCTTTCAAAAGCGCATCTATTACATTGTAATTGATGATGATTAGGGAATCAATTGAATGTGAATTTTTGCTAATTGTTCCACCCTTTTTAATTGTTCTCAACACTTCCCTTCAATTTTTCATTTGTTTCCTAGCCTTGGGAACATTTATGGAATTCAAATAATGAACGTTAGCCAAGACCCTCAATTATATAGGTTTCAATTTGATCACCCCATTCCAATTTTATAATCTTTGCTACAATAATCTTTCTTGAGTTTCTACTCACAATGATTTTTTTATGTTTTTCAAATCATTGTTGTTCTTTGTCCAATTCCATATTGATCTTGCTTCCTTCTTGGGTCATATTTCTGGGTTTATCATTAAACCCATACTATTCCTTAAGTTCCTTACTCCTCGTCCTCTATAGCATTCAAATTTGTGTTTTGTGTTTGATTGCATTTCACTTTATGTTGCTTTTTTTTTTTTCATTATTATCCATGTGTCCTCGGTAACATGGTGACATTTCATGTTGTTGGACGTTTAGAGTTCACCATCATATTTGATGACTCAAGGATGACCCCAAACTCTGAACAATGTTCGTGCATTATGTTTTCTTTTTAGCTAGTATCTTTACATATATCCAAGGATGTTTCATATGATTCAAACATTTATTTGCTTGCATTATGATCCACATTATAAAAACAAACATTGTTTTTAGAACATAAATTAATTAACATATGAACAAATGTATTGAATGTAGATGGAGGACTTCTATTGGACATCAACACATTTTTGTCAACAAACTATAGGTAGATGAATGCATATCATATAAAAAAAAATTCATCAAACATGAAAAAAAGAAACAAACTCATGATCAATGATGTTATTATCAAAGGAAATTTTTATTAAGTTCCTCCAATTCAAGATTCTTGGATCTTCAAACCATAAGCTAATGGATTGAATAACTTAGGTACAATTTTTTTGGCATGAAAACATCAAATGTTATGAATTAAAACAAGTCATGCAACATTAAAATACAATTTCATCAACATTTTAGATAGGTTTTGAACTATTTCACACACTTTTGAAGACATAAATTTTATCAATAAAATTTTCTTAAAACCATCGCCCATTAATAATACATTACCATGCTTATTTTACACGAATACCAAATCAACAACACATAACAAAAGAATATTTTAAAAAACACTTGGAAAAATATTTAGATTTGTTGCACAAGATATCCACTATGGCACTTGTCCTTCTCATTTTAAATTATTAATGCTTCCAAGTCAAACAAGTGGCCTTGATTACAAACTACTCCTTCAAAAAATATGTTAGTAAGATTGTGTGTTCGAAATTATATAACATCATACGGTCTTGTAAATGGTGCAATGGCACCTTTTGATACTATACATAAACTTGTTCAAAAACATTGATATGGATAAATTTCTATAATCCACAAATTGGAATTAATATGAGAACTCAATATTCATAAACATATAAAGATTTCATTACACTTGAGAAACTTTTGAACACCAATTGAATGGAAAATTGAAAAAATACAAAGAGGCAATAACCCATATCATATTAATGCAAAAATTCAATTTCTAATTCAACTAGTTGTTTATTGAACCATACATTGTGCACCATTTTTAACACTTATATTTACCTTTTCCAGTACATGATAAAAACTTCCAAGTTGATTTTGTTGTAGAAGAATAAATGTCTCATTTTAGAACAAGTGCACAAGACAAATTAACAATGGGTGGATGCATGGTAGGGTGGACCAATTTAGGAGTAATGCAATCCATTTTTCTACCATCTAAATGTGATTTTAGTTACTATATTGTTTTGTACAATATGGAATTGTTAAATGGGACTCATTTTGAAATTATAGACTACAATATTTATGTAATGAAATCGGTATGCAAAATATATAAAATTATAGAAGCTATGGACTTTTGATTGAAAATCAAGGTATGTAATGCGGGCAACAATTAAGTGAATGGACTTTGGCTTGGTTCTATGATGGACCTCAAAAACATTTAGGGAATTGGTTTCTATTTTTAAATGTAATAATGAAATCAAGCTTGAAATGGTTTGATTCATATCTAATGAATTTTATGGTCTATGGACTTTTATTTGGTGAAAAACATGCATCTTTTTTCAAAAGTTCATTTCATCTTGAAAAAAACCATGATTTATATTGAAATTTTGCAAGTATGTTTTAATTAATGAGCTCTACAAGAATAAAAGTTTTAATGGAAAAAAATCACTTGGAATCAATGCATTATTGCTACCTAACTACATAAAACATTTTGAGGCTCAAAAAAAATACAAAGGAAATGGACTTTCAAATTCATAAATTCCTACCACTTTTGGTCCACCTTACCATGCATTTACCCAAATGATATAATCTTTAAACACATGTTCTTTGAACTTACATTCCAAGGACATTTTAGCAAATCCAAATATGTCAAGATGTCATATCCTTTTCTTAAATGAAACAAGAATTCAAAACATTCACAAAAACCAAGCAGCTTTAAATGAATTTTCAAAAAAAAAAGGTTTTGTTATGCTACAATGGACATAAAACAATGATAGTTTATGATTCAATTATATCTTTAATAAAAACAATACTATAACAAATTCAAGTTGGTAGATACAAAATTTTTAATCTTATATTTTGATCTAATCTAGACTTAAAACACATCATAAAACTAATATTAATAAAATTTGCTCTTTCAGATCTACTCATATTTAGTTTCAAAATTAAAATCCAGTAATGAAAGTATGATAACAAGCATCAAAACAACAATTTTGGCTATGGAAGTGAAGTTTTTTTAGAAATCAAAATGCTCTTCTTTCATATTCCATCAAAATTCAATGTTTTACAATGATACCATCTCTTCATTTTCTCCAAAGATATTCTTCAAAAAAAAAGTCCTATGTTCTATTCAAATTCAAACGGTGATAAAAATTATGTAATCTAGCTATTAATTCTTAAAACAATAATAGAATAAATAAAAACATATTAATTAACTATTACCACTAATAACTACTCCCTTAACATTACCCCACCCATACTTTAAATTATGTCCTGGAATTTTGGATGAAAAAATTGTTAAAAAAACTACATCTAATGTTGTTTCTAATCTTATGATTCATAAATTTGATATTGCTTTAATTACATTATAGTATGAATTATTTGTACTATAGTTTGTTTTGTTTGTGGCTATTGTATACAGAATCTGTTGTTGCTATTTTGGTGCCTCTATTAACAATTGTGCAATTGTTAATGACGTGTTGTTTTTTGCTCTTGTGACTGCAATTCTAATGTCGCTTGTTGTTACTATTATGACTACAAATCTAATGTAATCTAAATCTGCTCTTGTTGTTACAGTTATGATGTAAGCTCAATATGATCTTACTGAACTTCCTAAGTTATGTGTTCCTAAATTTGTATTTGCTCCCCTATTTATGTGGATGTAGATGCATACTTCTAAGAACTAAACTCCTGCACAACATATTCTATTAGTTTTAGAGTTTGTTCTAATGCATATGTCTCACCACTAGCCTCCCTTTTAAGGTTATCCTTCCCTCCTTTGAGATCTTTTGGTTCCTCCTTTGATGTTTTTGTGCCTGATGATCCTACACCATTAATATTCCCTCTATCTTCTTCTTCATCTAAAGTTTCTAGTTTTAAAAAAAGAACTAAATGTTCATACTCAAATGCTGGCATGACTTCCATTTGAAATATCTTATGCTTGTATTACCTTTCATTTCTTTCATACCTTTTATAGACCTTTCCAATATCTTTTTGAACAATATCCTGCACTACATCCCACCACATATTTGCATTTTTTTCTTCCATTGACAATGCCTTGAATTTTACCTAAAGCAAAGTATTATGTTTCTTGACTTCAATGTTTTCTGTGAAGACATTATCACAATCGAAAGGCTTTACTCTCTTAGCCTCCTTTAGAAGTTTTTGTAACTTTTCATTAAAGGCCATTTGCTTTTATAAATTTTTGTCCATTTGTGCATGCTTCTGGTCATCTTGTTTTTGTATGTCATTCTTGGTTTGATAAACATTACCAACTTCCATTCTGAGCTCCTCCAATTCCTTTTGCTACTTCAAAAGAGTCTACTCCATATTCTTATAGTCTCTTTGAAGTTAATTGTGCTTTGTTGAGAATTCAAGCTCAACTAGTTAGGTTTCATTAGTTACTGGAATAGGAAAGTAATTAGGTTACTTTTACAAGGTTGAATTACTTTCTTTACTTATATTAATTTGGTTATTTATGGTTTAGCCTTTTAGTTAAATACCTCGGTGTTGATGGTTTGGTACTCTTTTCTTCATTACACAAGTTTGTGTATTTCATGTGACAAGAACCTTGAAGAGTTCTTGATGTTATGTTTCATGTTATGAGCATCATGTTGTAGTTTCCTTTCAATAAAGATTTATGTTTGCACTTGAATAGATCTCCTATTTGTTAACATGGTATCAGAGCTTAGGTTGTTGAATGAGAAAATTGAAAGAGATCTAGATCTAGAAAGTCTCTAGAACTAGAGTTTAAGAGTCTCTAGAACTAGAGTTTAAGAGTCTCTAGTACTATCATAGGAGTTTGTCAAGTGCAAAAGAGAAACGGGGAAAGGAAAGAATGTGAAGAGAAAGAAAAGAAAAGAAAAGAGGTAAGAGGAGATCAACATATCAAGATTGTGGAAGTCAAATCTTTAAATCTAAATCTAGATCTAATGTGAAACGATCTTGGAGTGAAATTTAAAAAGATTATAGAAGATTATAGGACGCTTCTATTTTCAAAATTTCAAAAGAAAAAAATATGTTTTGTGAGAGTTATGTGCCTTTGAAGACTCTATGCTAGATCTGGTTTTTTGGTCATATATCCTTTGTTTGAGCTCTTTTGGATTTGCAGCTTTGGGATCGTATAGATCATAAAGGAATATATATGTGAGAGAAATTTCATGTCATTTGGATATGTATTGAGAAAGATCCAAGCATTTAAAGTTTTAGTTTCAATTTTGAAGTTAGTTCCTTTTGAAAGTGATAACTCTTTGTGGTCATCACCAATAGAGCTGAAATTTTGAGCACATATAGAAGACATATATTTAATGTGTCTCCCTAAAATTTCAAGGAGTTTGGAATTGCTGAAAGCAAATTGTAAGTCATTTTGTGTTCAGGTCCTAGTTTGAAGTGACTTCAAGGAAGTAGCAAGATCTCTCATTTTATGAAATTAAATGAGCTGAAATTCTGAGAGAAGGTAGTAGACATAGTTGTTCATGTTTCACCAAAATTTCAGATCGATCCAAGGTTAGATGTGAGTGGTGTAACTTTGCAAAATTATTGTGATGGAAGTTTGTTTTGAGAAGACATCAAAACAATTTTTTGAAGTGGAGCAAATACAACTTGGGAGAACTTGAAGGAAGGAGTTTGAAGATTGGGAAGCACAAATACATTATCAGGACCTTCATACAAAAATGTGGTATGTAATCATGTACTTAATACCGTACGAAATATTATACGAGATAGGTACATATACGTAAAACTTATGTATAGTATACAATTTCGTATAATATTTAAGACATACATACATATGCAAGGTTCATCTTGTTCAACCTTAACCCTAACCCTAATCCTAATCCTATAAACCTAAGGAAGGAAAACCCTAATCCCAATCCTAGAAACCCAAGGAAGGAATTAAAATCGTTTGTGAAACCCTAAGAAGACATTGAGTGTCGCCTTGAGAGATGGTGGACGGTCTTTCTCAAATTGGAATTGAGAAACTAGACAAGAATAATTTCCAAGTGTGGAAATTTAGGATTATGAATTTCTTGATGGGGAAAGGCTACTGGGAATTCATAATTGGTGATGAAAAAAAACCTCCTCTCCCAAAAAATCCCACACAACAACAAATTCAAGCCAATAAAACTTGGCATGAAAAAGCAAGGAAAGTCTTGTATTG
>Ga0116231_10002255_pt1 | contig 40277 bp, 18 predicted proteins | sample S1TSphgellanicum_2_FD_89695 | JGI IMG/M metagenome (GOLD analysis project Ga0116231, IMG submission 89695) | Host-associated microbial communities from peat moss isolated from Minnesota, USA - S1T2_Fd - Sphagnum magellanicum MG | ecosystem: Host-associated > Plants > Peat moss > Unclassified...
CCAACAATTACATGGTTGAAGATGCAAATCATTTCACAATTTGTAGGCCACCTACCAAGGATCACCCAAGTTATTTTAAGCTAGTGGAATGTTTAAAAATTTGCTTGAAGGTAAATTATCAACTTTAATTTTCATGCCATGTTCATTGTCCATAATGTTTTGAAGATCTACAATTTGAGTTAGAGAATTTGCCTTATCGTCTTGGTCAACCAATTTATACATTAATTTTACTATGAACATGAAAGAATTTTTTATTACAATCTTACAACACCATTTTTTTTTTGCATTTAATTATGTAGAAAGATAATCACTTTTGATTTCATGAACTAATACATGAGATTCATGATTCTTGCCAGAAACAATCAAAGCTTCCATCATTGCCAAAATTTGAAGTGGGGTTGGACAACAAAGTAACAAATATGATCAAGTTGTTAGAAAAGGTCTCTATTATTGGTTTGGTTGGAATGGGTGGCATTGGCAAAACCACTTTGAGTAAAAAAATATATCATTTGATATATAAGCAATATGATAAATGTAGTTACTTGGAAGACGTGAAATCAAAGCATTTGTGTGATGTTCAAAAACAACTTCTACGTGATTTATGTGACAAGGATAAAGATGTGAATGATGATGATCTAAATAATATTAAACGTCTCACAAACTTAAAAAAAGTATTGGTGGTTATAGATGATGTTGGCACAACAGAAAACCTTGTCGCCTTACATGATCTTCTAATCAATGGTGAAAAAAAAGAGAACAAAAGTAAAATAATTGTGACTTGTCGAAATTGGCAAATATTGGAAAATCATGTCAATGAGGCTGGAAAAGTGGATGTGAATTTGCTTGAGGAAAGGCAAGCAAAGAGACTTTTCATGTTCCATGCATATGGTGTTGAAAAGAAGATGAAACTCAATTTCAATGTTATTACTGATGAGATTGTGAAAGCTTGTGGTGGATTACCTTTGAGTATTGAAGTAATGGGTCGATTTTTGAATACTAAACATTGTTTAAAAATTTGGAAAGAAGCTTTGTGGAGATTGAGTGTTGCAGAAGCTTTAGGAGGGGGTAGGGAAAATGAAGTGCTTTGGAATAAACTAAAAATTAGTTATGATGATTTGGAAGAGGAAGAAAAAAATATGTTTTTAGATATTGCTTGTTTTTTTGATGGTTATGAAACAAATACCACCTTTCGTATAGGGACTTATCGATCCCCCATTCTTGGATTACGAAATTTGAAAGATCGATCCCTTATTAAAATTACAAAAGATGGGTACCTAAATATGCATGAACAATTAAAAGACATGGGACAAAAAATTGCAATGGAGCAGAGGAGTCGAATCTTTATATGGAACCCAAAAAAACCAAACTTTTTTTTAGCAAACAAAAAGGTATGTTACATGCTAACAAGTCATAATCAATTTGATTTGATACTAGAATTGTTAATGCATTTGTTTTGGGACTAAAAATTTAAAAATAAACTTTAAAAACATTCACATAGGAATGGATTAAAATATGTTTTTAAACATATGTATTTACATTTACATATATAACAATCATATAAACATGTATTTCATCACATCAAACATTAAATTTTGTTGTGTGGTTTCATTGTGGTAGGTTGAAGGCATGTCAATAACAAGATGTGAAGACAAATGTTCATTGCCACACCAAATTGCAAAAGAATTACCTAACCTCAAGTTGCTTACCATGACAAAAACTTCATCAAGTGTTATAAAGGTTTGCATCCAACAACAAAATCAAAATAGATTAAAATGGTTGCATCTTCAAGAATGCAATATGAAAAGGTTGCCTTTTGATTTGACTTATTTTTCTCACTTACATATACTTCATTTGGTCATGTGTTATGAATTACAAGAATTGCCTCCATCAATTGGTCTATTGAATAAACTCCAAGAAATCAAATTATGCAATTGTTCCCGATTAAATGAATTACCTACATCCATTGACCAATTGATTACACTCCAAGAGTTGGATTTGTCTCAATGTTCCAATCTAAAAGAATTACCTACATCTATTGGACAATTAAATGCACTCAAAAAGCTAAATTTATTTCAATGTTCAATGTTGAAGGAATTGCCCACATCTATTGGCCAATTGACTATACTCCAAACATTGAATTTGTCTAAATGTTCCCAACTCAAGGAATTACCCGCATCTATTAGCCAATTGATTACACTCAAAACCTTGGATTTATCTTATTGTTCCCAACTAAAGGAATTGCCCCCATCTATTGGCCAATTGACTACACTCCAAACCTTGAATTTGTTTGAATGTTCCCAGCTCAAGGAATTGCCTACATCTATTGGCCAATTGATTAAACTCCAAATGTTGGACTTGACGTATTGTTCCGAGCTCAAGGAATTGCCTACATCTATAGGCCAATTGGCTAAACTCCAAATGTTGGACTTGATGTATTGTTCCAAGCTAAAGGAATTGCCTACATCTATTGGCCAATTGACTACACTTCAAAAATTGAAATTGGATGAGTGCTCCAAACTAAAGGAATTGCCTACATCTATTGGTCAATTGATTACACTCCAAAGATTGAGTTTGTTTCATTGTTCCCAGTTAAAAGAATTGCCCCCATCTATTGGCCAATTAACTACACTCCAAACATTGAATTTGTTTAGTTGTTCCCAGTTAAAGGAATTGCCTACATCTATTGGCGAATTAATTACACTTGAAACCTTGGATTTATCTTCTTGTTTCCAATTAAAGGAATTGCCCCCATTTATTGGCCAATTGACTACACTCCAAACCTTGAATTTGTTTCATTGTACCCAACTAAAGGAATTGCACACATCTATTGGCCAATTGGCTAAACTCCAAATGTTGGACTTGATGTATTGTTCCAATCTAAAGGAATTGCCTACATCTATTGGCCAATTGCCTATACTCCAAACCTTGAGTTTGTTTCATTGTTCCCAATTAAAGGAATTGCCTACATCTATTGGCCAATTGACTACACTCAAAACCTTGGATTTATCTTATTGTTCCCAACTAAAGGAATTGCTTGCATCTATTGGCCAATTGACTACACTCCAATTCTTGAATTTGTTGGAATGTTCCCAGCTCAAGGAATTGCCTACATCTATTAGCCAATTGATTACACTCCAAACATTGAATTTGTCTCATTGTTCCCAATTAAGGGAATTGCCTACATCTATTGGTCAATTGACTACACTCCAAAAGTTGAAATTGTTTGAATGTTCCAAACTAAAGGAATTGCCTACATCTATTGGTCAATTGATTACACTCCAAACATTGAATTTGTTTCATTGTTCCCAATTAAAGGAATTGCCTGCATCTATTGGTCAATTGACTACACTCCAAAAGTTGAAATTGTATGGATGTTCCAAACTAAAGGAATTGCCTACATCTATTAGCCAATTGACTACACTCGAAACCTTGGATTTATCTTATTGTTCCCAACTAAAGGAATTTCCTCCATCTATTGGCCAATTGACTACACTCCAAATGTTGAATTTGTCTTATTGTTCCCAACTAAAGGAATTGCCCACATCTATTAGCGAATTGACTACACTCCAAACCTTGGATTTGTCTTATTATTCCCAGTTAAAAGAAATGCCTACATCTATCGGCCAATTGATTGCACTCCAAACATTGAATTTGTCTCATTGTTCCCAACTAAAGGAATTGCCCCCATCTATTGCCCAATTGACTACACTCCAAACTTTGAATTTGTTTGAATGTTCCCAGCTCAAAGAATTACCTACATCTATTGGCCAATTGATTACACTCCAAACATTGAATTTGTCCCATTGTTCCCAATTAAAGGAATTACCTACATCTATTAGTCAATTGACTACACTCCAAAAGTTGGAATTGTATGAATGTTCCAATCTAAAGGAATTGCCTACATCTATTGGTCAATTAAGTTCATTAAAAATGCTCAATTTATCTTGGTGTTCGAATTTGAAAGAATTACCTATTTCTATAGGCCAATTGAATGTGCTTAAAATGTTGGATTGTTCTAAATGTTTCAAGTTGAAGGAATTACCTACATCTATTGGCCAATTGAATGCACTCGAAAAGCTCAATTTATCATGGTGTTCTAAATTGAAAGAGTTGCCCATATCCATTAGTGAATTGATTAAACTCCAAAAATTCAATTTGTCATGGTGTGTCAAAGTGAAGGAACTACCTATGTCTATTGGAAAGTTGAATGCACTTCAACAACTCAATTTGTCATGGTGTTCCATGTTGATTCAATTGCCTTCATCTATTGGCCAATTAAATATGCTACAAGAATTAAATATAGGATGGTGTTTTAATTTAACAAAGTTGCCACCATCTATTGGCCAATTGAGTGCACTTCAAAAATTCAAATTGCGAAGTTGTTACAAGTTAGAGGAATTACCTACATCAATTGGTCAATTAAGCACACTCCAAGAACTTGATTTGTCAAGGTGTTTTGAATTGAAGGATTTGCCTACATCTGCTAGTGAATTGATTAAACTACAAAAAATTTCTTTTTCTGAATGTTCCAAGTTGAAAGAATTGCCTAATTTTATTGGCAAAATGACTGCACATTGAAAATTCAAATTTTTTATGCTCTAAGTTGTAAAACATTATTGCATAAATTGAATGCACTTGAAAATAATTGTTTTCAAAATAGACTCTGGGTGACATGTTAATTTATTTTTTCACATTTGTTGAGCCAAATTAAATGATTGCAAAATATTTATAAAATCATTAATTGTTAATTATTGATATTTATTAGGAATAAAAATATGATTTTTTATAACCAAATTATTTTCTTTCTATATTTCCCTTTTAAGATGGTAAAAAAACCTGATTTGTGCGAATTTTCACATGAATTCAACATGGAAAATTTGTTCATGACCTACACAAATTCAGGTTTTTTCACAAAAAAAAGGCCCAAATGTATCAAATTTTTTTGAAAAGTTTCAACGTGTCCTTAAATGTATTCCAAAAGATTGTACTTATTCTATTTTCATGTTTAGAATGTACCCAAATTTTGGTTAAATTACTTTAAGGACAATTGCCACCTCGACTATATCACACAATCTTTAAAGAAAACATTCATTAGAATCAATCAACTAGAACAAGAAAATAAGTCAACTATATTTGAACACCTTCTAAATTACTATAGTCAAGTCTATAAATTAATATACAATCATGTCATTTATTACTATAGTCATATAGCCATTTGACTATGATCATTAATCATAGTAATTATTTCAAGAAAATGACTAGGCAAATATTACTCCATACTTCACTACATGACTAGAAATGGGCATTAGTAATAAATCTTTTAATCATCTAAACCATGTTTTGGCGTAGTGAAAGAAAGGTACCAATTGGTGTTTGCACCTCAATTCCACCCCACTAAGAAAATGCATATGTTCCCAAGTACAAAATTCAATTTACATGATAAATTTCACCATTTCATATATGAAGTCTCTTTTAGATAAATAACTATTGAAACCTTGTCAAATATATTATTCAAGCACATAGTACTTTCTAAAGAAATAGTTCATAATTATGAGAAAATTTGAATTTGTTGTAATCTCATTTCAAGAATGAACTAAAATATGTGGAGGTCCTCTTATCTAAGAATTTACATTTGAATTGTGGGAAAGAGAAATTATCCATTTTGGGACATATTTGCTAATGTTAAACATAACAAACACATGATTTGATAGAAATATGCTTTTGAAACATGTATTCCATAAGTAAAAAAAAGGATATGAAGAGATAGTATACTTGTCTTTGTTGTGCTAGATTATACTTCAACCCTTGTAGACCTACACTTCACATTTCAAAAAACAATGCTTACCATTCAATGGAAGAATAAAATCAATCAACTTATATCAAGGCATACGAAATAATTTTGAACATCAACATAGATCTTCTCCTTCATTTTTCTCTTCATATTTTAATGTATCCAAATCTTGTCCTTCTTTGACCCCAAACTACATGTTATTATAAAAGGCACCATGGTAACCCAAATGATGTTAAGTGATATAAAATTTTGAAGATATTTAAGCTTTGACATTGTCAATTCCAAGGTTTCTTAGTGAATAATAAGCACATAAAAACATCGTAGGATGAAGGGGCCAAAACAATGGACAATGATTCCATGGGCAAATGGCCAAGCTCACGAGTCTCAAACACTATTCTATGGTCTAGCATAGTTCTTGAAGTACTTGAACTTGATTTTCGTAGAATAATTAAGTGCTAGACACTAATGTTCACATAAGTAAATGTGGCTTTGTTGGTCTTATGTACAAATTGGTAACCATATGGTGAAATCAGTTTAAACCTTTAAATAACATAGGCAACATGGTGGGTTCAACTATTCACAAATCAATGGAATCTATTGTAGCCATTACACCCATTACAAAGTTGTCAAACTTGGTGACATGTGAAAAAATTGTCCAACAAATGGCACATTTGATTTGTAAATAAACTTTCCAACTCATGTTTAATTATATAATCCCCCACAAAATTGGCGCCATGCATCCTAGTGGGTTCAAATGCCATGGAGCACGTGTCATAAACATAGGAATGGGGGATTTATGGCATTAGATCCTACCTTGGCTTTAAACAAAACTATGTTGCCATGTTCACACAAAAAGTGTTAAGTCGGAATGTGTTAATTACAACTTATTGAGTTTGTAGTTTGTTTAGTTGATTGGTTCTTTTCAAGCTTTAGTTTAGTCACTTAGTACTTTTAAAGATATACTTGGCCTCTTTTAATAGTATAATTGTGAATTAATGAACTTTTGGCTACTCACTAATTATTCTAGTTTTATATCTAGGTTTAGGATATTGATTTAAACAACCTAAGCTTGGTTTTTCTCTAATACTATAGTTGTGAATTAATGATCAACTTTTGCCTAAAATTCACTCATATGTTTATTTTGATACTGAATTCAATACATTATTTTTGGGATAACCTTGGTGATTATCTAGTATTAAAGTTGTCCATGCAATTAGTTGTTGGTTGAGTTTCGCTTACATTCTTGTTTTGAATTTGGGTTCAGAATCAAAGGTTGACCATGCTTCTCAAAATTTGGTGAAAGTATCCTATCGTGGACCCAAAAAGGTTTTGTGGCGACATTGTGGTTCACAAGATGGCACCAATTTTAGGCCATGGTTTACCTAGCTCACTTTCCACACCAAATGATAATTGGGTGGTCATGTTGTTCACAATGTTTCTTTCCATGTTGGACACAACACACAATAGTGTTGATAATCTTGAAGGTTTCATTTGTAGGCAAATTATACATGCCCTTTGAAGGGAGATGGTCAAGCCCATCAATTCAAAAATTAACTCATGGGAAGTTGTCAAAAATGGTGTCCTTGTTGACTTCATGCACAAACATTTGTAGGCACAAGGGAACCATGCATAGACAACAAGTTCATGATTAGATGAAGTGCCATGGAGTTTGATAATGAAGACAATGATTCCCTCTATAGGACAATGGAATTGCCCATTGGGGAGTCATTGAGCCATGGTAGGAAAAGATTATCATTGAACATGAGACCTAATTCGCACGTGCCTAAACTTAAGTAAAAAATTATGATACCAAATGAGTCAACAAGCCCAACAATGCATGAAATATGGAGTTCCAAGGGCATCCACTCCCCCTATGATTGTACTTGTTAGGTGAAAAAATTACTAGTAATAGAAGGAAGCAATAAATGTTGAAGGGGTAATTTTGATTAATATTTTACAATAAATGTAAGGAATCAAAGAAAATACCTACCAAAGTAGCAAAATGGCTTACCAAGTTATTTACCAAAATTGCCTACCAAAATACCAAAATTGACTATTGGGCTTCACATTTTTGGCAATTTCAGAGGTCAATCAACTCCAATTGAGGCGATTAACATGGCATTGGAAAGATCTTTCCAAGGGCAATAAGATTGATCCTTCAAACATTCAAATTGGAATTCATTTGACAAAGTTATGAGTCATTGAAATTTTTCGACACCCAATGATGAGAATAGTTGACAAGGTAGTTATAACTATTTTTGGTTACTCAAGGATGATTAGCAGCAGTAAAGGGGGTTTTTTTTACAAAGTTTTTGAAGCAGACTTGGAGGTAGGTTGGAATGCTATCTTGTGACCGTGTGAGCATGTGAGCATAAATAAGTGAGCCCAAACAAATCTTTTCAAGAATATCCTATTAACATTGACAAATTATTTTTTGAAACATGAGATGGAATATTCGGTGATGTGGAGGAATATCCTACCACATGGCCGTGGATGATAAATATTCTACCACTTGGCCATGGATGAACAATATTCTTAGATGAACTTTTATTAAAAATGGATGCCAAACCTATGAAAAATCATGGATGACCCACTATCTCATTCATAAACGGTTGAATAATTTCATGTTGGTTTTATCTTTAAAATACAACACATGAAATGCTAGGAAATACTTCAAATTATATTACATATTTTTTTAATATGAATTTATGCAAAATCTAAACCATTTTGAATTTTAAACTAAATCCAATTCAGTGGCATATAAACCTATTGACCCACCAATAGGTATTTGCTAATCCATACACTACCCATTCACCACCAAGAGGCATGTGCCCATTAGAAATTGAGACAATACCTTACTACAAGCCTATTGACCCACCAAGAGGTATGTGTGGATCCATACACTACCCATTCACCCCGAAAAGGAATGTGCCCATTAGGAATTGAAATAATACCAAGTAGCCACTAACACTTTACATTGTTTATAACATTTCAAGCTATTTGTTATTATCATTCATAATTTCAACATATTGCATCTAGCACCATTCTTGCTACTTGTACAATCAAATTACATTTCCCCCCCTCTACTATTAATTTCTTTGATCTAACTTGCATTTGTATTTATTCCACCCTTATTATTTAGCTACATCCTTTCTACCCCTAAAATGTGTTTCCAAACATGAAACTTTTATCTAAAATGGGAAGAAGGAAATTAACACCAAATATCACACCAAACACTTTGGAATCAATGATTGAATACACATTAATCTCAATCATACTAGATAAAATATGTGAAATAACAAAAAAAATGTTGGAATATCCAAAAGATGATACTAGATTAGACCCCCTCTAGCATTTTCTCAAAATCAGAACATGGGGAACTTGGAATAAAAAGGATAATTGACAAAATAGATGAATGGGTAGCATGGCAATGGGTTAATGTGAAGATAAACAAAGAAAATCTTGCATTGCTTAAACATATTATACACATTTTTAAGGAAGATATGAAAGATTACAATTTAGTGATGTTTACACATGCCATGGATTTTTTCAAAAAATGTGTGAGTTTGAAAAAATCATTTCCAAATCTTTTTTTTACAAGCCTCTTGAACAATTTGTTGATAGAGGCTTTGGTAATGCTTAGTATCTTGCTTTCAACAAAGTTCATGAAACCTTGAAAATGATTGTATGCAACTTTAAAATAGTGAGCATGGGTGCCACCCGAACTTAGGAAGAAAGTGTTAAAACAACCGATGAATTGTCAAATGATAGGGTCAACCCCAAAACCATGAGACTTGTATGATAGTAAAAAAGAAAGACATGTTGACAAATGATCTAGGAACCAAAATTTGATCATTTCCATTACATTGTGGTTCAATACATGTGATGTCAAAAGAAAATTGTTACTTTAGAAAGAAAAAAAACGAAGGTTGACAATGAACATTAAACAAATCCATAGTGACTATTAAAACAAACAGTCACATTAGAGGGAATTGACAAGCAAATACTTGCTTTTGTGGCAATTAAGACACATGTAATTGTTTTGCCATTTAATGAATAAAATGTTTTGTGTATGCATTTGTAATTGGTATTTTTCAAAATGAGAAGAAAGTAAATGTGTTTAAAGTTAAATATCTAGAAATCTATGAGAGTGGTGTCCAATTTCAAAGAGAAGAATTGGCACTAAGGCACACATTTTGAAACATTTTGTAATAATTAAAAATCAACAAGAAAATATCTGCTATGACTGATGAGTAAAATAATAATGGATCAAATAATGGAACGTTAATAATTGACTGGCATAAATGTTCAAATCCAAAACAATAAAAGGGACATTAGAAAATGTTAAAAATAAAACGAACACAAACCTTTTCAATCATTGTATATAATGAGAAATGGACATGGTGGACGCAAAAAAAATTGATTACAATTTTTCATTGCAAGTGTAGTTTTGGAGTTGTAAGAATTTCTATTAGAATTCCTCAATATTTGGATCTATATCCAACAGTGGATCAAAGACAAATGAAAGTGATAGATGTAGACTATAGTGTTAGAGTGGGATATTAGGCATCAAGAAATAACATGCAAGAATACAAAATCTATGCCACATTGATATAGACGTCCAACGAGATTTTCATGAACAATTTGCAACTAGCTTTCGATGACAATCCGTGGCCAACCGAGTTGAAAAACCACAACTACATGACCCATTTATTACACCAAGCAAAATATCTATTGGGGACAAACATAGTAGACCAATATTCATTAGTAGAAACCTCACACAAAAAAGGGCCTAAAAATGAAAGTGATCCAAATGACTATGAGTATGAGTTGCTTATTTTAAAATATGATGCAAATCAGGACAAACTAGTATAACAAAAAGGAGAAACCCCAAAAGAGGAAAAAAAAGGAATCACAATGGAGGAGGAAAAAGAGCCAAAAACACCATCGTAATTGGCATTTGAAGAAAAGAATGCTTGGAAAGCTCAAATAAGGAATGTTGTGGGTCAAATGCTGGAACCATTGTCGAATCACGACATAAAGAGGAATGCAAGTCACCATCATATAATGCGTGATTACAAGCACACTTACAAGTGAGGACCATCAACAAAACTATAAATATCCCTTTCTTGTAAGAATTTGAGAATGTCTAGCAAAACAAAACAGGACATTGTTGAGAAGCTAGAGTCAATTAAAGTTCTTTTGCAGTATTGACTTTTAGTTTGTGAAAATAATTAGCGCAGGAATGTGAGGAATATAATTGTCTTGATGCTTGTATCAAGGAGTATGCAAAACCAGGAGGGCAGGCCTAGGTCGCACAACATGACAAAAATAGAGTCTTATTCAAGTGCATGATATCCAAAGGTGCCAAGAACATGTGTAGAATGTAGGTCCGAGCTACCATATCTGGGGCCTAGTTGGATAGGTTGAAGTCAGCAATTTTAGCAACATAATCATCAAAAAGTAACATTGCTAGATTTGATATCTGTGAATTATAGGTGGTTGTGCCTTCTCATGCAGATACTTCAGCCCCCGTGCTGCACCAACTGCAATCTTGACACATTGCATCCAGTTGAGCACTGGCCCTGACTGGGCACCTTTTACACCTTTCCTACCTGCAGACCATCCAATATTGTTTCTCAGTGACCAAAAAATTTGAGGGCAGAAAGCAAGACTGAAAACAAACAACTGATGTAAATTGATGATTTTGCAACATCTGCTGGATCAGTCCAGATTGTTAAGACCTGCTTTGCAGCTTGATCTTCTCTTTCAACCAAAAGCTAATTGTCTTGCAAGTTGTGTCACTTACATTGGATGTCTAAATTTCTCTCACACAATTGCAGACATTAGAGGTTTCATAACCCACAATCAAAAGATGTAAGTTACACATTGGCCCCTCTTGAGGATATGCACATGGGGCAGCTCATCTCATATAAACTAGATAAAATGTTGCAAAAGCAAAGCCATCCAAATTTTAACAATTGGTGACCAGAAAAGGTGACTTACCATGTAGAATATCACAAATCAACAGAATGTGTGACTTAGAATTATGAACCCAATGTCAGTGAAACTACAGTGATAGAAGCCGGAAATGGACCCTTTCAGTCTCACAATTTGCAGATTTTCACATGCAATTTTTTTTTCAGAGAGTGTCATCCATGCACTGATGGAGCTCCAATTCTTGAAGCAATGGACAATTTCTGGCAATGCTTGAAATCCCTACATGTGTCCATGACTTCTTTTTCATGTAAGAAAGTTACTGTGTTGCAGTCCAAGTAGCATATCTTCCAAAGAAGATTTACAATGATGTAAAATCACCAGTAGGGTCTTTGATTGTTTTAACACCTTAAATTCCATGAAAGTCAGGCTCTCAGTTTATAAGACCTGAAAAAATGCATCAATGCTTTGGCTGGAGGGTTGCTAAAATGGACATAGCACCACAAGAGAAGGACAACAACACATATCTGAATAACAAATCTGAGCACAATGATTGAGAAGGGGCAGATTCAACCTGGGGAGGGGATAAGCCACATGGAAAATTAGGGATATTCTTGAAGGCACCTTCCAATAGCAGACAACAACTCCAAGGGGGTGGAAAGTTGGGCAGGTTTAAACTTGCCCTTCTTGCACCTGTCTACAAATAATAGAAAAAAAGAGCTTACGAAGCTCCTAAGAAAGTGAAAGGATGCAAGGTAAGTCCTTACTTCATTAGAATATGTAAACTTAGAGGCAAACTCCAACCCTAATCTTTGACCCTAGCCATTCAAGGACTTGTCTATGTAGTGCAGAAAGTTACAGCGAGAACTGGGAGCCATCTATGGAATGTTCACTCAACACACATATTTCAATGCATGAAAGTAATTGTTGAACCCAATTGCCATCCAAGCTGATAAATGGTAAAAATACATCCAATTTAACCTTATTGCAATACCAGAATTAGGGTCTCACTTTCTCTTTTACTTCAGATTTGCAAGCGACGGATTTGACAGAGGAAAGACATTTGAGTGCCCAGAGTTGGAGTTGAGCATGCCATTACATGGAAACCCCTCATTCCACTTCAAGTGGTCATAACATCACAAGCTCCCTCTGCAACCTCATGTTTCACCATCTTTCCATACACACATCAATGTGCTAATGAGAGTTTAGTTCAACCTATCTGAATAGCAGTAGAAACATTCGGATCCACTTCCACGCCCTGTTGTGCATTCCATAAGCTATGACAGATTGTTCTTCCTCATAAAACGGATTTCATGATCTCAATCAAGAGAAAATGCAAACCTTGGTAATTGTTTTCAATTCCTGACATATGATAAGAGATAGACAACACTTTTCTGTATGACACCTGCACCTCACTTTTAGACTAAAGTCCTCATGATAACATTTGAGAGAAGTTTACATCCTCATGTGGCCCTATCCTTGCCAGTTCCAACAATTCCCATCTTCTTCTCCAATAAGACTTTGGACTCTTGCTTACTGTTAATTACTACATAAAAACGTCCCAAAAGCAACCACCCCAAATTTGTTGATCAAAGAACCCACAAAGCATCCTTCAAGGTGTTTGGGATAGGATATTATGCAATTGGTTCTTTCAATAATAAATAATTGGCCATGTATTGTCTAAGGTGTTACCAAGGTTCATACTCTGAGAGCAAGGTATCATTTTTGAGAAAATTGATTTTTCATTAAAAAAAATTAAAACTTTGTACTTGGGTAGGTTATATGGATAAGCCCTAGGTACGGTTCTTAAGGGTGGGTCTAAGATATAGGGAGTCTAAAAGTTAGGTCTTAAGCTACCTATGTTTAGGTTAGGCAATTGTTTAGGGTTAGGGTTTAAAGAAGGTGGCTAACATTGGAAGCATTGTTATTCTCATGTGGGGAGCAATAGATAATAAGCTCAACAACTTTGTTTTTTCATCATGTTTTTTTCTTTCTTGCTTCAGCTTATGATTAACTTCTTATTTTCTTGTTTTTTTCTTTCTTGTTAAAGAGCTTTTCTTTTTTGCTAGAGATCTTTATCTTCCTGTTTTTCTTTTCTTTGTTTTTTACAATTGTAGACAATGTTCATGTGCCAAGATCCTTTGTTTTTTTTGGCATGTTAATGCAAGTGTTCTTCTTGTGTTTTTTCATTTTTTCTTTGTTGTTTTGTTGTTTTTTGTTGTAGATTTTTTTGCTTAAGGTGGTGTTTAGGTGCTTCATGCTTTTTTTGGCACAAGTGCTCTTCAAATGCTAAATGATGAATATTTTATTTCATGGGCACCAATGTTGCTAGCATTTGGGGTTGCCTTTAGGCTCTTAGTGTTGTTTAGGGGCTTTTGGTATTGTTTGTGCATGCTACAAGTGTTGTCAACATAATTTAGGTGCTTTCAACATTACATAGGCATTGTCAAAGCTTTTTAAGGTGTTGTTGGTGTTTTTTGTGTGTTATTGATGTTTTTTGGGTGTTGATGTGTTTTATGTGCTACTAATGTGTCTTTTGGTGTGTTTTGGGTTTTCGTCAAACATATAATTTTAAAAATCGCTAGTTTTTGAAGACAAATGAATGGTGTTGTAATATGTTTGTGTTATGTTGTTCATTAGCATGGAAATTACAATCCCAATTTGTGTTTTTTAGTAATGAAAAAACTAACAAAATCACAAAAAGAAAATTAATGGCTTTTTTTATGTCTTGTCCATTGTCAATGTCACTACATATGTGTATCCATTCATTCATAACAAATTATTCTTATCACCAAATCACAAAAATATTTTAATGTTTTGTCCACTATCAATATCACTAGTACATATGTGTAGGATAAATTGGTTCAAACTTGAATTTTATCTTTATGAATAATGCATGTATGTTTGAACCCTTGGTTTTTATTCAAAAATTAATAAGGAAATATTTGATTTCGTCAAATTGAAATATTGATCAATATTGATTTATAAATAATTTAATTCAAGAATTTCAAGTCACATGTGAGACTTATGTAATGACACAAATTAAAGCTATGATGTTTAAGGTTTTGTTATAGTGAAGGAAAAACAAATCATGTCATGTGTGAAAGTCATGTTATGATGCAAGCTAAAACTATGAGATATAAGGTCTTGTCATAATGAAGGCCCCCAAAAAAATCTTCATTTCAATGGGTGCAAAATGTGTCATATTAGTAACAAAAACAACTTGTTACTAGTGGTAACCCTGTGCATAATGCACATGTGTGTTATTTCAAGTTAATTCCCAAAGCGTTTCGGAGAGGGAGGGAAGGTCGGTCAAGCAGCGCTTTTGGCACCTGGATTTTGGAGTCCGTTGTGTAGTAGTAATCTGTCGATTAAGATGTCAGTCAACGTTCTGGATCCCGACATGTGGTTAGTTAATCACCTTGGGTACCCATATCTTTCCCTCTACCTAATAATGACTCTACAGGAAAAGTTGCAGTTTGGGACTTGGAAATTTACCAAAAGGAAAAAAGGTCGCAGTTTTAATTGGAACTTGGAAATTTACCAAAAGGTTGAGCCGTAGTCAGTTTTAATTAGGACCTGGGAAATTTACCAAAAGGATAAGCCGCAGTCATTTTTAATTGGCACCTGGAAATGTACCAAAAGGGTGCACTTTTGGGCGACTTCACAGCAATTATTGGAGTCACTGTCACAGACAAACAAACTAACAAACTGACCAAGTGAATTAATATATAAGATGTGTCAAAAAAATTCACATCACATGTGAGACTTGAGTTTTGGTGTAATCTAAAACTATGACGTTTAGGGTCTTATCATAATGAAAAAGCAAAATCTTGTGTCATATGTGAAACTCATGTCATGACATAAGCTAAAACTATGACATTTAAGGTTTCATCACAATGAAGCCCTCCCAAAAGAGTCTTCACTTCAATGGGTGCAAAATATGTCATATTGGTATAAAAAAAAACTTGTTATACATGAATGGATACACGTATGTAAGGATGTTGATAATGGATAATAAGTGAGAAAAACCACTAGATATTTTTTGTGGTCCAAGGCCTTATGTCAAAATTTTGAATTATTGTTATTTATAAATGGATGCACACATGTAATGACCTTGATAGTAGACAAATACATATATTAATAGGTGCAAAATGTCTCATATTGATAACAAAAACAACTTGTTATGTGTGGCTAAATACACATATCTAGTGACATTGATGGTGGACAAGAGGTGAAGAAAGCCACTAAAACATTTTTTGTGGACTTGGAATGAGGCATTTGATTGGTTTTTGAATTATCAAAAAGAAATTGAAATTATAATTTCTATGCTAATGAACCACATAGTGAATATTATGACACTATTAATTTGTCTTTAAGAATGAATGGAAAATTTATTATTTGCTGAAATACATTTTGTATTATTCAAATCATAGTAAAACCAAAGATTAGTTGCATGGGATAATGATGGAAAAGGATAAGATTTCTTATTGTGTGACCACTTAACTCATTTAGTTATTTAGATGTAGCTATCAATGTTAATGAAATATTTGAGTTGATAATAAGTTGTAAACCAAACATTGACAATTCAATTAAATGACTTCATTAGTTCATAGATCAAGTTGTAATTTAAGTGTAGGTAATTACAATACATGATTTCATTGGCTTAAATTAGTTTGAAGGTGTGGTTTTAAACTCTAACTAGTTTTTTTTAATGGCATTAGTAACTAAGAGTGGGGCAATTCACACACATTACCATGTGGCTCATGAATTGGTAGTAGTTGTTGAATATTATGTTGATTTGATCAAAATGGTTGGAAAGTAATATTTTGGTAGTGGAGCTAATGTGGGAAGGTAATGAATTAGTTAACATGGTTGGAATGAAATGTAATAACTACATGTGGTAAATATGAGGTCCATATAACTAAATTGTTTTGTATTTTGTGATGTCTTTAGTGGCACAAATGATGTTATAATTAGAGAGCATATAATTTAATGGTGTGTTATCAACGACTTAATATTGAAATTGTAATCCAAATGTAGGACATTCCATGATTACTTTATTTCGTTCATTCAGAATTGAAGTTGTAATACAAGCATAAGTATTCCAACCTATTGGATTCAATGGTGTGACTTTGTCGTGTTGTTGTAATCCAGTGCAAGTAATTCAATTGACTTCTTCAATAAATTGGAAAAAAATCAATTGAAATTACAATCTAATTGTGCGAATAATTGGGTTGTATGATTTCAATGGAATGTCTTGAATTGAAGTAGCCATATGAATGCATGTAATTTTTGAACTAAATGACATCATTGACATATGGTTGAAGTAGGAATCCATGTACATGTAATTCAATTAAATAACTTCATAGGTTTATAAATGTAATCCAAATTGTAGTTAATGAACATCTTAGTGATTACATTGGTTTATAATTGAAGATGTTTTATTAGTTGAAATTTCAATAATTTAGTGGAATGACTTCATTGATTTGTAGTTGAATTTGTAATCCAAGTGCAAGTGATTTAGCAAGTGGACTTCAATGGGACAACTTTGGACAAAGTTGTAATCCAAGTGTAGTTTCTTTGTGTTAAAGGGTGATATTGGTGCCCCTGATCATTATTATCCTCCAAGGGCTAAAACCAAGTGGCAAGGTTAGCACCTTATTAATACACAAAAGAATTACCTTCACTAGCTTACTTTACTACAACTACTCAAGTAACAAATTAGATGTCATACCAAGAAGAAGGAGGTAGGTAAGGGGTTTACTGCATAAGACCAAACCTCCCCTCCTATAAGTGATCTAAACCAAGGGGTAATGGGGAGAAAATAGACAAGGGAAGTTCATGAGAAGTGATTAGAACCCGAGAGTAGCTACTCTATTTAGTTGTATAGTATTTTCAACATTCTTGGATGTTATCTAGGGGGTTTACAAACCTTCTATTACTATTGTCCCTCCTCTTTAGGCCCTACATGTCCTCCTAGTGATTCAACTTGCCATTTATAGCACCTCGGGAAGTCTTTCTTCTGTTATTTACTGTCTACAACTCATTGCCTTCCTTTATAACCCTTGTTTACCGTTTGCAAAGGTACCTTTTAATCTATAGGTGATTCTTTATTGATTTTCCCTTGCGTTGTTTTTTACATTAAGGATTAGTTGTTACCTTCTAATGGTGGCTAGTAGCTTAAGTATCCAAAGACTACCAAAGGTTAAGCCTCATTAATTTTTATCTTAAAGAAATACATAATTATTAATTTAATGAAACATCCTACTTGTATATTATTAACTACTTTAAGTGATGCACCCTCAAATTTCTTGTAAGACCAAAATGCGAGTCCAAAAATGAAAACAATGAAAAAAAAAGAGTTGGGATGCATTCTTTAGTTTGTAGCACTTTAGGGGTAAAAGGGGCATGCTAGAACTTTGAGATAGGGATTAGGACGAGTGACAAGTGGGTCAATTATTCACATGGACCTGCACAAATCAAACAACAAGTTGGTTAGTACATTATCACAAACTTGCCCCTTATAAGGTTTAATGTTTTTACAACATTTTAATAATGTGTCCAAGGTTAAGTGTTAATTAAGTGTTAATATAATCATTGATATGAGGTTGAGATTGCATTATAACACATTGTGATGATCAAACATTGTGTTACAATGTCATGATAATATTATGTCAATAATTTATCAACATTTAATTAACACTTAATTTTGAAGACATTGTTAAAGTATTGTAAATGCATAGATACATGGAGGGGGCAAATTTGTGATGTAGTTATAGCATTTTTGGTGCACGGATAAGTCATGGGCAAACACGGATTTAAAAGATTCACCATAGCTCAGACTTGGGGGAAACCACCACCTTCCCCCTCATAGTATTCTTTGTGATTAGCCACAAGGGCTACATCTAAATGTCATTTTGTCTTGGGATTCCCAAGTTGGGAGTTTCGAAATTCCCAAAATTGAGACTCTTGACATTTTGGAAGGGCATAATCTCTTGTGCAAACCTCCGATAAAGGTGAAATTTAAAGCAAAATTGTAGCCTTCATCACAATCTTTCCAATGATATGTGGCACGCCATTTACTTGTATGTATTTCAGGGAGATTCCTGACTTTTAATGGTCGGGAGTCAAATTGGCAATTTGACTCCCAATATTTCTTTTAGCTATAATTTGTGCTTAAAATACTCAAATGGGTCATGTGAGCTTATTTTAAACATCTAAGTTTTAATAGCTTTTCAATGGTATAAGGAACTTTTCAATCCAGTGAGTTTTGACTCCCTAAAATTTCTTTCTGAAAATTCAGGAGTCCATCGAGACTCTAATTTCCAAAGTGGGAGCCCACTTGGGAGTGTGTGGGTTCATTCCCTCACACTTTCCAACATTCCCGTGAACATGCAATGTGACTCCCATGCTTCACTTTTAGCCCACACCTTTGCCAACCTTTACATTGGTTGTGTTCATGACAACCTTGTTCATTCAATAAAATAACAATACATCACAAGATATTCAAGTCCTTCAACCATCTTCTATTAAAATCACACACAAAGGTACATACATTTTTTTCCATTCTTAACATCCCTCTCCATGAGAGTCCTCCATTATCAAATTCCGCACACCTCCAAATATCAAATCTTTCTCCCCTCCTTTTCCACTTCCCCTAATCCTTCTTCCCCACATACCACACACAAGGCCCACATTGACCCCTAAAAAATAGGGCCCTTATCTTAATCCCTTCTTAGAAATCTCCTAGATGATTGGTTGGATTACCTACAACCACTCATTAACTTGAACTACTTAATCCCATTAACTCCACCCTTTGGGTAAGGGATGGTAAGTCTACCACCTATCACTAGTAGTTACTAGGAGGCCTATGGAATTAACTAGTTTAGAAATTTCTATTTGTTAATAGTTTGGTCAAATAATTTTAGTGGGTTATAGTTTGAAATTATAATCGAAATGCAAATATTTCAATTCAATGGTTTTAACAAAATAAATTATACAATTTGTAATTAATCCAACACATGGCAATTTAACCACTATTGATTTCAATGGCTTATAATCAATTTTGTAATCCATGTGCAAGTAATGTTCTTAATGGAAGTCTAGTGGGAATGTAAAATGTAATCATATTACATGTACTATTAACAATTGTAACCATTTTTTAATTTTTTGAATTTTGGATTGTAAATTTTTTTTTATCATACAATGTTATTATGAATACATTATGTACATATCATAAAAAATTGGAATTAATTTAATGAGTAAAAAATGTGTAATCTACATTTTGAAGGACTTGTAACCATTGCTTAAAAATAATTTTGACATTAAAAACACAATTTGAAAAAAATATTTATGACATATTTTTGGATATTTTGAAATAAACACCTTAACATAATAGTATCAAGAAATTTTTAAAAAAATTTAAAGTTGTTTTATAGGTGTATTAAAAAAAATTTAAGAATATATATTTTAAAAAACAACAAAAAAACAATGGTTTAAGGGGGGACATGTGGCTCCTTGTAGTGTGGTTGGACCCTATAACGAAAGTGTACTATCAAACAAGGGATCAACAAAAAAATTGCCATAGATTAAAGTTGACATTCAAATGCAAGTAACTTTTGAACTTAAATTGACATCATTGACATATGGTTGTTGTTGTAATCTAAATACACATAATTTAGTTGAAAAAATTAATTTGTAGGGTTACAATTGAAGTTGTAATCCAAGTGTAGGTAATTCAATTAAATGATTACGTTGATTTATAATTGATGATGTGTTAGTTTGGAAGGCTTGGTAATTTAACATAGTGACTTCATTGACTTATAATAAAAAAGTTGTAATCCAAGTGTAGGTTCATTGGTTGATTGATTTCATCGGTTTACAATTTGAAGGTGTAATCCAAGTGTAAGTAATTCAATTCAATGGTTTTAGTGGTTTACATTGATAGGATCTATAATTAATTTAACGCATGGCAATGTAACCACTCTCAATTTCATTGGCTCATAATTGATCTTGTAATTTCTGTGTAGGGAATATTCCTAGTGGGAATGTACAACCAAACAAAGAATGACAAAACAATTGCCATTCATTGAAATCAACATTGAAATGCCTAGGTAATTAGTGAACTCAACCACATTGTTGACATTCATGATTGAGTTGTAATCCAAGTACATGTAATTCAACTAAAGAACTTTGTAAGGTTTTAATTTAAGTTGTAATCCAAGTGTAGGCAATTTAGTTAAATGAAATCAACAAAGTGACTTTAATTGAATTTTTAGTCCAAGTGATTACATTGGTTTATAATTGGGGATGTATTGGTCTGAGCTAGGTTAATTCAACGAAGTGACTTCATTGACTTATAGTTGAAGTTATAATCCAAGTGTAGGTGTTTTTTGATCTCAATAATATCATGTTGCGATACATTCAAAGTTATAATCCAAACACATGTAATTCAACTAAATAACTTTGCAAGGATATAATTGAATAAATTTGTAATCCAAGTGTAGGTAATTCAATTGTGTGAAACCAACAGAATGACTTTTATGGAAGTTGTAATCCAAATGTGGGTACTTTAGCTAGGTGATTACATTGGTTTACAATTGAAGATGTATTAGTCAAAACTTTAATAATTTAGTGAAATAACTTCATTTTGAATTTCCTAGAAGAAATCTTGTTATATGTAACCTTGGTCATTTTGCAACTACATGCAACTAGTTGTCTATAACTAGATTGGTCATGTTTGCAATTACAAAATTGGCTCTATATATTTTTTGAGTTATATGGTTATGTGTGCGATTAACATTCAACTAATGGTATTCAAAATGGACATGTGTCATAAAAATAATGGCATAAGTCAATGTATACATATTTAAGTTAGTAAACCTAACCTAGGGTAAAATATTAAAGGTAAAATATTATTATATATAACCTAGGCTAAATAACGTGGACTTAATCTAAACTAGTATTTGTCCTTAATATCTGTAGCTAGCTTAGCCTAATAGCTAAAATAATATAATAGTTATTATTACCTATAACATTTAGTATAACTAACAAGTAGATTGTGTTTTGAAAAATATATGGCCAAGTAGGGCATTTGAATTTTTGTAAATTCGATTTGGCATGTCAAGTTAAATAACTTTTTGTGATTTACATATGTCTTACTTATAATTTGTATTTCTATTGGTAATGATATCATCATTTGGTTCCAAGATTCAAAACTTGGTTATTTTTAGTTCCCACGATGATTGTGCCAAAAATTAATTGTTGAAATTAAGTATGTGTACTTTGACATGAACATGTTCTTGTCATCTACTTTTTTTTCAAGTAGGGTAGATGTAGTGTCAATGGAGGTGCAATTGTGATCCAACTTTTAAAAATAAGGATCTAGACGTTCAATACAAATAATTATCATGAAAGTTTAGTGGGATTTCAATGGGAGTGTAATAGGACTTTAGTGGGAATGCAATGTTAAACATGAGATCAATTATAAAAAAACAAACAAAAAATTCAATCTAGTTAAGGCTAAAACCAATGGGTTTTGGTTGAGGATGTGAAGGGTTTCATGGAGGTTCAAAAAACATTAAGATGATTGTCATTAATAGACCTTGGGTGAGTGAAGGCCCATGACTTGAAGCTTTGGAAGCATGATGAGGCTTGTGCACATGCCATTCAAGTAGAAAGGTATTTATTTCCTTGTGGGATATGTTCAAGTTCATATGTATTCTTAAATGAAGAAAACTCTTTAAATATTTATGATATTTTGGGCAACATCCTCCCAATTGGGGTTGGACAAAGGTATGACATACATTTATTGATTAACATGGTATGTTTATGATTAGCATGGTATGGATCAAAATGGTATATTTATGATCAAGACATTATGATCAACATGGATCACTAATTAACACGGTATTTATAAAAGGCATATACATAACTTGTAATTACATGCATGTATGAAATAATGTAGGGTGATCCATATGATTCATCACATGAGGAGGGGGCAACATGCTTCCATCATCCACAATCAAACACTATAGACCATTTGGTTGAAGGACCCCACATAGATGAACATGTGGATATGGTAGGCCAAATGAACAATGCATTAATTGTGATGATAGATCAAGTTACAAAAGATGTTCACAATATTTTGATGTTGGGGGTAGCTCAAGATGGAGTTCATGCATGGGGGATATATTAGAGGTTCAATATGATTTCAATGCACCTATGAAACCACATGATGTCTAAGGAAGGACATAATCTAAGGTTAACATTAGTGGCCATGAACATGTAATGGACGAAATGTAACATGTGGATGAGGCCAATGAACAACACAATCAAGAGGACAATATGGAGCCCCATGGTGGAAACATGGGAGATGTAGGTGGGAATGAAAACATAACAACAATGTCCCACTTGAAGATGGGGTTACCATGAGCCTTGGCTGGGAGGAGTCTGAAGAAGTGGTGAGAACTTCACTATATGAAAATTCCCAATCATCAAACTTGTGTGTGTCCTATTGATATCGAATTGTTGTTAGACACATGGCACATTCGATGCATTAATATAAGCCAAATTGTTTGGTCTGTTAAAAAAAAAAAACTTATTCCTAACACCTTACCTAATTTTGAGTATGAGACTTCCATGATGTTAAAAAAATTAGGTTTAATTTACAATGTGATTGATGTTCACAAAAGAGATGTACATTGTTTTTAAAGGGATTCATGCAAGAGTTGAAAGTCATCTACATTATCAAAAACCTAGGTTCAAGTGGTGAGGAAATCAAAGGTGGCTAAGAACAATATGTTGTTCCATTTCCCACCTGGACCTCAATTATAACAAATCTATAACATTCTAACCCAAGCATAGCCGATGGTGTGGCATCATCATAAGATGGCTTGGTAAAACATGTAGCAAACTCACACCAATAGAATTGTGTTGAAGCTTGGTTTCCATAATTTGCAATGGAACTTTGAAACATACACCTGAAAATGACCATTGATGGGCTAGACCCATTTGGGGATAAAATATTTAACTGTTCAAGTTGGCTAGAGTGATTTTACTAAACTACAATGTTCCACCATGGTTGTCCACCAAGAAACATTTCATGATGTTCTCATTGATCGATCATACCATGAGGCCCATGATTGGTGACAAGTGAACACTTTGACATTTTTGAAACCTTTAGTAGAGGATCTCAAGATGTTATGGGAGGTTACAATTAACGTGTGAGATGCTGGGCAATTTAGGGTGAAAGCAACCTTTAGCATGATTGCCATTTATTATGGACAATGCATGATTTCCCTGCTTATGGGACAATTGTAAGTTACATTATAAAGGGCTCACTTAAAAAAATAAAAAACATTTAAATCCTTATATCTAGGCAAATCAATATCATTATCCAAAATCATAGTAGGAAATCCTTTTAAAGGTGTCTTTCGTGACCTTGGCATTTTGACAATATTTAGTTCACAACATGATATTTTTCACCATCGTCCTATTAAATAAAATATCAAGGGGTATTTATAACTATGAGGTGAAAATTTTGCAAGTAAGAAATAAATTGGATCCTTTAGGTTCATATGACTAAATGATTCTCTTTGTGGTTGGAATTCACTTGTGGTTAATGACAAAGGAGAGAAACATTTGAAATACCCAATTAATGAGCTTTGAAAATCAAAGAAGTTTTGCTTTAAATGTCATTTTTGTAATTGATGGTGTGCTATGACCCATTGGAATCCTTCTCTTTGGCATACAAAGGCTTGAACAATCATTTTAAAAAGTCAATGAAAATTTCAAATTCTCACATCGGTTAGTGGTGTGTGTTGGAGAGGGGTGTAGTAAATATGTTCATGAAACTAGCTCCCATGATGATGTTGTTGGGTGGGGCCATTTAAATTTGGATTTCTTGAAAGAAAATCTGAAATTCTGTTCAACAAAAGCATAAGATCCATATGCTTTAGTATAGGAGAAGGGCATGTACTCAGATCCTTTTCCTCCGTAAAGTAGAGAAGGGATTTTTTCAATTTTTAGAAATCGTGACAGGCTGGCTGGTACCTTCCACTGGTCAGAAGATCTCAGTACAGCCTGGCTGGTACCTTCCACCGCAGAAGATCCCGCTTGCTGAAAACAGGTTTCTTCAGGCAGGTGAAGGAGCTGAAAATACAAAGGAAAAATCCAGGCAGTGCTTTACATGGGGTAAAGAACATATAATACATTAGATGCATGACATGTATACGAGGTGAATTCATCAACTTGGGCTAAGAACCAAATTGTCTTGCTCAATTCTTTATCATTGAGTGGGATTTTCTAGCATTTTCAGACATGGGTTTTAATTTCATAAAATTTGGCTCTCTTGAGACGAATCACTGTTTATGCTAAGTGATGCTACTTTGTGTATCATCTCATGATTTGCCTTCTTGTGTTGACTTGTGAGTTTTGATCTGGCATCACCTTGAGGAGGGGGACACTCCACTGCTATCTCTGGATGTTCTTCTTGCTTTGGTTTCTCAAACAACTTTTTGGTTCTGAGAGACACTGGTTTGTTCAGCCTGTTGGGAAAAATTTCCAATATTTGCATAATATGAAGGAAAGAAATACAAGTGAAAGTCATTGAACTGGGTACCTTTTCTCCTCTGCTTTTTAAGTCCCATTGGAGTGTGTCTCCTGGACTTTGAGATGAAGTAATAAACTAAATAATTGCCATGACCCACTAAGATTCATGCAAGGTTTTTGCTGAACTTTATGTAGTCATCTCCAATCCTTTCACTTTCAAGATGATATAAGAACATCATCATCATCATTAGATCACATGGAAGAGAAGTAAGAGAAGGTTACTCTGTATAAATTCCATTCACATAGTCTACTAGTGAAGATCACTAAATTCCCTTGAAACACAATCTACAAGTGAAGCATTGTTTTCAATTAAACAAAAGGAAATCAGATCACTTGACAAGTCCACAAATTTCAAATGTGTTTTTGTAGTTCACATTAAAACGTAGAAACAATTGTATGATTGACCCATTTGCCATAGAGTTGTCTTGATTACTGAAATAGGACAAAAAGTTTGTGACATAAGCTTACTTGAAAGCCTCGCCACGGATGAGATAGTATCGTTTTTTGGGCATGTATAGAGAGTAAGTCTTGTGAATGTACCGCAGTCTCTTTAGCAGTTGATAGTTCTGTTTCTCAATCAGCCTCAACTTGTCTATTGCATATCAGGAACAAACCGGGGGATTTTGTTATGAGCTGCCTGACTCTTTTGAAGGATGATGATCTCCCATTTGTGAAGTGTGTGATGACACCACAAAGAATGATCATATCATATTATAATATATAGCTTGAGGACTCAGACAATTGTTTCTAACTCCTTCAAGTAACCTTGAACATTTTCAACAGGATCAGTCAGACACAAAGACCCCGCTCTTTCTAGCTTGATACTGAACCTACTATAACAATTGCAAATTCACCAGGGTGAAAATGATGCTTTGGAAAGACTTAGAGGGAAGAATCGCACCTTCTTGCATCAAATCCCTCTTCCGGATGTGGGATTGGAAGGGCCTTGGGTGATTGACAATTGTGGGAGTAGTGTGAATGCAAGGCTTCATTTTGCGCACCCTCTCTTGATGGCTTTTCAGCTCTTTCGAGTGCTCAAATTTCACCCAGGAGTTTTCCTTGGCAAATTTCCTATTCCGGTTCTCAGTGTCAACAGCTTTACTTGATTTGTTGCTTGTTCCTGTACCTGAAAGATGGTTTTACTGGGATTGTTTCTTTCAAAAGAAAAAAAGATTTTGATCAGGTTTGCTTGGGACACATGAATCATGGACAATGTTCTTTGCTAACAACTGGAGAGAGAGAGAGAGATTGAATAGAGAACGAAAAAACCACAAAAGTGTCCAAATGTATAACACAGATTCCAAAAAAACTGAAGCTAAGGATTGAAGAAGGCTTCGAGCTCCAAATTGGTGGAATTTACAAAAGATCATGCATTCTTTCCAGTTCCTCATTTGGATACCCAAGTGACCAACTCCACTCCCCCCACTTTTCTGTGTTTCATCACAGAGGGAGGGAGGTAGGAAAATGAACACAACCAAAAAAAAAGAAAGAAAGAAGAAGAAGAAGAAGAAGATGATGACGATCTTTACATACATTTACAGAGAGAAAAAAAAAGAGTGACAACAACAGAAAAAGGTTGCCTACTCACCGAATAGATCTGAAGCCACCATTGATACAGACCGATGAACTTAGAAGACAAAACTTTAATTCATTATTCCTTGCTCGGTGCGAATCATCCTCATCCTCATCATCATCATCATCATTTGTGTGTTCAGTCGCAAGAAAAAACTGGTTAGAAGAAGAAGAAGAAGAAGAAGAAGAAAAGAAAAGAAAAGGAAAAAAATCGAGCAAAAACAATGTAGTAGTAGAAGTAGTGTACAGCTAATTAGGTTACTCTACTGTTGGCGCAATTTCTCTGTTTTGTTTTGCAATGAGTGTGTGTCATGTTGGAGTTTCATAGTGCTCATTTGCTCAGCTGAAGAAGTATGTATGGCTGCTGCGGCTGCTCCTGCTGCAGTCTATAGAGCAGATGGCAGAGGCGGCTAACTTTTTCTGTGTAAATGTAAATGGTTCTGTGGACAACACACACACTCTTTATGTACAGGAAAACTGTAACCGGTGTGCACACCCTTTCAATTCTCCATGATTTATGCATATTATTACTTACATTATAGCAAGCGCACCGTCCATGCATGCGCCTACCAGCAAATTTTTTTTTTACTGACTAACTAAACCAGGAGCAGGATCCGTAACGAACTCGTAAACACACAATAACAAAATTGAATGTCGAAGAAGAAACCAACTAACCACAAAGCAAACGAAGAAAGAACAACGCTGCTCTTCTTCTTTCCTAAAACAGAAAAACATCAGAGAAGTCAGTCTCTAAGGAAGCATTGGAATGTGCACACACGCGGCGAGCGAGCGAGAGAGACAGCGAGAGAGGAGAGAAGACCGTCCGGTTACCAATCCCATCCGGATATCAGCCAGAGGGATTGACAGCGCCCAGTTACCACTCGTGTTCGGTTACCAATTCCTCCCGGATACAAATCCGAGGGATCGTGCGAGAGAACGGAGTCCGGTTACCAACTCTGTTCGGTTGCCATCGAGGGGAAAAAGAGCGTCCGGTTACCGGTTACCAATTCGAGCGATCAAGGGAAACGGAACGCCGAAGGACGGGCAGGCGGGCAGGCGCTTCCGTCGTCTTCTTCGTAGAGCTTCAAACCCTACTCACTGGCGGGTGGTTTTGTACAGGTTTTTTGGGGGAAAGGTGCGAGTTTCTGCATTTTGGAGGTCGTTGTATCATCGGCCTTTCTCTTCTGCTGGTCAGCATTTCTTTGCGTTCAGCATTTACCGATTCCGCAACTTTTTTTGGGCGCATTTTTCAATGTGCGGAATTCAAGCTGTCTCTTCGTGGCTTCATAAACTTTTGCAATTCATTGATACATGTCTCCAGTGTTTTTGTTGGTTCAGAATTGGTTTGAAGTGTGATGCATGAGCACTGGTGCAAAACACTTGCAGTTCCTTCTTTTGCTTCAGGCAAGTTCACGCAAGTGGGCAGCAGTTGGGTCAATTTTGTGTAGTCCAGGTAATCTGCATGATTGAACCTTTTCTCACTCGTAATAATGTAATAGAAAACACACTTTGCTTTGGATCTTCACTTCACATCAGGCATTCTGTAAGCATTAACATATTAGGGGGGTGCATGGACATCTTGCAAGCAGTTGAGGTGCATGCTAGATCTTGCCTTTATAGAAATTAAGTGAAGAGATTACGTAAATTGTGTGAAAATAGTGTTGCAAGAGATTGTGTCCAGCTTATATGTCATTCTTGTACTCTGATATCACATATCTTTGACATCAGTGTTTCTCCAAGCTTCATGTCTCTTCTTGTCATCCGAATTCATTGCCGTGTTTCAGATTTCTTGTGAATCCATATATTCCTCTTATTAGCCAGTCCTTTTGTGTGTTGTTTCTGTGGTGCATTTTTATAATCCATCATCTTCCCCCAGTTTCCAATCACTGTATGTTTCTTCCATCGATTTTGCCTGATTTGCATTATGGCCTTCCCCTTCTGTCTCTTTTTATAGTTCCTCATGCATTTGCTATATTAATCAAAGTACAGAACTCAGCATGACAGAAAATTGACTTGTAATTCTCATCTTTGACATTTATTCCAGAATCAGATCTTTCTGGAGACCTTATGTCACTGAACCAAAATATTTTTCCTTCTTCCTGGAATGTGGTTCAACGTGTGTTTGCATCCTGGGTGCCTTCAGCAGCCAGGAAGGGGCATGGATGACAGTTCATACCTGACTCAAGCATCATATGGGACACCTTTGTACAAAGTAATGCCTTTCTGTAGAATTTCTGCAAGACTTCTTGTGATAGAATCTTATTAGTCTCTTGTCCAATTCAGTGGTAATGACCTGGTCCGCTGTGTCATTACTGTGTTCGTTTCGGTAGTGGAGATCCACCTGAGATTGCTTGAGTGGATTTATACTGGACCACCTACTGTATCACAAGCTCTTTGAAATCTGGGTAAAGGTCTGGTGAAGCCAAAGAGATGGGAAAGAGGGTGGGTTCAGGAAGCCTATGGGATTTGGGTATTTGGTTATTTCTTAGACTTTTGGTGCAAACAATTATTCAGGTGGGCGTCTGACTTGCCAGCTATGGACACCCTTAAGACTGCAGGCAATGATGCTTTGCACCAAGGCAACTTTGTATCAGCACTTGACTTCTACCAGCGTGCGATTGCAGCTGCTGATCCATCCCTGGAAGATGAACTTGCAACCTTACACAGCAATTGCTCCTTCACTCATCTTAAGCTTGGTCAGCCACAGGAGGTACGATCATCACTGTCTGCATGAGAGCCCTGGATATCTTGATTTTGGCATCCAGGAGTTGCTTTCTCTGTATCTTTCACCTCAGTGCTGCTTGTGTGGACTCTCAAAACTGAGTTTTAGCATCCTTATAACTAGAGATTTGGGGACTTCAGGATGGGATAGCGAGAGTGTCTGAATGGAAACTATAAGGAGTGGTGTTGTCTTTCTTACCAGGATGGACACTGGTGGGCTTCTATTGGCCTCTGTGCAGGCCCTATTTCATGCGACACAGGCCATCTCCTTCAAAAGCAACTGGAGCAAGGTGAACCTCTGATTTTGACTAATATTTTGGTCTTAGTTCATTTTTTCCCTGTTGTCTGTTATTGTATTTTAATTCCTCTTGTTGTGTGTGCTTTTCTGTCTTTTCCCCTCTACTTTTCACTACGTTTTTCCCCTGCCATGTTTATGCATTAGTTGCTAGCCAGTATCATCATTGAGTCTTCCTGTTGCTTCCAGACTTGCAACAGAAACTCAGTACACTGGTTAGTGGTGACACTGACCTATACCCATTGTAGGAGCGGATGAAGTCAGTGGGGTAGTTCTGATAGATAAGTCACTATCATACATGTCCCTGAACAAATGAGAGACTGTCACTTTTGTTTGTACTGCTTGTTTTGTTTCTCCATTCTAGTTCATCCCATGTGTGTTGTTCTTTTTTCCTGATTCTGTTGGTCCTTATCTGGAAGCTTTTCTTGGACTTTGAGGAAAACCTTGAGTGGAAAACCTCAACAGCAACTTGTATGATTGTCTTTTGGTTCTTGAAGTAGTCCAGTAGTTTGTCATGTATGAACTTATGAATAAGAAGGTGTTAGACAGTTACAATTTGAGAAAGTTGTATTTTATAGGGTCTTCTTTGGAGACAAGTGGCAATACATAGTTGGTATTGGAAGATGTGTTTCTAGATCCTCCAAGTACCATTGACAGGAGCAGGAAAGTTTGCCTGCTTTGTGTGTTGGGTGAAAATTAAAAGCTTGACAATGGAAGTTGACGCCCACACATCTATGACTGAACAGGGCCACTTCAGGCTAGGAGAAGCTCAGTTTGCATTACATGATTATCCTAGTGCTGAGAAGGCATATGCCAAGGCCTTGGAAGTGGTGAGTGGTATACTTCTCTCTTGAAGGATTTCTGGGGTCCCATTTGGCTGCAATGGAGGCATTGTCAATGGCTGTAACTTGTTTTATTTTGGCTGCAGTCACCAGAGGATGCAACAATCAAGAAACGGCTCACACTAACACATGAGGCCATTTCTGGGTTCTATTTTCGCCAGGTGATCTCAAGTGTCACGACCCCCTCATGTTATTCCATGAATCACAAACGTTCCAGCACATGTGAATGAAGATGCATAGAATTACCTCTAGTATTGACTGTTAGTGGTACCGTACTTAACACATCAGATGATTTTATTTCTAGAACTCATGAAAGTCTGCAATGTGGGAGCTATATGAGGGTGCAGCTACTTGCTGGTCGAGATTTCTGCATCAACCCAACAAATGTCATTGAGAGGCAGGTTTGTAACAAAATATGCAATGTTGTCTTAAAAAGGATTTGAGTTTGAATACATATTCCTCAGCAATTATAAATCCTTCAGACAACAGGACTGCATGTAGGATGTGGGTTTGGGAGGTTGGTGGGGATTTGGGTGTGACTTTGGTTATAACATGTATATGAGGGTGTGAGCACTTGTGGACTTTTATGATCTGAAGTTCCACTAATGGAGAGGCATGAGTGCAAGGTGAATTAATGTTGGGGGTTGGAAAGGAAGCTCAAAGTTGTGAAAGGCAATCCAATGATTAAGTCAGGGTTAGGGATTAAGATTTCTTGGTTTATTGAATTTTCACCATCTTACCACTTTTAGGCATGTAGCAGGAAATGCAGTATATTCATCACCTAACTTTGTGCTTAGAACTGGAGTTATTATTTAACACTTATAGCTGAATGTCCAAATTTTGAGATGCACTTCCATCAAATTGGTTAATTGGATTTTCTGATGCTCTTTGGCAGATCTTCAGCAGTGCACAGCAAATGCAAAATTTTGTGTATTTGGTTGGTGATGCCAAAACACGGGAGGCTGTTGTTGTGGATGCTGCCTGGGATGTCAAGGTGAGTGTGTTGTTGACAGAGAGGATAGGTGAATGGTGTCATAATGCTCTTGATCATTAATATTCACTTAATTCATTTCTTGTCATAGGACAGCAAATGAGAAATACAGGTTATCCCAGCATTTTCTATACACAACTTGTAGACACATATATGTTGTTTCACAGAGGTTTGGTTTGTCATGGTTTTGTGGGTGGACTTCACAGGGCATTCGGGCTGTCTTAGCTGCAGACAACATGAATCTGGTGAGCTGAACTAGATCTGGCAAAGAAGTAGCAGGAAAGGAGAAGACAATGAGGGAAACAAAGAGAGGACAAATTAGTGTCCTGTACAGCTTAGAGAGCCATGATGCCAACATTGCCTTGCCAAACTTTTGTGGTCATGTGGTTTGTAGAAACCTTGTCTTGGGTTGTGGTAGTTTCAGACAAGAAAGGATATGTGTCAGGACGTAGATGGATGTGAAGACCATTTATGTATAAATATATTGGTCACTGCAGTGTCATGTAGGCAGTTTAAAGTAAATACTGACATAAGCTTGTAACTAACAGCAGTCCCTATATCCTTAGCCTGACATCCTATCCTATGAACTGTAAGCATGTGCACATGATTGTGTTTCCATTTGGCCACAACTAAGCAGATCAAGATTTTTCCTGTCTCCACAGGTGGGAGCTGTAGTTACGCACTATCATTTTGACCACACAGGAGGAACTCCACCCCCACCTTTTGACCAGCTAGGCATAAAGGTTCCGGGTATCAGGGAGCTTGCTATGGAAGACAAAGTCCTGGTACAAATTGCTTATCAATCCTATTGGTTCCTTGAGCTGTTAAGCAGTTGTGAATAGTTTTCAGTTCTTGACTTGCATAGGCACTCTTTGCACTCTCTTTGTGGTGGAATATACCAAGCCTATTACTTTCTTTTCTCTTGACAGGTATATATCAACAAGCATGATGCACAGATGGTAAAGAAACAAAATGGTGTCTCCTTGGATTGTATGACTTTGCTTGAGGTACCATCTGTAAAGCTAATGCCTTAACAAGGTGATGCCAGGGCATAGATACCTCTTATTAGAGCTTCTGTGTTTCTATGTAGCTGGACCAGTGATCCATAATGTATAGAATAGCAGCACCCATGATGAAATGGCTACTTTTTGGAAAAATAAGTTGTCAGCAGTCATTCAGCCCATCTATAGGTATGAGGTTGCAATTTCTGAATATGTCATACATGTGTCCACATTGACCATTATGGTGAGAGGGATTTAAAATATGCCTATGAGCTATGGATGAATGTACCTACAAAGAGCAGGCAAAACTTCTACATTTGGCAGTTTTCTGCTGGATGACCACAACTCCTAGTAATGTGGTCCTTCAGCAGTCTAATGTTCTGATACTGATCTGATGTTCATTTCTGCTCATTGTGCAGGACTCATCAGTTATCTCTATTGGCTCTGTAAAACTACACTTCATTCATACCCCAGGGCACACACCAGGCAGCCAATGCATTCATATTGAGGGGTAACACTTAATCCTCTATGTGTCTCATCCCTGGAATTTGAATTTGCAGGTTGTATCAGAACTTCCAAGGGACAGGATTATTGGTTGGTTAGATTGGTTATTAAAGTCTTGATTGGCCATGACCTCATAGGTATTAAGAGCAATAAGGCATTATAACTCGACTTATTGATGCCTGGTGTCTGTTGGATTCAGAACTGAGGACATTTTGATGTCAGGTGACACACTATTCATTGGCAGGTAATCACCCTTCTCCTGGCCCACTTTTTTGAAAAGGCAACTCCCTTAATATCATGGAACACTGCTCCATGCATAGCTGATGCTCTTATGTTGCATACTGCAGTTGTGGTAGGCTGGATTTGCCTGACTGCGATGCTCAAGCCATGTACACTAGCTTGCAGAAAAAACTTGCATCTTTACCATCCAACACCAGGTAAGTAGTCCTCATGCTCCACAACTGATTGCCCTGTCTATTGTATGGCTGCCTTGGCCTCGCCCAAGCATCTGCACCACATTAGATCACCCCTCACAGAAAATGGGAAAACCTTTGATGTGGCAACCTACACAGCCATCTTGCTCATGCAGTTGTTTTGTTGTATTAACATGAGCCAAGGCCTACTTGTCTGTCATGGCACACTGGGTTGCTGAGTGCACTCACACAGGCTTGGTTTGATTGATTGCATGACATTTCTTGCATTGTTTTCATCAAAAGTGTGATGTCTATGCACTCTTGCCTACCCTCTCCCTGGTACTCCAAATGGCTGACCCATTTGTATGTGTACTTCATTGGTTTTGAAATGTTGGAAGCTGTTGTTTACTTGATTTTGAGTGTTTGTTATTTGAAAAAAACCCTTTTTGCAGGGTATACCCAGGTCATGATTATGGAGGGCCTTTCACGACTATTGCCCATGAAAGAAAACAAGGGTTACTAAAGCCTATGGCAGAAAAGGAGTGGCTACACAGATATCGAGTTTGAGACTATTCCTCCATCAAAGGAGTTGGAAACTGGGAAAATTGTGCTGCTTTGTATGGCCCCCATCTCTTGACCATGAAATGCTGCAGCATTTGGTTTTGTTGAATTGTCTTTTGGGTCATGTAATGTCAAGCTCTGCTTTCCTGCTTTCACATTTTTTGTGATTTGGACAAGACAAAATGCAAATGTTAGGACAACCTAGAGGGTCCAGGTGGTTTTCCTCTATCACTGGTGACCATACAGTCAAGGGGTATTTTTTCAAGTCTAAGAGTGCATATACCCCTTGATCAATTTGACCATATGAGCAGTGGAATAACTCCAATCTGTAAGATCTGGATGTTGTACCCTACTACTGCAAAATATCCTGAACTGTTAATCCAGATTCTGTTGTAGAGACTGGTTTGTGATCATGGGTTTGGATGTGCCCACCAACTCGTGATGCTCAAGGTATTTGGACGCAGAGTGAGGGTCTCCAGGAACCCAGTCGCCATGTTTTGGAGCAGAAAGACACCTTTGGGATCTCAATGCAGAGGGATCTTTATGCATACATTATTGGTCTATTCCTTGTGGACAGTCATTTTCCAGCTCCAATAGGGCCAATGAAGTGTGGCTAAAATCAATGACAGTATATTGTGAGTTATATATTACAGGGTACACAATGGCCATTTCTGTGTATTTTGTGCAATGGTAGTTTGTTGCATGGTGAATGGAGGGGCATGATTTATTTACAATATCTCATGGGTTTCTATTTTGTTGTGCAACAATCAATAATTGTGCAAAGTATTTAGTACTGGAATGTGTGCATCTTGGTGGATTGTTTAGTAGTCTTGCATAAGCTGCTTGGGAGTGTTTATGATGAAATCGTTTGATCAATGTCAAACAAACCGTGTTCTCTGTTCGCATTGCATTTGTATGTGATACTTTGCATAATAGTTGGAGAACGGTGTTAATTTATCACAAACCACTTTCTTACTTTACTGCTTTTGCTTGTTGTTGACGGAAACAATTGAAAACAACAACAAACTAATCACTTTATTTTACGTTTTTAACATATTTATTGAGCAGTGGAGGCGCTCGGGAAAAAAGAAATACAGGATGAGGTATTTAATGGGAACCATTTGTACACTCTACCAAGTTGGAACCATTAAAGTAAAGGATTACTCTGGCAACAAAAATTGATGATGTATTCATCTTGGTCCATGCCAAAAAAATTCTTGTACTTGCTAGCATTTGATCAATGATTATGGGTTTCTATCTTGGAGCAGTCCCAAACTCAATCAATCTACAATCGACATTCCTTTTGTGCCTTTGTATTAGTATTTGCACAAGGATTGGAATGTGGGCAAGCTTGTTGATCGCAACATGATCACAACATGCCATGATAACATGATCCACGTTATTTCTTCTAAAGCCACATATCCCTTCCATCCCATTGACAAGTTCCCACTTCGATGAAGAGTGCCTCTCCAAACCTCTACTAAGAGGTTAGCTAAAGGGTTAGCACATGAATCCCACCCTCCTTTTGGTAGTTGATCAATAATGGTTACACATAGAATTCACCACAACATCTTTTTCCTTTGTAAAAACTACATCTCTTTACTCATGTAGTGATCAATAAATCTAAATTCTGAAAACTTTGAACTTCGTGGCTCGATTCTCCACATATTCCCAAATGCCATGAAACATGATGCACCCAAGGCAAATTCAAATTCGAAAGCCTGAATTTTATCTTCTCTAATATAGAAATCTGGCAATTAAATTTTTTGCATCAGATCTGATAGCCGGAATTTTATCATCCCTAATATAGAAATCTGGCAATTAAAAATTTATGATCAAAATTTGAAAGTCTTAATTTTCTTTTCAATGCTTTTTGATGGACAAGTAGTTAGGCCAGGATATAATGAGCAGGTCAACACTTCAACACCTTGCAGCTAGAACTTTAATTTTAATTTTAATTTTTTTCTGTAATTTTGAAAACAGAAAATGTGAATTTTTTTGGGGTTTTGGGGTGGGGGTTTTGATTGCCAAATTTCTATATTAGGTTCCAGTGGGTAGCCAAAAGTATTGAAGCACCTTCAAATATTTTTACTTTCATATCTGATTTATATCTGGTTTATATCCATTGCCACTTTGGTTAGGTCATAAATTTGAATTTGAATTTGAATTTTTTTTAAAAAGGAAAAAAAAAAAAAAAACTGATTACTCTTCAGAGAACATGTCTTGTACTAAAGTTTTAAATACATAAGTCTAAAACATGCCATTTTTTTAGTTCCACAATGCTTTAGCTTTGGGCATTGTTAGAGTACGAGATCATCCTTGTGCCAACTGGACAAGTAAGCTTAATTAGTTTGACACCCACAACATGCATCCAAGAGTAAACATGTATTCAAAGTATTCAAATCCTCCTAATAAAATCCTTGCTTTAATTTCCAAATGTAGGTGACCTACTAAATTAAATAAGTAAAATAGTCTACTATGTTGTGAATTTTAATATAAGATCTTTTTTTTTCACATTTATGTGCACTACTAGAGGCTACTACTAACTCCATAAACTAATTGCTTGTATTGTGATTTTTGAATTTACAAAAGACGTGAAATTATGCGATGTGCATGATGTGATTCACGATCTAACATAGTAGTACCCATCACAATATAGCCCGATGATTCAAAACCTGATCATCACATCTTTGGAGCAACTCATGGACATTTTACAAATGTGTCCCAACACCCATAAGCTAGGAAACATGGGAGGACTCTTATGCACAATGTTAAGCTATTCCTAGAGCTTGTAGAACTTCTTGTTAATATAAATTTTGTTCGCATCTCTTTCTTTCTCCATCATACTAGAGGATTCATTTGGAAGTTGAAAGAAACCGTTGCTTTGTGTTTTTATTTCGGTCTTGAATTTCATTTTTCACGACCTTTTTTTCTTTTTTTTTCCTTTTTTTTGGTGTGGAGCTTGAAGACATATCTTGGTGCTGACTCTAAATGAGGTAGAATGTTCCCAAAAAAAACATCTTTGTTGTTGTTGTGTATTTGAAAAATAATCAATTTGTGTAGTTATTTGTAGTTATCTCATTTGGTTCACTAGTTGATAGAAGAGAGTTTTGAAGAGCTTCAGATTTACATGTTGTAAGTTGGGAGAAAAAAAAAAATCCTTTGGTCATTTGAGAGTATCATACATGGTGTGTGTTTTAGTGAAGTGAACATATTCTTCTCGGTTTTGACAAGGTGATTTTGCAAGTTGTTGGTTCAATTTGTGTGGGTTTCGTTCAATGGAGAATGGCACCAAAGTTGGGTTGCAAAATGGGAAGATCGCATTGCCAAATGGTACAAAGAAAGAGGTGATCCTAGTAACAGGGGGTTCAGGCTACCTTGGGTTACATCTTATAGAAGCTTTGGCAAAAGGATTTTCATCTCAATATGATGTGGCCTACACATACCAGTCCCATCCACCATCTCCCGAATTGCATCAAAAACTTCCCAATGTGCATTCATTCCAAGTTGATTTGCGCACGGGGCGTGGTTTGGACATCATCTCTTCAACATTGGGGCATGTTTGTGATCTTTCCCCTCTACTCACTACCCCCCCCCCCCTTTCTTTCCAAATGTTTCTTCTTTTATGTTGTAGAAGAATGCAACTATAGCAAACCAAGATTCTTGTTTAATATTATGTTTAAACATTTGATTTTGGTGTGGTTTAAAAGTGTGCATACTTCGTAGTTTGCGATTTTGTTTGGAAAATGAAGATTAATCTTGGTGAACCTTATATTAAAATAATGTATGATTTCACAATTAAAGTCAAATTTGTTAGAATTACACATAATATTACTATAACACATAGTTGATTCACAAATAGAACTTTTGATATGGTGCATCAATTGGACATGACAAAATAATATAATTTTTGGATTTTAATATTAATTTTTAGCTTCAAAACTAACTCAAAACCTAAATCTATTTTCATTGCATTGGATGATTAAAAGCTCCCCGGACTTATTAGTTCAGCTTAAGAACAAGGAAATGGAGATACAACACATGCATTGAACCTTAAACTTGCAAGATCTGGTCTTAATTAGAAAACCCAATGTTATATTCATTTACCATAGACATTATAATATTGTAATAAATAGAATGAAGCCATAGTATTTATGGGTAGTTACTAAAATAGTGGTCCTTGTTATAAGTCATATGGAATGTTCAATTAAGGTGTTCACATAGTTAATTCATCTACTTTTAAAAAATAAAATTGGTTTGAACAAACTTCCAACATTTGTGATGAATTGGAACTAATGGATGTGGAACACAATTCAATGAGTTTTTTTTTGAGAAAAAATCATCCAAAATTTAATTAATTCACTAAAAGAAAAATACTACCATCATAACCATAAGGATGATGAACGTTGCTTATGAATGAATTATTATTGGCTTATTAGGTAACCATTTAATGTTTGAAGTAGCTAATGGATTGACATTAGTTGGTGGGAGGAGATGACAGCCTCGAGTGGTGGTTAATTGTGGGGCGTTATCGGTACCTCGAATGTGTGAACAAGACCCCGAAGCGGCAATGGCCATCAACATCCCTCGGAGTGTGGTTGAGTGGTTGCTATCCCAGGACATGTCCATTCCCCCACTCCTCATCCATCTCTCTTCCGACCAAGGTAAGTTCCAATTAGCTTACAAAATGCTCCCCCGCCCCTAAAAAAATAAAATTCAACTAGAAATGAAATTCAAACTTTGAGCTCCCTTTTATTTTTCATGGTGTTTCAAGTAGAACTCCTTTTTTTAAAATAAAAAATTATTTAAAAATTCAATAAATTTTGAAATATAATTTCACAATTTTGCAATTAAAAAAGAGTCGTCTCCGCCCCCCAAGAAAAACACACTAACTTTGAAGTTATTTTGTTTGTGGGTTGTTTGTTGGGGGGGATTTGTTTAGTGTATGAGGGAGATAAGTCATTTTACAAGGAAGAGGATGAGACCAAGCCTGTAAATGTGTATGGAAAATCAAAGGTGGCTTCAGAGAACTATGTGAAATCAAATTATTCAAACTATGCAATCCTCAGAAGCAGCATCATCTATGGCCCACAACCAGTGGTGCCTGTGCCTAAATCTCTACCCCTTCAGGTTGGAATCCCAAATTCAGAAAATGTGCCCCCTCCCCAAAATAAAATAAAATAAAAAAAATAAAATAAATCAGAAAATGCAATGAAATTCAATGTTAGCAATATTAAAAGAAATTTTTTAAAAATCTAATTCTTTTTCTCTCTTGAAATCATTTATGTCAGCATGGATTTAATTAATTAAAATAAAGCTTTTGTGGTTTTAATATTTTTCTGACTTATTGATTGATTCATATCCAAGTAATGGTTGTGGCTTTCCTTTGTGTGTGTGTGTGTGTTTCTCTCTCTCTCTCTCTAGTGGATAGACCGGGTGCTTTCTACAGGTGATGGAGAGGGGGAATTTTTGGTGAACGAGTTTCGATGCCCCATATTTGTAACAGATGTCGTGCGAGTCGTAGAGCTTCTCATTGCCAAACATGCAGACGGTGGAATGAAGTTGGTGTTGAACTTGGGGGGCCCAGACCGATTGTCTCGCTCCGATATGGCAGATATAGTGGCCCAAGTGCGAGGCTACAAAATGGAACTCGTCAACAGGGTTTCTACACTTTCTGTAAGCACCCTGAAACTTGTGTATTCCATTATAACACAAATTAGCATACATTAAAAGTTATCTGTGAAGTCACCCTCTCTTTCAACCCCTATCTCCTCTGCTTTCACCCCTTATCCCCTCTTTCACTGATATCTGCAAAGTGAGAAAAAATTAGTAAATCTAGATATGAAATATTGAAACTCAGTATTTTATGCACAGGGTTCGAGAATAAATATAGTACTTGTACCAATAGGAGCAGTGAAAATATATGTAGCAGCAGTGGAGGCGCTCAGGAAAAAGGAAAGAGGGGATGAAACTCAGTTTACCACCAAAATTGGTGGAAAAACTAGTTTGGGTCCCAGTTATTTCGTTTTGTAAAA
>Ga0116231_10002256_pt1 | contig 40260 bp, 30 predicted proteins | sample S1TSphgellanicum_2_FD_89695 | JGI IMG/M metagenome (GOLD analysis project Ga0116231, IMG submission 89695) | Host-associated microbial communities from peat moss isolated from Minnesota, USA - S1T2_Fd - Sphagnum magellanicum MG | ecosystem: Host-associated > Plants > Peat moss > Unclassified...
CAACAACAGTGGAGTACGAAGATCCACACGAGTCAAGTACCTTGTACAAAGACTCACATATGATGGCTTTGTAGCTCATCATTACGCATACATGGTGAAAGTTATACACGAGGTTGAACCCACTTCTTTTGAACAAACGGTTGGAAACCCTAAGTGGGACAATGCCATGGATGAAAAGATGGCAGCTTTGGATGCGAATGCTACTTGGGAATTGGTAGCTTTACCAAAGGACAAGAAAGCAATTTGGTGCAAATGGGTGTACAAAGTCAAACATAATGCAGATGGATCTTTGAGCAAATATAAAGCAAGATTGGTTACCAAAGGTTATGCCCAAACTTATGGCATAGACTATGAGGAGATCTATAGTCTAATTGCCAAAATGACAACTGTAAGAGCAATCATTGTTATGGCAGCAGCAAAAGGATGGTCTTTACATCAAATGGATGTAAAGAATGCTTTTCTTCATGGAGATTTACAAGAAGAAGTGTACATGGAACAACCACTTGGTTATGTGAACCAAACACATCCTAATTTGGTTTGTAAGTTGAAGAAAGCTTTGTATGGCTTGAAGTAAGCACCTAAAGCTTAGTTAGACAAGATATGTCAATATCTTGTCACAAGTGAATTTCAAACATCCGATGCAGATTTTTCACTATATGTGAAAAAGACGGATCATGGAATTGCAGTCATAGTCATCTATGTCGAAGACTTGATTATCACAAGAGATAGTGATGTCAACATCTCTAATTTGAAGAAGATTTTGAAATAAAAGTTTGAGATGAAGGATTTGGGAGAGTTGCGTTATTTTTTCGACATTGAGGTAATCCAGTCCCCTAAAGGGATATGGTTACTACAAAGGCAATATGCCTTGAACAAATTGGCCGAATATGGGATGAAGGGTTGCAAACCCATTTCAATTCCATTGGAGCAAAATGTGAAGTTAAGTGCATGAAGGAGACCTCGTGGAGGATACCACTATGTACAAACGCATAGTGGGGAGTTTGATTTACATGACCATCACAAGGCCAGATTTGAGTTATGCAGTTGGAGTGGTGAATCAATTCATGCAAACACCACGAAAACCACATTTGGATGGAGTGAGGCACATATTGAGGTACATAAAACATACCTTGCAATGTGGAATTTTTTATGAAGCCAAGAGCTAATTACAAGTACATGGATACACAAATGCTGATTAGGCTAACAATGTTTCAGATAAAAGATCGACAAGTGGTTTCATGTTTTCTTTTGGAAGTAGTGCTGTTAGTTGGAGCAGTAAGAAACAACCAATAGTTGCATTATCAAGCACGGAGGCAGAATACATAGGTGTAGTAATTGTTACATGTGAAGTAGTTTAGTTACAAAAATTACTCTTAGATTTGGGACAGTCAGTGGATGCTCATGTTGTCATCTATTGTGATAACATTAGTAGCATACTACTTGTTAACAACTCGGTCTATCATGCTAGGACAAAACACATTGAGGTGCACTACCATTTTATTAAAGAAAAAGTTCTAGCAAAAGAAATTGACCTTATTCATGTTAGTACTGAAAATCAAGTTGTTGACATTTTCACAAAGGCTTTAGGTATAAACAAGCTAAGGAAGTTTAGAAAAATGCTTAGTGTACTAGAAGTGGATTTGAGCTTGAGGGGGAGTGTTGAGAATTCAAGCTCAACTAGTTAGGTTTCATTAGTTACTGGAATAGGAAAGTAACTAAGTTACTTTCACAAGGTTGAATTACTTTCGTTACTTATTTTAGTTTGGTTATTTGTGGTTTGGTCTTTTAGTTAAATACCTTGGTGTTGATGGTTTGGTTCTCTTTTCTTCATTACACAAGTTTATGTATTTCATGTGACAAGAACCTTGGAGAGTTCTTGATGTTGTGTTTCGTGTTGTGAACATCATGTTGTAGTTTCTTTTTAATAAAAGTTTATGTTTGCACTTGAGTAGATCTCCTATTTGTTAACAACCATCCCAAGTTCCAACTCTAGGCTCTAGTCTCGGGCTTTAATCTCATGTAGTAGCTTGCCTTGGCCAAATAATTGTGGTCCACTAATGTCACAATCATCTAAGTCATCAATAAATTCTTTTATGATACTCATTGGTTGATGGACACATGACTAGAATTCAATGTTTGTTGCTTCATACATTTATACACTTCTAAAACACAATGTTCATTATGAGGATTTCAAACACATTTTTATATGCTAAATGTAGTTGTTATTTCAAGGATGGGTTTGTTCATGTGACTCATTTGACAAGGCACATGGAATAAAGACAAGTAGTTAAGGAATTCACCTCATGGTGAGGAAAACAATCAATATAATCCATTATGATCATTCATGATAATTATTCATAAAGAATACATGTTGATGTTAAAACAAATGTGTCATATATGGAATATGCAAAGGAAAGAATAATCTTTGATAGAAAATGGAGGCCATTCATTTGTTGGCTATATTGTTTCTTGCATTTTGTACCTTGAAGGGTTGAACGAATGTGATGTTGAACTACTAGATGTCTTAAATCTAAATGTAAGTAAAAAATGGTCCAAATCTACCTCAATCTAGTTTGATCCCTATCATAAATCCCCATGCCCCAAGTTTAAATATTTCTTAATTTGATTAGGGGATGTCTTGGTCTAGTTTGGGTGATGTTGAGAAGATGTTGCATACCTTGAGGGGTTACATGTGACCTTAACAAACAAAAAATAAATAAATTTTGGTGTGCATTGGTGGGCACGACACAAAGGATACTAAAGAGATCAACAAGATTGACAATGTTGGCAACAATTTTTAAAAAAAAGAAAAAAAGGTAGTGAACATGATAAGAATCATTAATGGAAGACACTTGAAGTCCTATGACAATGAAATATGTGACATTGAAATGTTGTGGGCCTTCAAATTAAAATTAAAACAATGAACATAACACGAAGGTTGACAAAGGATGTTGCAATGATGTTAAGGATGATGTGGGGGGTGCAATCATGGTAAAATAGATAATATAAAATCCTTGGAGTAGAAATGGAAAATAAACATAAAATAAATTTTAATATATTGAATTTAAAAGTGTTAATTATTTGAATGATCAATATAAACATATTTATTATATATATATAAGTAGATTTTTCAAAAATGCGAGTAGAAAAAATTGCTTGCAAAGTAGAATTTTTTTCACAAAGTAGGTTACAAGTAAATGAAATATTGATGTTTTTTTTTTTTCAAGTTAATGATGCCTTAAAATTTACTAGTATGATTTCAACTTTTACATATTATAATCATAATATATCAAACTTATAATGTAATATAACATTTGCACACAATTTTGACTAGATCATTTTAAATACATTTATTACTTAGTTCTATTGTACTAAATCTTTTCAAATAATATATTCAACTCACCATCATTTCAATAAAGGTCTTCATGGTTTCATATAGTTACTGAAAGTGATATTGATTTTATTTTTTTACTTGTGTTAAAAACTAGACCATTTTTAAATAAAAATTTCAACATGTACTTTTTCTATCTATTTTACCATGCTTTCACCCATGGGATGTTGGGTATGCTAAATGGGGTTGTTACTAGCTAGAAATAACATCCCTAAAGTCCTTATTAACATTAATTTAGAAAATTATTTTACTATAATTGATTTTTTTTTTTGGTTTATGCAAAGGTTTGAACTTATTGTTTTTTAGTGTGTTTAATGTCTTTCTGGTGTTCCGCAACATCTCTCCCCATGCACAAGCACCATGCTTCCAATTGTCCCCCATTGATTGAATTTATTTTTCCCCCCCCAATGTCCATAGGTGTGGTTATTAGTGCCCCGCCATATTCCCCTATCAAAATTCATGATTTTCATTGTCATTTTACCACCATTCCCCATTGTTTTCCCATCATTTTGTCATTTAATTTTTTTTTTTCCTTTCATTTTGTTGTTGTTCTCATTGTCTTCCTATCATTTGCCCATCCCTTGTCATTTGTCTTTTGTCTCCTATTGATTTCCAATCATTTTCTTGTCACTTTCCCATCCCTACTCATCTTCATATAGTCTTCCTATTGATTCTTGGTTGTTTTCTTTCCATTTTATTATCCTTCATTGTCCTCCCATCATTTCCTTGTCATTTCCCATAGCTTGTCATCTTGTCAAATTTTGGCCTTTTTTTTTACCCTCTTCATTTTTTTGTTGTTTTTGCCCATTTGTATGTTTTTTTTGTCATCCTTGCATCATCTTTGTGTATTTTCCCATTGTTTTCCCATTCTTCATTGTTTTCTTGTGTCCCTAGTGTTACCTAAGCTTGTCCCTTGAACCAAGAAAATGTTATCTTGAAACTAAAACTTATTAGGGACACCATATTCAAGATGTCTTGGAGGCCGATGAACCACCCCATGACATCTCAATTATATCCTTCCAAATGTTAGTAACCCTAATGTTAGAGATGTTGACAAATAAAAAAAGGTGGCATACATGACAAGAGGGGTTGTGAAAAATGCCAAAGATAGTAGGAACAACAATGAAAGTGCCAAATTGACAACATGGGTGATAATTAGAAGTATGTTTGAAAATTCTACAATGGTTCGATGTTAATAAATTATTCTTAATCTTTAAAATTTATCTATTTTGATGAAAGGCCAACATTTCTTGGGACATCCCTAGCCCAAGGTTGTCCCCTCTAGCAATGTCCTTAACATATTGTACATGTTACTTACGTATATTGTTTAATAAATCTAAAGGGGTGTGTCAATTTTATAAAATAAATAAATAAGTCCAACCGTATTTGAACCTTGACAAGACTTGAACTCTAAACTTTTAGTACAAGAGTTTGGTAGCCTTTGGTTATCTTTCAAGTTCACTAGGACTTGGGGTTGTTAGATTTCATAGCAATTTGATCATTTTAGAACATTGGTAAATACAACATGGATTTTGTTAATTAAACTTTTAGTTAGTTGTGAGCTCAAGGAAGGTCCACCTAGTAGATTTTCAATCTCCTTAACTTTGTCCATCCATGGTGTGAAAGTTTGTAATAAATTGTAAAGTAGGGATAGGTAAGTCTAGGGATTGATAAAAATAGGTTACAAAAACTTCAAAACCTACCAAATTAGCAAATATAAACCTTTACACATCAAGTAAGGCCTTGTTTTTTTTTACTTTTAAAAAAATAGATTCATGTTTTAGGTAAGGTGTGCCCAAAGGGTAGGAAAGTTTTAAAAAACAAGAATTTCCTTCACAAAACATGCAATTTTTCAACTTAAAATTGTTCCCACACTTTGTGAAGGAACTATTCATGTGTATAAAAGACCTTCCTCTAACATTAAAAAAACAAGAAGAAAGGAAATTTTCTGGTAGGTAACACCTTAGTCCAATGGGGCATTCCTAAAATGAAGGCCCACTTGATGTGGAGGTCAAAAAATGTTTATTTTAAAAATGCCTTACTCTAGATTAAGGTGTTTCTTAATGTAATGACAACCTCCCCCCCCCTTTTTTTTTATCTAAGTACTTGGTGGGCAGGAAAGTTCCAAAATATTTCTTCATAAAGTCAAGGAACTTTTCAATTTTTGTAATGTTGCAATAGAACTCGTAAACAAAATGTTGCAACATTTTGTTTACGAGTTCTATTCATGTGCATAATTGGACACTAAAAAAAAGGGGAAGGTGTAATGTGATAAATAAATTCACAAGAACATGGCATTTGAGAAATAAGGGCCTACTTAAGGTAGGAGCCAAAGGACCCAAAGGGTTCTAATGGTGTTGCTTGATGTGATGCCCTCCTTTTTTTCTTTTTAACTTATTTTGGATAATTGTAAGATTAAAAAGTATTTAGAAAACAAAAGATTCCTATCGATTCATGTCGAAAAGGGTCGTCTTTGAACACTTTTAAAAAAGATGAAAATGGTGTTATGTATTAGTAGAATGGGCTTAATATACAAGATAAAATGATTGTTGATACTATTGGTACAAGTGCTTATCATGAACAAAACACCATAATGAACATGAAAATGCAATGGGAGATCTTTAAGGTGGGCATCTTTTGGCACACTTGGGGTAAGAGGTGGGAATATGATCTTAGAGATGAATTTTTTCATATTGGACTCATTATTACAAAGTTGACAACTCACAATTACATTTGGCATGGAGAGAATTCCACCATCATTCAAGAAGTGCACAAAAAACATTTGAGTTTGAATGAAAGCTTATGTCAATATGGACCCACAACATCTTTGCTACCAATTCAATTAGAACCATAAAATGGTCTTCACACCACTAACAACTTTTCTATTTCATGTGTTAATAACATTGAATCCTTCTCCCCATCAAGTGATTAGGGGTTCACCAAAGCTTGACATAGATGTAAGCTTTACAAATCAAAGACAACATGTTGGACATAACACTAGAAATGTTTTTTAAAGAGATAAATGAGGAAACCAACAAGAATACTAGGTCATTGGTTACCAATCTTTTAGGGCAACAAAACACTCAACATGGAGGCTACTTGAACAAAGATGTTCATGAAGGAAGAAAACACTAGACAACAATGTAGCAAGAACCAAACAAGTAACCACTACTCCCCTTCTCAATTGTCCAACTAAGCTATTGAAGTCTAGCCTGTTTACATGCATGCATGGCTGCTTGGAAACTAGTGACAATAGTCTTAAAAACTTGGAAGGAGGGATATATGGAGGGAAGAACAAGCTCACACATTAGTCCTATTGAATGCTAGGCATGTTGCTATAATAATGGAAGGAACCCATGTCACAAAGACTTGTAAGGAGTGCACCCATAAAGGATAAAACTTGGCTTCACTTTTACACACCTACCAAAGACAAATAACGAACTTTTATGAGGAGCTCACTTTTGTGCACATAATGCTATAAATAGCTAAGGAGGAGAAATTAAACCAAGCTCATACATGACATCGTCATGAAGCTACTACTAGTTGTGTAACAATGATATTTCCACCCGTAATGACACTTGGCCATTGCGCACAACTCCCACAAGTAGGAGTCATTATTTTCAAGACATGAAAAATATTTCTTTCAACTAGAAATTGTTCTTAAAGACCTTGCTGAAAGTTGATTCATGGTTTGACAAAGGCAACTTAGATGAAGGAGTCAATGGGGCATAGTTATTAATTCATAGTTAAGCAAGGAGTTATGGAGGTTATTAACAATGCATTCAAGGAACTTTGGAGATAAGAGCAAGCCAGTCAATTTTTCACACTCTCTTATAAAATGGACCCCTTTGGAAGAGATGTTATGACACAAAAATCTTAGGGCCAATTTTAGGGAGCCCAACCTTTTGGAGATCTATAGGCAATGTCATAAAGTGATTGGGGACCTTGATATCCCTCAAGAGGGGGATAATAATTCTTCCCCTCAAAACAAGGAGTTCATTCAATCAAGAAATTTGTCCCATTTGTTGGACAAGTATTTGCCTATTTATTAGTCACACCCCATTAGGGTACCTTCACCAAACATGATTCATAGGAATTGGTTTTCCACAATCTTCATTGATCCTCCCCATCTAATCTTAGCAACATATTTTTTTATGCCTTTAGTTAGGTCTTGCTAGGTTCCTTCCTTTTGGGCTTTGGCTTTTTCTAAATTTTTGCCACTTTGTTTTTAGTCTTTTTAAAATGCCAATGGGATCTTTTTTATATAGCCCCTTATGGGACCTTGGGACCACACAAAAGTCTTGTGTTCAAACCTAGTGGTGAGGCAAATGAAATTCTTGCCAACCTTTTGCCAATGAATTGGACTTGGGGGTGCTAATGGCTTGTGAAGTTGAATTTCTTGTTATGGTTTTTAAAAAAACAAAACTGCTTTCGACTAATGTGGGGTTGGGTATCAGCTTTTAAACATACTAGTTGTGGTGATATTGATTGAATCTTTTGAAAAATATTCATACCAACTTGGTCTTGGTGTGATGAAAAGGAGGGGGAGATGAAACCCTAGATAAATGGAACAACGTCATCAATAGTCAAAAGTTGAACATGACAAAATTTTGGGTAGTTGAATGTGATGTGAAGTGGAAATTGAACTTTCTACATGGCATTTGTGTTCATGGTTTTTGTTTCTTGCTTGTTATGAGAAAGGTGGGATTCACTCTTGATGACGTTTATTGAATTGTGGGATGATTTCTTTGGGTGCATCTTTTATGGTTTGGCTACTCCTTCACTAAGGCATTGATGGTTGTTTGTTGAGTTATGGAATTCATGTTAAACATAAAAGGGCACCATTATTTGAGGACATGGGAGAGCTAAGTTGAATTGGGATGTATTAGGATGGAGGAAGATTTTTTTGGATTTTGTTTTTGGTTCATATATTGCATTCTAGAGGAAAGTTAATATTTCATTGCACATTGTATTTCCTTAGGAAGGATGCATTGTTGTAGAGATGGGTTGATGATAGGAAGATGATCATTATAACAAATTTTGTCCTTTGCAACCAAGAAATCAATGACTAGATGTTTTAAATGTGTACATAATAGACTATAATCACAGGATATTACTTCAAATCATATGTGGAAAAAGTTGTAGTCATATATTAATGGTGCATTTGATTAGTAGATAATGAAATGTGGTAACAAAAAGGATGACATCATTATTTCATTACAAGTTTTTATCCATATGGAATCCATGATTAATGACAAAGTGACATGGATGTCCAAACTATCATTTGAAAATGTGACTACCTGATAAAGTCATTTAAAATATGACTAAAAATAACTATGCAAATGATGTGAACAAAATGATGTGTCATTACATATTTAATGTGATCATACAATTATTTTACAATGATTAAAAAATCACTATTAATAACTTAATATGATTATAAATAATGAACTAAAACATGTAAGGAATTTTGATTAATATTATACATATAAGCAATATAAGAACCTTTATCAAAGTTTTAAAAATATACTTGATATATAATCCATTTAAAATTCAATGTGAATAAATTAGATATTATACATTGAAATAAAATTTAATGGTAAAAGTATGATATAAACTAAATAAAATTTTATATTCCAATTTAAAAATAAAACAAAAGTGTAAAAGGTGGAAAATATATAATTTATTTGTACATCAAAATTTTATCATAAATTTAAATAAACACACACACATATATATATATATGTAAGTAAATAAATAAATAAATAAATTTTACATGTGTAAAAAATATTATGAAAAATGATATTATATTGTATGTGTAAAAATGAATAAAATTTATAATTTCAGACAATTAGTTAATATTTTAATATTTATTAGTATTAGTATTATTTAAATTAAATTAAATTATTTGGATTAAGTTTACACATCATATTCAATATGATTAATATTTGAAAAAAAAAATTATTATATAGATATAATTGGTTTATTATCCATTTATAAATATTTTATCTGGATAAAGTATATGGATTCATACATTTAAATTAAAAGTTATTAAAAAAATTATGATATATTGGAAAACAAATTGTATAACATAAATTTTTAAATCAAATGAAAATTTAAAATATGAAAGATATATTTTATTTATTCATGCATTAATCATAACGTTTTTCAATTAACAAATCATGTGTTGGAATTATAAAATTCCAAAGAATGGCCATTGAAATGTTATTCAATAACAAAATTCAAATAATTTTCTTTTGAATTGAATTTACATTTTAAAAAATATATATATATAATTGTGTACATTATTGAAGGAAATTTATTATTTTTAGTTTGGAAAAATTATCAATAAGATATGAATTATCAAATTTGAAATTTATTGTAATGTTTAAATCAAATGTGGTGTAAATAGAATAAAAATTAAATCATTTACACAACAAGTGGGGTGGCTAGGCGGTAAAGGAATTAAACTCCATCTTTGATATCCAAGGATCAAACTTCACAAATGACATTTGTTGTAATCAAGATTGGAATATTGATTGAATATTCCGTACCTACTTAAATTACCTAGGTTAGGTGGTTACTCAAGTGGGCTTAAATAGATAGATAAGGCGGTCTAGTTAGCCATTTAAATTAAGTTTTTAACCTAGCTTAGGTGGTGACACATGTTAACAATTGATACGATGGAAAATAATGAGATTAAAAATAATTGAAATAAAATATATCTTATTATTTATATTATATAATAAATCTATAATAATGAACATTATAATTTTTTTAAAATAATGTTCCCCATTTTTTGGGTCTAATTTTTAATAATAAAAATAATTAAAAAATGATTAAACTATCATTAATAATTTCACATATGTCCTTTATGACTAATGGATGATATTTGTCACATCATGTCATAAATGATTATTATCCTACATAATTTGTTTATAAAAACTTTAGGGCCATTAGTCATTTTTGTCCTTTATGACTGGAATACTAGTAATAAACTTAGTCATATATTTGAAATTTTTTTATTAGTGGATGGAAGTTTTAGGGATTTCGAGAATGATCATGAATTGTATCATTACTAGGTGAGTTTAGTTGCCTTGTTTAGTTTGTCAATTCCTTAATCACCAAGAGAGAAAGAGAACACCTAGTTTTTTGGGAATTCTGAAGGAGAATGGGACCTCTACAGCAAGTTATGTTTTGATGGGATTATTGAAAGGTGTCAAGTATTCCATGTCCAACTTTTTGAGTTGATTGTGGGGAGTTAGGTATTTCATTTTTGTGTAATGGCATTGTTATGAATTGATCAAAATGATGAATTACTAAGTGAAGGAATAGCTGTCTAAGTTTTGTTTAATTGTGAATTAATATGTTACATGTGAATATTGTTTATGTGGTAGTTAATGGGTTTGTGACAAAGAGATACACGGTCATGATTTATTGATGCTCAAGAGAGAATGAGTTCAAAGGGTTCTAATTCCTGGAAACCCATGTAGGATTAGGGTTAGTAGGGACATAGTTGTTCTTGGAATCAAAATCTTGATGATCATATGATATTGTTCATATGTTTGTAATAGAAATTTTGATGTTGCAGGTTTCATCACCACTTTGTTGAATTGTGTGTCATAGTAATAATTTTTTTCTTTTTGGTATTAAAGCACTTCAATCCAGTGGGATATGCTATAGAAATATAAGGCTATGGAGAATTGTTGATGTTAGGATGAGTGACATAATCACTATCTTTGAGTTTGATTAGAATCACTTTGAGGGACACCCACCTCCAGGTACATTAATGATACATATATTGGGATTTGTTGTAATTCAAATCATGGGGTTTGATCCTAGGGAGGCAAAGCAAGGAGATATTGTAATTGGAGTGGCATTATCATGATTTTTCATCCAAGAAGCAATATGGTTGAAGATTTCACATGATGATTGGAGTTGGGTCTTCATTGGCATAAGTAGCTCTAGGTTTTTCTATGTCCCTGAATGGCCCTATAAGTTGGAGTGAGAAATTCAGGAAGCTTCATGAAAACCTTAATCATATTCCTAGATTAGGAGACATTTTGATACGTGTAGATACACTGCCACTAGGCGATTAAACTACTACATTTTTCAAACTTAAATGTAGTGGGAGGGAGATAAGATCATTAGGGTAGAATTTTCAAGATTTGCTACTTGTGTATTAAGTTGGGGGTTTTGCCATAGTGGAGAAAGGATTTTGAGTTGGGCTTATGTAGGATTTAATGAAATAAATTTTAACAACAAGATTGAAGACAATAGGATGCTTGCAATAGAAATTGAAGAGGAGCATAAAATAAGATGTATAATATGAAGTATAAGATGAAAATTTGCATTGGATTGCATGGAAAGTAGTTCCCAATCACAAGGAAAAGGGCCTATTATAAATAAACCTTTTAACTCTTACCCTTTTACCTTCTTTCATTTGGAAATTGAAAAGCCACCACCATATGTTGGAGATATTTGGGTCCCAACATTACTTATAGATTCTAATAGATTTCTGAAATTTTTTATACTTGGCATGGAAAAATGGTTTCAATTCGGATATAGGTTGATAAAAGTTGAACATGTTGGTGTAACATCACGATTATTAAGTTGGATGTTGGAGATTGCATACCAACATTTCATTCCACTCTACAAGTAGCAGTTTGGAAATGTTGATTTGGATAAACTAGGAATGCAAATGGATATGGTGAAGTAGGAATTTCAACAACGGGTTCAACTTTATTTTGAAAAACTTGAAAAACTATTCAAGAAAGGCAAAATGAAGGATCCAGAACAATGCCATAGATTTCTTGCCCATATACACTTGGAGATCAAATAGATGTGTATGGTAAGGAGTTATACCAACATTGAGTAGTCGCCAAGGAAGTGGAAAAGTTTTGGGTGAATTAGGGGAAATGCCATTTGAACCTCTCAAGGAGGAACAAGAAGATGGGATGATTGGTGATGTTGTGTTATAAAAGCAAGTCTCCGCTCTTAATGAATCTTTCATTAATTTTTTTAAGGGTGCCTCATCATGAGTTGGAGCAATTTCATCTTGGGCCAATAGTTCCAATGTGTGCCAAATTTGTAAATCTATAGATCACACTCCCACTATGTGTCCTAACATAGGAGACCTGAAGCTTAAATGTGCCAAATGTAGTCTTTCACACAAGACGAAGCTATGTGGAGTGAGATGTGGGTATTGTTCAAGCATGGGACACATTAAAGATAGGTGGTAGAAACAGGGAAAGGATGGCAAAACACCGTTTGCATCCAACAATTACCGTGAAGTTTTGGTGAATGATGGAGAGGATACTTTAGAACAATTGAATAAACTATGTGGCACAAAGCATGACATTTCTTTGGAGCTCAAATTCCTAGGAGGCGTTTGCTTGTGGATACGACTAAGGTGGATGTTGGTGAAAAAAAAAAGATGGGACAATTAGAAGTTGGTAGGAATTCCTTTGTACATTCCAAAATATTGAACCATTTCATAAAGGGCAAAATTTCATTGTCCCCGATTGAAACTATCTTAAGCATTACTGGTGAACTAGAGTCAATAAAAAGCCTGGTAAAATTGGTAAGAAAAAAATGCAATGAAGGTTTGAAGATAGTTAACTTGACTACGGTTGAAAGATCGTAAAATCAACATTAATAAAAGTCACTGTAGTAAAACACTACATTTCCTTGTGGAAATAATCAATAATTTAATTGAAGGCTTGGTTGACACATGTGTTTCTATATTAGTGATGTCAATTGCAATTATACGAAAGCTTGGCATCATGCATTTAGTCTTTGGTTCGGAATCTTACAAGACTACATCAGGTGTTGTAATTCAAGCTCCTAGCAAAATTAATGAACTACTTGTCCAAGTTGGAGATGTTTAGTGTCTAATGACCTTCATGGTCGTGAATACTAACAACTATGACATTTTTTTGGGACTTGATTTTTTCATAAAATAATAGTTGTTGATATCAAGAATGGCATGATATAGATTAAGCAGGGACTAGGGAATAGTATTTAGGTTTTGTTGTTAAACATGGTAAGTTCATGTTGCAAATAATGTCAAAAGTATGGCATTTCAAGGATGAAAAAAAAAGGATGAAACATTGCAGTTGTGGGGGATTGGTTTAGTCGGAGAGGAAGTATTAGGGTGAAAACATGGTAAAATATGCCCAAAAAAATCCCATACAAGTAATCATAATCGCATTTATGGCATAAACATGAAAAACCTATTCAAAACTTTTTTAATTTCATAATAAAGCAATTTGTGCACTCCATTGAGTTTATGGTAAGCTACGCATAAAATTTGAAAAATTTAATATAAGAAAAATGGATGAAAAATATGTTATAAATTGATTAGGTTTTCAAATTTTCAAACATAATTTTATATGAAAACTTTAATAGATTATGAATATAATATAATTTAAAACACATTGATACATATTAGTGTTTCATCCATTTGAAAGTATAAAAAATCCAATTACAATTGTACTTTCATCATACTTTCATATACTTGTTCAAAAGTGGGACACATACTTTCTTGTACTTGTATTTTTATAAATGTATTTAAATGAATATTAAAGCATGCAATCTTTGAATATTATTCAACGAAGTCAAAAAACTTCCTCTTATTGATCATTAAAATAAAAAATGTTCATGAGTTCAATGTATTAAGGCTTAAATTATGGATACTTTCCATAAAAAAATCAAATATCCCTTAGTGGCATACTTTACCATGCTTTCACCCATCATCAATGCATGATAGAAAACATGTATTATCTGATGAAGAAGACCATTCTGACTCTTCTAATGATTAGATGAAAAGATGGAAGAACTTGTAGATGATGAACAAGGAAAATTGTTCTTGCAAAATAACACAGGTTTGTTAGAAGTTCTAATGGATAATGGCATGGAGACCTTTGTGTAGGAAGAAGTACTGAATCAAATCATGAATTTGATTTTGGAGGAGCAAGCTAATAAAGTGATATTTGAAGATATATCTAAATTTGATGACTATGAAGATTGGATTAAATGCATTGTTAAGGATGAGGAGAAGAGGAATGAATCATTTTTTATTACCACATCTATGCAGATTTCAAATGTTTTTTAATTAAATGTTTCATCAAAGATTAAGGGTGAGTAATTCAAGCCTTAGACACCTATATATGATGATGACAAATGGGCAGAGATCAAGTCTAAAATTAAGGTTGATCTTAATCTAGGGCAAGAAAAGACAAGGCAATTGTGGTCACTACTTGATCAATTCCCTAACGTGTTTACATGGAATAAAAGAGAGCTTGATGCTACAAGTATGATGAACACATGGGTCCAAATTTTTTAAGGTCTACCAAAATCTTGTTAGAGTGTCACCTTTTTCTGTTTTTTATACTTAGTCCTTTCTCACCATGTAAAGACACATTTTTGGATGATTATGATGGAATCTAGAATTGTAATGGTTTAAAATATAATCCTTTTGAAAATTTTGACAACTCTCGATTCATTATTTTTTATGGGGATCAAAATATAGGATAAAAAAAAAACCTACATTAAGGACTAGGCCCTTTTCGTCTTATGTGGTACACCTTAAAGGATTTTCACCCACATATTGGATACTTAGGGGTTTACTCCCTATAAAACCACTCCTAGTAGATTCTCATTCTAGGAAGAGGCAGAAGTAAAAAAATAGATCGATGTGCTAGTTGCTTTGGGCAAGATGAAGCCAAACACACCCAGTTATGCTTGTAGAATTATTTTATTAATGAAAAAAGATGGCAGCCATAGGTTTTGTGGTGACCATAAAACTTTAAACATGCAAACATGACATGATTCATTCCCTATGCCCTTGGCTGAAAATGTTTTAATTCAATTGGGTAAGTCACAATGGTTTTTTACATTAGACCTACAATCAGGGTTTTGGCAAATTAAGATGGCTCTAGAAGACATTCACAAGTCTACTTTGATTACCAAATCTAGGTTGTTTGATTAGACTATCATTAGAGCATACATGGATAAAATTTTTAAGGTTTTCGTTGATGATTTGAATGTACACAATTTAGATAGGGAGGAGCATCGCAAGCACCTTTAATATGTTTTTATGAGGTTAATGGAAATTAACCTCCAATTCAATCCAAGAAAATGTGAATTTCCAAAATTTAAATTGACCTTTCTTGGTCATGAAATTAGTCGAGAAGGGACATAACCATATCAAAGGAAAATAAAAGTTGTTACAAATTTTCCCATCATCACTTTTGTTATTAATGTGCAAGCATTTTTTGGGATTGACATGGTATTATAGGAACTACATGAAAGGATACTCATGCATAACCATTCCACTATTTGAACTAACCAAGCATGACACACCCCCAAGCTCCTTGATGGACTCAACTATGAGTCCAAAATGAAAACAATGGAAGGATAAAAAGTTGAGGTATGTTCCTTGACTCATAGCATTTCGGGGGTAGTGGGGCGTGTTGGAGCTTTGGGATGGGGATTAGGACAAGTGACAAATGGGTCAATTATTCACACGGACCTGCGCAAATCAAACAACAAGTTGGTTAGTGCATAATTGGAACACTTTTAGTGCACGGACGAGCCACGGGCAAACACAGATTCACAAGACTCACCATGGCCTGGACTTGGGGGAAGCCACCACCTTCCCCCTCATAGTGTTCTCTGTGCTTGGCCATGGGGCCTACACCCAAATGTCATTTTGTCCTAGGACTCCCAAGTTAGGAGTCTTGAAATTGGGATTCCTATGATTTTAGAGGCCCATAACTTTTTGTGCAAACCTCCGATTAAGGTGAGATCGAAACCAAAGTTGTAGCCCTTGTCGAGAGATTTTCAACAATATGTGGCACGCCACCTGCACGTAAGTAAATCAGGGCTATTATTGACTTTTAATGATTGAAAATCAAATTGACAATTTGATTTTTGACCCTCCTTTTGGCCATAACTTATGTTTTCAGTATCCAAATGGGTCATGCAAGCCCATTTTAGGCATCTATGTTCCAAGAGTTTTTCAACAATATAATTTTTTTTTCAATCCAATGAGTTTTGACCGCTACAATCACCTTCTGAAGATTCAAAAGTCCATCAAGACTCCAACTCCCAAAGTGGGAGTTCACTTGGGAGTGTGGGGGTTCATTCCCTCATACTCTCTTACATTCTCGGAAGCATGAAATGTGATTCTTGGGTTTCACTCTTGGCCTACACCTTGGCAAGCCTTTGCCTTGGTCGCAAACCCAAGGCTAGGGTTGCGACATAGCAAGATTATGTTTTTAAGTGGAACCCTAATTGCTAGAAGACTTTTAAAATTTTGAAATCAGCTTTAGTATTTGCTTCAATTCTAATCAAGCCTGATTTCACAAGGGTTTTTCATTCTGGATGTTGATTGGTCTACACATGGAATAGGGGCTATACTTTCATATAAAATAAGGAAGAATGAGAAGGTGATTGCATACGCCAATAAGATACTTTCCTTTGTGGAGAAAGAATTTCACCTTATGGAGGGTGATCATGAATGTTATGCATTAGTGTGGGGTATTATGCATTTTAGGCAATATTTATACCATAACCATTTCACACTTCAAACTAACCACAAGCCACTGGAGTGGTTAATGATAAATTTTTACGCCTATGGAAGGAAGGGCAGGTGGATTAATACATTGCAAGATTTTAGCTTCAAAATTGTTCATAGAGCAAGGTCTAAACATACCAATGTTGATGCACTAAGTAGGAACCTTGTTAATGCTATAGAAGCAGATGAAGATCTAGTAGATGAAATCCAAGATTACAAGATGTTGCAAGCCATTTAGTAATTAGGGGAAACCATATGGACAGGTAGGAGAAGTTCTAAGATGGGTTTGTTGCTGCAATAGTTGAGAAATCAAGGTTTATTAAATCATTTGTTCATAGTGGAATTTGTGGAAGCTATTTGTATCAAAGTAAGTAGGATGGCCAATATAGGTGCAGATAATGACAATAACATTATTATATCTAAAGTGGAAGTTTCAAACATATAGAGTAAGGCTGTTGGGAAAAGAAAAAGACAAGAACTGTGGGATGTTAGAAGTTGTGAGAAACTTGTTGAAGAGGCACAAGCAATGGTTGATGAGGAAATATATCATGAAACATCTAGGGAGGATAATGACTATGAAAAATTAGGAATATGGAAATATGGGAAGATGAACTAAGTATGATGGTGTTGAATGGAAATGAATTCCTAACAGAATGTAAGGAAAAAGAGAAGTCCAGGGCTAGCAAACACATTTTACATTATTATTGGAATAATGATAGCCTGTTGTTTAAAGGGCTAATGGTTCTTAGACCTAGTGTGCAAAGACAAATTGTTGTAGATTTGCATAATGAAATTGGTCATTTTGGAGAAAGATGAATTTTGGCTGAAATAACCAAACATTATTTTTAGCGCAACCACATAGAAGAAGTGAAAGATGTTGTGTGGTCATGCAAACAATGTCAACTTGTGAAGCATATTGGTTTTGTCAGATTCAAAATTGAGGAGTTAAGATTTATTCTGATTTGGGATCAATTTTATAAAATGGCATTGGATACAACTGGGTTGTTACTTGAAACCTATAATGCCAACAAGTACAATTTAGTGGCCATTAACCATTATTTTAAATGGTGTTAGGCCAAAACAATTGTTGACCATGATGCAAAAATTATTGCAAGGTTTTTAGAACACGAAACCATCTACATGTTTGGCATGTTAAAATATGTTCTAATTGATAATGGTTATAAGTGGGCAATTGAATTAGATTAATTATGTAAAAATTATGGGCTCATACACTAGCACATAGTTCCATAATGGCCCAGGTGTAATGGTATGGCTAAAAGGATAGTCAAGACCTTAAGGCATGGGTTGACTATTTTATCTACAATTCTGAAGCACACACAAATTGGGATAAACATCTTCCTAGAATATTGTTTGGGTATAGGTGTGGGGTTTAAGTGAGTATAAAGTTCTCTCCACATATGTTGCTGCTAGGAAGGACCTCGAGGTTGAGAACTGATAATTTTTTAAGCCTTTTGGTTCAGACATTTGAAGATGATGCAAAACCATCCATCTTAGTAGCATAGATGATTGACAAGTTACAACTCATTGCCAAAATGCATGGGGAAGTTATGGAAAATGTTTGCTAAGCTCAAATGCATCAGAGACGTGCTTATGTTTCAAGAAAAGGAAAACATATGTTTATTGAATTCAAGGAAGGTTCATGATGCATGTGAAATGAAGAAACTAGGGAAGAAAAGCTCCTTGGTGTCTAGTTGGGAAAGGCCATTTTTGTTTGTGAACTACTTGGATGGTAATGGGTTCATGGAGCAAGATGAAAAGGGGAGAATTTGTGTTGTTAAAGGAAAGGAAGAAAAATTATAAGACAAACCTTGGCAAGATTTATAGCTTTTCCATTTTGCACAAGTTGTGCGAGGATTGAGGGGCTCAATCTAATTTGTATAGGAGATGTTACATGTGTGATGAAAAGAGGTAGATGAAACCCTAAATAAATGGAACATCATTATCAAGCATTGAAAGTTGGACATGACAAAACTTTTGTCAGTTGAATGTGATGTGAAGCGAAAATTGGGCTTTTTCTGTGGCATTTGTGTTCATGGTTTTTGTTTTTTGCTTGTTATGAAAAGGTGGGGATTCTCTTTCAATGGCGCTTGTTGAATTATGGAATGATATCTTTGGGTGCATCTTTTGTGGTGTGGTTGCTTCCTTACTAAGACATTGATGGCTATTTGTGGAGTTATGGAGTTCATGTTGAAGATTAAATGGTGCGACTATTCAAGGACATGGGAGAGCTGTTGAATTGTGATGTATTAGGATGGAGGAAGGCTTTTTTTGGATTTGTTTTTAGTTCATAGATTGCATTTTGGAGGAGAAATAATATTTTGCTACTCTATGTATTTCCTTAAGAAGGATGCATTGTTGTAGAGATGGGTTGATGATAGGAAGATGATGAAAACTTAAGGGATCTTGGGAATGATCATGAATTGTATTGTTAGTGAGTGAGTTTGGTTGTCTTGTCTTGTTTGTTAGTTCTTCACTCACCAAGAGAGATGACACCTAGTTTTTTAGGAACTTTGTGAGAGAATGGGGCCTTTGTAACAAGTTATGTTTTGATGAGATTATTGAGAGGTGTCAAGTATTCCTTGTCCAACTTTCTAAATTGATCGTGGGGATTTAAGTATTTCATTGTTGTGTAAGGTGTTGTTGCTAAGTTGATCAAAATGTTGAATTATTGAGTGAAGGAACAGCTGATTGAACCCTGTCAAATTGTGCGTTATGTGTTACATGTGAATGCTGTCTATGTGGTAGTTAGTGGGTTTGTGACAAGAGATTCAAAAAATAAAACCCACAAGTTCTGAAATTGGGTCAAGTTTTCAAGACTACCAATTTCCTGATTTGACGACTATAGGTTTTATAAGACTTGGTGGTTCCAAGTTCATACCTAATTCTGGGTTTTAGGTTTTCAAAACCTATATCTAAAACCCTATCTAGACCCTACCTCAAACCTTAATAAAAACCCTAACTAAACACTACATTTCTAACAACATAATAACAACTGAAAATAATAATGAAAAAAATATAAAATGGCTCTGTTGATGCTCAAGAGAGAGTGAGGTCAGAGGGCTATGATTCCTGGAAACTCACAAGATTAGAGTTAGCAGGGACATAGTTGTTCTTGGAATCAAAATCTTGATGATTGTATGATACCGTTCATATGTTTGTAACAAAAACTCTGATGTTGCAGGATTCATCACCTTTTTGTTGAATTGTGTGTCACAATAATACAATCTGTCTTCTTTCTGTTACACTGGTATTATTCGATCCCTTTTAAAACTCTCGTACCAACCTAGTCCTGGTGTTAGGGTTCAAGGCAGACATTTGGCTGATGTGTGACAATATATACCTAATATTGAAATTGATGGTATGAAACTGGTGTTACCTCAAGCCCCAATCGAGTCCAGTATGGGTATGAGGCTGGTATTGCCTCGAAGTTGTCTTGTTCGTTCTTCGATTCCAAGTCTAGTACTCGAGACATATACCAAGGTTTGAACTTCGTAGCTACTGTGTACAAATTCCGATGTTTTTTTCCCTGATGAAATTTCACCGTTTTTTGACATAGAAATTGGGAAATTTTTTATTGAAAAAATTATTTAAATGTAAATTCGACTAATTTTTCAATCTTTAAGAAACAATTGCTAAATTTTTGATATAAAGAATGAAAAAAAAAAACACTAGTTGCAACCAGTTGGGCACATACTAGGCTGGATATAGAAACCTGAGATATATAGATTGGTAACTGATCTTGGCATCAAAGAACTGACCAGATTGGTACAACCGGAGGCAACACCAGCCTCGTACCAGTACCTGCCTGGTAGGGACTTGACTCTTGAGTTAATACTAATTTAATACAATGACTATTAGGTGAGAGTCTCAGCACCAGAATTTATACTTATCAGATACCCGCCAAAAATCAGCCTTGGACCCTAATACCAGGAGCAGGCTTGTATCAAAGTTCAAAAAAAAAAGAAGAGTCCAATACCTAGGTTGGCGTGAAATTGAAAAGAGAGATTTGATACCCATGCCAGCTGGTATGTTCAAAAGATGATACCCGCCCAAGAGTGGTTAACCAGTTGTGACTCCAGGCGGTCCCACACAGGGAGACGTTCGTGAGGAATACGAACAGCACCGTAACGGGTGTCGAGCACCATGGCCGGCCGGGCCAGAGCGGCCCCCACATCCATTCCCAAACGGAGCTTAGCGCGAGGTCTGCTTTGGTGGGCAATTGGGTTCTCATGTGTTGTTGTGTGTGCGAGCGATCGAAGCGTAGAAGAATTTTGAGATTGCGGGAAGAGTTGCAGTTGGAGACCAGAAAGGAGAGCGACCAGGTAACGACCACGCACCAAAGAACGCAAACCCTAAGTCTCTCTCCGCAACGCACAAGGTACTCATATGTGTGTGTGTGTGTATGTGTGTGTATTTAAAGATTTCATTTCCTTCCCAACTACCCATTTGCATCCCTTGCTCTGCTACGCACGGACGTTACTCATCGTCCCTTCTTCCCACCAGAGCAAACGCCTTTGACTGCTGCAAGAGGTCGTGATACCCGCCCACCATTTCTGTTTCTCCTCCTTTTTCAATGGCTTTTGTGTTTTTTTCAGGTTTTTTCTCGTGACTTTTGCTCGCATTTAAAGCGGGTTGGGTGACTTCCTACTGATTGATTCTAGACTAGGTGTAGCAAATTCCCTGTCGGAATGAAAATTTGGCATCGAATTTGGAGGAAAAATGGGCATGGAAATCGGCATTGATCTGAATGAAGGACCCAGAAGAAACTGGGTAGTAGGGATTGTCAAATTTGGTCACTGGATTTGTCAAGAAACAGAGGAGGGAGGGCAAGGGCGCCGCCCTGGACCATATTGGGACATGTTGGTTATTGGTCCAAGATCATTGCTATAATGGCTTTTCAGAGCTTTTGTGCTCTCTAGCTTGGTAACCATCTGAAGCCGCATGTGGGTGGCTGCTTTCTGGGGTAACCAAGCTCTTGAGCTGCCCCTCCATAATGGGTTTCCTTCTCTGGGAATTTCTCTTCGGCAAGTGTGGGAAGGGCAGAAGCTTTGTGCCAGTATTCATTTTGTGGGGATGTGATCGGTCACTACCTGGGATATGTTTTCAAGCTTCATAGTATGCAAATTCATAGAGAAAGCTACAGAATTAACACTGCAGAAATAGACAGGAATAATGATCTGTTTTGCCTTCGTACCCAGGGGCATTCTATGTTTTCAAGCTTCATAGTATGCAAATTCATAGAGAAAGCTACAGAATTAACACTGCAGAAATAGACAGGAAGAATGATCTGTTTTGCCTTCGTACCCAGAGGCATTCTCCTCACTCTTGCTGCATGGGATGGGCATTTGAATTCCCTGGCTTTTGACCTTAATCTGAAGGATAGGTTTTGGCATTTGGATTTTCCGGGTGCAGGGGCGCAGTAAGGCATTGTGGTTGTGGGCACTAGCTTGCTTTCCAGATGTCTTTGTCTTTAGGTTTTGAGAACAAAGAGGAATGAAAAGGAGCGGTTCTACGAAACCCAGGTATCATGCTTGTCTTCATCTCTCTTTCTGCTTGAAAAGATCATGGAATCTCAGATGTTCTTAAGCGTTCCTCCTGGGACTATCATGAATTTGTGCTTCTTTCATGAATTTTATGAAACTTTATGTGCAAGGTCAGATTCTTTTTTTAATCTTTCTTTTGGTGTTCCTCTTTCTTCCTGGATTTTGTGGTCTTCTTCTCCTTCTGTTTTAGGTTCTGTTGAGCTAGTCAGCATCATGGCTGAGTTTTCCTGTTACTGTCAGTCTTGTGGCAGAAACTCAATACATTGGTTCATGTTTGACATTAAGCTCCCTCCACCCATTGCTGGAAGCTGATGAAGTCAGTGGGGAAGTTATGGTAGGTGGTCAATACCATACATTTTGCTGTTGAAGGTCCCTAAACATTGCATATGACCTCCTTTTCTGTTGTCCAAACCCACTGCTCAGTTTTGGGTTTGTCATAAATCTCTTTTGTTTAGGGTTAGGTTTCCTCTTTCCCATGATTGCTGATTGGTTGCTGTTATGTGGTCAGATCTGAAATATCTATAACCTTATTATTATCAGGTCATCTTCCAATTCTTTTTATGTCTTTTACTTCAATTGTAAGGATGTTTAGCATCTAGCTTGTTGTGTCAAGCAGGGTGACTGTGACCCAGCTCTAAGAGATGTTGAACTCCTGTAAAAAAAAACCTGCTTGATTGAATGGTAATTGAAGGAGCTCTTATGGAGGGGTGTGTGGGGACACTTTTTGCATCTGCAATATATGAATTGTTGCCTCCATAAAGAACTTGAGAACTCTTAGGCCAAAATTGCTGCAAATCAGAGGGTTGGTAGATATACTCAGTGTGTGTGTACATTTCGACTCAGTGTTTTAGTGCTTCATGTGCTTTGGACAATATTTGAGAACATTTTTCTTTTGGTGAACTTGTGATTGACTTTGCAAGTAGATGGCAGGATAGAAAGGGGAGGGACTGAAGTAAGTATGTATTGTTTCTCACTTTGCTCAATCTTGCAGAGTTCGAGTTGTATGGGATGAGGATAATCTGGAGTTTTTAGAGGCCAGCAAGACACCCAAGCAAAAGATTACTGAGCCCAAGACTCCTTACTATGCCCCAAACACACTTGAGGGTATGTGTGGCACTTGGATGCCTAGAAGCCTTGCTCCAGTAGATTTTGTGCTATATTGTGCATCTAAATTTTTTGCATTTTTTAGATGTCCTTTCATTTTACCCTCTCATTTGCAAGTGCTACTTTCAAGCCATCTTCATCATCTAGGTTATTTCAAGGTATGTTTCTTCTTTTGCAATCCTTGTTAGATCCCATCCACTTAAGCTATTTTGCCAGTCTTTTGCTGTTGCTCAATTAGAGAGGGGGGATGGACGGAGGGTGGTCGGGAACAGGGGTGGTGTCACCCACTCCAGATGATGGAAGGATTCCTATGGAAGCAGCTCTACATGCAGAGGCAATTAGACATGCTCTCTCTGAAGTTGCATCCAGCAGCCAACCAAGCAGGAGTCAACAAAGTGGCTGGACTTCAGGCGATGATGAGTTTGATGAGATGGAAGAAGAAGGTGGTTCACACTTGTCTTCAACTGCCCTTGTGGGAAGTTGAGAGAGTTTAGGTGTCTCTTGAGTGCTAGCCAACATCACAACTGAGTCTTCTGTTGCTTCTGGATATGTGAGAGGACTCAGGACACATATGTCTGGATAATGGTTTGCCTGAAATTTGGGCAGAGTAATATGTACTTCTCTACACCCACTGTGAGGAGCTGATGAAGTCAGTGGGGAGTCATGGCAGTGTGTCACTGCTGTTCATGATGGTGTCATGCTTTTGTTGTGCATTCATGTCATGGTTGTTATGGTTTTGCCAGAATTGATGTAATGGTTCCCTTCCAAGCGTTATTGTGAAGTTTTCTCTGCAATCTCATGAATATGTTGTGTACTGAGGATTTGGTGGGAATGAGTAAAACAGGGCTAGAAAATGGGCGGCAGTGGAGCTTTGAAGAGCACAGGCGTGTACATTATGATGAGTACCGAAAAGCAAAATGGTTAAAAGGCCACTCAGATGCTGAAGATGAAGATGATGGAGAGGGGAGGAAGGTGAACCGATTTGATGAGGGGGCCAGCAGCAGTGGTTCCACTTGTTCATCTGGTTCTTGTTCTTCTGGGTCTCGGAATTCTTCTAAGGGCCTAGATTGTGATTCTTCAATTGTCAAAGAGATGGGAAAGGTTGACTTGCAAGAGAATCCCTTAGTGGCATCATTGTCAAATTAACTTAAAAAGAAGCAAGTTGTTTGGAACTCTAAACCTGGCCAGGAAGACCATCCCACAAAACTTTGTGTATCTGGTTATAAGAGTCACTTTTGGATCCAATGTCTCACCTACCTTTTGTTGGATGATGTTTTGTGATAACCATCTGTGGTCAACTGCTCTCAGGCCTGAGACCACTGTAGGTAGGAAGACATGTGGTTGCATGTGTCTTAATAGCAGAATGAGAGTGTTGGTGGAAGTGGTGAAAAATGCATCTGGGCACTAATCTGGATGGCTGATTGCTTGTAGTACCAGCATGTCTTCCAGCATACCAGCCAAATTGTCAGATGTGTGTTGGGTAAGAGTATGTGAATTGCTTCATATTGTTCTCAGTTGACATGAGCAGGTTAATTTAGTTGTTTACTGAAAGGCATGATAACGATATTTGCATTGAACCTGAAAGGTTTTTGGGTTTCACAAAATATGAATGTTTTTGTCGAATCCTAACATTGTTCCTCTTCATTGTTCTGTTAGTGACTTCTGGAAACCATTTTCTTGGGTTATGCCAAATGGGATTCTGTTCTATGGTAGACATTTACTTACTAACCAAGATTCTGTTGGTCTGAGCACTCCTCACAAAGCTAACCTTTGTGCAGTTGTGATCAACAACAAATGATTGCTGTGAGTGCAACAGACTGGTTCTTTGAATCATAACTGATTGTAGGGAGTCTCGATGATGTGGCAGCACGCCAGTGGACAAGAGCTCCCCATTTATATCATATATCCTGTTCTTATCTCTCTAATTCCTTTTTTCAAATTCTTGGTCGCCAGTTGGCTGAACCTCATAACTCACTCTCTTCTGCGTCCCATAACCTGCTTGGTGCTCTCACACAGTTGGTCATGTTCGGTAGTTAGTTAGGTAGTCAAAACTGGACACAAATCTGTTGCTACAGACTGAGTATCATTGTTGGCATACACAATAGTTGTTTTAGACTTGGTAAGGCACTTCAGGAATTCCCTCCTTTTGGTTCTTTATTATCGCATAGAACTGCCTTACTGACCATAAAGTTTCTGCCTCAACAGAGGAGCCACCATAAGCACAAGGTTCCTAAGGCACACTAGGCATCATTATTTGAACCTTTCAAGGTACCTCTTTGAGTGATACCCTGACTGAAAATCTGACCACCGGTTCTCACTTGTGTGAGAACTGGTTCAAAGAAAAAAATAAAATAAAATATTGAGACCTAGATGAGGTAAAACTCATTACCATTTCTGGGGTCAAGTTCTCAAGGTATTGTGTACAAAGTTTAATGCACAAGGTCGTACATTTAATGCACAAGGTTTGAGACTAATTATAGTAGCTGTACAGGTAGGGCAGGGAAAGTATATGTAGTAAGAGTGGAGGCGTTCAGTAAAAAGGAAAGACAGGATGAAACTCAGTTTACCACAAAAAATTATGATTTTCTAAGTTTCACCCCCCTTGAATGCTAATGTATTTTTTGTTCAAGTTTTTTGTGAATCTCACCCCGTGTATGACCAAACTCAGGGTTTTGGTGCTGTGTTTTCTTTACTTTATGGATAACTCTATTGATTATGATTTTTTAAGAAAAGAAATAAAATTAATAAGTTGTTAATAATTTTGGTTATCATTTTTTATTTTAAAATAATAATAAATAATTGGTTTGTGAGAATTGTCAAATGATAATCAACTATTCTCAAATTTATGAGAATCAGTTCAAATATTTGAAAGAAAAAATTGATACCCTGCCTTGATGTATAAAAATCTCAAAAAATTAAAAAGTGAAAATCAGAACCTTTTGTAAGTTATTTGTTGAAAACCAGATCCAATGGGTATCAAAAATTTTGATACCCGCCCGACACTGATAATTATGAGAATTTGGGTCCCATGCTTCACTGCCCTTTGTACTGGGCGCGCATTCCCAGATGACCTGTTACAAATACTCAAGCCCCATTAACTTCATGAAAATGCAATTGAGGGAAGTTTTTAATTAATTAATACTTAACCTCTGTTAATTTGATAATTAATATATCAACCTTTGCTGAATATTAAAATAATTTTTTAAAAAATTGACAAATCGAGTTTTAAAAAGTTAATTAAACATTCAATAATGGATTGTCAAACTAGCCCAAGTACTATGGTATATGTAAAGGGAAAGGCCCATTCTCACAGGCCTCCTCTAATTTGAGGGTTGTAGTGTTGAGGGTTGTAACCTAAGCTTGAAACTTAAGGGAGGTTCCTGAGAGCAGGCCTTCTCCAAGCATAGAGCATAAGAAAACCTTTGCACCCAAATGTCAGAAGGTCTACATGTGACTCGTGGAAGGGTCCTTCAACTCACAAACAAGTCTTGGTTGCATGGAGGTGCTTCCAAATGCAAACAAAAAAAAAACCTTGGAGTGCTTTATGCAAAATTATAGAATAACTTGAGCACAATTTGGAAGGTAAGAACCAATGTTTTTCTCTTGTGAAGTTTTGCATTTTTTTCCAACCAGAAAAATATGATTTCAACACATACAAAGGATTCTTGTGAAAACAATGGCCCTAGTTTGCCAGATTTCGAAATCTTTTATAAAAAGATTGGCAATTTTCTACAACAGGTTTCAGCAGGCAACCAAAAGACAAAAATGATGCTTAAATTCTTTTACTTCAGAATCTGGTTTAGAGAAAAAATTGGCTAAATCTTCTTGAGGATGATTGCCAGTTTGGCTACATCAAAAGAAAATATAATTAAAAAATAATTATAATAAGTAAACTCTGGTAAGAGCTAATAAGAACACGTACACCGAAAGGGCTTTCACATTTCTGAGAAACTAAAGGCGCTGTAAATATGGCACACCTAGTTGAGTTAGTGTAAATAGGGTTACCATTTCAGGTAGCATGTGCAAATGAGGGGGGGGGGTAGCTATTTGTGGCAGTGTAAATAGGGCAGCAGCCAATCTGCCAGTACCGTTTTCTGCGGGGCCTTTTCGAGCGCCGCTTCTGCAGTGCCGCTGCTGTTGCGTGGCTTCCGCTTTCTCGCTCTCTCGCTCTCTCTCCCTCGCTCCTCCCCTCTCCCTCGCTCCCTCCCGCATGTATGTTTCTTTCATTCTTTCTCTCTCCGTCTTTCCTTCCTCTTCGCTCTTCTCTCTTTCCGCCTTTCTTCTCTCTCTTACACATCTGCGTTGCCTTCGCCTCTGATATCCTGGCATGCACAATTCCCTGCCCATCTTTTAGCTTCGCTGTAGCGTTGCAGCGTTTTGACAATTCCCGGACTCCTTCTTTGGTGGGGTTTCTTTGGGGTTTTTTTGTGTGTAGGTTTGCTTTCTAGGGCTTTTTTTCTCCTTCGTCCTTTCTTTCCCCCTCTTCTGAGTCGAGATCAGCAAACGCTGTAGACCTGGACAGTAGCTGCGCTTCAGAGATTTTTTTCTCGAGTGAGAATTGAAGTCCGCACTAGCAGCCCCAACAGCCCAATTCAGGCGGTTGCAAAAGAAAGTTCTGTAGCAGGAGCGATTTGTAGCTGCGTGGGTGCAGGTGGGTCGGTCCGTGAGATGGTGGAATTGTGTGAAGAACTTGTCGTAGCAAGTGTTGGGAATATGCAGATCAATTCAACAGCACTAGCTGGCGCGAGCATCGTGTCGGCAGCAGCAGAATCAAGTCGAATATCGGAGCAGCAGTGAAGGGATTCCCAACAAAGTTTCCTGGATCATTGAGGGATCCGAGTCATCTTACAAAAGGTACGCATGATCATGATGGACTAACTAACTATATACTACTTTTGCATTGGAGATACAAGCTTGCTGAACTTCCCGAGAATTTCAAAGCAGCTGGTTGCGCATCTGAAGAACCCATTTTCTTCATGGTCTGAGTTATTGTGGAAATGGGTTCGAGCAGAATGTTGTTGAAAGAGGAGGAGTCATCTTCATGATTTATGAAGACAAAGAATTATGCAAGATCCGTCATGACGTGCGCTATAAGATGATCGTCATGTGCTGCAGGATCATATAAGAGATCATGACAGGAGGAGCTGGAGGTTCAGGAGCAGGATCTTCTGCATCCCAATATTCTCCAGGAACCAGTACTAATGCCGCTTGCGCGGCGTGCAAACATCAGCGACGCAAGTGCACGGCTGACTGTCCATTAGCACCCTACTTTCCGCCGGATCAGCCGAAGCGGTTTCACAATGTGCATAAGCTGTATGGAGTGAGCAACGTGTTGCGCATCTTGCGCATGGTCGATCCTAGCGAACGAGAAGACGCAGTCAAGTCGATTGTGTTCGAAGCCGACACTCGGGAGAAGGATCCCGTGCATGGCTGCTTAGGCGTCATCTCGCTGTTGCAAAATCAGCTGACCAAGCTCAGGGAAGATTTGGCCGGGGTACGTGATCAGCTATACAGGCTACAACACCAGCAACAGCAACAGCAGCAGTATACGGCGTCCATTCTAAATCAGTCGACCTTGTATGCAACAACCCATCATCATCAAAGGTCAATCCCAGCTGCAAGTGTCTCTGCGGCACATCTGCAGTTGCAGCAGGAGCAACTATATGGAAGTACATCGACATCATCCCACGCTAACTTTCACGATGACTCCACTACACAAGCAAACAGTTTCTTCGATGCAAAGCTTTCCCTACAGCAGCCAGTAGCTGCATATCTTCACGACCATTCGCAGCTGAGGTATAATGCGGCTGCAAGTCTAGAATCCACTCCGTTGCACGACATGTTTGGTCACCAGCTGAAAGTGGAAGGTGTAACTACAGACAACGTTCTTAACATGACCCTGCACCCGACTTCGACCATCGCCAGTTCTTCTGTCGATCGGTCAGCTGCTGCAGCTGCAGGTCCGGGAATGTCAAAACTTCATAATTATGGAGCAGCACTAGTGCAGCAGCAGGAGCAGGAGGAGGACGTTGTCGTCGGCGTTGTTGCATCACTCCAGCAGCAGCAGCAGCAGCAGCAGCAGGAGCACCATGACTCCATGACAATGTCCTGTAGCAACGCATCACTAACCGCTCATCTGCCAAGGCGTAGGAGTCCCTTCAGCAACGTCCAGATGATTGAGGAAGATGATGATCCTCATCATCATCAGAAGAAGAAAATTAGAGACTTCTTGCAGGACCCATCAGCCTGAAGAAGTATAGTGTGTTGAGGAGAAAATTACCACAAAGTCTTCCATAAGACTTGTGGGACCTCCCCCTGCTCCAGATCATTTCTAGCAAATTATGGACTAGTACAGCAATTGGATGTGTGGGCGGGGAGGGGGGGACTTCTAGACTTCTGCAAATGAAACTGTCACTGGGTTTAATGCATGTGGAATCTTGTTTCAAGAGTCTTGGACATTTTATATGTACTGTGGAATTTTGTTGTTGAGTGATCTTGTTTCAGTGTCAGGATCTTTCTTAATTAATACCATAACAAGATCACTGCCATATGTACACTCATGTGGCTTGAGTACCCGTTTGTCCATGGAGTGTGTTTTTTTTTTCCTTGGGGGTTTAGAAGAGTTTCTAATGCAGGTTATTGATGGAGGTTGACATATATGTCTATGATGATCAGACATGTTCTCAGACTGCATGACGTATATGAATTCACCATATCCATATCCGTCAAATTCATGCCTGAATCAGACAAAGGTGACAAATCACAAGTTAGATGCTTCCAGTTAGAAGAATCACAAGCCCTTAATCTAAAGAGCTGAACCTCCTGTTTCTGATTTCATGATATATAGGAGATATGCATTGCAACTTAAAAACTCCATAGTCTTTCAAGATCAATTTACATCCTCAACTTGCTGTCCAGACATTCAATTCATTGAAAAGAAGCTTGATTGAGCACACCTGCCCCAGTGACATGCATTCCTCCACAGATGGACTCAACATGTCACCCAGGTGTAAGCCTCCTTCCTGTTCAAGCATGCTCAAAAATGGGTCTTATGCAGTATTTGGGGCCTCAAGACAAGAATAAGGTTTGATATTAGAGTCATGGATATCCCTTCTGGAAAGGGATGTCCTTAGAAGCCTCCCACAAGGTGATGGGAAGTGTCAATAAACATAAGATTCAGCAGCCAGCTAGAAAGCAGTATGGATATGATCAGCCAATCAACTAGATAGATAGTAGTCCCTCTGACTATTGTTTGAAGGAAAGCAAAGAAGACTTGGTAGTTTCCCCACATATTGTTACTGTTCTGGACAACAAGAGCTTCAATGGCATGACATCTCAGACAGAACAAGGCCACCTCAATGGCATGGTCGATTGAGACGAGGATTATTTTCAAACCTACAAAACCCAACCCTTCTACCTGTGAGATCCCTCTCCATCTCTCTTATTGTCTTCACGAGTTCATCTCCAAGAATATTAATTGAGTTGTTCAATAATTCCAATATTGACCAGTTTCTAACGATTCTTGAACATCCATGATGGCTGATAAGAGCTCTCAGGATGGGTGGCTTACAGGAATGAAAGATTGGAAAGTTTCCCCAGAGAGCTGGGAATGCAGCCAGTGAAGTTGTGGTACAAATCCAGGCTAACCAGAGCCTTTGACATGTAAAAATGAACACCCAAAGCTATCATATTAGACACAAACTGAAAAATATCTTCATGGATACAGAGAACTTCTCCATAATTACCATTTAAGTGAAACTGGATAGAATTGAGAGATGACCTAATAATGCCATTATTGAGATTTGTTATAGGCCAACATATCAGCAACCAAGAAAAGGAGGAAACCCAACCCTAAGGAAGAGCTGATAAAACAAAGGCAAAACTGGAACTGGTGACTACCAATCATGATGCTGTTCACGGTAAATTTGAACATGCATACATTGACTGGCTGTTCTTTAAATCACACCCAGATAGGCTTTGACAAAGACCGAGATTAAACATTAACTCTCAACTTGGAGCTACAACTATACCAGACATACAAGTGAAAATAACATGCCATATGAATGTCATGCAAAATAGGGGACAATCAACACATAATAACACATGAAATCAAACAAAATGACAATAGCATTCCCAACACTTGGAAGACAGGCTTGGCAATGGAACTGGGTTGTCAAAAAAGAAATGTTACTCTCAACCAGACATAAAAAGCAAGAGGCAAAAGAGAGACTGAGGGGGTGCACATCTCTTCTGTTATACAGGGAAGGACAGAGAACATGGAGCCAATTTCAAAACACCATCTGAAAACAAAAGAAAAAAAAGAAGAACCAAACCAAGAGCCAATTAAAGCAAATCAGATAGATCAGCAAATAACCAGGATCTTATTAGGAAGGCATCTTGGAACAGTAACTAAAAGATAGCTGGAGAGCCCTTTTACACAATAACCTAGATCTAGAAGAAGCTAGCTGGCCACTAGTTGGATGCTGAATGTCCACGAAGGTGTTTACTAAACATATCTGGATTAGTACCGAGAACTTCTCCATACTTATGATCTAAATCTTGAATAGAATTGAGAGATGACCCAATGATAAGGTTAGACAGATCTGACAACATATCAGCAGACATGAAATGAAAAGAAGAAATCTCTCCCTGAAGTTCACACAACACAAAAAAAAAACCAAAACAGAGGAGCAATTTGAACGATAGAGACAGCCACATTCATGTTCAGACACCTTCAACAATAACATGTTGAACAGTGACCAGTTACCATAACATCCCCAAGTGATTACTTCATCAGCTTCCAGAAGGGGATGACAACATCATACATCTGTCATTGATTAATATACTGACATACTGAGTTTCTGTCACAAAGACTTGCAGTCATGAGAAGATGCATCCACGATGCTGGCTAGCTCAACAAAACCCAAGAGAGATTTGGAGAAGACCAAAGAAACCAAGAAGACAGAGGAACACAAAAAGGGAGTAAATTCAAATGCAAAAATCAAAGAGAAAAAGAGGAAGAAAACAGGGAAAAAACAATCTAGAACCTTAAGAGCATATTCTTTTAAGAACATATATCCATGAAAAACATAGGTCATTGGGTCACATGCTTGTTTTCTGAAACATGAATATGCAGACAACAAAGGACTAAGAGTTGAGCATCACAAGTTCACAAAGAAAGTTCTGTTCAACACTAAATTATGTATTGCATCATGTGTTGTCCTCCTAGACATGCACTTCACAAGATTGGAAAGTAGATTTACCTTCAAATTTCCAAGCTCACAGGGAATTTTCCCAAGCTCCCTGATAGAATTCAAGTCCCAATGAACACACTAATTAACAACTACGTTGCAATCTGATTCTATCAGATGATACACAGCCTGTGGAATGGCAGTGGAGTTGACCCCAAGCTAGGTAAAGTAGCCACTTGATAATATTGCAAAATTTAAATGTTAGGTTTAAGCCTCAGAACAGAACTAGAGAAAGCAGTTCATGATAGAAAGAACTCTGCAATACTACTCATGAGGAGAAAAGGGTAGAGAATTGTACATACAGGTATTTCAAGTTGTGCAGGTTTCCAAGTTCAGGGACCAGAGATCCTGATAGGCCTGCATTGCCCAAGTCCCTGACGGTACCACAGGGTGCAACAGAAACCAGCTGATGAGAGTTGCAGAAGAGAGAAAGAGAGTGCATATAAGTACTGTAGGCTATAACAAAATGAACAAGAAACCTGCCTGCAGGTATTATAACAGCAATTTGTTGAAAGATTATATTGAAACCTACACACGAATGACACTGCCCTTATCGTTGCAAGTTACGTGGATCCAGGTGTAGGGGTTGAACAGAGTCGGATGCCAGCTTTGGAGCACATTCCATGGACCGTCCAAGCTCTGTCGTAGTGCATATAACGCATCACCTGCAGCAGCAGCACAAGGCAGCCGACGAGCACAAGATCATAAAGCGCCTGGTCGATCTGCTACTCGATCAATAACGACGTTCAAGTTGATATTACAACACATAAGATTTGGTGACACGCCAAAATATGATAATGACTCTTGCAATGTTCAGGATGATTTCTTGGTACATAGTTGAGACATCGTTCTCGTTTATACGTTCTTTCTAGCTTTGCACTTTCAAATAGAAAAACGCTTTGTTTATACTTTGTCCACATGATCGCAAGATGAGAATCCTTCCTGGCAAAGAAATTTGAAACAGACTTAAATTAACCAAGATCCTCCGTAATATTTTCCCCCCGTCAAGTAGCGGAAGAGAAAAGGCCGGCTCCTCCAGAATTCCGGTGAATTCTCCCGTGAAATAACAGAGAACAAAAGGCCGCCTTCTCCTTCATCCGACTCTGGAGTGAATCCGACTCCACTTCGGACTTCTACTTAGCGGAAAAGCTAACAAGCTCACATGAGTACTGCAAAACAATAACAGAGTATGTAAGAACATGACTCACGGAGGACAATATTTAACTGGTCAATACCACAGAAACAGGGGGCCCCCCCCGACCTTCAGAATTCGCGCTGCAAGATCTAAGCAGCAAAAGGGCAGCCACAGTTACGGTCGTCACAAGAAGGCTGATAAGAGCTCCATGCTCGAGACTTCCTCTCAATTTCCGTAGATGCAAACCTCCACTATCACGCAGCAACGACGACGACGACAACAACCACCCGGGCGGCATCCTTCTCTGCTGGCGTCTTCACAAAAATGCGCACACAAAACAAAGAGACAAAGAAAGACGCAACAAATGGAACGTATTAGCCCCCTCCTCAGCGTTTTTTTTGGCTGGCTATAAATAGCAAAAATCCTATGATAAAAATTAAAAGTGCTGAAACCGTATGTTTCTTGAGATTTTCAATAGCCATATATTTACACCAAATTTTTATCAAAATTGTCATGTATATATACCTGGTTCAGGTCAGTAGCCAAAATTATAGAAGGATGTTTTGTACATTTTTTAATTTTCATATTTAGCTTGTTTCCATATGATTTTTGAGATTTTCAATAGCCATATTTTGACAAAATATCAATAAAGTCGCCATATTTATATACAGGGTTCAAGTGGGTAGCCTGAAATATAGAAAGATGCTTTTTTAACATTTCACTTTCATTTTTAGCTTGTAGCCATATGCTTTTTGAGATTTTGAATAGCCATACTTTGACCAAATTTTAATGAAAATCTCCATATTTACATGCATTGTTCAAGTGAGTAGCCTAAAATATAGAAGGATGTTTTTTCAAATTTTACTTTCATATTTAGCTTGTAGCCAAATCTGGCTAAATCTTGCTGTGAATCATCACCACTTTGGCTATAAAACAAAATTTCCCCAAAAAAAAAAAAAAACTGGCCCTCTTTTGTGAGTCTCTTTAATGAGACGACAACAAGCCTTTTTTTTTAATTGGTGAAATTTTGCCAAAAAAAGAAATTAAAAATTGAAAATTAAAATGGAAATGATTTTGGAGGTTTTTCAATTGCCAGAAGTGATGAAAAAGATGAGTTGATTTTGTAAAAAATTAAGTTCCATTCAGATGATTTAATAATGAATGAATTTCCATAATGCAAATTGAATGAATGAATACAATGCAATGCAATTGGATTTGAATTAAAATTCTTAAATTGAAATGAATTGAACTAAACACAACATTTTTATTCTTTGAATTCAACATGGTTAATTTATTCTTGGTGAAATTTGAGTTGAATTGAATTTGATTGAACTAGATACAAATTTGATTCAATTCAAACAAATTTTTATTCAATTATTTTCATAATTTTGTTGAGTTGAATTTAGCCAAATTGTGAAGATTCAATCATAAGAAGGCACATGTGACAATTAGACAGTTATAGAATGTTTTCATTATGTCGCATGGAGTTAATCGAAAAAATTGAGTTAATTAGATAATTATGAAATATTGTCAAATGGATGACATCCAAAATTGTTATGGTGACAACCACTAATGAGCCTTATACCTATTTTGCTTAAATAAGTTCTTATTATTGTTGTAACGAGAATGATTCCTCCATCCCCACCCATAAACATGAAAATAATGAACAATATAAAATGAAATTAAAAATGAAAAAACAAATGTAAATGTCACCAATGTGACAATCTTTATGTTGATTAATAATAATAAAAAGTCATTTCTTTATACATTTCCTCTTAGAGGGAGACATTTTATCCTACCCATACTTTCAATCTAAAACTAAGTTTCACACTAGTTATTACTATATTTCATCCAAAATATAATGAACAAGCAATTGTATTGTGGGTTATGCTCCTTTAAGGGAAACTTCACCCATACCCCTTATTTGAACGTCTAAACACTGTTTTTTTTATTCATTTTTTAATATCAAAACTTGGGCAAATTTCAGCAAAACAATAGCAAAATTAGTTGAACTTACACTAGGGAAAAATAAAATTTCAAAAGCTTTTTTTTTTTTTTTTTCCAATTTTATGATGTAGCCGAAGTGGTGATCAACCATAAGAGCTACAGACTAGATATGAAAGTAGGAAAAAAAATAAAAATCCTTCCAGGCTATATTCTCGGTCAATTATTGGAACTTATCATAAAAATTTAGCGATCTGGAAAGTTATTATTATTATTATTATTATTTTTAAAATTTGGCAAATTTGCGCCATTTTTTTCCATGGAAAATCCTTGGTAGAGGTTGAAATTGTATTTTTCAAGGTTGAAATTTCAACCCAAAAAAAAACGCTAGTTCCATGGAAACTAAATTTAGAAAGCAAAAATGTAGGAAATTGAGAATAAGGTGAAAACATGTTAAGCCCCCCAAAATTATAATCACAAGTATTTTTTTTTGCAATTAAATTTTTGGTAACATGTGGACATCATATCTTGGATTATTTTTACTTGTTTTAAGTATATTTGATTAGCTTTAGACTTAATCTAATCAATTATTTTGAAACTTTTAAGAAACATTGAAAACTTTGAATGTATGGAATATATTTGTGACCAAATAATACTTGTCATAAAGTTTGAAAATTTGAATATGTACTTTAAAAGTAGGGTTGTTGATGGAATTCTTGGATGACTTTTTTTATGATGTAAGATATTGATATATATCAATTAAATTTAAAACAATTTTAAAATTAAAAAAATTTGGATGAAATTCCATTCAAAAAATGTGTTTTCTTTTCATTTTTCAGTAATGAATGCATAAAAATATCTTCCTTTTAAGAAAAAACCAGTACCATATCAAAGAGAACGAGATTTTATAACAGGTATTGCATTATTTTTTCAATTTTCTTTTGTTTGGTAATGTTTCATGAATCACAAACATGAGGCCCTATGGCCATTGAAAATTGTAAATTATATATTTTGTGTACATTGATTTTATTCAATCCTCCTTATCTAACTATTGGATCAAGATTAATTTTGACCCAAAGTGAAATTTGAGTTACAAAATGTTGTTGTGCAAATTCTAAAGTTTTTTGCTTGTGTTTAGGTTAGCCAAAGAATGCCATCAAGATTTTAACTTATTGTGTACTATAATACTTGTTATACATCACCTTTTTGGAACAAAAGTGGCTTGCCCATAGTCTGCTTTCACCCAACAATGGTTAGTGAAGAAAGAAGGGTTTTCTTTTTCCAAATCAGCAAGTGTAATGAATTTGGTGACTCCAATTCCCCAAGAAGATGCTTATGTAATGATAACATATATTTGTTGACATTAGTGTCTTACAAAAACACCAACTACTTGGGTTTCATGCTACTCAACATCACTAGTGATAATCAACATAAGGTGCGAATATTAATATATTTCCATTTGTTTTTTGAATTTTATAATCAATGATTTTTTTTTTGGGTAAAATTTTGCAACTTGGTGACAAAAAAAAAAAGGCCTTGCAACAAGTACAAAGGCCTTTTTTCTAAAGAAAACAATGGTTCTTTATCATCACATTATGAGGATTTCATTTTAAATCACCATATTCTAGACAATAGGGTGTGTAGCATGTTGCCAAACTATAACATGATTCCAAAACTTTTTTTGGTGTGCTTTCTAATGTGTGTCCAAATTCGACTAAGTTGCCTTTTGGATGATTATAACCCCACCTAGTACCTCACAAATTTGAAAAAAAAACATTGCATACAATTTAGAAACAAAATTTCAAGATTGTGTAGATTTTTCATTAAGTCACTTTCAATTTCACTAATTCTATACGTGAAATTCAATCTTGACTTATTGAAAAAATGAAAGATATTTTTTTGTGTACATGCCAAAAAACTCATGAAACCATATCAACCTCAAAGACAGGATTGAAAACAAATTAACCTTTTATTCAATGTGATGTGAATATGGTTTTTTTTTTTCCATTTTGTGAAGTAACCATAGATGGATTGGTGATCATCCACAAGAGGACTCAAATTTGGCTATAAATTAAAAAGTTTAACATTAAAAAAATCTAAGATTCTTGCTATAACTATGTCAAAACTTTGGTTCTAATGTGCTATTAACAATTACATGTGACTATATGACTATGTGGTTGAATCAGACTTGTCACTTTTATCATCTAATCACAAATGGGATTATTGTCGTAAACATCATTCCATGACTTTTAATACTATGATCATGTGAAACACATGGCAACATATGATAAACATATGACTATAGTCATGACAAATGGGCTCTACCTAGTTTAGCCTACCTAGTTTACCTACTTAGCTTAATCTACCTAGTTACTTATATAGTTAATGTAAATGATCACAATTGAAATTGATCAAAATTTAATAGGGAGGGAAGGAAGACTTCATATTTTATAACATTATTATACCTTTAGTCATGTTGCACCTCTAATCATGAAGTCATATATGATTGAAAATAATTAGTTATATTATACCTAGTCCTATAGTCATAATCATGATTAACCAAGTAGGACACCTTAGTTCACATGACTACATGACTAGATTTGAAACATAATGACAAAATGTTCTAATCATGAAAATCAAATTTTGGTGAAATGATGAAACTTATCATTTAAATTTGATAATTTCAAAACATTCTTCAAAATATGATAGCTTCAATTCTTTTTTCAAATTTTTTTTTGGTAAGCGTTAAGTAATGTTTTTTAATTTTTCAATAAAATAGTGAAATTGTTTCAAAAAAAATGTTGGACTAACCAACTTTGAATTCAAATGTGTTGGTATCACTTGGTAGGAAAAAACATTCAATTTTCATGTGTGATAATTAAAAGTTAATGACATGAAAAAGCAAATATGAAAGGGTTTTGCCATGGAATTGTCAAGGTTGAATTGCCATTAAAAAAAATGACTTCTAATGAAACCTAAAGGTAAACCAGCTTTAGTATACCATCATCATTGGAATTCAATTACATAAGGTTTTCTAAAATATATTACTCTAATGAATTGCTTGAATGATATATTCAATGTTTTTTCTTATTGTTATTAATGATATTCCTACAAATAAAATTATGAAATCACACATGAAATAAAATGGTGCAAGCAATGTTTTTTTCAATATTGTGATATAGCTAACATCATGCTTATCCATAGCTAATTTAACCAAATTTGACTATTAACAAAATACGAAAGGAAAAACGGAAAATATCCTTAAATATTTTTGGCTACCTACTTGAATCTATAGAAATATATTTTCAAAAGTCAAGAAATATGGATTTTAATTTATTGGTTGGTCATAACGATTGATAAATATGGTGACAATTAATTGATCTTCATTTTGCATTGTTGTCTAATACTTCATATTTATGAATGGGGATGGGGAAATAACTTGCACATTATTTTGGATGTGGTATATACACAAGTAGAGGCCTACAATTGGGTGTGGGTGGAATGTCTCTTACACAAAAGGTCATGTAACTTCTAAATTATTAATAAGATTTCATCTTCACATTTCTTTAATTTTTATTCAAAAGATGTCAAAAATAAAACCTCGAAAACAACATTCTTCATTTATTTTTTAAATTTAAAAAACAAGTCATCAAAATACAAAAATCTATCACCCAAAAAAAATAAAATGCTTGTGATTACTTAACATCACAATAAACACTATCTTCAAAAGTCAATTGGCTTCATCAAATTTATGAATTTTTCTTTTTTGCATTAAAGTTGCAGGCCAAGAAATGCACTTTGATAACATTTAATGAAACCCACAAAAAAAATACCATATGCCAATGAAGTGTTACAATTTGTAAGATATATGATTCATGAAAGGTTTGGAAACCAAAATTCAACTCAAATATGTCAAATTTTCTTTTTAACACCATAATCGTCAAGGATGCTATAATCTAACAAGAATTCCAATCAAAGAATTTGGTGGTTTATTATGCAAAAAAATGAGCAAAATTTTGCCTAGTCCAAGGTAGAACATTACTCATTTAAATAACAGCAAATGCAAAGGCATGTGGAATATGTACACTAGGAAATTTTTATGCAAACAAAAAACAATGTGCAAAAATACCAACCAAATGAATTAATTTTGTGAAAATTAAGTTCCATCCAAATGAAAATATTGAATGACATTGCATACAACTTCAATCTGAATTCAATTCAATTCAATTTCAAATTTAATTAGATTTAGATTCAATCAAATTGAATGCAACAAAAATAGGATACAAATA
>Ga0116231_10002258_pt1 | contig 40250 bp, 35 predicted proteins | sample S1TSphgellanicum_2_FD_89695 | JGI IMG/M metagenome (GOLD analysis project Ga0116231, IMG submission 89695) | Host-associated microbial communities from peat moss isolated from Minnesota, USA - S1T2_Fd - Sphagnum magellanicum MG | ecosystem: Host-associated > Plants > Peat moss > Unclassified...
AAAGAGTTGAATGTTGGTTTGTGGTGGGAAGTTAGTGTTTTTTTTTTTTGTGCTGTTTGTTGCAAGATGATAATTTTTTTTTTGTTTTTTTTTTTTTTTTTTTTTCTGTCAAAACCCTGCATGTTCAGCTTGATGCTCATTTGACTTGGGGATTCCCAATATCAGTAGGTATGCAGTGGAGCAACAGAGTCATGAAGTTGAGGAGCAGCTTCATGAGAAGCTTCAGTTGGAGCAGGAAGCTCGGGATTGCGAACGGGGTGGTACTATCAATCATGATTCAGTCTTGAAGGCACTTGCTTGTGCACTCAATGAAACTGAGATTGCCTACTTAGAAATGGCTCACAGGTACTCACCTATCAGTCACCATCTTTCCAATACTCACGAAACTTTGGCTGCTGAGTCAAAGGCGAGTTTTGCAAGTTACACATGTTTTTTAGCCACCTGCATGAATTTTTTTTCCACTTCTATTGTGAGTGAGGCTAATGGAATTTCAAGGACCTTAATGCTTTCCTTGGTCCTGCAGTGTTTTACATGAAAATCCAGAACTCATGGTGATGGGCTCTTGTGTGCTCGTCATGCTCATGAAAGATGAGGATGTATATATTATGAATGTTGGTGATAGTCGAGCAATTCTTGCATGTAAGCAATCCAATCAGGGCTCTTTTTCTCGAACCTCAAAAGCCTCAACAGCAGACTCTGGGATGACATCACTAGACAACTCTCAACAAACTTGTCACAAATTGGATGAATTTTCAACGGTGAGTGGAGATCGAGATGTATCAATGAAGCTGGAGCTTGAAAAGATCATTGAAGAGACTACCATTGAACTGGAGGCTTTTGAGACTGTAAATGATGTTGTGAGTTGTGTCTTGCTCTCACCGGCAACATCATCATCATCATTGAATGCCTTGCAACTCTCTAAAGACCATACCACAAGCAATGATCAGGTAGAGAGAGAACCATGATTTTTTTTTCTATGCATTCTTGCATTTAATTTGTGTACAACTGGAACAAGTTTTGGCAATGGGTTGCATTGTGGTGGGATTCCTCTCTGGACCAATATAGTGCTCTTGTGATATGTCTAGGAAGTTCAAAGATTAAGGGCAGAGCATCCCAATGACCATGACATCATTTCCAATGATCGAGTGAAGGGGAGGTTGAATGTGACTCGTGCATTCGGTGTTGGCTTTCTAAAGCAGGTAAAAAACAGATTTCCAGGAGCTGCATTCTCTTTCCATTTCATTAACAGAAAACAGATTTTGTGATGCCCCAAAGAAGCCCACAAATTGTATGTGAAGATGGGCAACCTCCAGATGTTGTGACAATTGTGCTGGTAGAAAGTTGTATTTGATTTTTTGCTGAACAATTTGAAGAGAGATATTTATGCTCTAGAGATTCATTTGCTAAATGGACCTTGTGTTTGTTAACAGCCCCAATGGAACAATGCACTGCTGGAAATGTTTCGGTGTGAGTTTGTGGGGAGTGACCCATACATCACCTGTGAACCATTTCTCCACCACCATAAGCTTGGTCCACAAGACCAATTTTTGATACTTTCTTCAGATGGATTGTATCAGTACCTGAGCAATGAGGAAGCAGTTGCTCATGTGGAATGGTTCTTGGAGAAGTTTCCAGATGGTGATCCTGCCCAAAACCTCATTGAGGAGCTTCTGTTCCGTGCTGCCAAGAAAAATGGTAAGTTAAATTTTATAGCTGTTTTGATTCAAGGTTCACGGTTTATATGAGAGAGTTCAGAGCCAATATGCATTGATCCTTTCCATGCTACTCTTTCTCAAACCAATTTCCAAAGCATTTTCATCATGCCCCTTGAAGAAGGCTAATGCTTCTTCTGTGTCAATACTGCAGGGATGAACTTCCATGAGCTCTTGGATGTTCCACATGGAGATCGTCGCAAGTACCATGACGATATATGCGTGATGGTCATTTCCCTTGAAGGCAGGATTTGGAGATCCTCATGTTTTACCACCCATCTGGCTAATTGAGCAGGGATCAGACATGGCTTTGAGAACACCTGATGGGGAATTGTTGGAGCCAAAATCACATATGTACAAGAGGGTGAAAGGTCCAATAATATTAACTCAACATGGGTTTTCTAGAGATGCTCAAAGCAGTCACCATTGAAGCTAAACACAAGTCACCAACAAGCACAGGGTCAGACATAGTTGTGTAACATCAAATCAGACATTTCTTCAAGCTTTCAATCAAAGCCTTCACAATGTTGTTGGTGATGAAAGGAACCAATTATGTCCAAGCCTTGAGTTTGAAGAATTGTTCATTGTGAGTTTGAAAATCAGCTCTTTTAGTATCTAAATTATTCCTGAATTCCCTGAACTGCTTGAGCATCCATCCATAGGTGAGTGATGATGCAGAGCAACCTTGATGTGGGTCATTGTGCAATTGAGGAGTCTGATCACATTTGCACAACACCACTCCAAATTGAGACTTTCTGAAGTTGATACATTGCTCATGAAGCACTGTGGAATGCTTTTGTCAGGAAATTTTTCATTTCTTTTCCAACCTTGCCACACTTGCCACAATTTTCTCACAGAGATCCATGCTCCTATCTCTACTATTTTTGACAAATCACAAAGATCCATGTTCCAATCCCTACATTTTTCAGACTTTTCAATTGTTTCGGCTTATTTATATCATCCAATGAAGGGGTGACACTTAGGAGGCCTCTAACCAAGGTACGTATGTACCTACCTACTAGTATTGGGCATGTATGTGTAATGGCCATGCACAATTGTGTACATTAAATACATGGTTGTGTATGGCCATTACATTTGCACTTACCTATGTGTAAATAATTTCACTTACATTTGCACAAGGTAATGTAATACATTTTCTATAGACAAAGACTATCTCCAGTGGTGCTTAGTATGTGACCCTGCAAAATATTTCTCATGTCCAATTTAAGTTATTTACTTTTTTTTCCAACCTTACCCATAAAACTAAAACTGGGATTGCAAATATGTGGGAGACTTCTACTAGCAAACCACTTGAACCAATAATTATGATTGACCAAGCAGAAACGGGGAGCAGCAGTGAGATCATACATATATATTGCACTCTTCTCTAGCAGGTGTTCGGCTTCACTGCGGCTTGTAACAGCCTCAGCAAACTGTGCAAAAATGATCAGCCAAAACCATTTTGCTGACCCAAACCAGCATCTTTAGACTTTTGTTTATCCAATTTTAAGTTACAGGGTCACATACTGAGGACTGGTGGAATTGCTCTTAGAGCACGCTCAACAGTGGAGTAAATTATTGGCCTTTCCAGTACTTTTTGGATGAAGATTTACTTAAAACACTATGAATCTTCTTCGCAGTACCCTGCAAGAGCACTTGTACAAAAAATGACTGTTTCTCACCAATAAATGATTGTTTCTCATTGGCCAACGACAATGATTGGCTCAGGTGATGAGAGTCAAATAATCTCTCATGTTGCACAGTCCATTTTTCAAGTTCATGGGTGGGGATGAAACTAAACAATGCACACAGTATGTGCTAAATATTGATAGAGGGATGCTGCTGGGCTCGCTCTTAGACATTAGTCAAGTATAATGAAAATTGTGACCATGTAAATCATTGTATAAATGGGATTCTCCCTTTCACTCAATGCACATCTTTACTTCTCCCCTGGGGTTTATTTCTTGTCGATTTCCTTTCCATCCCTGCCCGCTAAAATTATTTGTGGACAGTCCTTGTCTTCTTGTTGCATATTTTTGCTTGTTTATATCATCATCCTTTTGTTGTTTGTCAATTTGTTCTGAAATTACTCTTAATTCAACTATTTTCCTTTGCCACATGGCATCCCTTAGAGTGTTGCTTACTACTTTTAATCACTCTATCTTAAAGTGCCTTTGGAACTTTGTTTTGGAATGCACCTTCAACCACTTGCCTTGGTCACTTATAGACTTTATATTGTACTGTTTTAACTCCCAATGCCTTTCCAACCATTTTGCCTTGGAATGTTGTCTTATATTGAGTCCATTCCATGATGTGTAAGTTTTTGGTTATCACTTAACACTTAAATCATTTTACATCTATCAAATGAGCTTTCTCAATTTTACACAAGTTTACATAGATTGGGTTGAAAATTTCTGCATTTCCACTTATGAAAAAGTGTAAACAAGTTTCCATATTTTCCATCTATGGATCTGGAAGTGTACATCTTAAACCAAATACACACCCAACACATTTCCTACCTCTTAAAACCACTTTGACCTAGCTTTGAAGTAGCTCATTGCAATGACTCTGCACTTCATGGCAAGTTCAAACTTAAAATAAAAAAAACTTAGCTTCGTATATCTAGAACTTCTACATCTAGAGCTTCACTTACTAGATCTTGAGCATTTCCAAGGTTACAAAAACAAAATTTTACCAACCAACACAATTTTACCTTCAACTAAAGCTCCAAGGGAATTCTCAAGCTCAACTAACCCAAAAAATTGTATAATGAGTTTCAAAGCTTCACCAAAGGTTGTCCCTAGTTTTTTCTTCCTCCCTAAGCTTCCCCTTGTGCACTTTCTATTTAGTTTTTACACTCAACTTCTTGTTTACTCTTGCATCTAACTACCCATTCACATTTTGCATATAGCTTCATACTTGCTAATTCCAACCCCACTAACAACTCTTGTTTCAAAATGTTCCCACACACGAACTGAAAGGAAGGTGAGTTCTAACATGATTAATCTCAATTTTTTTAATGAAACAAAATGGCATTAATTTCAAAAGTTGAGTCAATAACTATGAAACTTAGTAGTTGATTGTTGGATTTATCTAAATGGCATATCAAAACTTGTTCCACTGATACAATAGAGTAATTACACTAAAATGGCCTTCAACACAAAAACAATCACATATAATAGAAAATAAGCGCGGTTGACAATAAAAGATTACTTGGCTATGCCATCTAATGTTGATCATTTGACTCAATTTTAACAAGTCCCCATGAATGTTTTCTTGTTAATTTTTTGATGTAATCAATCAAGGTGATGATCATCCATAAGCCAATTTAAACAAATTTGGCCATTAAGAAGATATGAAAGAAAAAAATTTAAACATCCTTATATACTTTTTTGGCTATCAACTTGAACCATGTATAGAAATGTACCATTCTTAAAATTGTCTACTTTCATATATAGTTTGTAGACAAATTTGACTAAATATTCTTGTGGACAATCGTCAATTTAGCTATATAAAAAATTAAGGAATAGCCCTCCAACATGCGATTCTTCAACGAGCTATACCCCGTTTAGTCATAGTTCTTCATCTCTTCCACACATACCAACAAATGCAACTCCATCACAAACAGAGGATGCCCTTTTAACATTAGGTTTTCTACTTCATTATTACTGATTTGATTGTTTTGATTTTCCTTCGGTATGGTTACATTTGCTTCAACATGCCTTGTACTTTTTGTGAATGGATTTCCATCCTTGTTTATATATATATATGTGTGTGTGTGTGTGTGTATGTATTATTTTATTTTATTTATTTATTTTTATTTTGTTGTAATAATTTCACAACCCAATAGGTTCCAGAAGATATCAATAAAGTCATACAACCAGCGAAGTATTGATATCCGGCGTGAAGCAAAGTTGGTGGCCCGAGTTTCTGCCGGGCTACCCGACCCGGGGCCATTGAGCTTGGGATCGCTCGCCAACCCCGTCCGTCCGTCTGGCTTTGTCGCCAGGACTACAACAGCACTTGGCAAGCGTGTTTTGCAAAGCACGCACCGACTTGCAGTTGCTGTTCACTCTCGTTGTCGCTGCAGTTCGCAATCCCTGCAGGGAATCGCGAAATGGCGTCGTCGGAGGGAAGCGTGACTGAGGGCTCGAAGCTCAAGTCGGCGCAACTGCTAGATCTCGTCAAGGCGCATTTGGCAACTGATGCAGGAAAAGACTTGCAACAGAAAATTGGGTACACGTACCAGATCAACATAGCCCCCAAGGTGGCTCTCTCTCTCCCGTTTCTCTCTATCTCTTTTCTCTTTCTTTTCTTTCTGTCCTCTTCGCATTCTTGCTTAACTTCAGAAATTCGTGCTGGGAGCAGAAGCGGGGAAGAGGGTTTACCGGTAATCGTCGTCGATTTGATGGGTTTTGGGTTGGGTGGCAGGTTTTTGTTTTCGCAGAATTTAGATTTTTTTTAATTTTTTGAGCAGATGAAGAGATTTTGTACTACCTATGGAATTTTTTAAAAATTTTTGTCTCATGAGATTGTGAGGATCTTCACAATTTGGAGGTTGCTTTTTGTTTTTTGAAGAGTGGGTTTGAGGTTTGAAGGTCTGGTTGTCAGTAGTTTTTTTTTTCTCTTAGGGTATTTGCTTTCGTGGGAGCACGAAATCGCTTTCCTCATTGTGGAACTACTTTCACATCTTGGCAAGCAAGTCTTATTGCCGATCGGTAGTTTTTTTCCTTGTTTTTAGTTTTCCTGGAGCCTCGAGCAATCCCTTTCTTTTGTGGACAGTGTTCTGGACCCCTCTTTTTGAGAAGTCTGGAAGCTTTTTGAAGCTTTACTTTGGAAATGGTGCTGTTTCCTTCACATTTTAGCAATAGCAAATTGTTGATGACAGTCATTGGGTTCAAAACTTCTCCCTATCACAGATAGCTCTGTTGCCACAGATGGTAGGTATAATAAAATATCCTCATGGCTTCATGACTGGACAGAAAATAGGAATCGATGAGGAGAGCTTTGTGGTGGATCTCAAGAACTTGAAGGTGTACAAAGGTGCAAGACTTCCTTTCAAATGAATTCCATAGAACAATCAGACTCTAAATCTACATGCAACTAAATCTTGTGGTGCTTATTTTACACTCTGAAGAGACTTGGTGAAATGCTTGACACATGCATCTCACTGACACAAAAAATGATCCTGTATTTGATCATTTCAATGAATGGCCTGAATGTAGTTAATGATTGGCACCCTGTTCCTGATCATGTCTGCTGTGGTGGTGATATTTTGATCAACCTTTACAATACATCAGATGTGTGTGTGAAGTGTTAGGTTCCTTTAAAATGGAATTGACAGCTGTGTTCATTGTTGTAGGGAAGTGTGAGGGAAAGCCAGATGCAACATTTTCATTTGCAGACGATGATTTCATGGCTGTGTCTTCTGGCTCAATCAACCCTCAAATGGCTTTTGTCAGGTATATTGAGGGAACTTCTGTTTTTCATTGACAATTTAATTGAGGTGCTCTTTTACTTTTTTGTGAAGTATAGGTAGTCTTTATGAGATTTGTCACAAACATTTGTGAAAGCATTATTATTCTCAGTGACATTATATCTTTGTGCAGAACTCAACAAGAGCTTATGCAGAACATGTTGATAAACCAGAAGTCTTCTTTTGTACTGAAGGCAAAGAAAACTAACATTAGAATTCTGTATTTATCTGCAGGGGCAAGATGAAGATCAAAGGAAGCATGAGTGCTGCCCAGAAATTCACCCCTGATATCTTCCCAAAACCTTCCAAGCTCTGACTTCCTCTGCAAACATGCACTGAGAACTATGTTTTGTGACTCAGTCATAGACATTAGCTTAGTTCTTCTGCAGTTAAGGTGGATTCTTAGTATGTGTATATGTCACTACAGATGCTCCATGTAGGAAGAACTGTATCAGTCAAGGCTATAATTCTATCTCACCATTGGGAGCTGATGAAGTCCAAAAGGTAATATGGCAGCTTCTCACCACTATTGGGGATGAAGGTGGTGGTCTGACACTATGTGAGCAACTCTCACAAAGGTTATGACTGCACTCATTGTGTTGTTACCTTCAATCTCATAGATAGATGCGTCCATCCTGCCTTGGACCCTGCATGTTAGGGTTTTACATGGTTGCTTCAGGGTCTACATTGCACTCTTGACACCAGCTCACAAGTATTAATAATCAACCTGAGGAGCTACTTTAGATTACCAAAAACAGACGACCATTCACAGTTTTATCTGTGGCATGTAACAATGGATCATATCTGTTGGATCTGAAGGGGGATCAAATCAGAACAAAATCAAAATCAAAGTACTCGTTTGTCGATTTTCAGCTTCACTTTTGCTTACAGACTGAAGAAGCATCTAGAGAGATTTCTCCTCTAATCTCAAGCTCACAAATGGACATGAGTTTTCTACACTTGACGGTACGGTTGTCCAGTTTTCAATCATGAAAAAACTAAAGGGTTGGTGATGGATTCAGAGACATCATGCATGACTACTGAAAGCTGTGGAATATCACTGAGAGAAGCTTTCATACTCCACTAGAAAGTGTAGTTAAGATATACATCAGCTTGTGTAAGAACACAATTTCATGACAAGACAATGCAAAGGTAGTTGTAGTACTCTGTGAGCTCAACTTATTGCAAAGAAATCCAGTAGTCTTGCAAAGAAGTTCCAATATATCTGCAAGTTGACCAACTCAGCATTGAACTTAATTCTTAAGCCCATTGTTGGAATGCAAGCCAAAGTAAATAGTGAGACCTACAACTGGAAACCCTTGTTGAGTTATAATGTACAACTAGAGAATATGAACGGCCATAGCACAAACCATCACAGAACAGGAGAGTGATGTGCAGCTCAGAAGCTACATAATACCCACCATGTACTCTTTTTAATGCATAAATTTATCGAACCCAACAAAGGCGTTGCTTGTTGCCAAGACAACTCATTTCTCTAACAGCTAGCTATTTACAGATCTGCTAACGCTTATCTGAAATACTCCGACACGACAGAAACTTCAGTTATGTTAAAGAATCCATGAGTGTTGTCCACACAAGGTCAGCATGCACCCTGAGATAAAACCCTCTGCTTGCAGGGATTATTCAACCCAATTGTTAGTTTGACAGGCCACACAATCTGAGCAATCCACTGTTGATTGAGGTCATCCCAAGTCTCCACTGGATTCTGAGGCTTTTCTTCTAGCCCATATTGTGTTCACTGAGCTGCTAGCAGGATCATCCTCAATATTTCTTTCTCCATTTACTTCAATTTCCTGCCCAACATCTACTGAATTGTCTCCCATATGTATGGCAGGATCCACAAAATCAGGAGAACTTGTGTTTGTCAAACTAGCAGATATTTGTTGCTCATTGATCACTGGGGTCCCTCGAAACCTCATTTGAGGACCTACCAACACAGGGCTTTCAACTGACATGACAGCTTTGGTGTCACCATTGCCAATGCTAGTGCTGCTAGCTTGAGGAAGTTCTACACCATTCACATTCTCAGATGGAGCAAACTTTCTCTTCTTTTTTGCATCCATCTTCCGAGGCATCACATCAAAAAAGAAGTTACCTCCATTCCATACAGAGGCAGCCACTTTGAAGCACTCAAAGGTGATATGTAAGCGGTATGACTTGAAAATAGGTACAGCAAGAGACATGGTGGCCACTGTAAAGAGAGCTTGCAATACAGCATACATGACAATGCGATTCTTGTCTCCTAGAATGCCACTTAAACGCCACCAAATATTGTTGGCACGTGATGCTTTCCGAGACAGTTCCCTGTGAATGCCAAAATATTACCATCAAATACTGAAGAAATGGATTCACTTGAGATCAAGGCTACCAAATCGCATTACTGTGAAGACTTGGAGTATGCATTGGGAGGGTTCAACAAACCAAAACAGACCTGAATGAGGTCATTACTTCAGGATCCCTCAGCAATCGCTGCCGCCGTAGCACATTCACAACAAGAAAGTAGAGCATTTGCCATAAACTGTAGGCAAAAAGTGGTACAACAAACAGCCATAACCAAAGAGAGCGATCATTTTCCAATAAGGGCCATGCTGGCCAAGGTCCAGTGTCCTCAGGTGAATGGTGGGAGAAAGTGCTTGGATCCCACCACCGAATGATGAAGAAAACAAGTCCTGCAATGATGAAGCACATAGTTCAGCCATCTCTTCAGAACATATGGGTGTCACATACATTTTTGCTGGAATTCAACACAGTTTAATAAAGCTGCCCTGGTCACCTGGAAGTAGATGGATAAGGACACTGACAATTTTGTCGATGGAGCTGAAGACAAGACTACATCGCCACACTATCAGTGCCCATGCCAAAGGCCCCTGCACAAGCATAGTAAGCAAAGGTGATTCCAGCTTTAGGGCTTTGCAAACACTAGCAAATGGAGCAGAAGTAGACAGAAAACCACAAGGGCAGAAGTTCCTGTGCACAACACAATTGCTACTCCACCCACCTCTGCAAAAGAGAAACAAATGAGGAACAGTTTGTCATTGTTTGGGAAGAACACAAGCATCACGACAAAGATGAAGTTGGCATAATAGCAAAAGTCCTGCACCCACAAAAGACCTACATCAGCAGCAGAAAAATTCCTGCACACAATTTGTGCATCATGAACATGCCAACATCAAGCTAATGACTATCAATGACCCTCCACATTCATGCCAATTGTATCTAGGTGCCTCCTGACTCCTGACCATACTGGAAATCAGCAACTTCTTTGCTACAAGACCAGATTCAAAAATTGACACAGCTACAAAGAGAAGCATTTGCAACTATATAGAGGCAGGGCAAGTTATTTACCAGCAGGAAATAGTGCCACTTCTTCATCCGATAGTAGATCCATCTAAGAGGTGCCACAGTAATAAAGAACAGGCAATACAAATATGGAATGTCCTGAGGCCCTGCACAAACTCTTTCTCACTGAAAAAACTTGGAAAACCTGGCCCTGAACACTTTGCCATGAATGAAACATGCATGAAGAATGAGATTCACTTTTGAACCAAATTAAGACAGCAGATCCTGAATGTACGACACAGCAGGTATTTCACTGATACCATGCATATTTTGTCCAGTACCTACATTCTTGCTGCTTAAGTGAGAGCAGATATCTTCATATCACCACTTGGTACATTCATCCTTCCCATGCAAAAAAGGTTATATAAACACAAGCTTACTTGAGCCTAGCAAGAAGCAGAAGGCACCGAAGCAGGCAACCCCCACACTATAAGTAACCTGTGGATTAAGAAAAACAAAGCTTCAAACCCTCTGATGAATTCAATGAATATCAGAAACACCTACAAATCAGATTTCTGACACTGTGTCCATTAATGTTGCACCATTGGATCATAGGCATGGCAACACTTACCTTGTTGATAAATTCCTCATGCTCGTCTGCACGCTTTGCAATCTTCACTGCTTGCTTTGTAATTATCTGTCTTGTTTTAATTACCACCTGCAATTTTCATATCACACATCCATTGGTAAGGGCCAAAGCAAGCAAGTTGTGATGACAATGCAACCACATACTGATGCACATTCTACAGTGCGTGGACTTAAAGAAATGTCAAATTGCACTGCAAGTCTCATAAATAATGGCATTGGAGAGAGGTAATGGACAAGACACCTTGGGGGGTATTCTGGTGCCCTTCTCTCCCATATGTTGCCCTAATTGCAAGTCCCATCTAACTCTTTTCCCAGTCCCATCTTGCTTGACTGGCGCCATTTGGTGCTTCCACTTCCTCAAAGCCCTAAAGCTCTAACCACAAGACAATCCGTTGCTTTCCCAAATACCAAAACCAGCTGTAGTATGTCCTTGAGAATTGACAGCATTTGCCCAACACAACCACCAGTAGATCACGGCACAATTCACTGCGTAATCTATTCCACAGCCATGCACAGTCTGATAGCAAACTACCTTCAGCCTCTCTTCTTACTTGCTCCAAGGGTTCAAAACCGCAATTATTGCAGAGGGAAGGCTCTGAGATCGGAGACGGAGAAAGTTGTGTCCCAGAAATAGGATCGGAAACCTCACGTTGCTAATAAGAAGCTGCAAAAATAAAACCGATTTTACAAACGAGTGCCTAGACATTCAGAAGATCTGGCAACAAAAAACGAAAAGGAAAACACAAGAAGAAAAAAAAATCAAAGGCTGCGACGCATATCCTGCTACATGAAGTCAACAGCAAACCTACAACACCAATTCTGCACATGTCACTGTAAAACAGAACGTGCAAGAAACCAGCTAAGACCCTGAAACTGAAAAACGAGACGCGCTTCACTGCTGTAATAAGCCGAACAGCCTCATCGTATGGGATCGAAGCACAAGCTTGTTAGCGTCCGTGCACCAGACATAATGATAAAGCCCGCCAAAAAGGCATCGAAACTCGCCCCGTAAAAAAAGGCAAGAAAAAGCAAAGATGAGAAGGAAAAATACAAAGGCAACATACCGTCAGAGTGTGGGAGCCAAGCTTCGACACGATCATGCAAATCACTTCCTCAAACTTCCTCAGCAAAGACGTGGAGAGCGATGGCGCTCTGTGTGTGTGCGTGTGTGTGTATGGGGAATGGTCGAAAGAGGGCGACCAGGCCCGGTATACGTGAGACGAAACCAAGACGATTCCTTGACGTAACAGTCATCTTCTCCGCGCGTCACGTCCGGAATCCGGATATTTATAAGCATCTTTCGGTCGAATATCGCCTTCGTCTGTCCCCGGGTATTTGGATTGCCGCTGTCCTCTCCCGGGTACCTACTTGAATGATCGCCCTCCTCTTCCCGGGTATTTAGATTGTGACCGTCATCTTCCGGGTACCTTCTTGAACGATCGCCTTCCTCCGTCCCGGGCACGTGGATTGCCACCGGCCTCTCCCGGGTACCTACTCGGATGATCGCCTTCCTCTGTCCCGGGTATGTGTATAGCCACCGTCCTTCCCCGGTTATTTGAAACATCGCTCGCCTGTCTTCCCCCGGACGTGTAAATGGCCACCGGCCTCTCCCGGGTTCTTGAATGATCGCCTTCCTTTCCCGGGTATATATTAGAATCGCCGCCCTTTTCCGGGTACTTAATGTCCGCTTCCTGTCCCGGGTGCTTGAAATGATCGACTTCCTATCCCGGGTACGTGATAGAATCGCCGTCCTTCCCCGGGTATATGAGAGGATAGCCGTCCTCCCCGGCTACTCGATTTCTCAGCTTCCTGTTCCAGGGTACGGTTAATGTCAACTTCCGAACCCGGTTATTTAATTTATGCGGCACAAATTTCACGGCTGGTCGACGCCTCTGGAAACTGTCACCGTTCCGGTTCCGGTTATTTATTGTGCGGCGAAACTTCGGCAGATGGAGGGTATTAAAAGTCGCCGGACCGGGGCGTTTAGTCTTCTGCCCGAAAATTCTTAATGACTCGCCGCTGCCAATGCGAACTTGCGCCGGTTCTAGATCAAAAAAAAAAATTTCCTGCCCCCCCACAAACACCCAGCGGTTACCCAGTAGCGGGTATCAAAAACGAGAAACACTCCAACACCAAGAAGTTGGCACGTGGACAATGACGTGCTATTTACGCATTGGTGGTTAAAACATTACTTTAGTTTTTCATTGGTTACAAATTTCTTGTTGTCATCGAAGCTCGAGATCCCAATCTTAAAATTGCCGGTTTCTAGGTCCCAATCGAGGTCTTAAATGGGAATCCCTATTGGGACCTCGGCCGACCAACATTCCATTCGAGGTCCCAGTCTGGCATGAGTAGTTAACTAGTAACATAAGGTGTGTTTTCTTTCTTCAATTTCTTCATTTCCCAAAAGTGGGAATTTTTCGCTGAAAAAAAACACATTCTGCACTGAAAAAAATAAAAATACAAAGGTTTTCTCCAAAAAAAAATTCCCTCAAAATAACAAAAAATTCGTTACAAATAAAATTTTACTGCTTAGGTAGGATTCATGGAAGTGCTTGATTAGTAAGTAGTAAGTCGTAAGGTAGTGGATTGTCTCAAACCCTTTGCTACTAGGCCAAAAAATTTCCATGCACAAAATTTTTCATTAATTTTAACAAGAAGAAATTAGAAATAACAACAATAATGACAATTGATTTTTTTGGGACAAATTTTGTGGCTTTTTAAACAATAAATTTGGAAAAGCTTTGGAAAGCTTTTTCTTTTCTAGCACAAATTCAACTAATTCTGCTACAATTTTCCAAAGATTTTTGTGGTTTTTCCAACAGTAAAATTGGGAAACATTTGGGGGGGAAAAAAAAATCTACCATAAATTCAACTAATTTCGCTACAATTTTCCAATGATTTTTGTGGCTTTTTCAACAATGCAATTGGGAAACTTTTGGAAACTTTTGTTTGTCTACCATAAATTCAACGTAGGTTGCCACAATTTTCCCAATGATTTTTGTGGCTTTTCCAACAATAAAAATGGGAAACCTTTGAAAACCTTTGTTTTTCTAGCATAAATTCAACTAAATTCACTACAATTTTCCAACGATTTTTGTGGCCTTTTCAAAAATAAACTGTTGGAAACTTTTGTTTTGCTGGCATAAATTCAACTAATTTTGCTACAGTTTTCCAACGATTTTTGTGGCTTTTTCAACGATAAAATTGTGAAACTTTTGGAAACTTTTGTTTCTCTACCATAAATTCAACTAATTTAACTACAATTTTCCAACGATTTTTTGTGACTTTTTCAAAAATAAAATTGGGAAACTTTTGGAAACTTTTTGTTTTCCTAATGCAAATTTGACTAATTTTGAAAAGAAAACATTGAAAACATGATACATGCAATCTTTAGCTCGGTTGTTACTTTTACTATGTACCTACTTACTAATAACCTTTAACACACATGCTAGTGTTCATGCTACCAATGGGTGCACAACGCGCATTTTTTGACAGACGTTTGAAGACCCATGACCAGATGTTCTCCAAGAAATATTTGGGTTTGAAACTTGTTTTTGAGCAATGTAGTTAGATAAGAGGAAAAGTTCGCCAAATGCCTTTTTTTGAGTGATGCTAGGGGTGGGAGTCATGTGCAAAAGCAAAAAAATTAAATAGTGGGGGATTTTTAAGGTTACGTGTTAGGGTTTCAGTAGGTCTAAAATTACAAGCCACTTAGTGTGGCCAATAGCAAGAAGTGTCTATTTATGGGTGTTTCAAAGTTCAATTGAACACAAAGGCATGTTTGGTTTATCATTTGTGGTGCACATTTAAAGCAATAGCATAAAAAGGACTAACATCCTTAAAATGATCGAGCAACAAGTAAAGGCCCAAGTTTTGAAGAAGCTTGGCATCGTTTATTAGCCCCCAAATGATTAACCAAGAGGGAATTTCCCCCAAGTTATCCACTTTGTATTTCCTGCCCAAAAATCAACAAGGCACAAATTACATGAGCAATAGCACACATTCCCTCCATTTGAGGTTTAGATTGTAGCTCTAACTTTGTCCTCCCTACCAACTTTAGTGTACGAGGAATTACAAGCATTCCTAAAGTTGATTATTCCTAGTGTGACATGTTTAATATCTAATTCAATTTATACTCATCGGGATGTGAAGGAAAGGCTTGAAGTATCAATAGGAGTAAACTCTAGTCTAGAAGCAAGACAACTTGTAGTCATACAACCTTTAGTTTCAAATGTCAAGGTAAAGTTGTTAGATGAAAAAGGAGTTGAAGTAAGGGGTTGTAGGACAACAAAGGTTGGGGGTTCTACAATAGGATTTAAAGGTTCAGGTGTCAAAGTAGAGGTAGTAGAAAAAATCCCAACTTTTAGATTCAAATGTTAAAGTAGAATTAGCAAATGAGGAGGGATTTGAAGTAGAGAGCTACAATACAACAAAGCTTGGGAATTTTAAATTAGGGTTTCAAGTTTCTAATGTCAAAATTAAGGCCGCAATAGAAATAGGGTTAGGTCTAGGTTTGAAATTAACAATAAACATAAAGTTGGCAAATCCAAAGTTTATTTCTTTGCACCAAAAACTTACACCAATACTAGCACCAGGACCTAATGTAGGAACAAATATAATAAATCAGATCTACACTAAAAGGTACAAAAAGTACTTGTATTATCGCTGGTGGGCACATAATGTTCTAGGACATTCACAGGTTGAAAGGAATGCATGGATAGCAAAGAGAAAAAAATTCCCCCAAGTTGCTCCTCAATGTACGTTGACCTACATACCCGCCACCTACACAAAAACCCAAGATGTTACACTTCAGTGGAAGGATTTTGAGGAATTCTATGCTTCATATCACACAATGGACCATGGTTTGGATGTGCTCAACAAACAATCCCTGCCCTAGCTAACTTTTTGTATTCATGGTTTGAATTCAAGAAGGTTAGAGGTGTACCTCTAGTTGGGCTGACGTACAAGTGCCCAAGCCCTTTGAGGCTTGGACCTAGAGGAGTGTGAAAGTCATGCAATTGAACGTGCTTCACAAACATCAAAGAGGAATGCTAGATCAACCAATAGCTGATCAAGAAAATGTAGCTCCTACATTTAAAACAGTATAAGTACAAAAAATCTCTAATCGAGGACCAATTGCAAGACCCAAAGGGCACATGGACAACTAAAGCATTGGAAGAAGTTATAGAAGCAATTGGGGCAAGGAGGTGTTTTATGCGAAAAGTTTCTAGGTCATGGAGCATACCCTTGAGCTCTCTTTGTGACCATCTAAACAAGCATATGTGTAGTAGGAAAATGGGGCCAAGGGGTGTACTCAGAGACGGGGAAAATGTTGTTGTCATTGTGGTTTAGGTCTTGGCCATGCAAGAAGTAAGCATGTCTATAACTATGCACTAACTGAAAATGAAGGTGGTGAAATTAACACAAACAATGGCAACCTCATTTCAAAATGGCATACCAGGCACAACTTGCATTACAAGAAAAGTTGTCTTTTGCGACTTAATTTATGACTAGGTTGTTAGTCATGGAAGACATTTATGACTACATGACTATGTAGTGAAATAACACACATCGTTTAAAACATTTGGTCGTTAATGTGGTTTAATCACAAGACAATTTACGACTATGACTTTTGTGACTATAAAGTCATGGAGGTCATCAATGCTCGATAAGATCCATAAATTATGACCATTGCATATAATTCATCAAATATGAAACAAATGTGTTCTCCACCCATGCTATGTAAACATGTGGCATGTAAACATATGGGGTTAAAAGTCCAGCATATATGTTAGGAATGTAGGCCCTAGCCTACTAGGAATATAGGTTAACTTAGCTAGCAAGTTAAGTTAGTTAGGCTAGTTCACTAAGTTACAAGTGTGAGGACTTGAATCCCTCACCTCCACATTGAGGGAATAAATCCTTAACCCCCATTTAACCATTGCACCACATGATTTTTACATGACAAAAATTGTCATCATATTTTTATAAACATTTTTTCTAACCTACTTTATAAGTTAGGTACCTAAGTACTTACTTAACAACTTAGAACCTACCTAATAACCTAGTAAGTACCTAGCTTAGTTGGTAATAAATAAGTAGTACCTAGAGGTGGTAGTAAGTAGGTAATAGGTAGGTTCCTATTTGTAAGTAGGTACTAGTAGGTATGTATGTATGTACTACATACTTAGTAAGTAAGTAAGTAGGTAGGTAGGTGCTTAGTAGTAGGTACATATATGTACTACCTATTTAGTATGCAGGTAGGTAACTAGCTACCTAGGAGTAAATGTAGGTAGTTAGGTAAGTATGTATGACCTACCTAGTAGGTAAGTAAGTAGGTGCCTAGTAGTAGGTGCATATGTAATACCAATATAGTAGGTAGGTAAGTAAGTAGGTATGTACTACCTATATCTAATAGGTAGGTAGGTAGGTAGGTAGATACTACATAGTAGGTAGGTAAATAATAAATAGTACTAGCCCATAGGTACTAGCTATTTTAAAAGTAACTAGTAAATAACTAGTAAGTAGCTAGCACCTAATTAAATTACTAACATAAGTAGGTTATTAATGTATGTAGGTTAGTCATGTAGTCATAATGTAAGTACAAAATAGTCCTAATCTAGTCATGATGTGATTACAATGTAATCACAAATTTGAATAAAAATATATGACTAAGGACATATGACTACATCATTAGATTAGGACATTAGTCTTAAATGTCCAAGTCATGAAAGACACGTTTTGGCATTATGTTGGTACCATTGGTTCAAGAATTGACATTCGAAAGTTGTCATACGAACCATAGAAAGATTTGATGTTAACAAAGCATAAGGCCTAACTGCTAATGCATGCAATTCATTTTATAACAACATGCAAACATTATATGACCAACACAAATACAACCTAGACCATATATGGAACTCAAACGAAATAAGTGTTCAAGCATGCTGACAATCAAGAGCTAGGGTTTTGGCTAAAAGAAGGACAAACATAGTCTATAGCATCATTCCTAAGTCTCGAAAATGGCTAACCATAAATTGTTTAGTGAATGCAATAGGGGATAAAATAGCCTTTAGGAAGGAAAAGAAATGCTACAATGTCTAAAAGCAATTACATGGAACCTAATGAGATAACTTTTAGTTAGGTGGGTTGACTAAGCCTTGGACAAATCAATCACCAAACAAAACATGAGGTCTGGATTTAGGGTTACATGCATATACCTTCTAAACCCTAGGGTAATAGATAACAAGACTGGACCTTCCAACATTTACATAGCAATTAGCAAATGAACATGAAAGGGAAGAAAAGGAATTAAATGAACAACCTAAGGGAAATGAAGCAAAAATTGAAAAGTTTGTTGCCACAAACCTTCATATACACATGATAACAATACAAATTAAGGTTGAAGAATGTAATGTTAGTAACAGACCTAAAGCAAAACAACACTATCACATGGATATGCCACACAATGATAGGGTAGAGAAGATAAACATTGAAAACATATCGAATATTGAAAAGGAAGATAGGGCAATCAACTGAGCGGCAATTGAACTTCATGAGCTTGGACATAAAAAAGAATAAGAGCCGTTTAGTTTAACACAATAATCAATGAAGATTCGTAATCTACTATCATTGCCACATTTACCTGCAAAATAGACCAAAGGTAAGGAACCATTAGTCGAATACTTTTAATCACATGTCATCATTTTTGAGGAGTATCTTGTTATCTTGAAGAAAAAAACGATGGTTAAGGTAATTGTTAATGAAACCAAAGAAGCAAAAAGGAAGTAAAGAAAGGATGATAGGTTGAGGAAGGCATCTAATACCCTAACTTCGACAAAATGGGCAACCCTCCAAAAGGTAGGCCAAAGCCACCTTTGATGCACAATGGTCCCTTGCAATTAGTTTTGTAACCCCAACAGAACAAGCAACCTTACGAGAGGCTAAAAGGCAAGCCAAAGCCACCTTTGATGCATAATGATCCCCTGTAGCAATAAGAATGGTTAGAGGACAACTGCATCAGAACATCCAGGTAGTTGTCACCGTAAGCTTGCTCACATGTGAAACAACACTTAATTTGGGGATCGTAAGTACTAGTCAACAACAAGCAAAAGTAATAACAAGATCAAGAATGCAACAAAATGGTTCAATGCCAAGTGGAACAATGAGTGTTGTAGTAGCCAATGTAGCATCAAATGTATTAACATTGTTACAATAGCTAATGCAACACCAAATCAACTAGGAAATGTAGCAATGACCCATGCATCTACGATTCTTACATGGCCAAGTGCTATAGTTGCCTAAGTATATCAAAAGGAGTAGGGGATGGGGGAAAAGGAGTGGGGAACCAAAGCTCCAAAGAATAAGAACTTAGAAAAGCTACACAACTAAGAGCTAAAGGAGCCAACAACCAGGAGCAAGAGGAGCTAACACGATCAGGAACAATAGGAACTACAACTAGGAACAAAAGGAATTGTGAACCAAGAACAAAAGGAGTTGGATTAAGAGTAAGAAAAGTTGTAGACCAGGAACAAGAGGAGCTACGAACTAGGAACAAGAGAAGTTCCGACCAAGGACAAGAAAAGCTGCAAACCAAGAATAAGAGGAATTAAACCAAGACCAAAAAAAGCTAAAGACTAAGAACAAGAAGAACTACCAACCAAGAGCAAAAGGAGCTCTGACTAGAACCAAAAGGAGTTGTGAATTAGGAGCAAGAAGAGCTACCACCAAGAACAAGAGGAGTTGTGAACCAAGAGCAAAAGGAGCTCTAACCAAGACCAAAAGGAACTGCAAACTAACAACAAGAGGAGTTACGAACCAAGAGCAAAAGGAGTTGGACTAGGACCAAGAAGAGTTGGACCAAGACCAAGAAGAGCTAGAGACCAAAAGCACAAGGAGTTGCCAACTAGGAGCAAGAGGAGCTGTTAATTAGGAACAAAAGGAGCTGCCAACTAGGAGCAAGAAAAGTTACCGACCAAGAGCAAGAGGAGCTGCCAACTAGGAGCAAGAAAAGTTATCGACCAAGAGTAAGAGGAGCTACAAACCAGCAACGAGAAGAGTTGCGAACCAATAGTAAAAGGAGCCTTGACCAAGAACAATACGAATTGCAACCCAAGAGCAAAAGGAACTACCAACTAGGAACAAGAGGAGCTTAGACTAGGAGCAAGAGGAGTTGCGAACTAGGAGCAAGAGGAGGCAATGACTAGGAACAAAGGGAGCTTCATGACCAAAAGCAAAATCAAGGAGCCAACAACCAGGAGCTTCAAGGAGCTTTGAGGAACATAAGGAGGAAGCATATTCAACATTTTGCATCCTGATCGCTACCTCCCAAAGAGGATCTACAAGCCCAATTTTTTTATAGAAGTAACTAGAATGCTAGTTCGATGAGGAGACCAAGGATAGTGAGAACGGAGTTTGGCACATGCAATTCTATTGCACAACAACATTTGATGAGTTAGGGTTTAATGAACTTAGGTTTAAGGTTGAACGTTCTTGGGATTTTTGGTGACCAATCAATTGGATGGAATGCATTTGGATCACTATGGTGATTTTGTGAACGTTAGAAGGAGATGAATGTTTGCTTTGGGAAAAAGTTCATCCTAGGGATGGAGTTAGGTAATGTATTATTATGCAAAAACAAGGGTGCACTCATAGCAAGGAAGTTGTATGGCCGACAAGAAAGATGTGTACATAGCCAATTTTTATTAAATTTTTGACCCCTTTCACTTTGAGTGGCCACAATTTACATGCTTCTTCACCATTTAAGGCGATTCAAAGCATCATGGGAGAGCCCATAGCCAGCTTACATTTGGTCTTTGAAAAGCATTGCCAACTAATCACTCAATAAAAAAACAAAGGTCTACATGCCACTAAGTGTCTAGACATTGGCCTCTCTACCCTATAGCAACTTAAGGAATTTTGGCCCCTAGCAGATAGGTCTATTTTTATATGAGGATTTTGAAAGATGATATCTTGGCTTGTGTTGAAACTTGAGATATAGTCATAAAGTTATAGTATCTTGAAGGATTTTGGTTTCTTTTTGAGGATTTTTTGAAGATTATATTTTTGCATGGTGAAATATTTGAGTTTCCATAATTCTTCTTTTGCATTAAGATACTTTTTAATGTCAATGGCAAGGCCACAGTGCGACACACCCCTTGTTTCACTGTGGTACTAGTGTAGGTGCTGGTTCACCACAAGCAGACAATAGGTGGCCACTATGTAATCAGATGCATGCAGATGTTTAGGTCAGGGAGTGAAGTTGAGAACCAGCACCTAACCAAGTCCAATCTTAACACTTCCTGCAATAGATACAAGTAGCTACTTAGGTGCCTCACCCAAGCAGGCAAATGCTTGGATACTTGGAGAACTCAGTACTTAGCTCAAGCAATGGCCTAATGCTTCATCCATTCTAGAGTCAATGTTTCTCCCATAGGATGCAAGAAATGACCTGTAACTACTACTGCTTCAACAGTGAAATACATCATACCTCGTGAATGTTACATGTCAAAATTGTGAAATGTTAGGTACATAAATCCACAAGACTTCCTGGAAAACTCTTGTCCATACAATAATTCAGTGATCCCATTATGAAACGTTTGAGCATTCTGCATTTTGTGTGTATAACAGTATCAACACAACTTATCTCAACTCAAGCTGTACTGTGCAGCACACCTGCCATCACCCTCTGGAATCCATTGACTCTAATCCCAATTTTTAGGAGGATAAAGTTACCACTTAAATTTTCCAACTAAACCTGTCCAAAGATTACAGACTAAACATCAGATTTCTCTAACCGTCCAACTTCTTTCCTAATATGTAAGAAAACTGTCCCAGAGACCCCCCCCTCTTTGTAGGTGATTGCTTGTTCCCTGGTGTGTGTGGTGGCTCTAGTGTTCATGTAAAAGGCTGGTTCATGATCCAGACAAGAAAAACTGAAACAAATAGAAATATATAAAGATAATCCTTTGTGGGGACAGATGCTGGTGCTAACCTGGCAACTTAAGACCTTCCACAAGGTGTTTTGTCTCCCAGTTCAATATGTAGTAATTCGAAGCAATCCTCCACTGCTAAACATCTTCAGGAGGAACATGACAGCATGCAAACCCCTGGACGGTAGGCCCAGGCAGGAGGAAGCCTTGCATACTTCTCCATTCCTGGTTGGTCATCATAAGGCCTTTCCATCAATTTTAGCAGCCTCTGCACTTCACTGAAATCCCCCTGTTCTGCTTGGTCAATGGCACTTTGGCACAGATAATTCCGCAGAACATACTTTGGGTTAACAGAGTCCATTTGAGCTTTTCTCTCAGGTTGAGGCACACCCTCAGCTGCCAACTGCCACACAAACAGTTCAAAATACTGGCGCTTAGTGTCCTACTCTTGTATGATCTACCACAAGGACTCATGACCTTTCCTTCCAAATCTTCCACAATTATCAAAGGTAACAAAATTTCCAGCATTCCTATATGGATGGATAGAAACAAGGTAACATACCAGTTCAAAATACTCATGCACCCAGTCAAGCCAAACAGTTTTCCGCTCCTTGCTCAAATCTAGAAGTGCATTTTTCAGGGGTGCAAGTAACTCATCATCTGAACCACCTGGCACAACTTTCAAGTTTCCCAATGATCGGAAAAAATTGGTGTAATCAACCTTGTCAAAGGCCATGTTGTTTAAGAGCTTGCTCAGCAAATCCTTATTATACTGCTTGAGACCCACCTTACTGCTCATATGCTGCTGGTAATCTGCCATGAACTTGTCTGCATACCTGCAATAAAGCATGTCCATTGATTACGTACATAATCTTGCAGTTTGTACATCGTGCTGCAGTTGAACCTTTGTCAAATTCGCAAATCACCATTGCCAAACAGGCTATCTTGGCAGTGCCAATGTATCTAAACAGAAATATCATGTTGAGTCACTAATACAGATTGTTTAACTCAAGGACAGAGAGAGAGAAAACCCATGCACATGTACCTTCCTAAGCCGAATTGAGCTTCCTCAGCAGTGATGAGCTCAGCAGTATACAGGGTATTAGCCAACTGCATCACATTCCACAGACCAATATCTGGCTGGTTGGCAAAGCCATAGCGGCGCCCTGGTAAATCTGTTGTATTTGGTGTGTACTTTGGATCAAATGCATCCAAGAAACCAAATGGTCCATAGTCAATTGTAAGACCAAGAATGCTCATATTGTCTGTGTTCATGACACCATGGGTAAATCCAACTGCTTGCCACTTTGCTATCGTTATAGCTGTCTGTAGTGCCACCTCAGTGAACCAGGCTGCCATTCCAAAACTAGCACCTGGTCAGTCAATATACTAGCTTCTGTTTTACATTGCCAAGACCCTAGAGGATACAGCCATATTCTTCTTGTTCTATCTTCCACAGCCCTCTCTTAAGTCGACTGCATACTTAGTGAAGAAAAAACCACAAATACAGTACTTTCTCGAACTACAAATTTTCTAACCATTAGAACCAGCACTCTTTGAAAACCCTGGTAGATACCAACCCATCAGTTTGAACATGATATTGAAACTCCATTCCACATCATAGCCATGTTCTTGATAAGGCCTATATGATCTGACACATCCATCAGAACATTAGAGAGAACTGACCTGCATACTTATTCTTTGAGATGTCAATTGGAGGAAGAGGATTTTCTTTATCACCCTTCGATGCCTCAGAAAGACCCTCCTCCAAAGCCTGCCGATCAAATGGCAAGTGCTCAAACTGTGGGTAGTGATAGTGTATTGTGTAATCTGCAAGCTGTTTCACAAGTGGTACATCATCCTTGTCTCGAGCTGCATGAATTTGAAATGTCCCAAAACGAATGAACGATGGAGCCACTCTGCATACAACTGCTCCTGGCTCCATCTTCACATTCCCACTATTGTACAAGCATACCAAGAGGATCAGCAAGTAGGAATAACTCTCCTGAGAATCAAGAAAGATTAAGAAAGCCAGAACAAGGTTCAAAACTTTTTCTTGAAGACAAAGAAAGATTACCAGACAAGGACTGAAGAACCAGGAAGCATCAAAACACAGAAGGGTAGAACTTGAACAAAGAACAATAGTGACAGTCTCTCACTTGTTCAGAGACCACCAACAGTAATATGAATGATAGAAACTTATCTATCACACCTTGCCCACTGACCCAGGCCACATAACCAACCTGCTTACTGAATTTGTGTTCAAAGTTCAGAAGCAACAGGAAGACTCAGCCATGATACTACCTAGCACCTGACACCATAGAAGGGAATACAGAAAGGAAAAACAAAAAACAAAAGATTACACACAGTAGGAAGACAAAACAGAATATAACAGACAAAAGGGAAAAGACAAATGAGGACCAAGTGGACTTCAAAAAGCTCCCCACTTACAAGACTCTATACAAAATCATTTGGAAGACTGTGAGCATTGAAATTTATTAAGAAAAAATTCACTTTACATAGCAAATCTCTAGTCCTCTTTAAGAGAATCTTCAGAGGGTACTTGTTCTTCAGAAGAACAATAAGATTGACCATCTGAGAAATGAAGAAAAGTCTGGAACTATGAAGCCTCAAGAACCTGTAAAACTGACTAACACCCAATTTAGCAGAAATAGAGATATTGGAATGATCATGAGACATATGTATCATGCCAATACCTGCATACTCTGGTGAGAACACTTATTGAAGACATCACAGGAAATACCATGAGTACTTTTCTTTACTGTTAAATCCAAGAAGTTGCAATAGAAGCCATTAGAAGGACAATTCAACTCACAGAATGTTTTTGGGAAATGGTCACAATAACAATCAATGTATAGAATTTTCTGGATTTTAGAGGAACAAACAGACCTTCCAATCTCCTGTAGCTGAAGAACTCTTGACCTGAAGTTTTGACATGCTTTAAGCAATCAAAGGAGAGGACCAAAACTTTCTCCCCATAGAGGAAGACAATTAAAACAATGGGAAGGTTTTAAATGGATTGATGATCTATGCTATCCACATGGGAGGAGACAAAGACTGAGATAAGGAGACTTCTATATAGGAACAACACACTTGATGGAGGAGAACAAGGTACTTTTCTTCCAATAAACAGGCTCAAAATCTTAGTGAATTGCAAAGCATGGCCAACACTATACCAGCTCAATGAAGAGAAAATTCAGAAAGCAAAAGAATCATAGAAACTAAATTCTTGTAATCAGCAAGTAGGAAGTCATTTAAACTTCCTGAGAAAACTTGCTATACCAGAAGCAAACATCATAAGTGAAAATGGTGAAAATGGTGCAACCAACTTACTCATAAAACATGTCACGCAGAACGCCCTGTCCTGTGGTAACCAGACAGAGTGCACGAGTGGTTGGTATGCCCAAATGGTGCATTGCCTCACTGCAGAGAAACTCCCGAACACTGCTACGGAGAACTGCAAGCCCATCAGCTGTCCTGCTGTAAGGAGTCTTGCCTGCCCCTTTCAGCTGAAGCTCCCACCTCTCTCCCTGATTGTTTAGTACCTCCCCAAGGGTGATTGCTCGTCCATCCCCTAATTGGCCTGCCCAAACACCAAATTGATGGCCACCATAGCACTGTGCATACGGTAGGCTGCAAACCACACATTTGGTCCAGATAGAGGAGGGCAAGATAATAAATCCCAAGTTTGAGCAGACCAACATGTAATGGCCTAGGAGCATCTCTGTTGGTAACCCTAACTTATATCAAGACAACTTGCTTTTCCTGGAGTATATTTAAGACCAATTCGGCCAAGGCAGGCATTAATGCATTTGCCATTTGAGCTAGTTCTTCACCATTAAAATGTGAAACCTATGTCAGATGGAATAAATGAAAATTTCCAACATCCTGATGTTACAGCAAAGATAAAGATGGCACTCAGTGATGAGTATCATCATTTAGGCAAAGTAAAAAGTCTATTATCAAAAACAGATGACAGCAAGCTGCTGCAGTGTGAAATATCCAGTGGCAACTTCAAAACACAATAGGTAGAAAGTAAAGGAGCACCTCACCTGCCTTTTAGCAATGAAACACCTGTGAATAGAAGAGGAAAGTCTGCTCTCTTGAACCTGCCAAGACCCAATAAAATAAGCTTCCAGTGTGTCCATATTCAGAGAAACATTTCTTGCAACAACACTCTCACTAATTTCAAAGAAGAAAAAAAACTAAAATTCTCTCTCATCTGCCTTTTGAGTAGTCTGTGCTTGTCTAGCTTCTGTAGAAATAAAAAGGAAATACAAAGAAGTATTAATTAAACATCTGTCATCTATCCCTTATGCTCACAATTACTATGCACTGCAAAGAATGAGTGTGCCACATAGTATAGCTGTAGAAAAAAGCCTACTCATTGGGGTCCAGGTCCAAAATATCAGCAACTGGCTGAGACCACGCTACCAGCTCTGGTTCTTTCACAGAGACAGAAGGTGACACTTTTGAATAACATGCATGCAGCACCTGCAACTCACCCAAAATCACACCAACCCCACTCTCAGACAAAAGCCAACAAGAACATTGACAGGCCTTTGTTCACTGGACCATCCAGGATCTGTACCTTGTTCTAATTACAGGCTTCAAATAGTTTCACAAGAGATGGTCATGGTTGCATGTCATCCACATGACACATCTGAAGCTTTAACTTCTTGCTCAATTCTCAAATTTTATGCACCTCCTTAGAAAGAAAGTCAAGGTAGAACCAATTGCAAATGGCAGAAAGAAAGCCTTCTCAATTCACCATCAAACAAAAGGTTGCATATATTAACCTGGCGAACAGGGCCACCAGTGCGAGTATCCCCTGGAAGTTCACGTGTAAAGGAATTGTCCCAGTTTAGCTCCTCCAGCTTCTTCCTTGAACCCCCAGTTGTATCTCCATCTTTACCTTTTCCCTGTTGAGAATGATCCCACAATAAGCTCAAGAACCTGAACTTCTTGATATGCAGGTTTATGTAAACCTTACATGACACCAAAATGGTAAAATTCACCAGCTTGTCCAGAAATTGCTGCTTGAATTCAATTGTGTCATTTCTATTCACCTTCTAAATGCCTTTCTATATTTTTTTCTCATGTTATTAACAGATCTCATGTGCTCTATCAAAAACAACACCCTCTTCAATCTCCTGGCGAATTTGAACTCTCATGCAGCAAACAAGCCATGCTCAGAATCCAAGCAGCCATGGAAGAAACTAAATATGCCCTACACGAAAAGCAAGGCCACTTGGTTGGAGATTCAGCTTCCAAGGACCTTCTATGAACAGCTACCTGAAAAAGCAGCCATAGCTCAGAACACTCTGAGGATTGAGACTACAAAGGAAAAAAGATTGACAAAATGACTCAAAATTGTAGTATACTAGTCAAGAGTATTAAGATTGTCCTGCCAATCAATCTGCCTGTGAACATATCGATGGAATCAAGTCATTGTTGCAAGGAGGCTCTGATATCCATTGTGTTCACGACCATAGCCATGAAGCATCTAATCTCAGCGCCCATCATACTCCATGACAGACTTCCCAAGGTTCAAGACTCTGCATGGTGACAAACGGCTTCGACTCAAACCCGCCAGTTCTCAAATCGAGCCCTACCCTAACATTGATTCCCCCTATGGCTGCCAAGACGAGAGTGTCTTTTGAAAATCTGATTCTCCAAGAAAAACACTGAGCGACAAAAAAAGATTGAGGAATTCAATCTTGTAAAGTAGCACTACTCCTAAAGCTGAATACTGCCAATATCCCACGACCATCACCTTATGCCAATCCACAGCAGTTGCTCCTCCACCAAAAACAAGATCAAGAACCAAAAACAACAAGAAAAGGGTAAGTGAATCTCGAACCGCAAAACGGTACCTGAAGATGCGAGACCCCGTTCCCGCTCACTGTTTCCACAGGCACCCCGTCGTCCTCCAACTTGAGTGCCTTGAAACCCTCAGCCATGCCTGCGGGCGGCAAAGACGACGACCTGGAAGCACAAACCCTCCGCCTCCCGCCCGCTTCCCGCCAGGGCTGACCACTTCTTCGCCACGACCGAGGAAAAGAACAGAAAGCAGCAGCAGAAGCAGCAGAAGAAGAAGAGTAGTAGAGAGGCCGCAAGAAGACAGCGGGCAACGTGACAAGCGACGGTACAGATGCGCAGGCGCGATGGTGAAACATGGAAGCGAGACACAAGACGGGCAGCGAGGGTTCGCAGACAGCAACCGGAGCCGGGGTTTGCAGCACAGCAGAGTCCAGTACAGTACAGTACAATACAATACAGTGCCTGGAGGAGGAGCCGGGGAGCAACATTGCCACGTGGACGTTACGTGGCAGTGCAGCGCACTTGGTCAGATCACAAATTTTTTAAAAAGTACACATAAAACTACTACCATAAACCCAATCACAAACTTTTTTTGATTCGGTCACTTACCTACATGTGTCAGGGACTTATCATCCGGATTTTCATCCAATGTCCAACAATAACATACCACCCATTTGGGGATTATGTGTAGGGAGGGGTAAAGCCCTAAGATAAAAGCCCTAGGTTGAGGGCATCACCGAAACTCGGGATGCCCCCTTGGCTCCTTATTAAGGGCTTTATGCTCATCCTAGAGTACAAGGCTTGGGAGTGGATTCTCATCCCTAGGGTACAAGGCTTGGGTAGGGATTCTCATCCTAGGGTACAAGCCTTGGGAACGGATTCTCATCCTAGTGTACAAGGCTTTGGGAATGGATTCTCATCCTAGGGTACAAGGCTTGGGAACCGATTCTCATCCTAGGGTACAAGGCTTGGGAACGGATTTTCATCCTAGGGTTCAAGGCTTGGGAATGGATTCTCATCCTAGGGTACAAGGCTTGGGAACAGATTTTCACCCTAGGGTACAAGGCTTGGGAATGGATTCTCATCCTAGGGTACAAGGCTTGGGAACGGATTTTCATCCTAGGGTACAAGGCTTGGGAATGGATTCTCATCCTAGGGTACAAGGCTTGGGAATGGATTCATTGCCATATGACTAACTAGCGATTACTAGTGATTATGGCTTCATGTTGGCTTTTACCTTAGGATAAGGGTATAGCCTTGAGCAAGCCCCTTATTTTGGTGATGCTTTCATCCTAGGGTTTTGCCTAACGTGATGCGCGTGCTAATCCACCTTGGATGAAAAAGCTTGATCAGCCTTCCTTGAAGAAATGTAACATTGCAATGAAGGAGTGAGAGAACTTGCTCCATAGGATGAAGTACCTAAAAGTCCTTATGAAAATCAAAATTACCCTCCAAGATCATAAGAGGGAAATTATTGATTATAGCACCCGCCTTAACGGGTTCTTCCAAGGCTTGTTCCAAAATAAAACCAATTTCTTTTTATTGTCAATTCATGTTTGAAGTGTCTTTACTAGTCATTTATTTGCATTAAAATTAACATTGACAACATCAAACCTAAAGCCAATAAATGGTTGCATGTTTTGCCTAGGAAAATCCTTGTAAAAAGTGCTTGAATAGGACCCAAAAACTAGTTATGATATTATGCTTGACTTTGATTATGTAAACTTGCCAAGCTTTATTCATTAGAAACATCCATATAATTTTCAACGGAGAATTGGAAGTACTAGAAGAAAGGACCAAGTCTTATTTTGAACTAATAAAAATTAAACCTCTAATATCACAAGGTGATAAAAGAGATCTTAATTTAATGGATTTACATTCGACCAACAAGGAAAATCCCAATGTTTAGAGATTCTTCTACTTGGCTTTGATGATGTAAACTTGTCAAAGTTTATTAATGAAAGCACAAATACAAAGGAAAATTCTAAGAACTAGAAAAAAGAATGCAATTCTTATTTGAATTAATGAAAGTCAATTTTTAATATCACAAGGGAATAGTTGGATAGTAGAGATCTTAATCAAATGAATTAACATTTGACCTCCAAACTAGCAAAATCTCACCATTTGGAGCTATGCGATATTAGAGATCTTAATTCCATGTATTTATATTTTACCTTCAACAAGCAAAATCCCACCATTTGAGGATTGTGTGTTTGCCTTCAAAGATATATTAAACTTGTCAAACCTCATTAGTGAAAGCACCATTACAAAGGAGAAATTTGAAATATTAAAAGAAAGAATGCAAGTCCTATTTCAAATGATAACAATTAATATTAAGAGATGATAGTATATATTTTAATTCAACTACCAACAACAAATAACAATAAAGGTCAAAGTTTTTATATTAAAAGGTGATAATAAAGAGTATAAAAAACTAGTAAGATTTTCTTATTGTATTTTTTAAATTGTTGTGAAGAATAGATGTAGGACTTTACAAACCATGTAAGATCCCAATCAAGCTTATAACTTAAAAAATTTGGAAGTTCATGTTTTGTCATTCTTGGCTTTTTGCAATTGTTTTATTGATTTATTTATCAAAACATTTTTTTCTGATTTTTAAAAATAATATAATATCAAATATCAATTGATACTAGTTACAACCTAATTAAATAAATTTGGTAAATCATTTATTAATGTTTCAAAATGGTATAAAACAACATCACGATAAAGCTTTGTTGATGTTAGCTTACTAGCACAAGACCTTGCATGAACAATACAAGAAGCAATTGAGGATATTTGAGGCAATCAAAGCATTACATTGTATCACAACTTTGGAATGAACATTAAAAAAAAAAATGTTGTTCAATGAAATTAATAAAATTTGCATAGACGAAATCATTATAAGCTTTCATAGGGGAAAACAACAAGATTGTGCAAAGTGGTAGACTTTTAATGACCCAAGCATCAATAATTGAAAAAATCACATAGTATCTTGGCATAACTACACAACACATAGACTATGTACAAAAGATAAAAATTCAACAAACACTTCTACACATCAACACAAAAATGTTGTTATAATAACATCAACAATGGTGCAAAATGGTTTTGCAACAATGCCAAAACCAACACAAGAAAATAACGAAACATGAATTCACCAACAATGAAACAATGAAGCAAAATTATAAGAGCTAGCTTTCAAACTTTAATTAAAACTCCAATGAATCAATGCAAGGGCATAAAAGTGAAAACATTAATCATGAAAGCACTAGATGGTGACACTACAAAATAAATAAACTTTTAATATAAAAACACACTTATGCAAAAGGATTGAGTTGATAACACAAAAAAAGAAAACAATCACAAAACTTTGAAACCAACAACCAAGAAAAAACATAGAAAGATGCTTCAACACCAATTAAATAAAATAAGCACATAAAATAGATGGAAAGTTCATAAATAAAATCTTTCTTGTTCTTTATGTCAAAGAAAGGTTTATCTTTAAACCTTTTTAGAGTTTTTGGCACCTCACCTCAACTTACCAATTGTCTTTGTGACATGTGTTTCAAATTTATGAATGGTTTGAAGCTAAACCTTTTTTCTTTTATTTAATTCAACTACCAACAATAGATAAAAATTTAATAATGGGAATGAGAAGTGAGTTCACAAGGGGTGGAAGCCAAGCTCAATTATTAACCATTCATTTAATGTATTGTTTGACTTAAGATGGAAGACATTTCCATCTTTTATTTGAAATGTGATAAAAAAAAAAACATGACCAAATTAAAAAGGAATGAACTCTCCACACATTTCATACTTCATCCCAATTCACTTTCATTTGTAGGTTTCCAAAGCATATTCATTTTCGGTGTCATGTTTAGTTGCATGATCAATTGATTTCATTTGCTTGTTTTGTGAACACTAAAACATTCTCAAATTATAGTTGTGTAGTTTATTTTCAAATCATATATTTACAACACACTAGTTTGTTGTTAAACTATAATGAACCCATATGAATGTTAATCTAATAGCTACAGCTGAAAGCAAGCCAACTTTGATCAACCTTGTAAGCTTTATCATAACCTACCTTTCATTTCGGGTGGTGATTGGGTTGTGTAGAATGATACCACAAATCTCCCCAACTTCTATGATGTTCTTTAACATAATATGTATACTTCTTCTCTTCTTTTCTTCAATAATAGTTTTCTTGATGTTATTGTATTTTCTACATATCTTATCTTCTAGACCTTTATAAGGTAGCATTTTTAACCTTTATAAGTCAACTTCATCAAAAGCAATGAATTTTTCTTTTTGTGTAATCTCACCTATGTAAAGGTGTCTTTCCATTGTAGAGTTAAACCTTCAACTTTGGACTTGTTTGACTTCTCACTTTCAACTTTAGATATCCTAGATTTTCAATTTAGCTTTGCACAAAGTACACCCTTAGTTGCACCTTAAATATGACCATTTAATGCTAATGGAAAGGAACCCCAATTGTGCCCCTAGTTGCATATTCATATTTGAAAGGGCTAATTGTTACTTTCCATTAACATGACCTTCTTAAATTGAACGTGCAACTATACACATGAATGGAAAGACGTCTTAAGTATCCTTTAAATATTTGTGAAACCTAAACAATTGGGCATACGTTCATCATGCAAGCTAAGGATATGCTTGGTTAGGAGGCAATTTTAAGTTGATGTCAATTGGGAAGACATAAATGTCTTCATGTTTCTAATGATTACTTGCCAACAACAAACATAATAAATTTTATATATATACTTGTTTTATGACATGTGTGAAGCAAGTATATCCGTTATCCACATATACATGTGGGTAAATATAATAGTAAATAAATACCATATGCCATTTTAAACCACATTTTATATTAGTACTATACCTTGTTGCTAAAGGTTATAATAAAAGAATTGCAACAAATTTATGTATTATCAAGTATTTGTAAAATTTTAGAACCATAATTTATTTTTCTTTAAAAGTTCATAAGGTCTTTTGTGTTGGCATTCAAACATGCACATGCATTGTAATGAGAGTGAAGTAATGAAAATGTTTTGAAATAGGGTAAACTAGATTTCAAAATGAGTTTGATGAACTATTCATGCATAAAAATGATCATTTTGGATGATGTGTGGCATCTAAATGAGGATGTAAGTTTTTTTTAAATGAGGTGTGATATTGTATGACCTTGATTATGGCTTGGTTTAAGGTTATCAACTTATAATGAGTTACCACAATATTAAAGAGTGGTGTTTGTCATTGTTAATTGCCCATCAATAGTTGATTTTTGGCACTAATGAAAACCCACATCATTAATGACACTAATGAACCCATATCATTTTTACCTATTTGAGATCTCAAACAAGAACTTGAAACCTAATTTGTTATTGGTTGCAACTATCTCTCATGCTACTTCACTTCTTTCACCTATCTATTATTTTAGGTTTCTCTAATATTGTTGGTACGAGATTTTTTTCACATCCCTTAATGTGAAATTTGTGTGAACATTTAATGCCAATAGACTAATGAATGTTTGCATTAAGCCAATTTGGGTATCATCCACATGAATGAACCAAAAAAATGACCCCTTTTTGGTCAAGGTGTAGAAATTTGATGTAACAAATCCCATTTCTCAAATGAGCCATGCTTCTATGTGGCTAGAATTTTTATGAATTTAATGTTTTCTTGTATGGGGGTGAGATGCAAAAGTTTGAATCTAATTTGAAGTTCAGAATAGGTAATCTCCTTGGTTTACTAGGAGTTGTAATCAAATGTGTGGGAGGTTTTGGTGTAAAGGAGGGTTTTTCATTCCAATATTCATTTTAGGCTTTGATACTAAGACTATACTTGTACTCTCAAAATTTGAAGATCTTAAAGCAATGATTTTTTCATGTTGTATCATCATCTTCCCATGTTAAAATGCATTCATGTCATATGGTTAAAGTTATATTGAGAATGATGCATGTTAGTTAGATATTATGATTGCAACAACGGAAATGGGAGCCATAATAACAATAGTAATCAATAGAAGAAAATTGCCAATGTGCAATTAGTCTCTACAACTAGTTTTAAGTCGCAAGCAACATTTATGACTAAAATTTCATTAGTCACATTGGACAAGTTGCATGAAGTCACAAATGACAATGAACTTTGGATGAAGGAAAAAGTCAACAAAATACACCTTCATATTTTGATTGGTTATATATGTATTGACATTTGTGACTGAAATGCAACTATTTTGTGACAATGAGAGCAAATGATGTGTTGCCACATGTCCCATCTTTTAGTTATTTAAAATATTTTAAACATAATTTTGAAAAAATCTAAAACATCCAATCTATATGTTTGGATAATTTCATATTATGACACACGGCACAATAAAAAAGTGTTATGTGACATATTAACAAGATTAATCCAAAACAAAATTTAGGTAGGTAGGTATGTAAGTAGGTCACATTAGGTTGGTAAATAGGTAGGTCAAACTTTGTAGGTAAGTAGATAGGTTAGTAGGTTGGTTAGGGAGGTAAGTAAACTAGGGGGTAAGTACATAAATATTTATTTTGTTTTGAATTGAACCTTTTTAATTGGCTCATCCTACATTGCCCCATGTTACTCAGTATGAAAATGTAAAACAAAAGACCTTCATTATATACTTTTCAAGATGAGAAAGGAAGACAAAGTTTATGGGTTAATTTTTGGAGTTGCAAAGTAAGTAGCAACTAAACAATTTAGTTACAAACTATTTATAAGTAAAATGTTTATTCCATATTTATCATCATTTTTATTTTGATAAATTACATAATTAAATAGACCTAAATGACTAATTAACTAATGACATATAATATTAATTCATCAATAAATTTTAATTACATAATTATAGATTCAACCAATTAATTAAATTATTATCAAATAAATAAATATGAATATTTTCTATAAAAGATCTATTAATTGTAACTATTTATTAACTAATTTATTTTATTAAATATGAATCATACAAATTCAAATTGTGCATATAAATATATGTTAATTACTACCATAATTACATTACAATTACAATAACATTATTATCAAAATTTTAAATCAGATTAAAATTTAAATATTTTGAATCATAATTTATGAAAAAATAAGTTGAATTACAAATAATGAAACTTTTTTGTTTAATATATAAATAAAATAATCCTAGTGATTTTACAAAAATTAAACATTGATTAGAAAAATTAATTTTTATTACTATGTTTAATTGTAAATTATGTAATTAATATATTTAACATATAAATAGTTATACATATATAATATTAGTATATTAATTAATTTTTCTTACTAGAAAATATTAATATTTAATGTAATTATAAAAATCTTTTCATAACATTTATCTTTAAAATTAGTTGTCACGAGTTCCCAATTAAATTATTTATTTCAATTACATTACTTTAATCAGAATAAAATTAATGAAAATAATTTAAATATTAATTAAAAATTTAAATGAACACTTTAATTTATTATAATATAATTCCAACATTACAATTATTACATTAATTATTCTAATTAAAATAAAGTTACTATAATTTTTTTTAATGAGATTATAGGTTATAGGTTATAAAATATGAATATTTAAGTTTAATCACAAATTATATAATTACTATAATTATTGTATAAATAAATAAATTATAATGATTTTATAGTAATTTTGCAATAATAATCAGTAATTTTATACTATTATTATTTAATTTAAAAATTATTGTAATTACAATAATTATTTCAATGTCTTTAATTAAGATTACAAGAAAAATTTGAAAATAAATTTAATTGTTATATATAAATTGTCAATTATGAATATAATATTATAGATTATATAATTTATATATAATTATTCTATCTACATGAATTATTTTTAATTATTCAAAATGTGAATAATTAATGTAAAATTTAAGGTTATAATATTATTTTATGTTAATAAATAATCATAATTAATTATTATATTATATTATATTAATTGAAATTAATATAATTATAGTAATTGAAATTAATATAATTATAGTAATTATAATCAATATTCTAGTTACAATTAAAAAAGTGTGAATATTTTAAATAATAATAATAAATATAATTTAAAAATCGTGAATATTGAGTTCAATTAGTATTTTTTAAATTATGGATATTTTTCAATCATTATTGATTAATACAGTAATATATTTTATTGTAAATATTTTTAAAAATTATGACAAGAAAATCAAGAAAAAAATGTCTAAAAATACAACCTTCATACAATTTAAATACAACCATTATATGTAACTCATATGATACACATGTACATCTTAGTTATATTGACAAGTATAATACATTTAATACACCATTATAAACCCATACACCTTAGAATACACATAATACACTTTGAATACACATAAGGTTGTGACTCATTTGATCACATTTGCAACTAATGGTAATTAAAGAGGTGTTTTAAAATGAAAACCATGTAAAAAGATGTCCAAATGGAAGGATGAGAAAAAAATAGTCACAAGTTAAGTTGCAACGTAGTTGCAAGCACAACAAATGCCAAAAATAATTGCAAAAAAAACCAATATACTTATAAACTTGTAACCAATTTTTTATAATTGATTGGTTATAAAAACCCAATTTTCTTCTAGTGAATTTATGATTTAAAGAAAAGTCATTCAACTAAAAATGTACCTATAGTAAACAATGAAAAGAAGTTCCAACCAATGATGATCTTGGGAATCAACATGGGCATCAACATCATCTTTCTAGAGTGAATGATCATTTTTCTTTTGGTAATATTGTGTATAGGTATTCATTTGATCCTTGTTAAATATTTCCTTTGCAAATGACCATTTCTTGAAACTTTGGGAAATCATTTTCAAGCCACAATTGTATTTTGCTTGAAGTGTATAACTAAATAGCAAGCTTACATTGTTGTCTTCATCATATCAATCCCTTTTTAAGTACAATCTAATTACAATTTCTATGTGATATATTTTTAAGTTCCACAAAATAATCATGACCACATGTGGAATACATTGAAGCCATGTGAAATTATCTACATTCATGCTTGTTAACTTTTAGCCATTTCAGGTTTTGTTCAATTGCATTTCAACCCAAGAAAGTTGTTTAAGAAATACCCTTAATTCCAATAGATTCCAGTCACCTTGGCCATGATTCTTGAAGAAGCAATACGTGTGCATCTAAAGTTACATTTTTTCAATTTTTTTCAACTAGTCATCTACTAGATGAATGAAGATCGATCATCTAGGGTAATGTGATAGCAATTTCCAACACCACCTAAGTGATGTTGTTTGTTGTTCATGGAATGCATATTTTTGCTCTATTGAAATGCAACTTGAAATTCTATAAAAGCAATTTTCTTTCAACCATGGTTATGTTAAATGCAAACATTTACAATATCATAAATTCTCTAAACATTTTCTTACAAGTGTTATTCTATTTACAAAGTCATTATATTCATAATAAAGTTTATTTCCTTTGCAACATTGATTTGGAGGATATAAGACTATAATCCAAAGGAAACAATGTTTTTTTTAAAAACACAAATGGAATATTATCATGCAAGCTTGTTGTTGGATCTAGAGGCTACTCTTTAATATTGGATCTTCGAATTGTTATAAATGGAAACATCATACAAAAGTCAACAATATTACAAGCTACCCATATAATTGTAGTGAGATATGTGGACATTTCATTGCATCCATCCATCCCTTCATCCTTTGTTTTATCCCTATTATTACTTGATTAGATGCCAAATTTCAAAAGATGATCATGTCGTATTTTTCACTAGTCATATACATGGCATCGGACACAACTATAATTTGTGATTACATTTTCCATGATTATGATCATTTTTATCACAATCATCAAAGAAGCATCCAATGACTGAAATTTAATTTTGAATTATAAATTAATAAATTCTTGATTAATTCTTTTGTGCCACATGGTTGGCCTAAATGGTAGTAACATGTTGTCATGTGCTAGCCTAGGCCTAGGCCATATATATATATATATATTGCTCAATTATATGTTACCATGTGGAAATAAAAATTTAATGAAAATTTCTATTATCCAATCATGAATTACCACATGACATGCATGCCTAGGTGACCTTGGTTAGGCTACCTAAGTTAACAAACCTAAGCTACTTACTATAGGTTAGGAACCTAAACCACCCATTATAGGCTAGGAAGTTTGGTAACCTAGGCCACTTCCTAGGTTGCAAGAATGAAGATTTAAGTTTTTCACATGCACTTTGAAGATTCTAGGTCAACTTAAACTTGCATGGGTTTTAACCTGGGAAGACTTATGGCCACCTAGGCTTAACCTTGGTTAAATCAAATCTTCATTAAAATTTGGCCAAATATTGTTTAAATTATAATGTGGCTATAACTTGATTATATTTTAACTAAATTAAAACTTGGTTAAACATTGTTTAAGTTATAATTATTGGGCATAATTTAACTAACCTTCAACAAGTTTTTGATTAAATTATAATTTGATTGTAACTTGGTTAAACATTAGCAAAACAAAAACTTGACAAAACTTTGGTTAAATTACAACTTGGTTATAATTTGACTAAACTTTAATTAAACTAAAACTTGGTTGAACATTGGTTATTTAACCTTGGTTAAATTATAACCTAACTATAGTTTGGTTATTAGTTGGTTAAACCTTGGCAAAACTTTGGCTAAAATAAACCTTGACTAAAATATAACTTAATTATATTTTGGTTAAACTTTGACTAAATTTTGGTTATATTTTTATTAATTTTTTTATAAGCCTTGATTAAACTAAAATTTTGTTAAATCCTAACTAAATTATAACATGGTCAAACATTGGCATAAGCTTGGTTAACCTAAAATCTAGTTAAACCTTTGCAAAATAAAAATTTGGCTCAACATTTGCCAAACAAAAAACTTGACCAAACAAAACCTTGGTTAAATTAAAACTTAGTTAAACCTTGGCCAAACAAAAAACTTAGCACAACCTTATCTATACCTTTTTTTGAACTTAAAATAATTAAAATTAAACCTAGGCTAAATCTAAACTAACCAAAATTAATCCTAGGCTAGCCTTAGTTAACTAAAGTTATTTAAGTCGATAATATAGGTTATCCTAAGTTGGCTTATTCAAACCTAGGTCAGCCTAGGCCTATTTTAGGCTTATATAAGCTGACCTAGGCCTTTTTATGCTAGTTTACTAACCTAGTTTATGTTATAAGGTAATCTAAGATGGCCTAGTTTATGACACATGTCTTGCATTTGAAAATGACTATAAGTCATGTAGTTATAATTATAGTCATATAAATGGTTATGACTATTATCCACATTCAATTACATCATTAAATTTGAACTATGGCAACAAGTTGTCATAATCATAAAAACCATGTTTTGGCATTGTGGTTAATTGTGATTATTTATATGCATGAATGTGATCAAAATGTAGAGTTTTAATTAGTGGTTTTGAAGTGAACATGAGAATTATGTTGGGATTGTCATGTATAATGCTTCATTATTGTATTATAAGTCATTATGAAAAAATCATGTTTGTGAAGACTACATTAATTTGCAACTACATCATGTTTGGACCAACTATATTATGATTAGATTGCAACTTTGTGTGAGAAATATGATCATTTCTTGATATCAAATTTCATGTTGGAAAATGAATAGTTGCACATGAATTTTAGGAAAGTTGCAAGGGTATGGAATATTTCTGATGTATTTTTTGTCAATTGTACAATTTTTATCAACATGCGGTAATTGAATTTGTGTTGTAGTTGTCATATAACTATAATATGTAACTCATGCACTCAAATGCAATGATGGGGATTATGTGATTGTTCTTTATAAAAACACATATAATGTGGCAATTGTGTCCAACTAACACAAATGTTGTCATCCCATATGCATGGTTTATGTAATGAACCCATGTGCAATTGCCTTACAATTTTAGCAAGATTATGTTGCAAATTCAAAATCAACTTTAATATGTGATTATATTTTTTGGTCTTAGTATATTTACATTCCAATAACAACATAACTAGATGCCAATTATAATACATCAATGATTAAACTTAATGTTATGGACCGACTACAAACAAGTGGAGAATTACAAGACAAGACAAGCTTTATTCACCCATCAACTGGTGTTGATATGCTGAAGGGTTGTTCCCCAGACTATCTCCTTTTATAACCCTGAACCATATTAGTCCCAAAATATCCTAGGCCATGATATTGCCAAAAGTATCCCAAAATATCCTAGGACATGACATTGCCAAAAGTATCCCAAAATATC
>Ga0116231_10002259_pt1 | contig 40248 bp, 27 predicted proteins | sample S1TSphgellanicum_2_FD_89695 | JGI IMG/M metagenome (GOLD analysis project Ga0116231, IMG submission 89695) | Host-associated microbial communities from peat moss isolated from Minnesota, USA - S1T2_Fd - Sphagnum magellanicum MG | ecosystem: Host-associated > Plants > Peat moss > Unclassified...
AAAAAAAACAAACAAACAAACAAAGGGCCGGGCAATGCCCGGACAGACAGACATGTAACTTTAATATATAAAATTAATTATACGATACACGTCCATCCCTGCTGTATACATGGCTTAGGGTTTAGGGTTTACCTCAACAGCAGTACAATACAACACTCGTTGTGCGTTTTCTGTAGCAACAGCGTCGTTTTAAGGTTTTGGTGCTGTGCGGAGCGAAGAGGATGTCGATCATGGAGGATTCCCTTCTCAAGCTGCTGCCTTCGTTGCCATCTGCCATCATCTCCGACTTGTTGTCTCTCGGCGTGCGTTTTTCTTCCTCCTCCTCCTCCTCCTCCTCCTCCCTTATGGGCTATAATTTTTCTTCGGTAGTTCTGTCTCAATTGCTGTGGTTGCTTTGACAAGTGGTCTGTCTCCTGGCGCTAAAACCCTAAAACCTTGGCCACAGTTGCAACACCTAAATTTCGTTGAATCTGAAGCGTTCTTGTAATCTTTCTGGGACATTATGGTTTTTGGAGATGCCTGGCGGGTTTTCTTTTTGAAATTCATTGGAGCTTTGAATTTAGTGGAGCTATCTGAGGTGGTCCAACTAGGTGATAACAAATCTTCTCAACATCTCTTTGTGCAAAGGTAGTGTGTTTGGGAATTGGACAAAAAACCAGTGTTGGGTGGGTACCCAGTTCCAGTTAGTGAAATCTGAACTTGAGCTGGGTCTGATTATTGGAACCAGGTTTGTAACTGGAACTGTGTTCTCAGTTTTTTAAGAACTGGAAGCAAACTGGATATGGGATCCCGGTTTTTAAGAACCGAAATGGATCCAGGAGTTTGAAAAAAACTAGAACTGGCAGTTAACTGCTGGTTTTGATCCACGTTACCTGCAACCACGTCTGACTTTTAGAACCAGAACTGGGATTTTGTATTTTTTTAAAGACCCAGAACCGGATTCCTGGTTCCATTTTTTGCAAACCAGAACCAGAACCTCTCTAATTTATTTCTTAGAACTGGAACTGGAGGTTCTTCATAAAATTCAAGAACCACCCAACACTGCAGAAAACCTCCTGGGGCCTTGTTCTTGACTTGGAGCCTTTTTTTCTGCTAATCCTGCTTTCTGGTGTCACACTGCTGCTCTACTCTTTCATTCAGGAAGATGCTGTTTTCGGGAAATTTTGCAGGTATGTGTAAGATGTGTGTTCAGGTTTCTGAACATGCGCAGTGTTGACTTTGCTGCTGCAATACCAAGCTGTTACCTCCTCATCTCTCATCTCCAAGCTTCCATGTTGGATTCTGGCGCCCAAATGAATGGCAGTGCAGAGATTGCTCCAAAAGTGGGCACTGACAGTGAACCTCAGTGTGCTGTAGAGAACTCAGCTCATACCATTGATGGTGGCATTGTGGAGCCCTGCATTGTTTGCTTAGGTATTTTGCAGATTTTAGATGACAACATGCATAAGGAATCAGTTTCAGGAATAGAACTTCAGAGGTATTGCTATGGAGCAAAAGAAAAAATTGTGGAAGCAGCTCATAAGGAGGGCCATGAGTTTGATAGCTTCTGCTTGGAGGTGTCCTTGCCAGCTATCTGTGTTGTGAGAGAGCGAGCCCTTTGGTAACATTTCCTTCATCCCTATTTTGTGATTTCCAGAATTCTCAACTACAAAAGTTGCAGCTCTATGGTTGATGAAAACCCTTACCTTGATGATTTGTGTCTACAATTCTCTCTCATGTCTAGTAAAGCCCTTAGATGAATGGTTGTGACTGCAAGAATACTCTTTAAGTTGGGTGCTTGGACAAAGTCAAAAGTGAGTGCAAGCAGATTCCTGCCACAGCAGAATACTGATTAGGCAAAGGAGAGATACTGTGCTTTGGACTACCGCACCTTGAGATCACAGCTCAGACTTGGGGTATGAGGGCATCATTGAGAAGTTATTGTGTTAATGCCCCTCTGTTTCATAGGGTTTTAGGCCACTTTAAGCTGGTGGTTGGCATTGGAGTCATTAGTAAATGCTAACTGAAGTTAATTTGGATAAGTATTTGGTTTGTGAACAGGTATTACTTGAAGCAGAAATACCCTGAAGAAGCATTGTTCAGTCACAACCATGAGACTGACCACATTGTGACTCTTAAGGAAGCAGTCAAGTGGTCCTTGATTGCACCACTTGAGTTGCTGCTGGTATGATCTAATATTGCTACTTCTTTACATTCAGACCCTGCTCCCTTATCAGCTTCATGTTGCAGGGGGGTGGGGTTTCAACTCAAAACGGTGCTGTTAAGTTACTCCCTAATATTGTCTTAACTTTGTCCTGTTGTCTGTACATGTAGGGTGCCAAGTTTGATTCAAATTCATTGTTTCGGATAGCACTTCTTTATAAGCATCCTGAATCCTTGGCAGAGCTTGACTTCCTTGGTGGCCATGTGGGGGGAGATGCAAAGCGCCGCCGACATGGTTAGGTCCACATCTTGTCTTGAAAAAACTTAAAAATCTGTCAGTTGGTATATGCTTTAGCAATCTGTTGGATTGTTGCCACTTGACATGTCTATAACAGACTGGATACTGTTTACATTGAGGCCCTTCCCTCATTGGAGTAGACATTTCAAACTTTTGAAATTACATGCAATTGGTTTCTTTTCTTGCACAGGGGAATTGTTTTGGGTCATGTGAAGATGTTACATTTCCAAGAGGCTTGATGTGACTTTCCAGGGTCAGTGGATTCAGGCCCACCAGCAGGTCTGGCAGCAGTGGCAGCTGCCCGCACAGCTGAAGCAGGTGAATCATTGACTTCAGTAATGAGAGCCCTTGCTACAATGAGCTATGATAGCTTCTCACGGACTTTCACTTGGCCTCCTTCAATGGTTAGTGTCTTGACCTTTTTGCTTTGAGATTGTCATCGTTATGGATGATAGGGGCACATGACAATCCCTTGTAATTCTGAATACCTAACGATAGTTGATGTCCTTCGTGGGAGTGAGAGAAGGAAAAACAGTCCATAAGCAATGTAGAACCTGAAGATGATTCTGCATTGTGAGTATTCCTTAGTGACATCATTTGTAATTGGGAACCATGAAGCTGATGAACTATAAGCAGTTTAGAATTCATATGCCAGATGTTGATGAATCGCTAACAAAAGTCTTTGCTTGCCTCTTTGCTGAAGTATTATGCTTGTGATGGTAGCTATAATTGTGCAGCACTTTGTATACCTCCAAAGTATCTCTTCCCTTTCTTTCGTTTTCTTCCAGTTCAGAGGTTGTGGACTGCATTGTGTATAGTGAAAATGTCACAGTTTTGTACCCACAATGGCTACTTAATGTCATTCATTTGCCTACACATTTGGTAGCTCTCATGTCTTGATTCTTGGTATTACAGTAGTATGTGCAAAGAGTGGAACACCTGTGCATCAGAGGTGGGAAGTAAGTTCTACAGAAATTCTCACTTGTGCTAAATTATACTGATGTCAGAACTAGTTAAGTTTGAAGTAAGAAATCAATCCATTGTCACAAGGCAAGGGCGGCAACCAAGGGATTTGATTTTTTTCTCACCCTGTACAATGCAGCCAATAACACCTTGTGAGTTGGCAACCATGTGCTGGCGCATGCCAGTATTTGTTGGAGGCAGATATCTCAAGGTGTGTCACATTCTGTCCACTTGACTTGAATGGGTTTGGTTATTTTCAGAACACTTTGTGATGTATTCATGTTTTGGGGTTGATTGGTGTATTCTCATGTTGTCAAAGAAATAGGCTGCCCAATTTGTTTTGAAAATGTGTTTTGGCAGTATTCAAGGAACATAAGCCAAAGTCGTTGGATGATTGATGATGAACGCATGGGAGAGGGGTCAGTTCAGGTGAGCTTTTGTTCTGTGTTTCAGACACCCATGTATTCACCAAATGTCATGCAGAGCTAATTTTTGTCTATAAAAGATATGGATGATTTTTTTTTGCTGAAAAATTTGACAGGAGGTGATAGGTGATGTTGTATTTCCTCCATACAAAGGGGACAGCTACAAGTTCCATGCAGCAGGCCGTGAGGACATTGATGTAAGCTGTAGTCTCCTATATCCAGGTGCAAAACAGCACACATGTTAGGTCATTGTAATGTGGGCTTTGCCTGCATTGATCTGCTTCACTGTAACTGATGAATTCAACTGGAGAAGTACTGGTGGATTGTCTCTGCCTGTTGCTGATATTTTCCCAGAGCTTCACTGCATTACCGATTGAAGGGTTTTTATACTATCTTGTGGTTAGGTGCGCATGCTTGGACCTGGGCGACCATTCATAGTGGAAATTTCAAATGCTCGTGTAATCCCATCTTCAGCAGAAATAGGAAAACTGGAGAGAGATATTAATAGCCTCAAAGAAGGCTGGGTGAGCTTACTATCTTCTTTCCTTGAGCTGCCAATGTTGTCTATGATCTCACTGTCAGTGCTGGTCTCATGACAGAAACTCAGTGTTCTGGGTAGTGTATGACATTTACCTCCTGCTGGTAGCTGATGAAGTCAATTGAGATGTTATAGTAGCTGCTCACTACCATACATGTTGCTTTTGAAGTTCACTGAACATGTGGGTAATTGTCACTGTTGTTCAAACTGCTCCTGACTCTTTTCTCTGTTTTTTGGGGTCGGGTCTCATTTTCTTTTTGCTGTTCACTGATACATTGTGGAATCTGACATATCTATAACCTATTAGTCAGTAATCTCTCAATTCTATTCAGGTTTTCTCAAATTGTGTTATTGAAGAAGTCCTCAACTCATCTGTAGATATTTCTTTTGAGCTGCCAATGTTCTCTATGATGTGAATGTCATGATCTCAGCATCTCCAGAGTACAACCTCTACCTTTTATGTGCATCATAGCCCTGGCGACCTCTAATACTAGATTAATTTGCAAAGCCATCCTCTAGAATCCACATACCAGTGGTCATCTTGTTTCTCATTCAGAGCAAGGGAAGGTGAGATTTTGCCAGGATATGGGAGGCTGACTGGTTATTTAAACTGTTTCAGCAGTGGACTTGAAGAAGAAAGGGGAGTCACATTGATCTTTGTCATGTGTGGGTGAGGCCAGAGCAGGTTAAAGTTAGGGAGCTTCGGCAGGTGGGTATTGATGCATGTGCAATTATGCGGGAAGGGGAAAGTGAGAAGCAGGTTCTCTTTCTCTCTGTACATGTCCTCCTATGGCTTCTTGACCTTTTATGCAACTACATATCATGGCAGCAATATTCCAGCCTTTGAAATTGTGGATAATAGATTGGTCTCCATTCAGGTGCCTTGCCAGAAAGTTTGATGTTCCCAATGAGGCATGGTACTAGTCCATTACTACTAGGTCAAATGACAGAGTCCTGATTGGTTTCATTCCTTATGAGGCATTCATTGACTTCTCTTGGTTACTTATTGATTGTAGAAAGAGTATGCGGCTGTTGTCTGGCTATCACGCCCTGTGACAGAAGCTGATTTTGAATGTTTATCAAGTTTCAAAGAATTGGTGAGGAACATGGTATCCTCTTGCAAAAGATAGATATGTAGTAAAGCCTTTTGTATCCAGTTTTGAGGAGTACTTGCTTCTTATCTATCTGTGCAGTTCCTTTTGTACTTCTTAACATTTCTGGAAGACTTGAGACTTAACAGGGCTAGGTGTGCACAGGAACTCCAACAAAAGACACCAGTCAGGGTGTTGCACCGACGAAGCCCTCTTACACGACCACGCACTATTCACTGGTATCCATACCATTTTTCTTTGATGTGGAGGTTTCACTAAGTCCCATCTGTTTTTGTATTATCATCACAAGTAACTCTCTTTTATGTGTGCCCTGTTAGCTTTTTCAGATAAAGGCTTCACTTGAATGAGAGTTTCTAGGGTGGTTTTGACCTTGTCAGCTTGAGGATTGAGGTTCTGCAGTGAGCGAGTTTGTGAGTAGCTCTTCCTTTGATTCTGCATGTTTTGTTCATACTGTTATGCAGGATGAGATGCAAAGAAATCAAAGGCACCCAAAATTATTTTGTGTTGTTCTTGTGCACTCAGGTACAGACTATCTCAGCACATATTTTGGAACTTTTCCTTTTTGGTACCCTTTCCTCAGCTTTGACTCAAAGGAGATGCAAGTGACGTGTGTGAATGCTAGTGCTTCGAGTCATTGTTGAGACTTTCCATCCACTGACATATTCCCATTCAGAGATATTTGAGTGGTGAAAGTGAAATGCCTCCCTAAGCCTCCATGCTTTTGAATGACATTTACAAACAACAGTAGCTCATGAGATCAGTTGGCAAGTGCAGGCTGGGACATACATCAAGGAGTTTGTGCATGGTGATCTTGGACGTACTTTTCCCAAGTATGCAACCCAATTTTCCAGACTTGCAAAAGCTGTGATGTGGCATCTTTATGTATTGTCATTGAAAACCTGGTGTTTTTCTGTATTTTTTTGTTCAATTTCATAGATTTCATTAAGCAACCAACCAGACAGGTGCAAAGGTTTGGATTAAATAACATGGATGCATCTTCATACTTTGTGGAAGATGAACAATGGTTGAAGATGTTTGTGGGTGGTTTGTGCAGTGTGGGGTCAATCCTGGGTTGTGAAGCAGATATTCTACAGTTGGATGTGATGGACGTCAAAATGGATTTCCACTGATCCTCTGCCCACTCTGAAGGAGTATGCTTTCTGGAAAATTGCAGATTGCTTCAATAAATCCCAAAATGAGGTAATCAGGCACTGTTTCTGAAGCAGCACATGAAACCTAAAAATGTGCTGGAAGAGGCTTCCACGTGTGCTGGAAGAGCCCTTGCATGGACTCGGAGAGTACAGCCAATATTGTGGTGGCTATGACTCCACATTGTGTAAGCAGACAATTCTTGTCATGCCAGACTGGCTCATGAAATCATGTGCATTTTTTGTTTTGCATTAGATTGGGCGCTAGGGGTGCATGGCCCATGTGTGCCGAACCTTGTTTTATTTGTAGGCAACAGAATTGAAAGGGAAAAATCTTTAGTGAAGGCAAATTTGAGTGCCTTCTGAAAGCTGGGAGTAATGGTGGTGTACCCTATTTTCAAATTGAGCTGATGCAAAGCTCATCCTTATTTCCAGGGCAGATGAAATGTGCTGATATCTAGAGTTTCTGGATGGCGTTTCTTGGCCTTCCCTTCTTGCCCAATAGTTAATATTTGATCTCACTACTGAAATTCAAAGGAACTAAAATAAGTAGCTGATGGCCTAATGACTGTGCCTCTTATGACAAGTTCATACCACCAGCAACAACTAAATTAGGAAATGTTCCATGAAATTCCCAAAAAATAAACTCCTGGTTCATGCAAATAACAGTGAAAATTCTAAAATTTTCCATGATGGCAGGCAGTTACAGAGCCAACAAGTGATATGTCCTTCTATCCTAAAAAGAAAGAGACGATTTAATCAAAATAGATAATTCCCCTAATGTACATGAAATGGTGTATAGGTTTTAAAATATAGCAAGGTCATTTACTTAAGCATATGTATCACCCAGCAACCACCAGTGCATACCCATGGGAAACTTGGTATAACTCAGCTATGACTCACTTGTGGCTCATCAATATGACTCATGTATGAACGTACAATTGAGTTCCCTACCAAGGTTCCAAACCGAGGATGTCAACCCTCCTACTGCCACTGCACGCTACCTAGATAACTATTTAAAGTCGGTGTGTATCATAGATAAGTAGGTAGCAAATATAAGTGGTTACTATGTAAGTACGTAAGTCACTTGCTGGCTACTGGGTAGATGTGCATTTGGATGGTTTGTGCATAGCTAACTACAATGGTGAGTTTCAGAGTGTGAAGGCAGATGTTCATTTGTAACTGTGCATTTGGTAGCAAAACCTCCCTCTTCCATTTTTCCTGATCTGGATCTTTGATCTTTCTAAGTCTACTGTCTTCCTAAAAGAAAGCCATTGTTGTTCCTCTTATTGAAATATTCCTCAGCAGTTGCAATGACACGCAAAGGAGGGGCAAGGGCTGTTGCCATGTAAGTGTAGTTTAGTGTAGTGAGGCTGTTGAAGATCTTTTTTTTCATCCAGCCATGAACATCTGTCATGCCATCAATAGTTTTTTGCAGCACACTTCAAAGTCATGCAACAAACCAGGTAAAAACTGAAAACACTCAGATTATATCCAGCTTGTAGCACAGAAAAAGAAAATGACAGTGTCAAACATTTGGCAGCAAAAGATTGATGAAGTTGCAGAGAAATCTCCACAACAACAATTAAAGGTAACATGACAATGAGTGCAGTCATAACCTCATGAGAGTCACTCACAAAGTGACAGACCATCACCTTCATCATGAAGGGCAGTGACAAGCTGCCATGACTACCCACTGAGTTCATCAGCTCCCAACAGTGGGTGTAGATAAGCATATAATAATCTTCCATAAAACTTGGGCAAACTATTATACACAATCTGCATCCTGAGTTTCTGTTGCCTTTCCAGAAGCAATGGGAAGACTCGGACACAAGAGTGTTGGCTAGCACTCAAGAGACATTGCTAATCAAAAAAAGTCAACAGTATCCTCATTCAAGTTGCAACAAGCTTCTGAAGGAAAGAGCTTTTATTTCATTTTAGCATGTCCCTGTATATGTAAGCATCTATGCCTAAAAGACATAGAGGCCTATATATAGGGTAGTCGTTGGGGCCTCCTGCACCCTGAACATCATATCCTTCAAGCACACCACTGGTGACTACTTGGATGCAGAACATCCACTAAAGCCACTAGAAAAAGATTGATGAAGTTGCAGTATCCTCATTTGGCAGCAAAATTATGCATTATGATGGCCAACATTTGTACAAGCAATATGAGAAAAAATTAAAACCTGTGACACAGTACACTGTGATTGGAGAATTCCCCAAAGTGTTTACAGCTATCTGACAATGAATGTGGAGATTTGTCCTAACTGCCCGGTTGAATGGAAAAGCAGATAGTGCATTCAAAATTGTGTACCATTCTTTTCCTCTCCAACTTCTCAAATCCTATTGCTGCTGTGTGGATCCTAACCTCTACTTTATGTCTTCGACAATCTCAAAGCCTGATTCTGTTGTCTGGACTCTTTTCCTCTATGCATCTGCTACCAAAAGTGATGAAGAGAGCGTTATCTGTGGCAAAATATGCATGCATCAGGTCAATGCTATCACATCACAGAGAAATTTTTGAAGCAACTTTGCGAGAACAAACTGAGTAAGATGAGAACACTTAGCATAAAAGACGAAAGACCAAAAGTACAACAAAATCAAACAAAGCACTGCACACAAGAACATGACAATGTTCCTCTGGTTGATTCTATAGTTGCCTCTTCATGAGCACTGTGCAAATCAGCAGGTTGGAACAAAAAACTTACCTTCTCCCCAAGTTTGAAAGGTGGTTGTCCTCGATATGGGCAACCATTACAACGAAATGCATCCCCAAGTCCACACTGCACAGCGATTTCAGTTACAGCTGTTAATATGGGTGAGGCAGCCTCAATAATACTGTGTCCCTACAACATCCAGCTCTTGTGAACCATCATTTCCTCCCATTCCAGACAATTGGATGCAAAAAAATGAGTATCAACTGCAAACTAAAAGTGAAACAAAAATGGAAATATGAAAAGAAATTACATTTCCACAAGCAGACTGGGGATTGTTGATCTGTGAAGCTGTAAGCACTGCAGACATTTTATTTTCTTCCAGCTCCGCACGTCCACATGAGCAATTTTTGCAAGCTTTCTTCCCAACCTTCTCTACACTACAATCATCAGCCACTGCAGTCCATCGGCCACGAAACTTGGATTAGTGCATCAGTAATGGTCCATAGTAGGTGAATCTGTTCCCCAACTCTAAACAGGGCTCTACACTGCAAGCTCTACATCCAATCAACACATGGACCCTGAACTCCAAATCATGGGCTCCCAAAACTACAGCTCAAAGGAGTGAGTAGATGAAGCACACTTCGAAACCAGGGATCGGTGTGAAAGATTCCACTGAGAGGGTAACCCCTCAGACATCAGCTACAGGGTTGCTCCACTTTTCTACTTGTGGACACTCCCATATTTCAACATGAAAATACTCACACTTAGTGAAATTTAAATTAAAACCACAGCTCGTAGTCAATGGCATTTCTTCAGTCAGAATGCCCCGGAGTTGTGGTCCTAAAACTTTGAGTTCATTGAAAGGACCTAGAGGAAATATTTCAATACTTCATATCATTCTAGAACAGCTTGAATGCTTTCACTGAGCAGTGCATTCAAATGTGCCTTCTAATGCCCAGGAGTCTTTGTACATACCCTCTAAGTTCACTTAATTTATCAGCCACATCTTGACCCCACAAGTCAGTATACATCATAAACTGAATTTCATCTGTATTGGGGATATTCAGGACAGGAAAACAGCATACCAGGTAGCTCAGGTCGCCTGAGATCATCTTCCGTCAAAAGCTCATCTTCATCAATCAGGTCATCCAAGTCAATGTCATGGCTCCAATTCCAAGATTTGGCCAGAGGAATGACATCATCAGTGACATCTTCTGAAGAGAACTTCACTGCTGCTCTGCTATGAACAGAAACCTCTTTCTGCACAGAGTTCAGTGTCTTGGCAGTTGTATCTGCAACAAAACAGCTTTTAAAAGTTGATTTTGCTCACCAACTCTGAAATCAGAGGCAAAGTACATCAACCACTCTGGAATCATGCGTAGCAGGAACATGTGCACAAAACAATCTCAAGTCTGTAACTTCAGAATATCCCATTGGAGATCCAATCCAACAACTACAACTGACAGCCTAAACTGGCATTGCAAACTTGGAAATCAAGACTTCTCAGTCATGGACTTCAGAGGTTTGCGATCATGTACTACAGATTAGAAAAGTTTCTATTGAGATACTTGGCAGATAATTTAAACCTAAAATTGGCCGAGATTTCCTGGTATTTTTCTCTGTGTGACATCTGATGGCTACTGAGACTGACTATCATATAAACAAATTATGCAAAGGAATTGCAATGCACCTTTTGGAGCAAGTGTCCTCTTCTTTAATGTAAATGCTGATCCAAGTTCCCAATTAGGCTTCTGCACCTTAAACTGTGAATGCATAAAACAAGAGACCAAAATCATCAGCCAGAAACATGAAGAAGAAAACTACTCAAGTAAAGACATTGTCATTCTCCAATGCAACTCATGCAGGTGAATTCGAAGCTAAGAAGCAATTACCAAGTATGATTTGACAAAAGGTACCAAAAACAAGACAAGTTCCAGAGATTCAGTGCATGGGATTGAAATCTTCATAGCAAATAGTTTTCCTACACAACAAAACAAATTTTCTTGAAATTACAACTTTTACTGTTCTGTAAGAGGCTTTCAATAGCTTACTGCCATGGGCTTCAAAAGGGGGCCTGAAATAGACCCCACAGAAACAGGTGTAATGGCCTGATACGACTCTGCCAAGCCAATGTCCTCAACAGACTCAATTGATTTTGAACCCAGAAATCCTGACAAGATCAAATTCCGCTCTAATGATGTTGTAGTCTGAAGTGCTGAAAACCCTGGATGCTGCACACAACAACAACATTATGGCAAATGGTTCTGAATAAACATGCTTACAATACCTGACAAAACTCCAGTGACAGCAAGTATTTTAACCTTGCAAAAGAATAACCTTCACATGAAACTCAATTGGAGTAACACAACTGGAGTAACTCCTATTCATAATTTTACTTCCACCTTCACACTTCATAGAAACATTCTAGAAACTTTAATTGTGAACCATTTTCATAGTAAATTCGGACAAAAAAGAAGATCTTGACCTCCTACACAAAATATCTACCTGACTGTATTACCAAAGGAACACTCTGGAAGATTTCTAGGAGAGGAGCTGAGCATTAACTGATGATTTCCTGGCACTCTTGATGATAAAATTGAAAACCAAACTTACAGAGCAAAGAGGATAGGGCTGAACATCCAATGCATATCCAGATTAGGGCAAACACTTACTGATTTTTCTTCAGGTGCAACATCACGGGACATCAAAGGCTCCTGTAGCCAGAACTCCCCACCTGGTCTTAAAACGCGGGCTACTTCTGTCAGCCATGCAGTATTGTGATGGCCAGGTGTGGCTGCAAGTGAAATTACCACATTGATAGACAAGGATTCTGCTGCAATCTTCCCTCCTGCAATGTTCCTTACACTCGGTAAGCCTCATTCATGTACTTCACTAATCTTTCTCAATAGTTGCTCAAGAAAGGTAAGTCATACAGGAATTGTAGGACAGTTGAAAGTGTAAAAGCAACTCAAGATCCAAATACAGATGTTCCTGAAATTGGATTGACAGAGAAACTAAGGACAAAGATCCATCCTGCTAGTAGTGTAATAATGTTGTTCTTACATAGCTCAACTATCAGAAGACGAATCAGGCACAATGAAAAGTTTTTCCTCCTCTCTAACCTTTGTGACATGCTCGTTGACAGGTTGTGATTACCTGTTCTTGATGCTAATTTGCTTAATGTTTGTGACCCTACTGTAACACAAATCTATTGGATCTGAGGTGGAGCCTAAGCAAACAGATCTTGAGTTACTGCTAGCCTGCTTTATGAGGTGGATACGCCTCTCCATGTCCATTTGAACACAAGCCCCATTTCTGATGGAATACAGAACATGAAAATTCTGCAATCCTTCAAACCTACCTTGAACCTAAATCTGCACCCTATTCCTCGACCCCGGAGTCCAGATGCTTAAACCCTGATCCATGAGGAAAGATGGCGTGATGTATAGAGGAAGAAAAAGGAAAGGGGGAATAAACTGACCAGCCTGCAAGATGTTTGTCACCACTGTCATGCCTTTCCCACCCTTAGCTTTGTCCTCAAATTGTTGCATGGCCCACATCACCACAGTGCCTGGCAAGCTTGGCTTATCAGTCACCAACAAAACTGTCGTCTCCCCTGCCATCTTTAAATAATTTGGCAGAACTTGGAAATATTCTCTTCTCTGCAAAACCCCAACCCGACCCCGCAAGTTTTGGAAGTGAAACTAGTTTCCACGGTAGTGAGCCCGAAACCCTTTGATCAACAAGGGTTCAAAAACCTCCAAAGACCTCGAACCTCAAAAACCTCCCAAGTTAGGTTCTGAACAGGGGGAGAGACAAAGGCGCGGAGCGAGTAAGAGACTAACCTAGAACTTTCAAACTTCCTTCAAAAGCCCCCCGTATATCTCAAGATGCGTATCGAGGCACCAACAACAAGATTTTGAAAACCCTGAAAACCTCTCTAATGACACCTCCGACAGAAACAAAAGAGAGAACTAGTTGTTGAAGGAGATGGACACGGATATGATGAAAAGGAAGGAGAAAAGTAAAGTATACCACACAAGGAGCGTGCACGGAATCGCCGCCTTTACTTACAAGCAATTCTCAGTAGCAACAGCGACAGCCCGAAAACTTTTTTCTGTGGCAGGTCAAGTGAAACCCCCTTTTACTCCCAAAAACAAGAATAAGAAGAGAATGTGAGTCGAATCTCGAACAAGGATGGATCCTCGTGACCGGAAACTCCGACGGAAATCAACTCGGTTATAGAAAGAAAGACACAATAATTTTTGCATTTATGCCACGAGGCCGACTCCGTGCCGCGATTTTGCGCGTCCCAGAAACTTCGCGGACTCTCGAGGACCTTAGCGCTGGCGACTGCAACCGCCAGCGTGCGTGCTCGCTCAAAATGTATAACCCTAAAAGTTCACCCTAGTCAGTGTTTTTACGGTCAATTTTGTGATGTAGCCAAAGTGGCGATCATCCATGGGAAAATTTAGCCAAATTTGGCTACAATTTATCTATGAAAATAAAAGCGTTAAAACCCCTTTAAATTTTGGTTACCTACTTGAACCAGGGGTTTATTTTTTCAATTTTGTAGGTGGATCGGCGATCGCCCAAAACCAAATTAATGACCAAATTTTCGCTAGAGGTTTGTTAGGCAGGAAAGCAGAAACTTTTCGAAATCCCGTTTTGTACTGGCGACCTCTATGAATGGAGTGTCATAAATATGGCGACAGTTTTTTCTCAAAATATGGCAAATTTTGCTTTAAAAGTCCAATAAAACCCTTTGTAGCATCCGCACGCTGACATTTTGACGACTTCTTTTGTCGTCGTGCAAACTCGCCAAAAAAAAAAAAACACACTAACTTGAATTACTAACCATGGAGAGAAGAAAATTTGCATTTATTTCTTTTTTTCAAATTATGGCTATTGAGAATCTTAAAAACCACTTGATTTTAGCACTTTTATTTTTTAAAATTTCGCTTATCTTGGCTATATAGCGGCTAGCCAGCAAAAAAAATTTAAAAGTTTATGTTGAAAATAGGGGCGGCTGGTTACAAACATGCACATTTATTAAATGAAATATTTGTCAACAAAAGAAAAGCCATGTACCGTGCAGCCTAGATCGGCCAGAGTGAACCAGCACGCACCAGTGGACCGTGAAGGATGGATGGCAAGTGGTCAGGAAACAGTTTTCTGTTGGGAACATTCATCATTCCCACAAAAAATAAAACAACGGTTTGTTTATCACAAGGGATGTTACAATGAACCCCAAAATAAACCTTAGTGTATGAACAAATGTTTCCTTGTTTGGTTTAGGGTTTAAGGGATTTTGGGAAAATTTGTGGATGTACAATAAATGAAAAGACAAATTTTGTATTTAATTAATTGTGGGTGTACTAGAACTAAGGTTTTATACTTCCCAAACCTAGGTAATTTGCTAGTTGGTTTGTTTTTGATAGAATTGAAAATTTTATCCATTAGTTTAAATTAAACATTTGATCCCAACATTGAAATCGTATTAATGAGAATATAGACATGAACACAAAATAACATAAAGCTCTACACCCAATCATTGGATCACACAAGTTGCTACAAACTTTATCAATGTAGCTACCAAGTGAGCACATGAGCATGAGCTTGTGAACATGTGAGTCTAGATATAATGAGCATAAAAGAAAATTGTTGACATATTTTTATTACATAACAAGAATATTCGTGACACCTAAACAAAATATGTTTGCCACGTTGGCAATATATTCTTGTCACACATATAAATGTTATGTTTATGTGACAAAGTACATCCATGGATGGAACATTCCAATCGAGGAAACATGTTGTTTAAACCACCCAATATAGTATAGGCAATATTTAACTAACACATTTTAGTATGATGCATGATTTTTGACATAGTTAAACATGATTCATATTTACCAAATTTATGAATAAACATTAATCAAATTGATTACCAAATCAAAACATATTGAATTAGAAACAATAACATTTGGCTCAATTTGTGGCCATGGCACAAAACACATAGCATCATGTTGAGTATTACAATGAACATTGTTTTTACATTTTGGTGTCAATCTTGATTATTATCCCTACCTCTGTAAAAGCAAGAAAACAAACCAATGAGCGACAAACTTCATGACAATTCCAAGTCAGGAAATGAATGAAATTCTCAAATTGATCACAAAACATGACCTACTGTAATGCATAATACATGTGATAATGTGGCACCCATTTCCTGCATTTCCTTAATGAGCTTAAAAGGATAGTCACAAAATCCATGCAAGTGTTGATTGGGAAGTTCCCAATTGTAACTTTATATTACATTTTATTTGAAGTTTCGCTACATAAAATTTTATAGATTTATCCATAACTAGGAGCACAAACCTCCAATAGTGGCTAGAAGATGGCCATAAGAAGTCAACCAACCTCCCACCGATTGTAGTGTAGTTTTGACATGGTAAATGGGTGTGTGCATCAAACAGGCTTCCCATTCCTTGACCGTGACATTGCATGAGCTAATCGATTAATTGGAACAAAACTCTCCCCAGTGAACAGGCTTCAAGGAAGGATAGTTTGTTGTTTATTGAACACAAAACCTACTTCTTCGAAAGCTTGACTCATTGTGTGAGAGATTGGTCTTTTCTTGCATAGGCCAAATCAACAAAACAACCAATTTTTCCACTACATACCTATGCTTTGTGCCCCCCATGCAACAATTAATGTCATTTGCACAAAACCAAAACTTGTGAAGATTGAGTGATGCACTTAAGAACTAAGAGGACAAACCATAGTAAGTAGGGGTAAGAAGACAACAATAGTCAACGTTGTAATAATCTTTGTAATACAAAAATAATTCATGTTTTACAATGTTGAGCACTGGACGTGCAAGGCTAGGGGACATCATTTTATATACCAGACTCCATTTCCACATGGAGCTTCAAGGACCTCAACATCGCCATCGATGGTATCCACAACCTCATACAAATTAGCATTACAAAAATGTCATTCATATTGCAAATGCAATTTTCCAATTTGGGCGTGGACATGTGGCCAAAAGGAATTGACACAATCATGCCTATGTGAATCCCCTTTTGATCTTGGAGGTAAATCGAACTTCTGTTTGTAAAAGCCAAAGATCTCTTCCCCTTCCATATGTGCAATTATTGTTGTGAAAAAAAAGCCCGATGCATATTTCAAAATTATGTCTGCAAGTTGTTTTAGGTCACCGGATTGGGTTGCTTTACGAAAGAAAAGTTCACTCCTATCAGGCCCCTAACCTAATGAATCACCTTTTTTGAAATGGCAATACAATGTTGTTTGTTTGAAAGTTCAAACATAGTCATTTGAAGTTGCAGCATATAAACAAGCTCCCCTCTTCCTAGATTGTTGAAGCCATATGTTATGCACTATTTCTAAGAGGTTGCAGGTGAGCATGTATGTAAGCTCCTTTGAAATGAATTTTTATAAACCATAATATGTTTATTAACATCATTTTCAAAAGAGTTCGTGTAAAGATGCCATGAAGAAAATGGGTATAGAGGGATGAAAAAATTACATGTATCATGAAGCCTCACCATTGTCTCACACAAAAGTGCCAAAAACTAAACCAATTTTTCACCTCTTCAAGCCCAATTACATTCGCAGCCCCAAAGGAATACTAGTAGTAATAGATAGCTGCATAACGAGCATTGGCCTCTTCTAACAAGGTAACATTCTTATATTCATAGCACAAGGTCTTGTCACTACTACAAAATATGGGTGTAGTTCACTAGTCCCCTGTTCATTAGACTAGTGAATTCATGTTTTTCGACTAGGTCCCATTCATTGCGACCAATGAATTTATTCATAATCTAATGAAATCACTTGGTGTATAGGGACACCTTTTGTTGTAATGTATTATTTCCACATCTTTGGTTTGATTTGTTGCTTTGTGTGTGTGTCCATAGATTGAGTCCAATGGAAATAACATGTTCACTCCCTTTCAACCATTAGTTCACTAGGATCCCCACTACCATACACAATTCAAACAATGTTCCAATTAGCTTGGGCGTTGTCAACCATGAAGCCTTTGAAGTTTGGATTGGGAACACCTTTCATCAACATCACCTTATTCAACTTTCGCCATAGGACACATTGAACTTTCCTATCTTCTTACAACAAAACATGGGTTTTTGTTATATTTGAATTCATGTTTATAATAATGCAAAGAAGCATAAACTTTTACAGTGAATTATATGTTCATATTGTTGTGTGAATTGTTTATAGTACTAGAATACGATGAAATGAATTGTGATTTTGTTTCTGGAGTTTTTTTATATAATGTATTTTGAAGTGCAAATTTTGGTTAGATGAAATAACCATGAATCTGTTGTTTTAATGAATAGTGTTACATATGTTGAGAATTATGGCAAAAATAATGAATGTATATATATGAATGCAAATTTGTTGTTACAGTAGTGTGAAATATTTTGTAAGAATTAAATTTCACATCTACCAACCTTTTTGGTGGAGTTTTTGAAATTTGAACTTGAGTTCAGGTTTTTGTGTGTTTTTTGTTGCTATAGTTGTCATTAAGCTACACTTGGCACCAAATGTAGTTGGATGACACTTGAAAAACCTGAGTTTGAACTTGGGTTTGTTTTTTTCAACTTATGTACTAGAGGTACCGCCAAGTTGCACTTGGTGCCAAATTTAGCTTGGCAATGCATGAAAAGGCCTCAAGTTGAAGTTCAATTTGAAATTAGACCCAAGCCTGAGTTCGGCGGTTTTTTTTTTTCGACTCTTGGAGATGTCATTGAGTTACACTCAGCTCCAAGGGTAATTCAATGATGATGAAAGATTCAAGCTTAAGCTTGGGTTGTTTTTTTTTTTTTTGCTCTTATAAGCATTATCAAGCTACACTCAACACCAAGTGTAGCTCAACAACATATGAAAAACTCAAGCTCAACAAGATTTGATGAACTTGAGCTTGTGTTTTTTTCCCTCCTATAGGTGCATCCAAGCTACATTCAATGTCGAATGTAGTTCAAAAGTGCATGAAAGACCCAAGCTCAAGCTTGAGACTAAGATTCAATCCAAGGTTTTTTCTATTTTTTGTATTGTTCTAAGTGTTGTTGAGCTACAGTCAATACCGAATGTAACTTGGTGGCACATGAAATACCTGAGCTCAAGCTCATGTTCAAAATCAGAGCTGAGCTTTAGCTCGGGTCTTTTTTGTTTTTTTTGCTCTTGTAGGCACATCTGAGCTACACTCGATGCCAAGTGTCACTCAACAACACATGAAAGACTTAGGCTTGAACTCTAAGTTTTTTTTTGGTTCTTGTAGGGACTTTTGAAATATACATGGCGTTGCATGTAGCTTGATGGCACTTGAGAAACCCAAGCTCAAGCTCTGGTTCAAAATTGGACCCGAACTTGAGCTCAGGTTTCTCTATTTCACTTCACTTCATTCCTCACACACTTTTCACCATTAACATAATTTTCCAAAAACAAGTACACAGCTCGTGATAGATGACCAAAATCTGGGTACCATCATATGTTCACCACCTTACCAAGGTTGTGATATGACATGAGCATTACATGGAAGGAAATATTTTAAGAAGTAAATCTAAAGATTCAGTTTAAATGGCCAGGTTGACATAGATCAAGACAATAGTTGCATGGACTTTTATGGCTTTTATTCTCTTCATATCTATCATTTTGAATAAAGGCTGCTACAAACACAAAAATAAATAAATTCAAGACATCATAAAACATCATACAGATTTATATTTATAGATTGAGTAATCTGATTACACTTCATTTCAATATAGGTATTACACATCTTGCTTTAACAACAAAAATTCTTCTTGCAGGCCCCTCATGTGTTTGGTTTTGAACCACAATTTTGACATTTAGGTCTTTTGCATGGAATTCCCCTTCAATTGTTGCTGATCAAGAGTACTGAGCAACTCCCATGAAATCTGATCTTGCACACTGATTTTCTGCAGCCGTTTTGCTTTTATCCATGCAGGCTCCTGACATCCCACCCCACACACAATAATCTAAGAATTGTTGCTAATATATGATGCTAATGATCATGTGCATCATCATACTTCTTCATGGCATTGTGGCATGACCATTTTGGCACATAATAAGATAATTATCTTTAGAAAATTAATGCAAAGTAATCATTAGGACTGAAGAAAGAGGGCACAAATCCAGAATCAGAGAACCCACCTCAGGAACAAACCATGAGAAGCCGATTTTAATCAGTAGTAATAGATGTTCAAGCAGAAGTATGGCAGCCAGTCCTGGCTCTAACTTCCAATTTACCGTGTCATCGTACAAACATACAAGAATTGCACAGTTTGTCACAATTGCTACCACTCCCAGATTCTGCTACCACATATTTACACTTTATAAGGCACATAGTCAAATCAGAAACTACAAAAAATATGCAACTACCAGAACATATAAAGTCTGCTTACATTGCCATATGTTGAAACTACTCTCCACTTTGGTATTGGGCTTGGAGATCATCCCAACTAAATTAAAATTTTGCAGAGCACACTGGTTCCAATTTTTTGGAGCACTCTAAAACAGCAAGATATAATTGGAATTTTCCATATCTTCTAGAAATCCAAGCAAATAATGCCAACAATGCTGATTAAAGGAAAGAATTATTGCAGTTTCTCATTTTCTGCAGAAGTCGATATAATACAGACCTGGAAAATAGTGAGCCAAGCGCCAATGGAGGCAGCTGCCTTTGGGACTGGCCGACGCATTGTTACTAGCAACTTCAATGCATCAGATCGTATTTCAACCAGATTATTCTGCATTCCAAACACCTAACTCCCTTCATTATTACCACTACTCAGACACACCACTGAAAAAAGAGCTAGAAATGCCAGTCAGTAGAACAAGTGAGGAGCAGAGCTGTAAAATCAAGCCAAATACTATACAACCCTCTGTGCAGCATATATACCAGAATGTGACAAGGGTTCACACAATTGGAAAGCAAGCAGATTGTGTGAAGGCAAATCAGTTGAAGTCACTTCAACACTGTAGCAAAAGCAGTGAATATAGGTAGAGGTTTATCTTACAACAAGGGCATATGCAGCCACAAGTGGGTATGCCCCAGCAAACATAGTGACCAACCCAAATTGGACTGCCAGCTCCAGAAAATCTGTTTACCAGCTACACCACATCTCAGTAAAATGAACTGCAAAAGCATATCTCATTGTCCAAACATTAATGAAAAGTATATGGACACATCTCAGCAAAATGAACTGTACAGCTAGAAATTCACCCACCATCAAACAGACCATCCTCAAAATCGCCAGCGATACTTGCTTCATATGTAGGTTTCAAGAACTCCTGCTCCACTTCTGAAGATTGGTGCTCATCCACCTTCAGTCCTTCTTTCTTCTTCTGCTCTTGATCAGCCCTGGTCAAAGAAATTGATCAAGGGAGTGTCATATGCACAACTGCTTTCAAGTGCAAGCTTTACAATCATGCAATGACCTTTATGTAGAGTCCATAATGCAATAACTCTCTTTCTCTTAAAACAAGAGTGCATTGATAGTCCAAGGACATGTTCCTTCATAGAGAGGGGTCAAGGTATGGCAAAATCATCGCCAGCATTTAGACAGTACACTTCATCAAGTAGACTTTAGAGAGAAAATCCTCTCAGAATACATCTGGGTGGGTAGTTAACTCTGTTTAGAGGTCATAGTGCATGGATTTTACTTCATGGCCTTAAACTTGGTGTAGCGATAAGTTGCGTATGGCACCAAATTCTCTGAAACATTGCTCAATAACTGCAAAATACGAGAACCACAAGAATATCCCTTGAGCCCATGAGGAATCCATTCAGCTTCAATAGCCACACACCAACATCAATACATGTGAACTTCTCAGACTCATATCTTGCAAAAGCCATGTCCTTTCTTCCAGATAGACAACTGAACCTTCTGTTAAAAGCAGGTATTCCCTAATTCACCTCCTCCAGCCAGTAGACAAGGCTCAAGATAAATGCTGGAAAATTCTACCTGTGTAATAATAAGACGCTGGGCCAACACTGAACGAAGTGCATCAAATTCCCTGTGGAAAAAGGCTTGATAGAAGAGACCAACATATGATTGCATGAAATAGATTCCAAACACCTGCCAAATTCAAGAATTATCAGTATAGTCTGAACAAAACACCTTTGTAGCAGGTAGAAGTAACTATTGTACACACTAAATTTACACCCTATCCTTGTAACCTTTCAAGATGGAACATTAGTTAATCTGACATATCATTTCAGAATTAACCAATAAGGGTTCAATTTAATATGAAACAGGTAAGCAGAAAACCTTGTAAATGAGGTCATTTGCTGCTGCTTCATTGTTCCCAAGTTTCTCAGACTTCGTCAGCTTGACTGCTATTTGTCCCCCTTTCTTTGTGAAGAATTGAATTGCCAGTATGTATAAGCCTGTGAGGATGTACCTGGAAGGCACATACCAGGTCAGTAATCTTAGGTACAAATGGTATAACAAACAGCATTGAGCACAGATAATGCCAGAACTATCAAAAAAGCAGCGAAAAAAAGTAACAAGTTTGCAAGATATGATTTGTTTAACAACTTTGGTGGAGCACCTGGAACATCGAAAGAAGACTTCAAATGCAAATCAGGGGGGATGGAAAGAAGGTAAAATATTTACTTGAGAAAGGCATAAGGAGCAGCACGATTGAGGTGGGCATACAGAAGTTCAAATGGCAGTTGCACACAAAGAATACCAGCAAATACTACAGCGTTGGTTTTTACAATCTGAAAACGGCCCAACCACTCATCTTTTTTCACCATTTTGACCTCATAATCCAACACATTGGCTTCAACTATCTGTGCCTCGGTTGCCTCTCCACTAAACAAAGACTTCTGTTGTTCCAGGTTGTGAGGTCTTAGGGCTCGAAGTTCATCATCATTTTCGCTACTAATCTCCCACCTACATAAACCATATGTTGGAGTTTTTGAATAAGATACACATCACATTTGGTTTCAGTTTGTGTCTCTTTTATTAATTGCGCATATTGTCTGCAATGTCCCCACATACTACTAACAATCTGAAGTTAATTGCCCACAACAAGTGCAAGAACAAAACCAAGATAAAATGCCACTACAATCTGTAGGTGACTGTTCCATAATTCTGGAGTTGCAAACCTGGTCAGAATCTCAGCGTTAGTACGACGCCAAAACTGCAAGAAAACGACAGCCCATACCACAATCGCCATGGAAAATACTGGAGGAACTGCTGACTGCCAGCTCCTGCAGGTGTCCACAAATGAATGTCTCAAATTGCGTAGTGTAAAATAATGCATTTGTAGTCTGAAAAATTACATGGAACTACAGAGGAAATGTCCATAATGAAGTCATTGTCTTCAAGTGTTGATGTACACCAAAAGGTGGTGTATGATCACAATTGGTCACAAAGAAGAAGATCAAAGTAGTGTACCTTAGTTTTATCACATAAAGCAATGTGCCTAAGATAGCTGGAATGACAAGCCAGCGTGTGTACAAACCCAAGAATGCAAAATAGATTGCCACCTGCAAGTGCCAGAAACTCATTTATCCCCATATAGTAGTTGGACACAGAAGGCACTCAAATTGAAATTCACTGCAACCATTAACAGTTTGTAACATTGCACCTACATTTGGTACACCAACTAGTAGCCCAGTGCTATCCAAACTTTGTCATTTGGAGCTTGTGCAAACAAAGGAGAAGAGATTGCAAGCTCATAGAAATGGTGTAAGGGAAAGCAATAGATTTCTAGAATAGTCTATCCTCCTCTCCAAAAAATCTCAAGTCACCTTAGCACCAAAGTAGGAGTAAATAGCATCAATGGGCTGAGCTGTTGATCCCATCCAATCCAAGGCCCAGTGGTCTAACAGCCACTTCCGCTGTTTCTCTTCTGCACTTCCAATGCATGCATTATGTTATTCCCTTGTATGAAGTAGTTAACAAATGAAAAGTCAATCATTATCTAGGTCTTCACCTGTTTATTGCATGCACAAAATGGAATTGCATCCTCAGAAATTAGATGGAGCAATGTTTCACAACATATAAGTGAAGGGGCAATGAGAAGGCTGGACATCCATACTAGTACAGCAGAGGAGGAAAAAGGTTAACAAGAATTACGATGGAGGGGAAAGACCTCCTTGACAACCCCTGCATCCTTCAGACTCTTCAATAGAGTTTCATGTGGGTTCAATTCAAGTTCACCTTCCCTCCCAGGCACAAATAGTCTTTGAGATCCATCATTTGTCAGTCCCTGTAAACATCCAGATGCATTCACTTATGCTTTTAACTTTCCTGGAAGTGAAAGGTAAGTGGAACCAGTTCAATTCAACTTTAACAATCACAGTACCATATATTGACAAGGTAGATATGAACAATGGATCAGCAGACTAAATGCCAAGAGTGGGTGTTGATACTCACCAAAGTATTGATCACTGCAGTCAGACACTGATAACGTTCTGTCCAACTGAAGAGAGCATTGCCTACTGGCTGACGACAAAATGCATCTTTGTGCTTCCAGTCAAACGCAACATCAAGCCCTATATACCATGTATTGAAACTGAGTAAATTATGGAAATTTCTTGTGCACTGTTATTTTTTATAAACATCTTAGTCACTCAGCTTCTCACTAAAATAAAGGATCAAACTCAAATAATTTGATCATTTCTTCATGTATCATGTGACAACTCTCAGCTAGTGGGTGACCAAGATTCCCTCATGCTTGAATGTATGATTTGCCCCATCAGATGAGGTAATAGGACATAGTGCAAATAGTCATGCCAATATATAGATGGTTCTCACCGATGTGAGTTGGTTTCCTGAGCATCAACTTCTCAGCAGCATGACCAATGACTTCTAGTGGTGCTGCAACCTGCACACACAAGGCCAGAAAAAGCACGACAAAAGCAATAAGAGACAAGAGCTGACAAGAGCTGCACCACATGCTTCAGACCTTCCTTTACAAATTCCTTTTGTTATCTCCACCACATATTTCATAGTAGTGTTGCAAACTGCACTGATTCTCATCTTATGAGCTAGTAATCCACCACAAACACTGAAAGGAGTTCAGCATACCTTAATGAATAGCTCTGAGTTCATCCCATCAACCTTTTCTATTATCAGTCCTGAATCTGTCAAAGCCTTGCAAAGATGCTCTACTGCATCTTCTCGATCTTCACCATCTACCTGCCAGAATACTTTGAAAACTAAGTCCCAAAGTACGAAGGTGCCAGGACCATTTCCAAGGCCAAATGCAGATTATTGAGGTTTTGTGCATTTCCATTGCAATCCAAAAGCCCATGGAGATTCATGTTTCCAAAGCTGCCTCCATTCTCTCCAAAAATGCTCTTCAGAAACTACACGCTGGCAAATGTTGCCATCATTGTTACTGGACCACAAGTATGTTTGGGTAGGACTGGATTCTAGATAATTTCACAGAGCAGATCCTATGCTGCCAGGCCACATGAGGGTCATAAAACCAATACTATGTATCTGCAGTATGCCCTGAAAAAAACTAAGGAAATACAAGAGTCCAGAAAGTCCATTTGCAAGTTGTTACAGAATAGACCAATTTGAAGGGACCTCAAACAATCATCGTATCCAGAGCTTACTCCAGCCTTATCTTGGCCATGTTGCTTTGGGTAATGACAGACGATGAGGATTTCATAGGGAGGGGATGCAAAGTCGTCCTTGCAAGTTGCATCCTGTGCTTCTTTAGCTGCTGACTCCTCCATGATATTCTTTCGTTGTTTCCAGTAATTTTCTACCAAGTCCGGAAATTAGGTCAAAATCTGCAACAATCGTACTCATATGTCAATATACAGGTCAATTCTCTTTTCCGAGAATTGATGATAAAGAGTTGAGCGCTACTTTCCTGCTATCCTCAGAAAACGAAGTATTTATTTCTCCCTCAAAACGAACCCTTCTAGAAGGAATAATAGTCTCATGGAGATTCAAAATATGCGGAGTAGGGTTACCAAAGGAAACTTCTTCCGCGGAAACAGTCGCCTGGGTTTTAACACCAAACCTACACTTCGAGACTAAATCGAAACATACTTCCAAAGATGATTACTGTCTAAATAAGCCTAACAGTCATGGAGTTACTCCGCAGCCTTTAAACAGCTCAACAGTTCTCCGCAATTGCCATTTGAAGAACTGTTGTAAATTTCCAAAATGACAAACGAGCAAATTGTAGATCACCAACAGAGACTCCGAATTTCAAGAATCTCTCCTCAGAGGCAAAAAGATATCGACTACCTCAGAATCAACTTCTGCCACATTTATCACAAGCTTCTACTAAAGCCACCACTCCAAAGGCGAACAATCACAGTGTTGGGGAGGGGGGGGCGGAGGGGTAGAGACAAGTATAAAGAGAATCAACAAATCCCGGAAATTCGCGACACAACAGCAGACAACAACCGACGACGCGACTCCAAGGAGTGATTGTCCTACAGTGGTATATCCAGCTGAACTGAACTTTACTGCAACACTAGAAACGCTAACGGAGAATGAAGCGGCGAGAAAGCTGTTTGTGCAGAAGAAACATGTACCTGAATAGCCCCACCGCTTCCTTGCCTTTCCCTGATACTCCACGCCGACGGAAGAACGAAATCAAGCCTGCAGTATAAGATGAAGCGGCATTGAAGTGAGGAAATTTGAGAATCACCTCCACGGTCCACCACCATCAGAATCACCGCTGTTGGGATGCAAGCCACATGGCATGCGCGAGGTGGCGCCCTATCTGACGTCCACTTGGGCTTTTCTACAGCAATGACTCACCAGGCTAAGTAAAAGGCCCCTAACTTAAATCTCAAAGACTGAGCATCTTCCCAGTCCCGGGGTTGGACAGATGGTGTTCGACCAAATCCAAATGACTTGTCAAACCTGCCCCCCCCAGTCCCGGGGTTGGACAGATGGTGTTCGACCAAACGCAAATGACTTGTCAAACATGCGCGTTATAGTGGGACATAGTGTGGGAACAAGGGAACCACAGTGCACCATGAGGGGAAAGATAGTTGGTGGAAAGGAAATGCTTTTCCATTGGTTTCTAGATCCCTTGTTAACCAGGACTATAATCTCAGTTTCTGTTTTTGCTACCTTTTTACTAACAACCCAGTAACTCTTACTATGCATCAAGTTGTTAGTTGTTACCACCAAAATGGTCATTCATGGCATGTGCTCTTCATGTTTGGTTTTCAAATTTAGAGCTTTAGGCAATCACCTGTCAGACTAACAACTGTCAGTCCTACCCCCACCAGCATGATTTCCAACACGTTTGAGGGTACTACTGCACATATGCTTACCCTCCTGACTGCAATCCAACAAAGCATCACATGTTAAAGGGTTGCACTCAAAATAATAGATGTCCAAATTTTACTGGTCATAGGATGAAAGTGCAAAGTGAATGGGATCCTGATCAGTCATGTGTGCAGAGCAGCAACAACCATATGCAAGCATAGATCATCAGTGCATTGAAAGAAGAGTATTAGAGCACATTGTGGAACTCAAACTGCAGCATACATTGCTTTTATGCCCCACCAATTGAAAATCTGATCCTATGCTGCACTGTGCTGCTGAAATTCAGAATCCTGTGAGATTTCAAACAAGGAATTAGGGTGGGAAACTGCACACTGCTGTAGATTGCACCTACCCCTGCAGATTTCAGATACTCTGCCTCATCAAAAACACTCATCAACCTTCCTTGCTATGCACCAGTACTTCATATGCACAATTAACTGGAAAATTTTCTACAAGTGCTCCAGACTGTACTGCTGCTCAAACACAATTCAAAAGTAAGGTAAAGTGTCAATTATGCCTCCTCAAATTCCCTAAAGTGTGAGGATTGAATCATTGACCCTCAGGTGATTCTTTCCTTTCTGCAAGGAGTAAAGGGTGTTGCACTTGACAAATGAACCTACAATAGTCATGTTTGAACAGGTTTATGCACTGTACAGTCTCCATAAGAAGATCCTGCCATTTTTTGCAGCACTGGTAGCCACATGATAGAAGCTTGGCACTGTTTAACCACATATTCCTTGAATGTCAACTTGTCCTTCATAAACAGTTGCTGCTAAAGAATTTAGATTTACAAACCAGTTCCTGAAATACCTCTCACAGCCACAAATTATTGTCCGCAGCGCATATTCCCTTTGAGGTAACAGTCCTTGAGAAACAAGCCATGAAAACACTTGGTGTCACGGCTTTGATTCTCCCTTTCAAACTGTAATTGACAAATGATGTGAACTTCAAGACCTTCTTGGCAGGCTGGTTCATAATCTTAACTAGTAACTCAAACTTTTGACACACAGTGGTTTCTGTACAACTAACTGTTGGATGTGCATTCAAGATCTCACATACTTCACTCTCAGAGAATCCAATGCTCTTAAGGACCTCATACCCTGCCTCCAAGGTATTCAAGGATCTACCAAGTATATCAGGGTGCAAAGTAAAAAGCCTTACTAGCTCCTTTCCTACCAGGCCCTTGTTTTCAAAGAATTCCACCTTCTGCTTTAGGGTCTCAATGTTGGCAGTGAAAATTGCTTGGTAATGGGTTACTATTTCCCCAATTTTCTTTACCTTCACACCCAATTCTCCATGAAATTCTTCTTCCGGGTGATGTTTTCAGTTATACTATGGCAAAGGATGCTAGGCTGTTCAGTTATTATATTCCCTAGGTTTTCCCTCTTCACACCAACACTTACAGAAATTGGAGCTTTGGCACAAGAATGATCTCCTGTTGGTACCCTAAGCAGTATGGTGACAAAGATATTACTTTACTCAGCTTCCCCTTCAGACCTAGAGTAATTATGAAAGACAAACTGGCTTCACGATCTGTAGCAGCATCGTGCCCGGCAACTGAAGTTGCCAGGAGGGAAATCTCGTGATTAAACCTGCCTAAGAACTTGATCCAAATGTGCCGCAAGTTGAAAAGTCTCGGAGCGGAGGAATACCTGCTGCAGATCGGTAGGTGCGGTGCCGCATTAACCGCAGATGGATTGCCCAAAGCAAATGCCAGAGTACAAACAAAATTGTGTCCAGATACACAACCCGATTGAGAGTGCGAATGTCGTCGTGGGCCGCTTTCCCACATCCAAAACAGGCTTGTCGTGTGGCCAGGAGGGACATGAAACTCCGCAGCAAGGTCATTGACATGTTGATCCACTTCTCAACCAAGAACTACGGCAGAAGCTCACCCAAGAACAGCTACTACCGCGCCACAGAAAACTGAAGAAGATCAAGAGCTGATTCAGATTACCGCCTCTACGATCCAACAATAAAAACTATTGTCAGATCCAGAAGCTCCTGCGAACATCTTGAAGTGCAAAACCGACTTTCTACGGTAGAGGACACAATTGCACCACGTCCTGACCTAAGTGAACTTCACGATCGATGTTCTTCCTCGAATTCGAAACAGCAAAGACGTAAGGAAACCGAAAAGGAAACGGTCGCGCTGGGAGATGGACAAGAGCAATTGAGCCGACCTGAACCCTAATTCAACCACTAAAACCTGTTTCCTTTGTCACCTGCAGGGTTTATCCCTGACGGCAGGGCATTATACGGAAGTTCGATGGGGTTTATATATAGCGTCCCGCCCGGCGGCCCGCCAACTTTAGCTGTGTACTCCTCTATCGACTGTAAAAGTTCAGTCGGAGTTTACCAATACAGATTTCCCATGATCATGTTTCCGTAAACTTCTGTGATGCAATCGCAGAGTAAGTGATGACATTTGTTAACACCGGTTAAGATGTAAACACCAAATCTTAGTTATGCTTACAAATGACATAATGAAGCAACCACAATCTCTTGTTTCTTTTTAGAATTTCAGACTTGCTGGAACAACAACCCGGTACTCACCATGATCTAAAACAGCAAAAACCACATCCCAAATTAAAAAAACATCACCACACTCAAGAAAACAGAAACACTCCCCTGAACTGCCTTCATCCCGCAATTTGAAGCTTCAAGTTGCCATTGTGTCTTCACCTCCCACCACTAACTCCTCTTCCTCACATACCTGTAATCAACACAAAACAATCACAAGCTGGCTTGTGAGCTACTTTCCAAAGTCCCACCAATGTTGGGTTGGATGCCAATGGTATTGAGATGGAATGTGAATATTGCACGATGGATTTGGATTGTCTAGCTGTAAGGACAACAACCGCGTCAACACTCAAATAGATCACAAACTGTCCAAGCAAATTATGCACAAAGTAGGAGGCTATCTAGTTTATTTAGTGGCGGACTGACCTCTATCAAAATATGTTTGATTTGGTGCACTGCAGCATCGACACCCTCATGTGATAATCATCTCACCACATCTCATCCATACAACTTATTAGAACTTAATTGCATCCCATGACTAGCTATAGATATCTTATCGGCAACAACAACTGAGACAAGTTAATAAAACAATGCATAATTGCCAAGAAACGTAGTGATGCATAATTGTTGTGGTAAAAAAATTTGGTTGCGGTTATGGTAGCTACTTAAATACTACTGTCAATGGACCATACCGCCAGAATCCTGTCTCTTCAGCTCATTTTGATCTGCAGCACCTAGCTTTGCACCTGTATCAATATCCTAGACTTAAGATGTGCCATGTAGCAAAATAAATCAAGCTCTTCTTAAAGACTTACATGTGGAAGTGTAGCTCCAAGTCAACTCTATGAACTATGGAATTCAAATGCACTACAATTACATAACGAGTTTCATTCGAAATTTGCCAACTTCAAGCAAAGCTTGTACAACTCCAAGCATTGTGCATCACTACATTTCTTGGCAACTTGGATGAAGAAGAAAATCATGAACAACCTTATAACCACAACAAAACAAAATGTACAAACAATTAGAAAACTTCATTCACACAACATTTTATTCAAATAAGATAATGGCCATAATTTCCAAGGTATCTATATATTGGATAGAAGCCTAATATAGGGGACTACTCAACTTCTCTCAACACATCATAAGTCATAGCCTCATTCTTCTTTGACAACTTGTAAATAGGGTCATCATCTTTAATGTGAAGATCCCTAGGTGTCATTGGGAATTTGATGGCTCTCATTAGATGTGTGTTTACATAAGTTGTCTTAGAGTTGTTCAAGAACACATATGTCTAATTACCTTTACCCCATTTCTAATTATAAATCCTAGTAACTACGTAATCACCAACATCAAATTCAAAACCCCAAACACATTGGAAGGAATCATGGACCATGATTCTTTTTCATTGATATTGAAGGATATAAAATTTACCCCATCCCTTTAGTCATTGGAATCACAAAATTGTCTCCATGTTGGAGCAAATATCAAGTTCCTCCCCACGTTTTCCAATTTCCATTTTTCCATATCTCCAAATTCTTCAATTGTAGAAATGTGACAAGGCTTTGTAAATCAAAATGATATTTTATTGGACTATTATATCATTCATATGTGCATTGATTTCATAACATAATGTTAGATTGAAACATAAACCATCATCTATTACAAAATTTCAGTGAAAACTAATTTTCAAATTTCCACCATGATGTATGAAACTTGGATAGGTATTAAAATTTGTCAAACTATCACTATGAAAAAAGGGGTATTTTGTAACTGGCCTTGCAACTCAATCAAAACAATTCATTTTCAATTATTATTCAACTCCATTATAACTACACCCATGATGTCATGTTGACGTCAATAATTGTCATTCATCTATTAAAATTTGACACATGGCATTATGAAAATTTTTGGACATAAATTTTTTAGAAACATTGATCTCCATTGTTCATTATGATTGTTAATGATGATCCAAGATTACGAAATGTGGCATAATAAAAATTTGCCACATGGCATATTAATTGTATTTTGGAAAAAATCAAAAAATAAAAAATAATTATTTTAGTTGTTAAATAGGTCATACATAACCATAGGTTGGTAGGTCTTAAGACCTACATACCTATGTATTTACCTATGACCTACTTATTTACTTAGGTAGGTAAGGAAAGCATGTAGGAAACACAAGACTAAGTGCATTAAAAAATAGCCATGAAAATTTATTTCTTATTTTAAGTTTTGCTTTTAGGTTAAGTTTTTTTCAACTTGTCCCAAAATGGCACATGTATTTTAATTTGAAAACATAAGAGAACAAACCTTCTTTATATAGTTTGTAACATGGGATTTGAAGATAAAACATATGGGTTAAATCTTTTAATTGTTCATTAGTTGTAATTGAGTTGCAACTATAACACTTAAGTGCTCAAGGTAGGCCAGATCCAAGGGGAGGGCTCCATTGTTTTTAATGTCTAGATAAAACTTGAACACCTCCTATTGGCACATGTAATGCACTAAAAATTGTAAAAAATGGAATAGAATTAAGAAAGTTATGGCCCATCAAAATAGAAGGGTCAAAAATTCAAAAAATAAACCACCAAATGCTATAAAGGCCAGTTCCCAAACACCTAAAAACTTCCTTGTATGTTGCTTTGTTATTGTTAGAATTCAAAGATAATTTGTAGAACTTCAAGTTGCACTCCTATAGCACTTAAAAAACTTTAATATGAATAGGAAATAAGAAAGTTATGAAGTTTGAAAGTAGGTCCAAAGAAAAAAAAAAGTTTTGTAAGTTGGAAAATTTATTTTTCTTGTTATTTTTTCATTACTCATTTTCCTTTACATTTCAAATATGATTTTAAAAACTTGAGGTAGCGCTCCCATAACATTTTAAATCACTCAAAATAAAACACATATGATGAAGATATAAATAACTAATGAATATGTATCCTTATTAAGTTATAGGTAGTTGTTTTATCATCATAACATAGTTGAACAATAGTACTTTAGTAGTGGCGCATTAGTGGCTATACTAATTGTATCAATGGGAATTATAATCGAAAACTAATTGCAAATGTATCCCATAATGGATGGTGAAGATGTGGACACGTGACATAATTGCATGTATGTACATTATTCACTAATTGCAACATAGTTGTTGGTTTAGTGACACATTTATAATAGTTTTAAAGTAGTTGCCACATACAATTACAATGTAACTCCTTAAAAAATCAAACATGGTTGACTAGATATGTATGTACGATGTATAAAATTACCACATAGAAAACCCATTTTCAACTCATTTCTAATTATAATACAACTAAATGACTTTTTGACATGGAAATTTATTTATTAATACACCATATTTCTAAGGGGATAGTTGCATGTGCAATAATTATAATACCCAAAGATAGTTGCATAATAGTTATATACGAATTGTTTTTTGAGTTTTAGTTGCAAAGTAGTGTGGTTTTGGCAAACATGATTTCTCATAGTGTATAACAACTTTTTGTGTACATCGTAACATGCATGAACACCCATCAATTGTTCCCATAAGAAACAAGACATGTAGAAATACTTATTAGTGAAAGATAACATTGGTTATTTTCTCATAGGTTATTGTTGGTTATTTTATTGTAGGTTATTATTGGTTATTCTATAATAGGTTATTTTTGGTTATTTTATCGTAAACTATTATTAACTATTCTAAATTATTTAATTTTAAGTTCTTCTTCAATATTTTATCATAAGTTATTGTTGGTTATGTTAGGTTATTTACCATAAATTATTATTGGTTATTTTATCGTAGGTTATTATTGGTTATTTTATGGTAGGTTATTATTGGTTATTTTATCTTAAGTTATTATTGATTATTCTATCATAGGTTATTGTTGGTTATTCTAGATTATTTTATTTTAAGTGTTTTTGGTTATTTTATCATTGGTTATTGTTGGTTATCTTAAATTATTTACCATAGGCTATTTTTTATTATTTTATCATATGATATTGTTGGCTATTATAAATTATTATATCATAGGATATTTTTGGTTATTCAATATTATTTACCATAGGTTATTATTGGTTATTATAGGTTATTTATCATAGGTTAATATTAACTATTTTTGGTTATTTTATTGTAGGCTATTATTGGCTATATATTGTATGTTTATTATTTGTCATTCTATTGTAGGCACTACTACAAAACTTGTCCCTAAACCACTACGCACTTCCACCCAAGTTAGGCCAAATGGAAATAAGCTCATCCAAACTACTAACCCATGGTTGTTCAGTGGAATATTTCCACTTGAATGTGTGCATAATGGATTATTTGTGGATTTTCAATGGAAATTGGTGGACTTGAGTGGATGGAAGTGGTGCATGGTGGAATCATAATGGACACCTTGCCATGAATCCCAAATCACTCATGACTTCCATTAAGAATCCACACATGGGTGGAATGGGGTCTTTCCCAATCAATGTTGGGTGGAATGTCGAATGGAATAAGGACAAATTTTATAGTAGTGAAGTTAATTTTAATTAATTTAGGTTATTCTTTGTTATTTTAGATTATTTTAGATTATTTCACATTCAATTTTATTGTTTATTTTATCATAGGATATATTATTGGTTATTTTAGGTTTTTATAACACAAATGATTTTTAGTTATTTAAAGTTAGTTTATTACAAATTATTTTAAACTAATATTGGTTATTATACCATATGCCATTTTTGATTATTCTAAGTTATTTTTATCAAAGCTATTATCAATTATTTAAAATTATTTTACCTTTGGTTATTCTAGCTTAAATTATTATATGCAAATTATTTTACCTTAGATCATTATATTTTATTTCATGTTGTTTTAAGTTATTATACTTTAAGATAAAATAACTTAAAATAACATAATATAAAATGATTTTGAATAGCCTAAAATGTAACTTGAAATAACATATATTAATTTAAAATAAAATACCCTAAGGTATAACTTATAATTGATTAAATAGTTTAGTTTTAAATAATTTAAAGTAGAAAGCTTATAGTAAGCTACAATATTTTAAAGTAGAATAATCTATAATAGTTTAAGGTATAACCCAATGTATATTAACTTATAATAACTTTGGGTATAAATTAGAATAATTAAGGTAACTTAAAATAACATAAAATATTAAAAACAACAACATAAAAATAAACCTATTTATTATAGTAAATTATAATTGTGAATTATATTAATTAATAATGTAACATGATAGTTACATAATGATTCTATAATGAAATAATTTTAACCAAGGTGAAATCACTAAGGTGTAGTGAACCGATTTCATTTAATTTTAAAGTCCCATAATGATTTAGGTTAATGAATTGCACCCGACTTTTGTACTAGTGTATTGTGATATTTCATTCATATTTTATTACTAATCATTAATCAAACCTTTTTTAATTTTCATGCCAAATAGTTGGAATTAACTCTATTTAAAATCCACCTTTTAGGAATATAAATGCCCTATTTGGGAATGGATGTTTTGCACCTTTTTTTTATTTGACACTAATACCCACATCAACAATTTGAAAAAAAAATTATACATTCTTTTAATTGTTCATAAATACAAATTTTCTAATCATTTTCCTTCAAAAATATATTAATCATAAGATGGTTTTTTTTCTTTCATGATTCCCAAAAATTGAATTCATCACATTTACCAACCCAATGGTTTGAATCTGAACTTTAATGTGAAATGAACTTTCTAATCAAATTTTCATTTGTAATAAGTAATTTCCCAATATAATATAGTTGTTCATCAATTTTGGCAAAAAACAACCTCAAGTTTTTTTCCACTTTTTATATTTCCATTTCCTATGTCAATATATCATTGTTGTCATTTGCTTAGAATATTAAATTTCGTTAATGGAATTTCACCATAACAATCTATCAAATTGTAAACTATTTACTAGGTAGTAATGAATGATTAAAGGGTGAAAACACATTATGGTGGTACATTTTAGGCAAGAAAATGTTTTTTTTTGGGGTACATTTTGCAATATTTTGGGGGTAGATTTTCATTTCATATAGCATTTTGAGAAACACATAAAATGGATTCAACACAATTCTTATTACCTTTCAAATGATAGTGTTTTTTCAACAAACTTTTATGTATTCACACATTTATGCTTGTTTAAATGAAAAACCTCATCTAGATGTTTTTTGTGAAATCACATGAGTGGGAATTCTTCATATAGAATTGAAATGGGACAATGAATTCATATGTAATATATGATTGAGTACTTGATCAAGTTTGGTAATCGTTTGAATTGCTTTTGAAATATATTTACACTTTGTAGTACATTATGACGATTACAATTTTCTCGTTAATATACTTTTTAATCATTTAATATCAATTTCAAAGTGGTAATTTTTTTAATGATCTTATTATTTGGGCTTTGAATTACTTTATTCCAAGCACCATTTGCAAAAAACCTTTTAAATATTAGCTTGATAGAAATTTTAAAACACATAGTTTCAAAAAGTAATATTTGTGACAACAATATTTGATCATTATAATGTGTTTTCACCTCGGATCATTAGGCGTATCAAGGTTCAACCCCATAAAAGATAATAACATAGATTGATATCCTACTTTGATGTAATTTTCATTTGTATATTTTCATAAACTATCATTCCTATCGTCAATATGTTTTGCATAACCATTTTTCCTTCCCTATTTCCAAACTTCTCCATTTCCCATCTTCATCTTTGGATCTAAATATTATTATTATTTTCCTTTCCAACATGGCAAGTTCTAACAAAATAATTGTTCTACGCCTTTCAGCTATTATTCCTTTCCTTTTTTCATTCCTTTTTTTTCATTGTTGTTTGTTTAACCTTTTCATTTGGGTTGTATGCCTATGTTACACATAGGTTGGTATAGTGGTTGTTTTATCTTTCCTTTAAGGTGTGGGTACACACAAAGGAGCCATCAAAATTACTTTACAAAAGGACTTTGAATCCTTTTTAGTCATTTTTCACTTTTTCATATGATTTTTTTTTGAATGAAATCTTTTGCGACTTGTTATAAAAAATAAATATAGTTGCCCCAATAGATCACATGTTTTGTGTTAATCATTGTTGAATAAATATGAAAATTTCAAAATGCGTAAATTTTGTCAAATTCTATGTTTCATCTTGAAAAATTATCATAATTTTGAATCATACCAAAATATGCTAATTATTTTAGGCTTTTTTTTCTTTTATTATAAACTACAACTTTGTTTTATATGTCATGCACATTACACACCATTTACATGTGGTAAAAGATTTTTGAAAAATTTTAAAATTTTAAAATATTTTGATTTTTTATAAATTTCAAATTCCATATCTTGTAAGTTGTGAGTGCTTTGTGAATGTGGGTAGTAGGTTACTATCATCTAAATTTTTTTACCATCAAAATTATGTTATTATTATAGTCCTTTACCAAGTCCTTTGTAAAATTAACCACAATTTAATGCAACACATGTTCAAGTTCAAACGTCCTTTGTTAAAACCAAAACCCAAAATTTAATTTAATGAATTGTTTGACACATGTATGTGACAAAAATAACATTAAATGTCCCCCTCCCCCCCCCAAGGTAACATTTCTATGATTAGTGTAGAATGGTGAACATATTTCTTGGCATCAACTTTCGCTATACCCCTAAGCATCTTAGTCTATGAAGTTGTCCACTTGGCTAATTCTCCATGTTACTATTTGTACATGGTGTTTGTCCAATCTATAGGTTTTATTTAATTTGTTGTCAAAATTGAGATAACATTTTGATTATTAAAGTAATAAACCTTATTTCTCTAGTATACTACCTAGATAAATGCAAGAAAACAAATATTATATGGTTATTCCATTTTGTTGACACTCCACTGCTTTGCATTTATGTATGCACCAAGTAAAACAAAATCTTGAATAATGGTTTTTGTAGTTTTCTTATATGCTTATTTATGTTCCCTCCAACAAGTGTTGGAATTTTAAAGGCATTTGTGATCACATGTCTTTCAACAACAATCATTTTCTCTCTTATCCTAATGTAGATTGCGTTTTCTTTCTCCTACCAAGTATTAAGAAACTCCACTAGCCAATCACGATGTGGTGTTTTCCAGTCAATTTCAAACAATCCTACCAATCCCATCTTAAAGGTCCATCTTTTTCTTACAATTCCCATCTTCACCCAAGTTGTAATTTGTTCAAGTTCTTAGATATAAGATTGTTATGTGGGTATGAAAATCAACATTTCTAGCTTTAGTAAAAGTATTGACCTAGTTTGTTGAACCATTCTATCTTTTTTTGGGGTGTAGACACATGAATTGAAGAACTAGGGTTCAAAAAACCTAGTGCAGAGTGTTGGGAAGAATCAATTGGAGACGAAGATGGTGCTAGCTTTGTCGATTGTTTCAATGCTTGAAAAAAAAACATGTTGCCCATGTCTTCAAAGTCTAATTTAATTCACCATCGTCTCGAAAGTAGCTTGAGGAGGAAACAATCCTTGCCCTCAAAGAATGTATAACCATTTCTCAACTTCATTCTTTATTCTTTACTAAATGTTGCAAACTTTCTCCAATTTGTCACCCTAGGTTGTAATATGGAGAAGATGGAGAACAAACTTGAAAAGGTCATTTACAAATCCTAAATGTGAAACTTATGTTTTTCTCTTCTTTTCTTTTTCTATAATAAACATTTCTTCTTGATGTCTCTATCTTTTGCTAATGTAAAATTTTTCTTAAATTTGGTTCTTTTTCTCTTGCAATTTTCTTGAACTTCTTTATAAAGCTCTTGTCACTCATGTTGTTCAATTGAAAAAGATGCAAAATGACACAAATACAAGCTAATGACTATTCACAAACATAATATTTGGAAATTGACGTTCTTAACTCTCACCTCCTATGATCTATCACTTTGACTTTTAAGGTTTCCACATTTGAAACGTTACACCTTTTAATGCCATATGTACAATATGTACTACTTCGTCATCGTTCTTTTTTTCTTCATCATTAACTATAACATCACCTTACCCTTCCCAATATACAAATGTAGGACCTTATGCACTCTGTGCTTTGTCATTTAATAAACTAGTAAGGTTTTAACTTATTCACATTAACAGATTAAAGGTTAGGATCAAACTTGTCCACTATGGTTAAAAGAAAAATATTATTAAATAAATAGAATTGTACTTTATACAAACTAAACCACTTTTTGGTGAATTTTCCAAGATGTGTTTTCATTAAAAGAAATCCCCAAAGTGCAACCAATGCATTTGCAACTATGTGCAATTAATTGTCATTTGCAACTAGCTTTTTATTGGTTTTACAACTATTTTGCACCCTTGACCATTTTAACAACTATGCTACAATTACATTTACAACTAATGACTTCTTCATCCTACATTCTAAAGTTGTTTTCATCCATGATCATGTCCATATGTCCCATTAGTTGCAAATGGAACCAAATTTAGTTGCACCTTTAGGGTGTCAAGATAGCCCCTAGTGGTATACATAGGTGTATTATAAAACTTTTGAAGGTATGTGTATTTTTGTTAAAATATATTAGAGGTATAATGGGGGTCTGTTTCCATTGGTGTATTTATAAAGTTGTATTTAATTTGTATTTAGGCAAAATAACTACCTACCTGCCTAGCCTAACCTACCAAGCTATTTATTTGTATGTTTACCTACCTAATTAGCCTAGATTATTTACCTACCTAACATAAATTACTACCCACTTATTAATTAATTGATAACTAATATTTTTCAAAATATATTTATAGTTAATATTTCATAATTATTTAGTATATTAGTTAATTATTTGATTATTTAACTGAATTTGCTAATTAATAATTTAATTAACTAAATTATTTTATCTAATAATTAATTTTAACTTATAATTAAATTAGGAATTATTATTTAATAAATTATAATTAATATGTTAATTAGTTATTATTTCAATCTTTTTTTCAATTTATGAATTATGAATTAATAATGTATAAATAAATGAATTAGTTAATTGATTATTATATAATTATTAATTCATAATTAGTTAATTACTCATTTATTTAGTTATATAATTTACAAAATTAAAAAAGAGGATAGAAGATATGAGATAATCTTTTTAGTTGCAATTTAGCCTATAACTAAGTTGCAATTTCAATTTTTATCCCATATGTTTTGTCTTCCACTTCCATTTTAAAACCTATATAACGAGGAGGTTTTATCCTACATTTACACATAAAAAAACACATGTCAATTGGGATGAGCCAAAAGAGCTTAACCCTTTAAAAAATTTAACCCTAGAGGTTAAACCAAAAAAAAATTTAAAATACTTTCCTACCTCCCCAAACTACCTACATAATCTTACCTACCTACCTACCTACCTAGTCCTATCTACCTAGTCCCACCTACTTACCTACACATTTATTTTTAATTCATTTTGACCGAAATCCAAAAATGCCACATGGCATATTGGTATTATGCCATGTGTCACAATCTAAAACCATGTAAATTAAATGATGAAAATCCATTATCTATTTTTAAAACAAAATTTTAAAAACCTTTTTCAATTGCCACATGTCATTATGTAAGTTGTTGACTTTTATGGTAATATATGAATGGCATACAATAGTATACATATGGTGAAATATTTGTTGATCGTAAACTTCATCCACACTTGCAACTAGTGTCTAATGCAATTAAGTCATTTTTATTAGCAAATGTCTTTTGCAACTAGAAAATAGTTGCAAATGGTAGTTGTTTTTTCCTAGTTTTCCTCTAGTGTTTATGTCCTTTTGGGAACCACAACACATGATCCCCAAATTTAAACTTCTTTTTTGGATACCTTTGTTGACTCCAAAATGCACAATTCCACTATTAATTATCTTTGGTTTCTTATGCCTTTAATATGTGAATATGCAGTTTTTTTAAATTTGTTTGTCCATTGGTGAATACTTGTGAGGTGACTTTCCGTCCCTCTACTCCTGGTTCTACAAGGTGATTGTGCTTGGTAGCACAAATGCTACTAATGACGGAAAAATACAAATGTCATTCTAGATGTTAGATTGCGTTTGTAGTTGAAATTAAGTAGCCCG
>Ga0116231_10002260_pt1 | contig 40239 bp, 32 predicted proteins | sample S1TSphgellanicum_2_FD_89695 | JGI IMG/M metagenome (GOLD analysis project Ga0116231, IMG submission 89695) | Host-associated microbial communities from peat moss isolated from Minnesota, USA - S1T2_Fd - Sphagnum magellanicum MG | ecosystem: Host-associated > Plants > Peat moss > Unclassified...
AAAAAAAAAAAACCTCCCCTGAAATTTCCAATATGGCCAAAAAAGAAAAAGAAAAAGGCTAGGGACAAAGAAACGGGTATTCACCGGGTGTCAAATTTTACTACCCCGCGGTTCTCTCCGCCGTGCGCGCTACGAAGCTTTCCAGCTGTTTTTTTTCCGTCTTCCTCTCTCCCGCGTGGGCTCACTCGCGTCGTCGTCGCTGCAGTTGTCGCGTGTGAAAGAAGAAGAAGAAGAAGACGGCGAAGATTTGTGGGTATTTGTTTTCCAGTTACCCTCTTCCCATTAGCTATCACCCGCACAAAGATCGGAACTCTAAGTGTCCTTTGTGTGATCCTTGAGCCAGCAGAGTATTCTTCTTCTTTGCCCAACCAAAGGTGCAGCTTTTGTTGCTTCTGTTGGATATGGTTTGTCTTGGACTCTAGGCTCCGATTCTGTAGTGCTAAGTGAAGATCCTTTGTGTCCGATCTCCTCCTCCTCTTCTTCTTCTTCTTCTTCTTCTTCAGATATCCTGTGTGAGAGACAAACAGACAGACAGACAATAGGATCAGTTTGGGGGGATTTTTTTGGGCTGCTGGAATCCTACTCGTACTCCTGCTCTGGAGTTTGGGTCTCGCTTTTGTGGGTTTGCATGATGAGGTTTTGGATTTTTCTTCAGGAGTGGTGGTGATGAGGCTTTGTGGGTTGTTGTGAGTACCATGCTTCCTTGCTAGCTGCTGCTGTTGCTGCATTATTAGGTTGAGATCTTGGCCCAGGAGTTCAAGGGAGGCGGGTTCTCTTTCTCACTGTGGAGAAGACGACTGTTGTGTATATCTTCAGCCCTGTTTTTTCTCCTTCAGCTCCTTATTGAGTATGGCATCATCCGTCAATTGCTTTGGTATGTATGGTTTTTCCCAAAGCTTCAAGCTCTTTTTTGTTTTTTTTTCCTTTTTCCTTTGGGTCACTCCATTTGATGAACCTCTTCTTCCATGGATTTACAAGCCTTCAGACCCAAGTCTCCTTTTGTTGTCATGAAGCTGCTTTGCAGCTCTGTTCTTTTGTAGCTTGGAAAAACTATATAGTTTGCGATTTCAGTGTTGAGGTTTCGGTGCTGAGATCGCTTCCCTTTTGTGATGCACCCTGCATGACAGGGTAAGATGCCGGTTTCTCTGTTTCTCTCCTGACTGAGATGAAAATCAGTTCACTCTCTTTGTTGGAGAACAATCCATGAAAACCTTTGCTCCAGATTCTATGAGAAAACAATGTCCAGATTCTACAGCTCTGATGTCAAGGAAAGCAGATTGAATGCATCCAAAGTGAACCCTTGATGGTTTTTTCAGTGGATTGAATTCACATCCAAAGTGAACCCTTGATGGGTTTCTCAGTGGATTGAGTTTACATCCAAAGTGAACCCTTTGATGGGTTCCTCAGTTATCCAGGGATAGTGTATATTAAATCTTTGCTGTCTCTGGCTCTTGAAATTCATTTCTTTACAGATTCCTGTGTCAGTTGGCCCATTGTTTTCAATCTTGCCATTGATCAAGCAGGGGCACACACCACGAGCATTAAGAATAAGGATGGAAATTCTGACAAGTTTTCTAACTGTTCTGGTTTTGATGGATTATGCCTGGTTCAAAGCATTTCTAAATCTCCAAAGAAAAATTCTACTGGAATGATGGTTGATATTCTGGAACTCTGAATTCTGAATCTGCTGTCATCTGTATGTTGTGGGTGGTGGCAATTTTTTCTCTTTGATATTTTGATACAAGACTTGGTCAATGGCAAATTCACAGTATCTAACTTTTGTTATGGGTTGTGGGTCTGGAGCAGATGGCCATCAACAATCTGAAGAGGCATGAATTAGATATGAACTTTGGTTTTCTTAAGGTGAGCTTTTTTGCCTTCACCACATCCTTGGGTGTTTGCCTCTTTTTAGTGTTGTCATACTAAGCTCTTTCTTTATTATGTAAGAAGAGTTTTGATGGCTGCTGTTTGCTTTTGACAAATTTTCACTGTCGCATTCTGAAGATTGGGTGGTTTCCATTCCAAAATTTGCTGAAGAAAAGATCCACTTGTAGTGTAAAGTAGCATTGGCATTGCAGGAAACCAAGAGCAAATAGTGCTGGCAGCTTTGTGCCAACAATTTCCTGCAGCTATGTAGCAGCAGCAGCAGCACTTGTGTGAGAGTGCAATTGATCATGTTACATAGAGTCCTGATTTGGTGATATATCCACCTACCTACCCACCTACCTACCTAACTACCTACTACTTTGGGTGGTGGTTGTATGTTATCTTATGCTAGGTGGTGTGCATCATCTGTCGTGCAGGATCTTACAGGAGTAAAGGAAACAACAGCACGCAAGACTTCGAGTATATGGAAGCTGCTAATGCTCCTGGTCGTTGGGTTGTGTGGAGTTTACATATGCATGATAGGAGTAGACAACAGGCCAGCATTTCAGCAATTCCCGAGGACGACAGTTTTCCAAGTCAAGCAACAACAGGAGGAACATGTCGCCAAATGTCCAAAATTGCTCAAATCACACAACTTCACCGAACATTATCCTCACCCTAACACTTTTGACAGGTGCAAGCATCAAACCCTTTTTGGCACCTTCTCATAAATTGCTCTTCATAAAGAACAATGAGCTTCTTGCGTAAGCTTGAAATAGGGCTGAACTCGGGCTTATGATGGAAAATGGGGGCTTACATATTATTATGCAGGGCGGAATGTACATGCACACCTGTACATACTTTTGTAATTTTGTCAATGCAAAGATCAGGCAGTGGATGGTTTGAGACGCTCCTGAACAGCCACCCGAATATAAGCTCACATGGTGAGGTCTTCTCAGCTGCGGGTCGGCGAGAGAATTTCACCATCATCACAGAAACTCTGGAATCTGTGTTCAATCTCGATTGGATGAGTAGTGCTGCAAAAAATGAATGCACTTCTACCATTGGTCTCAAGTGGATGTTAAATCAGGTAAAGCTCAAATCTCATGACACATTATATTACCTCCAAACCATACTACTCAGAATTTGTGTTGGTACAGTGTTGCAAAACCAGAGATGCTGCCAATAGCATTATGACAATCCATTCAAGAAGGCATCAGTTTGTTCGATGGGATTTAAGTGGTGCTTGTCTGCCTTACTGGCAGTTTCAATTGTTTGGAAAGATATATCTCTGCATGTCAAAGCCTTTGTAGTGTATATTTTTGTAGGCTTTCTGAAAGGCGTATGGGATCATGCAAGTGTACATGCATGTTCTGAGTTCCTTAACATGTGCGTATGAATTGACTGACATGTATGGTTCTTGCTGGAATGTCAGGGGGTCATGGAGTATCACAGTGAGTTAGCAGCATATTTTAAGCAAAAGGGTGTCTCGGTGATACTACTGCTTCGAAGAAATTCATTGAAGCGTATGATCTCAATTTTGGCAAACGCTTATGACAAGAAGGAAAAACTTCTAAATGGGACTCACAAGTCACATGTGCACTCCAAAGAAGAGGTACCCTTTCCTCTCTTGTGTAGATGATAGTGGTAGGGCACTACCATAGTACCCCTTGGCTACTTCGGTACATGTTTGTCTAATGATTGATTAATTAATTTTTGGGTAAATTTATTTCGGCAAATGATATATTCCTGAATATTCAATCAGATTCTTTGCTTCCCTGGAGAACAAAAGTATTTTTTTGAAAATTTCAATGTCTCTGAAAATAATGTAATTGTCTCTCTACTCCACAGGCACTTATGTTGGCAGCTTTCAAGCCAATGATAGATGTGAAGCACTTGCTTCATAATCTACAACGAGTGCAGGAGATTACGAATGATGCACTCCAATTTTTTAATGGCACCCGTCTGCTGCCATTGTTTTATGAAGATTTGCTGAATAGCCCTAGTGTAAGCTCTTGAAACCAAATGCTGAAGAACTTGGAGATCAAGTTCCCTTACATGCTGAAGAACATGCCCAAACAACTTCCCTTGCATGCAGGACATTAATCAACGAAGACTGAGTGGCTTAAAAAACTGGTCTATTGTTTTAAGCTTGTGATCCAGGAACTCATCATGAAGGGTACATTCTGGAATGCTGTGGAAGGAAAAGAACTGTGCTCTCTCTTAACACATTGGAAATCTGGTGAGGTTTTGCAGAAAATGTTGCAAGTACAAGAGTTTGTTGGTGTGAAGGTGCAGGATCTTCAAAGTGAACAAGTGAAGATCCACACACGACCACTCCAGGAACAAATTCAGAACTGGGATGAGGTTTTCAGGCATCTCCAAGGGACGCAATTTGAGCATTTCCTTCAAGACAAGGATTATTCCTGATACTAAGTTTTTAGCAGCACATTTGCACAGCCTTATTGCTGATGGATTTGGAGATGTGAGCTTCTTTTTCTCTCCCCACCATGTAACCATGTGTGTTATATTTTGGTCTAAGTTTTTGCTAACCCACGCAACACCCCTGAAAAAGGCCGGCACAACTTGGCATTTTCCGAGGTTCAGTGATTGCTGAACAGTCTTGAGACACATGTACACATTGCAATAAAACTCATCAAGCTCATCTTGGGCATTCATCATGCGATGTATGCATCTGAGATTTTGATCCAAAGTGACCCGAATGTACTCTTTTCATTGTTCAACTGATTTCTTGGAAGTTTGCACCTGTCCTTTATAATGTGGTGACATCTTAGATTTTGATCCGAAATGTCCCAAATATACTCTTTTCATTGTCCAACTGAGTTTTTACGAGTTTGCACCTGCCATTTATAATGTGGTAACAGACTAGCAAGAAGAGAGAAGTCAATTGGGTTTAGGGTTAGGGCACATTGCAGAGCCATACTTCAATGTCAATTTCTAAAGACTTTGTGTGCTAAGAAATTCAGTGTTTGTGATTTTATAAGTTCACCAGAAGTATAATTTAATGACCTTGCTATAACTTATTTCTTCCAACAAAGTGTATTATAACGGTTTTTGGAAAGGTGAACAAGAAAAAAAACTATAAACTTAATTTTTTCTTTTTATGGTATTTCCCAACTTTAATTTGTATTTGAGGTTGTGAATATTTTTAGGTGTTGATGTAATGATTAAAGTCCTTTTATCATATATAGAAACCTTTCATTACAAACCATTCTAAATAGTGATACTACAAACCTTTTGTTGTTATGCATTTTTCTCTATTTTGCCCTTTCAATGTCTATTTGTGAATTTGCATAAATATTTAACATTGTAGTCTTATAAAACTTTCAAATCATACACTATAATTGTTTTCCAAATCATCTACAATAAAACTTTATTCTCAGATATGTTCCAAAAATAATAAAGAATAAAATTTGAAATGAAAATTGAGACAAATTGAAGGTTCATTTTCAAAAGTCCAAATATATGATTACAATACTTTTTTTCATATATCAGTATGTTATCTATTTTTCTTATCTTATTATATTAGTATGTAAGATTATTTATTTATTTTATTATTTAAACATCAGATTTTTAGTACCATCTTTAAGGCCAAAATTCTGTAATTTTAAATGCTGTAAATCTAAAGGCCAAAATATTCTTATTCACACAAAAATCTAAAGGGTTTGTTTGGTTTTAGTTCATCAAAATTCCAGATGGTGCCAGTGCCAGCTTTATGTCACAAATAAATCACAAGCTTCACAAGATGAGCTTTGTTCTGAAATCCTACTTTAGAGAATAATTACTAAAACCGTGATTAAGTAAGTATGATGATTTAAGTATAATCACTTGAGCTTTGCCATGAAAGCCTACTCAATCTTACTTACTGTAATGAACACTCATAATACTATCAAGAGGAAGCCAACATGCTTTAATTCCATGAGCAGTAAACCACATACATGTATCATCATCATATATGAAAGAAGAATCTAGAAAACCCACATATATGTATCATCATATATGAAAGAAGAATCTAGAAAACCCACATACATGTATCATCATCATATATGAAAGCAAGAAGCTAAACTGACAATGGAACCCTCTGCACACAAAAGCTCCTCAAGATTCATCAAGAAAAAAATCTAACATCCCATGAGCATGGGCACTGTAAATTGTTGCTGGCTGTCAGTCAGTCAGTCTTGTGTACACCATCTCCTTCAAGGAACAGAAGGATCCATCAAGAAAAATAACCCTACTCACACCCCCATGATGATTCAGTTTGTCACCAGCTCCTAGGCCTCCTCCTCCTCCTCCTCCTCCTCCTCCTTGCAGTGTGTGGGAGGAGCATCATAGTATGTAAGGAAATCTGGCTATCCCTCCATGGACCTTCTCCTTCCTTCCATTCTGGATTCTTTCTTTCCTTCCTTCGTTTCTAGGTACCGCCGTGCACATGGAACAAGAGCTGCAACAAGTAGAAAAGTATGGCAAACACTACCGCATGCACGATGATGGAAGCTAGACTGGTTCTGGAGTTGGTGAACTCCAACGGTCTCTCGTCTCCCGGGATCTGCAGCAACAGACCCGGCGACAAGATCACGAACAGAACCACTGCAATCACCAGAGCCGCCACATCCACCATTGTTGTTGTTGTTGTTGGAGTACCCACCCAAGTGGAGATCAAATCAACTGCTACCCAAGGAACAAAAACACAACACAAAGATATTCACAAAAACACAAAATGAGTTTCCAACACAACAAATGTTCACAACAACACAAAATGGGTTCTGAAATATATATCTACTATTATGGGTATGCAGAACAAGAGCTCTCCAGTAGCTTGGGTTGTTGTGGGAAACACAATTGTGACACGGGGATGGGTACTTCGGACGTGAGAAGCCACAAGTGTCGGCTCCGCATGGAATCCACATAGAGCTTCATCAGCATTTTGGGGCATTCTTTTCACGTGGCTGTCGACCAACAAGGCGCAGCCACGACTGGGCCTCTATGAAACAGCGCTGGAGAGCATTCATTACGACACAATCCATCCGCTGACGACGAAGGAATGGCTCGCTCGATCGCTCGCTCTTTGCGCAAGGTTCCTGCGCTTCAGGCCCGGTTAGAGGGGTTTAGGGTTTAGGGATGAGTTAGAGGGGTTTATAAACCGGGCTCTCTTCAGTATCTCTTAGGCTAGTCCCGGTTCCAGGTAGGGGGGTGTACCAACAAGATCTTTTCTTTAGGATCTCTTACTACAGGCCCGGTCCCACTAGATGTATGGATCATACTTCAGTCTTTCTTTAGGGACTCTACTACAGACCCTGTTCCAGTTAGAGGGGTACATTATGCTCTCTTTAGGACCTCTTTAGGCACGACCTGGTCCCAGTTAGCTGGGTACACCAGCTTCTTTTTAGGGTCTCTTACTCCAGACCCGGTCCCAGTGATTGGATATTTTTTTCTTTCTGTAGGGTCGGTCTCTTTGTCCACAGACACTGTCCCTGTTAGAGGCCATATACTGCCTTTTGTTTCTTTTAGGGTTTCTGAGTCTGGACCAGGTTCCAGTTAGAGGGGTGCACTGGCTTTTGTTTAAGGTCTCTTAGTCTAGACCAGATTCCTGTTTAGAGGGGCAGGTTCCATCTTAGAGGGGTACACTATATAACCTTTTTCTCTAGGGTCTCTTAGAGCATCTCCACCAACACTCAGTAAGTGACCTTGCAAACATGTTTCTCACATCCAAGTTTTAGTTGCTCACTTTTTTCCCAACTCCACCATAAAACTGAAACTGGGACTGCAAGTAGGTGGGAGACTACTACCTAATAGCAACCCACTTGGACCAATCAAACCATCTACCCAATCAGAAACAGGGAGCAGCAGTCAATAAATGCAATTTGACTGTGTTTATTTGACTGTTCCAGGGCTCCTCAAGAGCTCTGAAAGTTGTCTATTTTTTCAGGGTCCCAGCAGTGTTTACTGGATTGGACTGATGAAACCTCATCAAAGGTTTTCAGTGCAGGGTCACAGACTGAGCTTTGGTGGAGATGCTCTTAGACCATCTCCACCCCCAAAATAGTAATAAACATCTCCTTTACTTTAGAATAAAACTAGTGTGGCCTGTGCTGTTGGCCCAAGTGTTACCACGTCCTCAACTGATTTTTCCTTCCAAAACTTGGTTTTTTGGGAATTTATTTGAATTTTCAGTGGCAGAAATTCACTTAAAAATTAATATCTCTCACACTCTGAATCCAAATCTTACCAAATAAATTCCATTAAATCTTGCTCATCAAGATCTTTACAATAACACCAAAGGCACATTCCAATTCCTCCGAAATTTTCAGCTACGATTTAATTTAATTTTCAGTGAAGAAATCATTCCATCTTCAAGAACTTTTGCACAGCAAGTCCAAATGTCATGGAACCACGCCCATGCACCCCTCCTCATTGAGAGCTTTCCAAAGACACCAAGAACACGATCAGAAGTATCCCAGTCCAGTGGATCTCATAACTACAAAACAAACCAAACTACCTTCCTTCATAGATAGATACCATTTAATGATCACTGTCACCACCCAGAAATGTCATAAAAACTCCCTTTAAACACTCAAAGAGCATTTATGTCTTCTACATCTGGACGAGCAATAGTCACTGTCCAAATTCATAGTAGAAAAAAGATTTTAAAGGGGCTAAAATGACCACTGCAAAATGGACCATTAATACCAGAGAGCAGCAGGATTTGCACTATCCTGCTGCAAGACTTACTGAAAAGGGGTGTTTGCCAGTGTGGGGGTGGAGATGCTCTTAGTCCATATCCAAATCTTATTTCAAGCACATTGACACATTGCTGAGGCTATTTCCGATAATCAATGGCCTTGAGCCAATCACCAGGCATAACTGATTGTTTTGAGAATTAAGATGACTTGCCATTCTAAGTTAGTTGGACAACCTATTAGTCATTTTTTTGATACTACCATGTGTTTTTAATTTCATACCTTTTCCACCATTATATGATATATTTATGATGTTGTATTTTGAGTCATGCTTATGACAAATGGCTGATGCATGGTCTATACAATGAATGGATTTCCATCTTCTTGTGGTTCATTTGATCCAATTCTCCTTCTCTAAGCATTTCATGAGAAGAGTTGATGAATGAGAAACCCATCCTAGGAGTTTTCAGAACATATTTCTTTTTCTTTTGATGATTAATGCATCATCTATCCATTTTTGCATCATTCCATTAGGGTGGATAGCTTTGATTAACATAATTATTTATTTGTAAAATGCGTCCTTCCTTTCATCATGGCTTCTATTTGTCACACCTCGGAATTAGTCTCTCACTAAACAAATGAGCATAATATTGAACATTGAATTAACACATGATGCAATTTCATGCACTAGTGCAAAGTTTGTTCTATATTTGCACATGAGAAGCTTTTAACAAGCATAACTTTTAGACAAATCCCTCAACAATATTTTACAAGGATTGGTTCGAAGTCGTCATTGGCTACCATGTAAACACTTACAATCCATCAACTAAACAATAGCAATCCATCATATTGCCAAAAACTATTTGATTTTAACATGACAAGGATTTATCCACAAACATCAATATTTGAAACCCCATTCACAATGATGTGATTCTAAATGAACTTTTCTCCACTAAACCAATTTATTATTAATCAAACCAGGACTCAACTAGGAAGGTAAACGAAAACTTCTGACAAAGTGCACAATAAGATATGGGCATATAAATGGCTTCTTGTATCAGAAATTGCCTTCATGATAGAATTCAATGAGCCAAACAAGAAGATAGTAGATATTACTAAACTTCATGATAATAAAGTTAAATTCAAAACAATTGCAAATTCAGCTTCCAATTCTATTGTTGTTAGAAAAAGGAATTTCAGTACCCGTCAACTTTTGCTTTCATTCTTGTGTGAACTTGTACTATTCCACTACACAAAAAAAGGGTTTGAATGGATCACTTTTCTTCCCATGGAGATTTGAAGACCAGTTAAATGATTCACAATCCCACCACGATGTAGACTCAATGGGTTTTGAGAGCCCCCAGAGCACAAAATTTCAGTAAAGCAAAGGCAGAATATACAGAGCACTAGCTTGACATCATCAAAGGAAAAAAATCATGGATACGAAGTGAAATGTACACAAAGGTTCTTGTCTCAAAATGTTCTCAGGGTTATTATAGTTTGTGTTCCATGGTTCAGAACTCAAAGCTGAAGAACTGCACAGCCCAGCACTGTCCCTCTGGAGAAGGGCAAGCGTGCAGCTTTCTCCCAGAAAACATCTTTGTCTGCACTTCCAACAACTAAAACATCCACATCATTCAAGTATTCAGCGTCAAATCTGCCACGCCGTGGCTTCATAATACCTCCCACAACATAGAGATTGGACCCAAGGCCAGCCACTCCAAAGCCAATTCGGTTCAGGCATTCAGGCCATGAGCATAGCGACATCCGATGGGCTGGAAGACGATGCTCCCGGCTCACAACACCATGATGCACGACATACAACTCCCCATTCACTACTGCCATTGGCCCTTCTGACCACGCACAATCCTCTTGTATCCACCTGCGACACTCCAAAGCTTGATCAACAGCACAACAATAACCTAGTACAAAATCCACTAAATGTCCTCATATCCACAATCTGGAAACAGTTTCAAACCCAGAATACACTACCCCTCCTTCAGATCAGGATTCTATGATGAAGCAGCAGTAACAACAACAAGCTCCAGACGGGAGCAGGGGCAGAGAATGAGAAAACCCACCTTTTAGTTGTTGGATCATACACCTGCGCTGTGCAAGTTCCTTTCTGAACGACATGCATTTTGCCATCAAGCACAACACCAGAGCATGGAGCATCACGAACAGCAACTAAATCGGGTAGAAGCTCCCACTGATCAAGCTTGGGGTTGTACATCTCAACACTGGATATGGCTCTTCTCGAGCTTGAAAAACCCCCAGCCACCACAATGCAGCCCGAGTAAGAAAAGCAAGCAAACTGTGCTCGTGGGGTAAGCATAGATGCTCTTGAACTCCATCTCTTGGACACAGGATCATAAGCCCAGACTTGGTCTGTAGCATGGATATTGGATCTATCTCCAGTGATGGGATTCACTTCATCACTGCCACCTCCGAGAACGAAAAGCTTGCTCTGGACAGCGACAGTGCCAAAGTTGCTGAGTCGAGGAATAAGAGATGGGAGAGGTGGAATGGAGCTCCACTGGTTATACACAGGGTCATAAGCTTGCCAAGCTTTATCAGCTTCATATGCAGAGACGTAAAGCCATTCTTCTGTAGTGCCTATTCTTTTGCGAACTCCGTAAAGCTCAGGGTTTCGGACAAGTGCGTGCCAAGCTTTGCAAACAGATTGAAGCACCCGGTGCTGCGAAAGTGGTACTCGTGCCAAGCATTGGATAGCTACGGAGTCCGGCAATCCCTCGATCAATGCAGCCATCCCTTCCTTGAAACAGGGTAGGAATTACCCTTCTTCTCAGAAACCTAATCCGCTAAGACCCACTGGTGAGCGGTTCCACTTCAAGCTATCTCTCGTGACGTGTCTTTTGGGTCCCCCGCAAAAACGCAGACCTCACTCTTCTGAAAGCAAATTACTGCATTCGGAAACGAATCCTCGATTTTCTGCAAACACCCTCAAGAGCTCTTCTCAGAAAACAGGGGCTGCTCCTCCGAAATCTTCTACCCAATGCATCAACCCTAAAAGAGATTCTCCTTTGGGTCCTGCAAAAACGCAGACCTCGCTCGCCTGAAGCAAATCACTGCATTCTGAAACCAATCCTCGATGTTCTGCAACAACCCACAAGAGATCTTCTCAGAAAACGAGGGCTGCTGCTTCCAAATCTTCTGCCCAAAGCATCAAACCCTAAAAGAGATTCTCCTTTCCGCGCGCGCGCGCGCGAGAGAGAGAGAGAGAGAGAGAGAGAAAGTTGGCAAACAAACTGCTGAATGGCAACAAGCCTCATCAGCAGCAATTGCACAAACGATTTCCGTGAGAGGAACTCAAAATCCCAGTGAAGAGACTTACTCAGAAAGTGTGAGAAGAGGGTTCAGGGTTTAGGGTTTAGGGTGAGATGGGTACAAAACTGTTGTGTGGGTGCAAACAAACGCGAGAGACAGACAGACAGACAGACCAAAGAAATGAGCAAGTTAAGTTGCATTTTGACAAGGTGAAGAAGTTCTTCTTGAAGAGCAAACTTCTCCAACCCAAAACCAAACATATGAGAAAGATATCTTCTCTTGGCACAATTTTTTGCTGGCGAGGTTGAATGCAGATGATTATAATACCTCGAGTTAGCTGTTTGTATCAGATATGCAGTTGATACTAGAGCTCCATTTCTCCAGGAATCTACAGCAAGCAAGCAAACATGGGAGAAAAAACACGATAGCAACAAAAGCTGGAAGAGAAACTATTTTGTGAAAATTTCCTTTCTCCTCAGAAAAATTCCTGAAAAACTAGAGAATGGAGCATGAGATTTTGGGGGCAAAAAAATCTGTAATTCTTGATCAGTCCTCTCTCAATGCGCAAATTGAAGACGGCGATCACGGGAATGAAACGGAGAAAGTGCGCGCAAGAGAGAGCAGAAGAAGAAGAGACTCTTGCGCCTGCGGACAAGGAAGAGTCCTAAGCAAGTGTGAATGACGTTATTTTCGTCTCCCTTTTTACACTTACAGAATGTTAACAAAATATTCATCTACGTGGCATAGCCATCCCGTGATAACCGGGTGGCCCTTTCTTCTCGTCTCACCAGCTGGCATCTTTAGTGTACGTGTCCTCCTGTTCTGACTTGCGTGTTCACACCTGATTGAAGCTAAGGGAAGCAGGAAAGCTAGGTCTCAATTCTCGAGGTGATACCTTTCCACGTGGATAGCGTATTAGCCGCCGGATCGAAAAAATGGCCTCCGATCTCATCCGGTTGTACAATAATGCCAGGAAATTTTTTAATTAAAATAATATTTTCCACGTGTAAAATTATCATTGCTGGACAGGTTAAAGTTTTTTGTTTTATTTTATTTTATTTCACGTTACGAGGTTTTCGTTGGATTAGGGAACGTGAGTTAATCCAACGGCTAGGAAAGCTCTAAACTGCGACAGAGTTGGAAATCGACGGTCATTTTCTCACAAGAACGAGGGTTTAGAAGCGCAAGTGCATGGTACGAAGACTGACGAGAATTTCTGTTCTTCGCGGACTCCGATCGATCGAGCACCGCAAGCATTTTGGTTGCTCGAATCTCGTGTGATTTTAGCAATTTTCTCTCTCTCATTTTGGGATTGCGATTACATTGAGACGGATGTGACGATTCTCGAGATTTTTTTTCCTCTTTATTTGGTGGTTTTTCCTTCCAGGGACAGTCGCAATAAGCGAACCTATAGTAGGACTGTCATTGCTTGTGTTTCTCGGATCGATTCTTCCTGTTCCATACTATCTACTTACTCTCGAGACCATCTTCTTCTTCTTCTTCTTCTTCTGCTTCGTCTCTTCTTTACGCCATCGAGTGACAAACATTATTACAGGGTGTTGTTGTTTTTCGTGAGAGGGAGAAATTTTCTTTCTTGCTCGAGTTTTAGGGTTTGAAGGTTTCTAGGACTTTGCTCCTGAAGCTGGCGAGCACAATCTTTGCAAGGTTTCTTTGGATTCCCTGTCTCGAAGGTAAAACTTTTTTTGTGTTTCTTTGAAGAAGTTCAGTTCACGATGCTTGTCATTTGGATGTCTTCTTCTTCTTCTTCTATGATCAGGGTTTCTATATGTGTAGCTTGAAGGCTAGTATGTATTACAGAATATATGTATGTATACCATGTGTGATCAATGCTACCTTGTTATTCTCTGAAGTGTGGAGATTGAAATCATCTTAAAGAGAAAAAAAAAGGGCTCTTCTGGTCGTCATCTGAGTTTTAGTTTCAACAGAAAAAAGATAGAGCTGGGTTTTGGGTTTGTAACTGGAAACCTCAAAAACATGGAATCCAATGTCTTATGCTAGGACTCAGATTTCCTCTTTTCTCTTTAGTGTTTAGGGTACTACTACCTCAGTTTGCTTCTTGAAGAGTAGTAGTGGTTACTTCTTCTTGCGGTGGTCAGGGTAAAAAAATGGGGCAAATATCTAAGGAAGCTTCTGTGGAGAAGTGTAAACATATGCGAGGGCTCACTTTTGCGTTGATTGTTCCGTTTCTTGTCATTTTGATTGCTTTTGCCATGTTGCCAAACTCACCTGTACAGCAACAAACTGGAAGCAAGTTCTTGTGGAATCCTATCATCAATCTGCCAATTGCCAACTCCTGGTTCGGGAAACCCAATAGGAGCGCTAATCTTCTGAGCTATGCAGTTATCTTTGATGCGGGAAGCTCAGGCAGCAGGGTCCATGTGTTTTGCTTTGATGAGAACATCCAGTTAGTGAAAGTGGGTGGTGAGATTGAAGTATTTGAGCACCGGGAACCTGGATTAAGCGATTTTTCAAAGGATCCAGCAAAGGGTGCAGAGTCTCTACTTCCTCTCCTGGACACTGCATTGAAAGTTGTCCCTGCAAGTCAGAAGGCTCAAACACCTGTACGCCTAGGTGCAACAGCAGGTTTTCGAACTCTTCCAGGCAATGAAGCAGAAAACCTTTTGCAGGAGGCGAGGATCTTACTTGGAAATAGTGGATTCAATTTCACACCAAGTTGGGTAAATATTATTGATGGTACTCAAGAAGGTTCTTATCAATGGGTCACAATCAACTACCTGCGGGGGAGCTTGGGGCAAAAGTTTGACCGCACAGTTGGGATTGTGGACCTTGGTGGAGGCTCAGTGCAAATGGCATATGCGATTTCTGATGAGGATTTTGAAAGGGCTCCAAAATCTGAAAACAAAGAAACTTCTGATGTCCAAAAGATTAAGCTTTTGGGCTTGACATACAACTTATATGTGCATAGCTATTTACGCTATGGATTGTTAGCTTTCCGTGCGGAAGTTTTCAAGCAAGAAACCACTGGCCTAAACCCCTGTGTTCCAAGAGGTTACAAAGGCACCTACCTCTATGCAGGCATAGATTTTGCAGTCGAAGCGACAGAAGAGGGTTCCAGTTTTTCCCAGTGCCAGGAGGTTGTCCTAAAGTCACTTAATGTAGGTCATGAATGTGCTCACATGAAGTGCTCATTTGGAGGGATTTGGAATGGAGGTGGTGGTGATGGTTTTAAGCAACTTTTTGTTGCATCATTCTTTTTTGACAAGGCTGTAGATGCAGGAATTGTCAGGAGTAAGAAACTGGCTAGTGCATTAGTTAAGCCATACCAATTTGAGGAGGCTGCACAAAGATTCTGTCAACTTAGTATTCCAGAGATGGCAGTAAGATACCCAAGATTGAAAGAAGAAAAAGCAAAGTACATTTGTCTGGATTTGGTTTATATTTACAACCTTCTTGTGAAGGGATTTAGGATCGACCGGAATCAGAAGCTTACACTCGTCAAAAGAGTGCATTTTAGAGGGTCAGAAGTTGAGGCAGCTTGGCCACTGGGGAGTGCTATTGAGCTTGTTTCTGGTTACCAATAGTGTGGTCACCACATGAGTGGTTTTTCCCCTCTAGTTCCATATATCTAGAAGCTTTATTATCTTCATTTGAATGTAGTTATCTACATCCACTGATGAAGTCAGTGGGTAGTAACTGCCATCACTGACGACAGTGATGGTCCAATACTTCTTGTGAGTGACACTCACAACATTGTGACAGCATTTATTCTTACCATGTTTATTTTAGTTCAAGCCAGAACTGACAGAACATTTGGTTGGACACTTATATCAGTCATTTTACACTAGTCAATCTGATCCAAAGAAAGGTAAAATGGCTGTTTGCTGTGTTGACTGCGCTCATTTTATACATGTTCTCTTGTAGGCTATCATGTATGTTATATGGAGTGGGTGCTTGAGAATGTTTTGTCCATCTCTGAATCTCTCTGTTTTGCCAGTTTTAACAAGTTTGCTCTTTTGTTTCAGCTATAAGTTTGCAAGGTGGATTTCTTTCAAATTAACTCAATAGGCTGTGGCAGCAGGTCCAAGATTTGGAGGCACTGAGGAAACAGGTGACTTCAGGTTTACAAGGCCAGGCACTATGACCTTCATTTGTCTAGTGAAAATGTATGAAAAATTGGTGGGTGAGACTCTTAGGCTCACCTGGTTCTTTTATGTTCCGACATCCATCAGTTTGTTCAGCTGGTTGTTGTTTCAGCTAATACAAGAATGGCTACATTTAATCTAATGATGTTTCATTACGATGCATCAAATTAATCCACTGCATCATATTCATTTACTTATTCATATCCACTTAGGTGGTTGAATTTATTCCAATTGAGGGAAGTTTATTTACAAAAATTCATTCATGTAGTTCTTCTTCTCATAGTCTTCTTGGGTATATCCATTTATTTTTGCCATTGCAAGTTCTAAGGTTGTTCTTGGATTTTGCAATAGCACAAGTAGCTAGGAACTTGCTCATCATGATGCAAAATATATTCTTATGTGATCATCATGTGTGCCGAGCCAATGGTCAATGAAACTTTACTATAGCACCTCTCAAACTCTCAACCTTCAATGCATCTATCCTTCGACATATCGGGCATGTGATAAGTCCCTTTTCTTTAAATGGCCTACAAAAAGGTATAGATTGTCAGCAAGCTTCTGCACATACATGATTCATTTCATACTTTTGATTGTTGTCATTGTTCTAACTCCATATACTCTAGACAATTATGCATTTGCAACCTCAACTTTTATATCTGTATTTGTACTCAATGTTTTAGGTCATGTTGAAAATGCGCATTTTCCTTTTCGAAAGTGAGCAAGCCATGACCCTTTGCCATCCCTAGCCCAATTTTGTTTCCCTTCTTTGTAACACATCATAGTTCAAATTATGAACAAGTTCCAAGATTATTATTGCAACACTTGTACCACACCTTTGCTACTCAACTTCAAACACATTAAACCTTTTTTTTTAACCAAAAATGTGGGAAGGTTTTTTTTTTAATAATGTAAATTTGACTAATTTATATCACAAAATTAAGAAAAAAGAAACTATGCTCCTAATAGATCATTTCATCCACTAGTTTGAAGATTAAAGCTCGGCTGCTAGCATGGTTGATCATGTCATCAATCACATCCACATAAATGTCCAATGGGCAAGCATCCATATCTGAAATAGTTGTTTAAAAAGTTTCCCACATGTTGGGTTCATCCATACCTACCAAAACTTTTTTAAGAAAATTCATTCGTAAAGTTTGAAAAGGGTCTTCATTCAAAATTCAACTCATACTTAAGAACTTAGAAAGTTCTTAAACAATTCCCACTTATAACCTCATTATTCAATTTCATCCATCACTATGCACCATCCATCCACATTGTCTCTTCCAAAAATTCCTCAAAAGTGATTCTTAGATAGTTGGTGTTAGCAAAGTTCTTTAAAAATGCTTAGTAGATGGTGAGTCCTTTTCATCAAAGGTTCTAGAATAGTTTCCATGAACCCTCCCCAAATATGGATGAAAATAATGTTATGACCGATTTACTTTCACTCTAACTAACCATTAGTTTGAAACATAACCTTACAACCTCTTTTTTTACTCTCATGGCCACATTTCATGTTTTCCATGTTATGGAATTTCATACATATCATGCATACTTCATGTCTTTATTATTGTTCTTGTGTGTCATGCAGAATATGCTTTAAACATGTCATGTGGAATTCATGATTGTCATTACGTATTGGACATGCTTTATGTTCGAACACGGCTTTCCAAATTCGACCAATGTGTTCCACATCCAATTAATTTGTATCCTTTCTATCAATAGTTGCCACAAAATAGAACATTTAAACCAACATACCAACCCAACAAGCATTCTTCGCAGTTAAACCAACCCACCAACCCAACAGGCACTCACATCCTCTAATATTCCCATGGCAACATAGTTGCTCACACGATGTCATTCAACATGTGTGTTTGCCTTCATTTTTCACAAAACCAACTTTCAAGTATCTCATTGAATACATATATAATCCCTTGTTCACTAAACTCACAATCAAACAACACAAAGGGCACAACAACATTTTTCCTTCTAAAGAGCCGAGTGAACACTTTCACTAGTATCATTGTTGTAAATCCCATGCAAAGGACTAGGTAACGAGTGAGAGGTAGTTGGTTACCTGAAATAGCCAAGGTGTGAGTGCTGAGCACACTACCCATGACCAGTCATTGCCAATTGTTGTGAGAATCAAGATGACTTGCCATACTAAGGCTCACTTTACACTAGGAGTCAGCACCAAAAAAACTCAAGGCCAACTTTGAGCATTTTTGGCTTGTTGTTTGGCCCCAAGTTACTAATAAATGTTAGAACATTGATGTCAGGATATTAGTAAATGCTGAAACATTGGCCCCAAGGATTGAAAATTGGCCTGCCAATTTCGATGGTATTCTTTTTCCCAGCCTTGGGGCGAATACTAAGTTCAGCATTTATTAGTAATGTTGGGCAGATTGAAAATATTTTTTCTAGTTTGTAGTAGTGTAAAGCCCTTGGGGCTGATTTCAACTTTTGCACCAATAGGAATGCTTGATCTGGGTTGAACATTGGCCCTGACTCCTAGTGCAAAGCGGGCCTAAGTGAGCCAAACAACTTGCTCATCACTTTTCAATACTGTGTGGTTTTTACTTTGTCCTTACCTATTGTCATCCATTTTATTAATGAAATATATTTTAAATGGATGTACAATATGTATTTTCATCCATGAAAAGAGCAGTTATAATATTTTCATCCAAGAAGCAATAATATGGTTGTTGGGATTCTCTCCACAATTGGCTATGTGTATATACCAAAGTTGGGTAGTATCAACTTTTGAACATACTAGTTGGTACTCATATCAAATTCTTGAAAAAAAATCATACCCGCAAAGCATGCTACTTGCGTTTGATCTTTCTTTTAACCTTCATACCAACCTGTTCCTAGTATTAGGGTCCAAGGCTGATTTTTGGCTGTTGTGTGACAAGTATATACCTGATGTTGAGATTGATATTGCCCTGGTATTCAACTAGTATTGCCTCAAGTCCCTACCAGGCAAGTACTGGTACAAGGTTGGTGTTGCATCAGATCAATACCAATCTGGTCAATTCTTTGAGCCGAGTACCATCATCACCAGTCTATATAATCAAGGGCTGTCATCACCAGTCTATATAATCAAGGTTCATATTCGCAATTTGCAGTTTTAGGGGTAAAGGAATTTATCAAGATCAAAATCTAAAGAACCCACTTTATTCCTTCAACAATCAAGATCTTTCAATTCCATGCAGAAGTTTGACAACTTGTTGAGCAAGTTCTCCAAAACTATTCCCAGAGACAAATAACTCAATGACCAATGACACTGGGAAATAAAAATATCGTGCATTTAATGTGGATGCGCGGGTCGAGAAAACCCAACATTCAATGTAGTGAGATACCATAGTGGTCCCTGACCACAAACCAGTGGATACCAGGCAAAAAGTAGTGCCATAAATAGAAATCTTAGCAAACCTGTGATACGAATTTTTACAATTGGTCCTACAAGACTAATCAGAAGATAGTTTTTCCGGTTATGAATAGTATTCATGGCTGCAATATCTACTGGAGTGGACTTGAACAGGGAGGAAATGAACTTCGAGTATCCCCTGAGAGTGAAGAATGAATATTAGTGCTTAGAATCAATAATAGTGAAGCACAAAATCAGCAGCTTGTTTGAAGCAAGCGTGCGACATTCTCCCCGATTGACTGCTTTGCCACTTTGCAGACAGGCGGATCTCCAATATAGAGATCGAAAAAAGCCCCTGTCCATCAAAAACATCATTAACCCATCAGTATGTCTGTCCAACATCCTCCATTTGATGCATCAATCCAAGGTGCAACCATTAATTAGACATTGCCTAATCTTCAAATCAACAATTCCCTCCAAAGGATATCACTTTATTCCATCCAAATGAACATCAATTGCAAGAACCCTTCTTGTGATTCAGCAAACGGTTTAATCTTTTTGTAAGCAAGGATGATTGCAGGGATTCACAAAACATGTTCACCAGTGTTGAGTAACTTACGGCACAAATGAGGGCTATGTATTGTACCAAGTTCACGGCCTCCAACTGCAAGGCAATGTCAATATCAGAATGGTAGCATTACTACAGCTACAGTGAGAACTGAGACAATGGAAACTTAAGAAAAGGGCTGAAAGTGCGTACCTCCCATCCTAAGGAGGCCACCAGGTTGCCAGCGAATATCAATTGCACTTCCCTGCAGCATAAATTTCATATTAACAAAACTTTCATTCGTTTCCACCAAGATCCTCCTGTCATCCAACTGGGTGTAGCCAACTGGATAAAAGAAATAGTTCACACAACAATTCATTTCGGAAAGAAAATCTAACCACTTCCGAAAAATCTTTCTGTTTGAATCAAGAATTCAAACAATTACATTTTGCAGTAGCAACAAGTCCATGTATAAAAAGTGTGCTATCTTGAAACACCACCTCAACAAAGATGTGGAGTGTTTTAAACTTACCTTAAAAATGCAGATGTCATCTGACAAATATGAGCAGAACATGTGGAGTCCATGATCATCTGTGGAGCCAGCAATCTAATAACCAGAAAAGGGAATCTTAGAAACATGTAAAGCACTACCACAATAAAAATGAAGCACTTTCAGACAGTTCTTTGTCCTTGTCTTATAATTCTTTTTGGCAATTGAGAATGCAGAGAAGACACAGTCACATATTTGAAACCTAAGTTCCAGATATTAATATGAGTTTCTTGTTGGCTTTTGACAGGTTTAGACCAGTGGATCCTAAGGTGCTATGCAGGTTCAGAGTTGATATATACTAGCTCTGATCATTCCTACTGCTTAATGAGAGTGCTTTCCCGTTGTGTGTCACTTGGAACACATGGTAATTTGTTATTATCAGTCTGTGAGCATGCATTGAATCTTCCCCTCTTTGATTTATTCTACAGGTATATGTGCAAAACAGTTCCTGCCAAGTCCTTATCCTAAGTGCAAACTTTTAACTGTCCTAAACCTCCCATTACCCATGGTAGAATGGACATGGCCATTTGAAAGAGCACACCTTCTTTATACGATTCCCGAGTGACTCCTGAAAAGCACTGTAAAAGCATGAACCATTGTTAGAAACACACTAAAATTCAGGGATTCCTCAGCTTGGAAGAATTTGGACATGACAAATTTCTGGAAAACAGGGAAGTCAATACAGTCCAGTAAATGCCACCATCTTGAGGCTTGATCAAGTCAATCAAAACAATTGTACACAATTCCACCAAATGTACCTTACATGGTGTGATAAGCACAAAGTATTAAAGGGGCAGATTAAGGACCTGCGAACCATCCCCATGTTGAGGCCTTTGTAATGTACCACCAACCGCACTGTCATATCCACCTCATGCCTGCTGCACAGAACATTCAGACATCACAACTGATAAAAATTATCTCTGAGACTGCAAGGAAAAGCCCACAACAGTAATCCAAAGGCAGCTGTCAAGTCAATTCCAGAAAATACCAAAATCAACACACCAAGAATGAGTGTGGTCATAACCTTATGAGTGTCACTCACAAAGTATCAAACCATCACCTTCACCACGAATACCACTGCCTTGATGCCATGACTCCCCACTGACTTCATTGGCTCCCTACAGCGGGTTTACATAAGTATATAATAACCAGCCCAAATTTTGGGCAAAGAATTATACAAAGATCTGCACGCTGAGTTTGTGTCACATTTCCAGAAGCAATGGGAAGACTCAGTCATGATGTTGGCTACCACTCCAGGGACATAGACTATAAAACAAACAGTCATAACAGAAACAAACCCATAAACTGATTCTCCTGTGATCTATTCTTCTAAAAGTTGCAGTCATATAGTTAAGCAGGGAAACCACTTTATAATCCAGAAAATTGTGAAGTCAGTGTTCATATGTGCACGAGCATTCAAGATTACATCAAAAGATGACACTCCAAAAATTCAAACATATACCCTATGCAGACTGTCAGCCTTAGGTATGTCATTTGGCAATTACGGAAAGAGCATACACATATCATGTGGGAAAAACAGAGTTCTGAGCAGGTGACTAGTACAAAATTGCAAGGAGTTTGATGACAACAAATTTACACAACCCAAAATTACAAACTTTAGATCAGGAGCAATATGTCCTCAACAAAAGCAATTGACAAACAATCATGGATCAATGACATGAAAATGCAGACATAAGGAACCCACAGTCATCTATTTTACCCACCATTGATATTGTAAAGACATGCGACAATTCCAAGAGTTGACAACAGTACCTCAGAAGATCATTGAAAAATTCTGGCTGATCCCGCAAAACTTCAGGAGGAATACCATTATATTTTTCCCCCAGTTGTGCGACCAAGTGGTCGGGTTGTACATCTGTTGCATTCAAAAACATTTGTTCTCTTTACTATAAGTTTCAAATCCCAATGGGATACTGTTCCTGAGGAATCCTAAGCACCTCATTGTGAAACAGCCCAGCTTTCTTAAAATGTAATTCCCCTCCTGATGTTTTGAGACATGAGCCACTTCATCATACAAATTTCCATACAAATTCCAGGATCCTTTGTACAGCAGTATGCAATATACCTGACATCATGGAAGTCCTTAGCAACATGGTGGTAAAGCAACAGCCATGTGTAATTGCATTCCAGAAGTCATCCATGGACTCAATTGATATTAGGAAGAAAACAGCAACTTTGTAGCAATTGCAATGACCATGCAGCCATCCTGATAATGCAGTATCTACATGGAAATTGTAAGGTGTAACATCCTAGATCTGATCTGATGGCTAAGAACCAAAGCCTTCATTGAGGGAGACTTGTGTAAAGAGGTGACTCACATACACCAAATGCATAAATGTTGATCGACTTGAGCTTGATTATGGCTTTGCTTCGTACACCAACCCCTGCTAGCACCTGCAAATGAGCCCAGCAAATTACTGCACTCAAAGCCAATACATTTGCTAATTATAGCAATATACAAACAACATACACGAAAGAAAGGTTGAGTTATATGAGGTGTTTCCCAAATTTAGTTACCTGGCAAGACATGTTTCCTTGAAACTCATCACAGGAAAGATGGAGGGGAAAATGAACACCAGTTTTGGGTTCCATAACAGTTCCCGAATCTTGCATATTCAAAAACTGCAATCTAGACACCATTGTCTTTGGATCACATAGCTCTGTTCTAAACCCCTCCTTCATTGAATCTCCAGTGGCATTTCCAATGCACTCTGGTATCCTCTTTCGAAGCCTGTCATTCCACACAGAATAAACCAGCCCCAAAATTCAAGTCTCCTGAGTTCAAGCTCCCCACACAGGACATTTTATACAAGTTGCCCATGAAACAACTCTGGAGCAGAAAGGAGAGTGCATGATCCAATGGAAATAAAGTTTCCAGTACATACGAAGTTTCTAGAGGAGGTAGAATGGCAGCTAGCATGGCTGGAAATGTGCCATCCATCTTCATTTTTCCCCAGCCATCACAAACAAGGGATGTGACTCTATTCAGCAATAGTGAAGCAGCTCCTCCTCGTCCCATGCTCACTGTGATGATCCCAACACCATAGCCTAAACCCCTTGACCCCAATTTTGAGGGTTTGAAATCTGCCATTGCACCATTCTTTCCATTCCCATCCCCTCTTGAGGCTACTGGATCTCCCCTCCCAATCAAATCACCATTCTTGAGCAACTGTAAGAAACCCCCTGCTGCTTGGAGCACTGCAATGATTCGGCCACCAAGTATCACATTACCAGAGCTTGGATAAGGAGTCGATGGGGAGAGGGCTGAAAAGTCTGAGAAGTGTGACATGTTTGGATTTGAGCTTGAAGTTGAACTTGGCATAGGCCCAGGCCCAGGCCTCACTCTAGATGTAGATCCAGATCCATTACTACACCCGGGCCCTGTTGATGAAGCTAATTCAGAAAACCCATCCGAAGTTGGACCTACCTCAAACATCCAAGACCCAAAATTTGGCCAGGGTCCCTGCATCTCGTACTAGCTGAAAAGCTCCAGAAATTTCCCGGCATACAATCTACATAAGAGCCTCTAAATTACTTTGGCTTTCTGCAACCTTCCTTGTTTTGATCTTGCCAGTGCCAACCACCCAATAACAATGTCACAATCTCCTACAAAAGAAGACTGCCAAAAATTTAAGCATTGTGATGTCAGATGATCATATGATTTCTGAACCAATCCAAACAACTGCAGAAACGTACAAACACTGATCAAAACATATGGGGGAAAAAATTAGGAGAAAGAATACTAAAATAAAAACTAGCGGCAAAATCAACTGCACGAAACCCTAAGGCGAAGAACAGCAGTTTCTCTACCACACACAAACCCTACGTTGAACTGGAACATCTCAGTAGCAGACCAAAAAAGAGCATGCATGGTGCGTAAAAGAAACGATTTTTTTCTTTAAAAAAATATGAGAGAGACGTGAGAGAGAGAGACGTGAGACGCGGGAAAGAAAAAAGGAAAACTACACATCCACAACAACGGAAATAAAAGGAGAAGAACTAAAAAATTGCATGCATGGTGCGTGCAAGAAAATGAGAGAGAGGAGAAGTAGGAAATGGAGCCTCAAAATAAAAAGCCTGAAGAAGAGAAAGAAACCCCGCCACTACTACTACTACTACTACTACTACTACTACTACTACTGGATATTCAAGGACGATGATATACCTGAAGTAGGGCGATCACACACGCCCCGTACTTCCAATTCCAACCAAAAAAAAATCGCTGATGAACCTCTCAGATTCTCCAGTAGATCAATGCCGAATAACTTCTGAGAGGATCCAAATCATGCCAACCGAAAGACCAGATTGCGATCGATCGGGGAAGGAAGAGCACTGCGAAAGCTCGAACGCAGCAGGCAACGGAGAGAGAGAGTGAAAGAACAACGAAAGCTGCAAACAGTTTCCGCTGAAGAAGTCGTTTAGGGCGCAGAGAAGACAACTTCGTCGGAGCAGTAATATTATTATCTACGGAAACGCTCCAGTAGGATGAATGTAAAGATGTGCATCAGGCCGGCCTCAGTGACAATATTATCTACGGAACCGTTCCAGTAGGATGAATGTGGATGTGTGCATCCGGCCGCAGTAATAATTATTATGTACGGAAGCGCTCCAGCAGGATGAATATTCAACATGTGCATCCGGCCTCAGTAATATTATTATCTAACAGAAGCGTTTCCAGAAGGATGAATGTCAATTGTGCATCCAGCTGTGGTAATTTTATTATTATCTATGGAAGCATTCCAAAAGGATGAATGTGAATGTATGTGTGCATCCAGCCCGCAGGAATATTATTATGTAGGGAAGCATTCCAAAAACTAAACTCACATTTTTCACACCATGGATTTATTTATTTATTTATTTATTTATTTGCAATTTTGTGATGTACCCTCGTTGACCATTACCCACAAGAGGAATTAGACAAATTTGACTTACATGTCCCAAAGGAAAGTGAAAAATGTATTTAAAACATTCTCCTATATTTTGGTAATGTGCCAAAATAAAATATTTTTAATTTTTAATTTTTTTAAAAAAATTTAATTTTGTTTTTCATTTTTTTTTTTTGTATTTATTTTTTTGTTTTTTTTTTTTTGTCTTTTTTTTGTTGTTCCTTAGTGTTATTATATATTGTTATGTTGCCTTGTGTTGCATTGCTAGTTGGTGCTCCTTCACATTTTTCATGGATGTTCCATTGTGTTGTTGGTCACACTTTCATTATATTGAGAGTTCTTTTGTTGTGTTGCTAATCAATGCTTTTTCACATTGCTCGTGGGTTGTTCCATCATATTTTTTTTGTGCTTTGCATTGCTAGTATTTTCATTATCTTGTTGGTTGGTGCTCTTTCATTTTGTTTATGGTTGTTCTATCACATTGACTATCAATCTTCCATCATCCTTGCTACTAGTTGTTGCTCCTTCACATTGCTAGTGGTTGTTCTTTCACATTAGTTGATCACTACTCCATCTTGTTGTTCCTTCACATTGCTTAATCAATATTCCATTCCATTGCTTGTTACTTTGCTTCCTCTCATTGCTTAGTTATTGATTCATCATGTTGTTGCTAGTGTTGTTTTGTCATCACATTTCCTAATTGTTAGTTATGGCCCGTCACGTTGTTGGTCCTACTTTGTCACATTGTTGGTTAAAGTATAGTTTAAGATTAGAAAAATTCATGTAACATTTTCACCATTCTTTACAAAAGTTTATTGTTATTTTTCAATTTTTTTTAAATTAATATATTTTCAATGAATAAAATTTTCAAATTGTGAAAATCAAATATGAAATCAATTGTTATCACATTCGTGAAAATCGCCCCATTTTAAAAACTGGCTTGATTTTAAAAAATCAATGTGATACCCTAACCAATTTTCGTAAGTTTAATTTTATTTTATAAATTGGGATTTGTTCAAGTGTTGGAAAGAACTAAAATCAACAATTTTCACCCAAAATAAATAAATAAATAATGACCACCCAAAACTATTTGTAAGCTCCCATGTAAACCTTCTTACTTTCCCCTCACGTTATACAAGTAACCTATAACTAACTACCCATGTAAATAGGTAAAGAATCTATCTATGAATTGTGGTACCCTAGGAGTTTGTTTGATTCTACACCCAAAAATATAATTAAATATTTTTTGGATGATGGCATAAATAACTATTTTGAGATTTTTACATTCAAAAGGTCTCAACTAGTTTAGGATTTCAACATGTGAAAGGGCAAACTTGATTTACATAGGCAAAGCCAATTGTGAATCATTCATCAAATCTTTTTCCTTTTAAGATCTCCACCTCAACAATTTATATTTTGGGTAGGTACAAAAATAATCATACATCACACAATTCCAATGCTTATGCATCATCACTTATTACAACTCCTACCCAAAAATAAATAAATAAATAAATGATCTACACTTTGTATTGGTCTCTACTGACCTTTTGAAGGGCTATATTGTATTTTGAGATTTATACATATTCCATATGTATTGAAAGTTTCAAAATTTTCTCATTATTAGGCAAAATCATGGTACATTTTTTCTTAACTCCCAAACATCTCAAGATAATTTTCCCAATTTTTTTTTCAATTGTAAATTTTCAATTATGGTGTCAACCATAGTAGTAACCTCAGGTTGTTTGTATGTTACTTTTATCACTTAAAATGGTTTCTCCTAAACCATAGTGACTCTTGCCACACTTTTGATACTCATGGAAAGCCCTCAATGCATAAGGTGGACTCACTTAGTTGGTTTCATCATAGTGTTTCCAGTCAAAAATCACCTTCATCAAACTAAAAATCATAATGGAATTTGGGTGCACTCTTGGCATTGTTGGAACGGCCTTAGTGAGTAGGATTTAATGAAGATGATTTGTGAATTTTCAGACCTAAGGAGCAACGAGATATTGAATTTTGAGTCATTTTTCAAACAGAAAGATTTTTTTGTATACACTCACGATTTTCCAGGTCAATTTTTCCTGTGTCAGGGAGAACAGTGGGTTAACTTTGTGAGAGAAAATTGGTTGCACAGGCTGCAAAATAGCCAGTGCTGAAATACATGGCACCTAGAAAAGCGCCATCATCAATTTTGAACCACAACCGCTCCCTATGTCTTCTGTTTCAACTCCCCATTAATTTACGCATCCATCCTTCTTCCCCTTTCCCCTCACTGGTTAGGAATTTCCCCATTTTTTGCATGGACTTACAGGATTCTGTTTCTCTTAATCATATGTTACTGTGCACGAAGAACTAGTTTTTTGATGAGGTGAAGCTTTTTCTTAAATCGACTAAAGCTGTTGAATCCTCCGAAATACACATACAATATTGTACACTTCCACAACGTCCCACAGTTTACCCATGAAACCTTGCACAAGATGGTCTAACCTGGGCCCTTCGGCAACCCATTGTTTCCATTGTTTCCAGTCTGTAAAAGAAGGTCGTAGTTGATCGATGCCAACTGTGACAAATTCTGTTGAGGGAAAACAAAACATGATGTAAGTGCCAGCCAGAACATGCAAAAGCGTTATCATTACACCTTCCCTATGTTTCTCACCGAATCCATATTGTGGTCACAAATTGGAAAAAGTGAGGAGGTTTGTCACACCCATGATGCTGCTGTCTTTTTGACAAGCAGGACCTTAAATATCTTTCATAAGAATAGAGAAAATCTCCTTTCTCACAACAAGCAGGACCATGAAACAAGAATTTGCCCTAAATGTAACAGATCCGCATCAACAGGGTTTCTTCACATTACAGACACTAGCTGAGGCAGGCTTTCAAAAGAGACTACACCAATTAGGTTCTGTGGTTAGTGGCCTGGGAAGCTTCGCATGCAAGTTGCCAACTCTGATCTTTGAGTAATTCAATCACCCAGTTCTACCACATCCATATTGATTGCTGGGTCTTAGGAGCATTCAAGGTCATCAAATCCTGGTTCTAAGCCCTGATGATGCTCAACACTTACAAGTGACTCTCAGATTATTCCAGGTTCTCAACCCCCATCATCCACAGTACCTTGGACAAGTGTATTGTGTATTTTCTTTCCCAGTAAGAAATAAGTTGCCTTATCCCAAGGATCCAGAAATGGAATGGGCCACAGAGAGGCTTAAGTTGGAGGAGTTTACCTCCCAAAGGTGCTCCTCACACTCACACCACTGCTTTCACCATCCCCTCTTGACTTTTCTTCAATAAAACTTTCCCTTCCAACTGTAGGGTCTACTGTCCATGGGTCCTAATAATATTATGTTGGCAGCCCAGAAAACATCAGATCTTACATAGGTCACTAAGAAATGTACAAAGAGAGCAGAAAAGGATACAAAGACTTACCTTGAAGGAGAAATTACTGAAAGAAAATCTGGTTGAAGGCTCAAATTCAGCCATGTCCCGACATTCGTCCTTTTGAGAACAGTCACCAACTTCAACCTCCTGTACCTCCCCTCACAAGCTTTGCTTAGCCATTTGAAACCCTAAAACCCTCAACCTTCCACTAAAACCCTAACATGCAAACATATAGCACTAAGAGAATAGCCAGGAAACTTTGAACCATAACAATTAAGAAGATCAGAAAATTATGCAAAGATGACATACCAATTCTTCAGGCCTGGTTTCAGAGGAGCTTGTGCTTCTTCCACTAGCACTTGAATCATAATCACTGCTCTCATATCCTGGATCCGCAAATACTTGTTTGTCCATTGAATTCCACACATGACGTGACTTAAAGTAGCTTGTGTCATGTGCATTGTCAGGACTAGGCACGAAAGCTGCCTGTAAACATTGCAACACTATATAGGTCAGTTTCAACAAACTCCTGCACTGCCCTGATCTTGCCAGTATGGCACATGCTTGTGTATTTCAGCTAATCTAAAAGGACAATGGTGGAATGATCTTTGAATCTCTGTAATCTGGAGATTTTGGGAAATGAACATCTATATGAATTGTCAGTGTACAAGAAGAATAGTGAAGCCAAGAGAAACAGAAATGAAGACACCTCCACAGAAGAAAGCGAAATATAAATGCAGAAACAAAGTCCTGTCAAATCTTTCATGTCACAGTGCTGTTGACAAAGACTCTGCGCCACTTTGGAAGGGGCAGGGCATTCAAGTGATACATCTGGCACCAGACCTTCATGCAAAGTCACCCAATTGACTCCTATTGTAGACTGGAGTTTTCATCAGATCTTACAGGAGTGGCAGTGCTAAGAATGGGTTAAAAGTAACAGAAAGAAGGGGGAAGCAAGGATTTTTGTTCTCACAAAAAGTCTACATTCATCAAGCAAAAGATCACAGAGAGGTACAAGGACACATTGTGGAGGGAGATGTGAGGTTGGAAATACAAATAGATATGATCCAAAGTTTCGCTCTCACCTTTTGTCGGGCCAAAGTGTCCCAATTAATGTTCTTGAAAAAGGGATGGGCTTTCACCTGCACAATACCCAGCACATGAAGCTCTCATGATTAAAGAATACCCACATTCTGTTTTTGAGATTGGCAGAACAGACAACCAGAAACCATTCACACTTTCTTGAAGCCAAAGGCTAATGATTGCCATCTGTAGGTAGTGATCCAAAAATAATTTACATGCTTGAGCAACTACTACAGTGTTAACTAAATGAGGAAGTCAAAAACTTACCTCCATTGCACCCTTGGCTCCCAAACGTTCATTTGGATCCTCTGTCAGGAGTCTGGACAAAATCAGACTAATCAGTGAGTTACTCCTACCATCAAGCCCAAATAATATTACAGTGGGAAAGTATCATTGGCAATCCTGTTCATAACAGCCAGAATCCTACAGAAAGCTCTAAGAGACATCAAGGAAAAAGGAGAAAGTGCAAAGAAATATTTACTTGTTAATCAGGTCCTGAGCTTCATGTGACATGTCTTCAGGAACATGTGGCCATGGGATATTGCGATTGAGGATATTGTCAAAAATGACCTTTGGACAAACAAAGGGCCTTTATAAAGATGCAATTCTTGGGAAAACATTCCATCATCTCTTAATATTACAGATCCTCAAAGAAGAGCCTTGAAGTTAATAAATCAGAAAGCTGAAGAATGCTTGACAGCTTGACCTAAACGTCAATGAATAAGAGGGGAAAAAAACTACTATTTCAATCACTGTGAGAGGAAACAAGCACAGAACCTGTATCAGATGCATTCAACCTACATGGAGTCACAACTTACAACTCTGGTTCAATTCACAACGTACTGCAGCAAGCTAAAAGAAAAGTTTGGACATCTACCTGAGGGTGCTCAGCATTGAAAGGAGGGATTCCAGTAAGCATCTCAAACAGCATCACACCTGTTGACCACCAATCTGCTGCAGGGCCTGAAAAGTACAAGAAAGTGTCAACACAGAAAGCATAATAAGCAGAACTACTGATAGAAACAAACATTTATGAATCTGAGGTGGTTCTAAATATCTGAACACATCATATCTACAAGATTGCGGAGTAAACTCCACATGACAATAAGAATAATTCTCTGCAAATACAAGATCCAAGCACAATAACTCTGGCTGTGTACCATCATCTTCAGAACAACACAGTATAAATCATACCATGAGAAGTTCCCAAGAGAATTTCAGGAGCAAGATAATCCGGGGTGCCTACAGCTGACCGTTGTTTCCGTCTCACCCTTTGTTCACTCTGTGCCAGAGAATCTTCACTGGATTTACCCAAGTCTTCCATTGACATTGACCCCCTTGCAGCAGGCCCTGATAGATCTTCTGTACTATTTATGAGCCCCACTCTTGAAAGACCAAAATCTGTGAGCTGCAAAATTGACCCATTAGACACCATCAGTTGAAACATCTTTCAGACTCCACAACACATTTATATTCTCAAATTTTGCAATTCCAGCAATGCGAAAGCACAGTCAGTAGTAACATGACTTTGGGCTTGTCACATTTTATCTGAACCATTAAACATGAAGCCTAGAACTTGAACCTAAAATACTAAACCTGGAGACCCAAAATTGCTAACCTTGACACCTTGAAAGCTGAACTTGTTACTTTCCAGAAATTCACCTATCCCATGAACTAACCCCTTGAGAACCAGGAAAGCCACATGGGGTCTAAACAAATCCAAAATGGATCTTAAAGTTCCTGACCTAAACATATGGCAGGGTCTGCCTTTAGGGCTGTACCTTGATATGCCCATCATGGGCAATCAAGAGGTTGTCAGGTTTCAAGTCCCGGTGCACCACTTTCAACGAGTGCAAATATTCCAGGGCCAGCACCTGCACAGACAGCAGATGTTGCAATCAACCATTTTCCATCTTCACTCCCTGTAACCTGTGCAGACACAAACATGTGCTTCTAAAACACGACAATCCAGTTTTTCTAAGGAAAATCCAGAACATATTAAAAGAAAAACTTAGGAGAGAAAGTGCAGAGGAAATCCAACCAAGAAAACAGCGACATGATGATGCATTAGGACAACCCAGAGTAACAGCGCAAGAAAGACATAGCTGAACATTCAGAAGAACATGAAGACAGCAAAGTAGTTTCTGACATCCAACACAGGCCTGAAGTGGTTAGGACTATATCATGAAGAAGAGCCCTTCACATATACGGAGAGTTCAGAGGACAAATGTCTATGAAAAAAACACAATCTTCCACAGAAACATGAAGCCTAGAGAGAAAAACTTGCAAAGAGATTTAAGTTCTGCATAAAGTACAGACATTCTATGAGACCAAGAGCAGTTATGAGGGAGAGAGTGCAAGGATCCATACCAGCTCAGCAATGTAAACCCTTGCCATTTCCTCCTCTAAACACCCCAGGGTTCGAAGCAATGAGAAAACATCTCCTCCATTCAAGTACTCCATTACAAGATAAAGATTATCCTGGCAAGTAAAGGAGTAAAAAAATCGAACCTGGAAACAGAACCCCACTATCAGCTGAAACTCCAGCAAGAGGAACTGTCCAAATACAAGCTTCACTACCATTTAAGAAAAGATCCTGAAAATTTTACATGTGTAGTTTTTGAATCCTTGATAAGAATCCATACCACAAAGGGATTACGGACAGTAATTAGAATGTTCCGTTCTGCCTGGACACTCTCCACTGTGTTTTTGCGGATTATGTCTGCCTTTCTCAGAACCTGCAGACACAAATTCCACAAGAGGTTTCCTCAGATGGGTGCGAAAACAGAACTTTGAGAATTGGAAAGCTGCAAGAGTCAGTAAATACAGAAATTAAAACCAAGAGCCTACAACAGACTTGTACATTCCTGGCAAGGGCAAACAACCACAACCCCATCACATGAATATCCCCAGTCCAGGCCTAAAATCTAAATCAACATCAAAATGCATAGTGTGAAATTGTGACATCATCAAGTAGATATGAACATTAACAGCAGATATAAGCACTTCAAAACTGGGAAAGAGGAAATAATCAGCAATGAAGCAGCAAGAGCTACAAAGAATGGACCAGAAGTCCCTAGAATGAGTAAAGGCACCTTAATAGCAAAAAGATCACCAGTTGCTCGTTTTCTTGCTAAAAAGACCCTGCCAAATGCACCTCGGCTTATTGGTTTAATGATCTGAAAATCATCAATGCTCGTCCTGTCCTTGTGAGTCGTCGGATGGGCTGGGGTTGACCTCACACTTTGAGGCATGTCCTCATCTCCATAACTATCTTCTTCATGAAACCCAGCAAACTCCATTCCATTCACCCCTAAAAGCTCACAGACTTGCTTATATTTCTCCCTGCAAAAAAACCAATCATCATAACCAAAACCATCCCAAGCATGTTGCCCCCCAACCACTGCACTACAGAAAAATCTTTGGATGGGTGACTTCCCAAGCTGACAGGGCTGCAAAGATGCAGAGAACCCAATCAAATAATATGAACTCCAAAGTTAACAACCCTATGCTGAAAAGGCATTGGAATGCATGACCCCCAAAAGTAACAAAGCTATAAGGATGCATAGAGACCCATCTCTCAAAGGATGTGTAACCACAGTGAAACTAGGGGAAGAGGCTCTCAGTCATGCTTGCTCGATGGGGAGCTTAGCATCAAAGTTTGTGATTGCAGAGAAAAACTAATTTCATAGTATAGATCCTCTAATCCATTTAAAGCTTGTAGGGACCTAAGCTGAACGCACACAGAGGACAACATTGAGGGTAGTCACTGGAGCCCCCTGCACCCTGAACATATGGTATTAGCACAACACTGGTGACTAGTTGGGTGCAGTAAATCCAATTAGTCATGGGTAAAAACAAAGAGAAATTCCAGAAAAAAAACTTGTAACAAAACAGGTTTGGGGTTTAGGGTTTAGCACCTTGCAGGATATCTATAGAGGGCAACTATTCATGGGCACAAAGAGTACAGCCAAAGTTTTTGTGCTAGTTTGCATCAACTGGCAGACACTACAGCACTGCTAAGTCAGCACCAAAACAGGTGTGATTCAGTACACACCTACAAAGCTTATCGATGCGCTTCCCAAAAGTGTCAACTGTCAGTGCCTGGACTTTGTTGTCATGTAGAACATCCTTCAAATCCTCCATGCATGACCTCATATATTCCAGAGCATTCTCATCCCCAGCATTCATATTTGCTATGCACCTTGCTATGTCTGATAGCTCATTGATCTGGCCACATTTTGAACCAGTTGTTACATCTGACAAATGACACAGTGTCTCCCTCATGCAGATCAGGTTCTAACCAAGAGTTTGAATCACATTTGCACCAGCAAGGAGTGCATCACAAGAACATTCAACAAAAAGATCTTAAAGAACTAAGGCATAGTATTGACATGAATCCAGTGCAATGTTATTGGAGTGATTCAATGTCAGATAAGATGCAGCAGCACAGAGCACATCATTTTCTGGTACCTGTGGAATGTCCTCCTCCTCTGCAAAGCTGTTCTGCTCTGTCAAGAAAAGATCAATTTGACTTGTCTTTGGAGTAATAAGCGGTGAGCGAGGCGTAATGCTCCCAACAGAGGATGAAGGAGCCATCACGCTCCCCACAGATGATGCAAATGAAATTAAGGGATCGACTTTTGGGCCAAACCGAGTTTTTGCATTGAAGAGTCTGGGTTCATCTATGATACTTGCAGTGTCAATCACATGCAAATCATCAAGCATGTCCTGTGATGGCCTGCGGAGCAATTCACCACCAGTTCTTTCAAGAGCTCCAAGCTTCTCAGAAACAATGCCAAGCTTCTCAGACAGGCTGCTATCTGATCCATTGCCACCAATGAAGGTTTTCACATCATCAGGGCTCCTATCTGCTGCAATCATTGAGTTTTTGGGTGTGTATGATTCAGCTATCCATTCAAGAGTTTCAGCTAGCCTCTGCAGGCGCTCGTCCAGAGCCACCCCTTTATGATCACACCGGTCTGCAAATGCACAAATCCGAGAATGCTCCTCAAGACGTAAAGTTGGTACATCTTCTTCACATATCCGACATATAACCATGTAATCATCAAGAGCACCTGTGTAGTCACTCCATGGAGTCCTTTGTTGCCGCTGTAATGATATTGACGGTGGAGCCGACTTTGAGGTCTTGAGAGCAAGTGACTCTCTGTCATCAACGGTATCAGGTTTCTGCTCTTTGAGGCGTGAAGCTTTTTGACCACCTGTCATATCTTTTGCACTCCCTGGTCTCCCTGTACTACTACTACTGTCTGTTGATGACCTTCCTTTCTTCCATGATGCAATGCGATCAGCAATAAGGGAAGTCACTACACTCATTGATTTTCCTTTAGAGGGACGTTCCTTTGATACGTCATCCTTTTGGAAGTCCTCCTTGAGCTCCTTGATGGTTTCCATGGGGCCAGACTTACCACCACCAGGCTCATCTTTAGATCTCCGGGGCAATGGGACAGCCTCTACATTCCAATAATGGGGCATTGAGTCTGGTTTCCGTAGTTTGACAGGATCATTTGCAAGAGTTTTCTTACCCTTTACAACAGAATTCCAGTGCTTCTCGAGTGATTGATCCATTTGAATTCGATGTTGTAAGAGGTGGAGAGAGCCATCCTCATCTAAGCCATTTTCTTTTAGGTACTGCAAAAGCCGGGTACAGCGCGTGAGAATGAAAAGCATGCGGGTGTGCAATGTTTTCAATTTCCCTATTGGAAGCTCCTGCCGTTTTTCGTCAAGATCATGGACAATGCCCTCACATTGCCGCAGAAACTCATCAGGATCCATAACTGCACATTGGTTTGCCAGAATTAACAAATCTTCGGTCCTCTCTAACCAGTCTGCCTCTGCATCAGGATTCCTTTCAAGAATTTCAATAAGATCTCCAGCAAATACTGCGAGCTCCGCATTCACTTCCTCCTTTGCTGTGTTGAACCGAGCCCGAAGAGTTTGTATAACCTCCTGGAAGATGAACATTAACAGAGCACCATTATTTCCCACAAACTGATTATATGTTGTGCATGCACTGGAACTCTTCTGCATGTCTTTCATCCCTTTCCCTTGTCCATACTGCATGCTTTGCCCAACTTCAAAAGGACCAATTCCACAACAATCTCCAATCAGTACAACAGCTATACATCAACAGATCAAGCACTAAAACAATGAAAGTAGTACGAGAAGACTCATCTTTCAGAAAATGCTAGTTGCAGCTCATACCTCCAAATGATTGATGCTACGGGGGCGCAGAAACCCATGGGCACGGAAACCCCGAGGGTCAAGCTCATGAGAGTAGCTCTTTTTATCAGTGGGAAGTTTTCCTTTTCGAGGGCGAGATGTCATTCGGAGGAGAGCTTGAAACCGCGGTGACTCTGTCTCCTTTGCCCCATCTTCTGGGCTTGTTGGACTCTGCCCCACCATACCCTAATCTATCATCACTAGGACAAAAACCAAACCAAATTCCACTGCAAGAGTTGAAGATCCTATCACTGAGCATCCAAAGAATCAAGACAATTTGTGAGGGTAAGATCCATGGCCAAAAGTAAAAAGAATGAACCAATTTGTGCACTGCAACATCAGTTGTCTCATTCACAGTAAGAAAACCCTGCTCCAAATGTATTACAATGACATATCTAGCTCAGATATACCTCACTTTCTTGCATAGCTGCTTCAGAACCTTTTGGATCCATTGAGGTCCCTGAGTTGCCAAAGAAAACAGGAAATGCATTAGAAAATAAGATGATGAGCATTCCCCATGAACAGAAAGTCATCCTATTAAGAGATACCTACTTGGGCCATATATCAGCATTGGTGCATATCAGATAATATGATATTTCCCTAGACATCATCTTCTTGAAGGTGAGTGGCAGAGGCATCATGTTCTCTTATGTGTTATGAGTGGCAGTAAGCCAGGTTCCTTAGGATGATCATCACCACAAGTGCAAGAAATGAGAACATTCCACTATGAGCAGCACAGTACCAACTACTGACAAGCACACAAAATGGTCTACTTGAGTCTGAAGCTGTCACTATATATGTGCAAGCATCACAAAGCTAGATAATCAATACTTGGCAACAACTAGGAGGAATGCTGGAATAGGGCATCATATTGTCTTACCAGCTTGAGGAGACATGCTTAATGTAGGCTGATGATTCCAGTGTGCAGATTCAGGAAAGGACTGGCACCCAGTTGACGTACTGTCAAAACTGCTGTCCACATTAATCCAACTACTACTTGAAGAATTGTCAACTCCAATAGCAGTCTCTTTGCCAAAGCTTCCATTCGGGGAAGCTGTGCTTTCAATCAGCCGAGAGGAACCTCTCTCTGGATTGCTGATCTGTCCACACCGCTGTAATTTCTTCACAATTGAGGACCCAGGACTACCATCCTTCTGCTGAGGACAAGAGTCCATCTGCTGTGATTCCACAAAAATTTCTTTCCTCGAAGTGCTATCTTTTGGTGAAACAGAGTCACGGGCATGAACTTTTGAAGCTCTCCTGATGCCTGATGTTGACCTTGTTGACATTTCTCCTTTAGACCAGTTGGGAACAGCACCTTCACCAGTCCGGCCATCATTTCCAGTATCAAACCGGCTCTGGAGAGTTCCAGCATATACAGGCCCAGATTGTGTGCTTGGTGCAAACAGAGGCCCTGATCGTGTCTTGATCCGGTGCAACCCCAAAGAACTCACAAGAAGTGAAGATGCCACCTGGAAATCTTCAAACCTGGCTTCTTCAACAAGGATAGGTGCTGAGATTTCCATTTCAGCCTTCTCTGTCTCTGGAGCCTTACCAGCCCCCACACCTCGCCAACTTTTATCCTTGCCTGATTTACCGGCTTTCTCCTTCCCTTCTTTGACCATTTTTTCCTCTGTGATATCATCTTTAACCCAGCTTGGCAAAGTATGTGAACCTCGTCGCCTAGATTTTGGGTCACCCATTCCACTATCCTCACCACCCTTTCCATGTTTGCTTCCCTCCTTCCCAGCACCATCTTTCTTCTTACTTCCCGCATCTTTACTTGCAATCAATCCAGCCGCAGCCCTTCCAAATGGTCCCATATGGGCAGCGCACCAGAAGTAACTCAAAACACTTTCTTATTCTAATTGAGTCCCTGTGAAAAAGAAGAAGGCTCACAAAATCAAAGGCGACATAGGGTCACTACATAGGACTGTAGAACCACATCCACAGATTCCAGGCCTCATTACACAAGCGCTAATCTTTTGTATCAAAATCCTCCATCACAAGATTGCTGCATCATGGGGATGATTGCTTTGCAGAAATCAGAACCTTTATGACGCATCAGAAATGGGGTTTTATACTTGGATCTTGCAGGTGATTGCTTTGCAGAAATCAGAACCTTGAAGATGCATCAGAAATGGGGTTTATACTTGGATCTTTTTATCCTCTTGAATCTTCACCTGTCCTGCTAACAACAACAACAACCAGCCTCCACAAAGTCAGAATTTAGAGGACTCCCTCATGATGAACTATCCTTTACAAACAATGGGTAACATGGACAAACAACAGGATATTTGGGTAATACAGTTCTCATGAAAACTTGATCGCAACCTGGACGTGGGTGCTCCATTTGCTACACACTTCACCCAAATATTAAGAGCAAAATCCTTGCACAAACACAAAATCACTGCAGTAACAGAATCAAATTGGAAGAGTTCAGTTCCACTTCCCTACTCTAAGTCGAAATTGTGACCTGACAAATGCATCCATGATCATGAGATTAGAATCTTGTCATATACAGATTCCACCACAACATCATCACCTTTGTGGTTTTCAGTTCAAGATTGATACTTGAAAGCCCCTTGACAATGTATGATGAGTAGAGCTGATACTAACAAACACAGGTGAATCATCTCTCTCAGTGAAGAAGAAGAAGAGCTAAAATGAACAATTAGGTTTCAAAGGAAATGTGTCAAGTCTTTGACAGAATAGATTGCAAATAGTTTTTGGTGGATATTGATCTTTCTCAAGGACATACACATACACAGTTCATCTTTTTCCACAAGAATAAGACTCGCTGAATATAGGCACATACAGACAAGAGCTAAAATCAACCCAGAAAGTATACTTGCCAGAGATGCCACTAAACACAAAAACCCCCTCAGCAGGTGACAACAAGCTTCTATATGTCAAGCTTCTTTTATTATGTCAACCCCAAGAGCTCAACAGAAGAACGAGCTAAACACACACACACACAACACACACAGACTGACTACATCCCCAGAAAAAGCACAGAACAAAAGACTGAGTCCACAGATAATACCAAAAGCTCCACCATCAAAATTAAGCAAAACCATGAGCACAATACTGCTGACAGATAACACAGAGAAGAAGAAGAAGAACCACCAATACAGATGCAAGAATACCACAGTGGACCAAAAAACTCTAAAGCTCTGTGTATGTGTGATACGTGGGTGCATGTTTGTACTTCACTGCCATGACCTAAACTAGCAAGATCCTCTTTCTTCCTTTCGCAACAGCTTTTATTCCGAAGGATCCGAGATTGCCCAAACACATATACATTTTTTTACAAAGGAAAAACCAAACTACTCCTCCCCCACCCCCACCCCCCAAAAAAAAGGAAAGAAAAGATTTACCTCCTCCTCCTCCTCCTCCTCCTTCTCCTCCTCCTCTTCATCTGTTGTTGTTGCCCATGAGACTGTTCACTCTACCAAAATCGAAGAAGAAGTTCAATCCACTCCACCCTAGTCCGACTTCTCCCCTCTCCCACCCAGTTCGACCAGAAACAGATACCCTAAAAAAAAATGGTCAAGGAGCTTAACCACCACCAGTAGTAGTAGTTCCAGCAGCAGCAGCAGCAGCAGTACTACTACCACAACACAACAACAGCAACAATCTCGTGATAAACTCTCTCCGCACACACTCCATCTCCGCTCATATTGTCCAGAAATAATCTCCAGAGATGGCGCAACGAGCAATCGCGGAAAGCAGCAGCAGCTGCGAGCACACCACACCCGCAGCAGCAGCAAAGGCAGCAACGAGAAAAAAAGGGGGAGGAAAAGAAAAGAAAAAAAGAGGGGAGGAAATGGGAAAGGAAATATAGAAGAGGGAGGGAGGAAAAGGGGACGAAAAAAGCAAAAGAGGGGAGGAAAAAAACAAAAGAGGGGAGGAAGTGGGAAAGCAAATAGAGAAGAGGGAGAGAGGAAAAGGGGAGGAAAAAAACAAAAGAGGGGGGGGGTTTTGGGGGGAAGTGGGGACCGATAGATGTGTAGAAGAGGGGAGGGTGGTAGGGAAATTGTATTTTAGGGGGTCTATTTTTTTTTTTGCTTTGGCTTTTTGGAGGGGGTCAAAAAAAAGGGGAGGGAAAAAAAAAAAAAAAATTTTAAAAGAGAAAAAAGAAAAAAAAAAAAAGAAAAAAAAAAAAAAACAAAAACTCAGGAA
>Ga0116231_10002261_pt1 | contig 40236 bp, 25 predicted proteins | sample S1TSphgellanicum_2_FD_89695 | JGI IMG/M metagenome (GOLD analysis project Ga0116231, IMG submission 89695) | Host-associated microbial communities from peat moss isolated from Minnesota, USA - S1T2_Fd - Sphagnum magellanicum MG | ecosystem: Host-associated > Plants > Peat moss > Unclassified...
AAAAAAAAAAAAAAAACCCATGAGTGGAATAAATCTTCAATATGTACCTAAAACCAAAAAAATTGGGGGGAAAAAAAAAGAAGAAGTTTTTGTGAGAAGGAAAAGGCAAATTATTTGAGATTACCAGTTTTTAGGTCAATTTCAAGTCACGAAAGAGCAACGAAGCACGAACGCACGCCCTTATACGCTTTCCTCTCCCTCGTTACGTCTCATCGCAACGAGCACTAAGCGCAGCTTTTGCCTTGCGTCGTCCCGCCGTCCCGATGGTGGCGCACCGCGATCCATCCGTCGTAGTAGCAGTGTTGGCGAGAGTGGCGGCTTCGTAGAGCAGAGAGAAGAGAGAAAAGAGAGGGGGGAGTTGGAGAGCGAAAAAAAGTTCGAAGAAGAGAGAAAATATGGCGTGGCGGACGGTGTGGGGGTTGGCGGGGAGTGCAGTGGTGAGAGGCGGGAGAAAGTTGCCGTTGCAATCCCGATTGCAGCGTTCTCTCACAGGGCAAGTGCCGGATTCGTCCCCGTTTTCCAGTCCTTGGTCTCTGCGGGGTGTCAAAGTTGCCCCAGCTATTGCGGCTTGCCGTGGATTCCACGGGGGCGTGGTTTTGCAGCAAGAAGCAGCGGCTCCAGTGCCGAAATCGGTACCTCTTTCGAAACTCACTGACAATTTTCTCGATGGAACCAGTAGCGTGTATCTGGAAGAGCTTCAACGGGCGTGGGAAGCGGATCCGAAGAGCGTGGATGCTTCATGGGACACTTTCTTTCGGAACTTCACGGGACAGTCCACCAGCATGGCGGGATTGTCAGGCCAGACCATACAAGAGAGCATGCGATTGCTGCTACTTGTCAGGGCGTATCAAGTGAATGGACACATGAAAGCGAAACTGGATCCGCTTGGTCTCGATGATCGTCAGCCGCCTCTGGAGCTCGATCCTGCGCTGTATGGCTTCACGGATGCAGATTTGGATCGCGAATTCTTTCTAGGAGTATGGCGGATGTCGGGATTTCTTTCAGAGAATCGGCCTGTGCAAACGCTACGAGGCATATTACAGAGACTGGAGCAAGCCTATTGTGGCACCATAGGGTACGAGTACATGCATATCCAGGACCGGGACAAATGTAACTGGTTGCGGGACACGATCGAGACGCAAGTGCCGGGGAGGTATGGCGCTAATCGCAGAACTGTGATTCTGGATCGCCTGATCTGGGCAACAAACTTCGAGAATTTCTTGGCACAGAAATGGACTGCATCCAAGAGATTCGGGTTGGAAGGTTGCGAGACATTGATTCCAGGGATGAAGGAACTCATTGACAAAGCTGCAGAAAAGGGGGTAGAGAATATCGTCATTGGGATGCCGCACCGAGGTCGGCTTAATGTGCTGGGCAATGTGGTGCGCAAACCCTTGCGACAAATTTTCAGCGAGTTCAGTGGTGGGATCAAGCCCCCTGATGAATCTGGCTACACAGGCAGTGGAGATGTGAAATACCATCTGGGAACATCATATGACAGACCTACACTAACTGGTAAACGAATCCATCTCTCCTTGGTGGCTAACCCTAGTCACCTGGAGGCAGTCAATCCTGTTGTAATTGGCAAGACGCGAGCAAAGCAATACTACTCTGATGACAAAGAGCGCAACAAAAGCATGGCAGTTCTATTGCATGGAGATGGCAGCTTTTCGGGCCAGGGTGTGGTGTATGAGACTCTCCATTTGAGTGACCTACCAAACTATACCACAGGTGGCACCATCCATATTGTGGTCAACAACCAGGTAGCATTCACAACTGATCCGAAGTCCAGCCGATCATCCCCATACTGCACTGATGTTGCCAAGGCCCTGAATGCACCCATTTTCCATGTCAATGGTGATGATGTTGAGGCCGTTGTGCATGCTTGCGAGCTGGCTGCAGAGTGGCGCAGCCACTTCAAATCTGATGTTGTTGTTGACATTGTATGTTACCGGAGGTTTGGTCACAATGAGATTGATGAACCCTCTTTCACCCAGCCTACCATGTATCAGGTGCCTCCCTGTCCAGTTGCCTGTCCTGCTAGTGGTTTCCTGATCTTTTTTTTATCTGTTCTGTATTTCCATCTTCTTGCTTCCAGTTGTGTGTCTATGGATTGGCTATGTGGAAGATGTTGCCAGAAAACCTGTTCCTTGTGCTATTTTATAAGAACTGGGTGCTTTTTTGAGTTACTAATGTACCTACATCCTGGATATGATGTGAAGTAGGTGATTAAGAATCATCCACCAGCACTGGACCTGTACATCAAAAGGCTTATAGAAGAGAAGCTGCTGACACAAGAGGAAATTTCAACTCTCCAAGACAAAGTTTTCCGCATACTCAATGAGGAGTTCAATAATAGTAAGGATTATGTGCCAAGCACCCGAGATTGGCTGGCTGCATACTGGGCTGGCTTCAAGGGACCTGAGCAGCTTTCTCGCATTCGGAATACAGGGTATGTGAACTCCATTGTCCTTCCTATCTTCTATCCTGTAGGTCTGTGCAGCTACAACACCTAAGTGCAGATGTTGGACTGATAAGGGTGTCGGTATAGTTAGTAGAGGAGCTTTTAAATTGGAGGATTTGTGGATGGGGGTGGTCAGTGTAAAGCCAGAAATATTGAAGAATGTGGGGAAGTTAATCACAACAATTCCAGAGAAATTCTCTCCTCATCGAGGTATACAACGAGTTTATGATCAGCGGAAACAGATGATCGAAACAGGGGAAGGTGTGGATTGGGCAACTGCTGAGGCTCTGGCATTTGCCACACTTTTGGTAGAAGGAAATCATGTACGGCTAAGTGGACAGGACGTAGAGCGTGGTACCTTCAGTCATCGTCATTCTATTCTGCATGACCAAAAAACTGGAGAGACTTACTGTCCACTTGATCATGTACTCATGAATCAAGAAGAGGAGATGTTCACTGTCAGTAACAGGTATTGTGTCATCTTAATGTGATTGCAAGAATATATGGGGGCTGGGTCCAGCTTGTTGAGTGGTGGATTAAAAGCTGACCATGTGTAAGTTCAGGGGAATTCTTGTTCTTTTTTGTTTATTGAATAGATTATTCGATGAACATACTGGCAGGACATGGTTTGTATTGACCTCTTAATTTGGAAGTGCCTGGCACTGAGAGATGGTTGCTTGTGGTATGCAGCTCACTGTCAGAATTTGGAGTGCTGGGTTTTGAATTGGGGTATTCCATGGAGAACCCAAATTCATTGGTATGCTGGGAGGCCCAGTTTGGTGACTTTGCCAATGGTGCTCAAGTCATTTTTGACCAGTTCCTGAGCAGTGGTGAGTCAAAATGGCTTCGTCAAGCTGGTCTTGTGTGCCTGCTGCCCCATGGCTATGATGGCCAGGGGCCTGAGCATTCCAGTGCTCGACTAGAGCGATACCTTCAGGTAAAATGCTCCACCTAGGCAAAATTGAAGGTTATAGGTTTTGCTTTTGAAGTACCTCAAGTTGTAAGTAGACTGTAGAACACATTTGCAGGATGTTACCAGTTTAGTCATGATCTTGACGGAGCCTCAAGTTGTCCATATATGTTGTTGAGGCAAAGGCAACTGAGTTAGTAAAATATATGAACAATGGGGATAAATGCAGGCAAGTGATGACAATCCTTATGTTATCCCTGAAATGGATCCAAGTTTACGACGGCAGATCCAGGAGGTGAACTGGCAGGTGGTCAACATCACCACTCCAGCTAACTATTTCCATGTACTTCGACGACAGGCAAGCTGCTCTTCTTTCTCTCGATTTCAATTTTTCCTTGCTGTCATGAAGGTTTGATTTAAAGCCCTTATGACCTCTTGTTTAACTATCAGCATGCCAAGTTTTGAAGGTTCAGGTCCAGATTCACATGTTCCATCACCCAGTGAAAGGAAGCAACCACAGGGATAAGATGTTTCTTTTGTTTGTACTCACAAACCAGAGTTGAAGAGCATGCTTAGCAGCAGGCTACAGGGAGAGGGTTTGCACTGATGGTTTGTCATGTGTGTGGAGTACAGATTCACAGGGATTTTCGGAAGCCCCTCATTGTGATGTCACCAAAAAATCTGTTGCGACATCAGGCTTGCCGTTCGAATCTGTCTGAGTTTGATGATGTCCAGGGCCATCCTGGTTTTGACAAACAGGGTACCCGATTCAAACGCCTTATCAAAGATAAAAGTGATCATGGTGCTGTTGAGGAGAGCATCCGCCGGCTTATTCTTTGCTCTGGGAAGGTATTATTACTTGTTCTGCATTAGACTTCCAGTTTTTGGCTACATTGCCATGTAGCCAATTTGGGGATTAAAACATGATTATTCTAACCTATGTTTTTCATCATTGAATAGGGTGCTTAATGTTAGAATGACAAGGGGTTTTGCTTGGATGGAACAGGTTTACTATGAGCTTGATGAAGAGCGGAAAAGAGTGGGTGCCAATGATGTTGCTATTTGTCGAATGGAGCAGCTCTGCCCAGTCCCTTATGACCTTGTTCATCGGGAGCTCAAGCGCTACCCTAGTATGCTCTCATTTTCTTAAGAATTCCCTGTTTTCATTAATGGTCACACTAGTTTCCTCTTTCTTGCATCTTATAACCCACTCTCTGCCTTTTCAATGTTTTGTGGAGGTGGTGATTGATGTCAAAAGGGTGAAACTACAGTACACACTGAGCTTATTACTGGAGGAGAAGATGGGTATTGCTGAAATGTGGGGCACCAAATGTACTACAACAATTCATCAATGAAACAACATTGAACTAGGAACATAAATGCATCATACTTTTAGAGTTTTGAGGCAAGCATTACATGGTTGCAGTGTTTGTGTTTATCAACTTGTCCATCCTTACATGCTAGGAACTTTGTTGTGTGGTATGAATTCTATGTGATAATGAGTTTTTGTGCTGCTCCAAGTGGTAGCAGGAGGACTCAAATCAATGGTTGGCATTGTTTGGTGCAGATGCAGAAATAGTTTGGGCACAGGAGGAGCCAATGAACATGGGTGCTTTCTCCTACATGGCACCACGCCTGGCCACAGCCCTGAACACTCTAGGGCGTGGGAAGTTTGAGGACATCAAGTATGTGGGTCGTGCACCAGCTGCTGCCAGTGCAACTGGTTTTGGCAGTGTGCACAAGCAGGAGCAGCTGGAGCTGGTTCAAAAGGCTTTGCAGCAGGCCCCCATCAAGTTTCCATGAAGATCTTGCTGACAGCTCTGCGCCCACTACATCATAGTATGCAAAACCACAAATGCAATTAAGATACACTAGCAGCATGAGACTCAGCAATGCACACTCTTATGCAGGATCGTCTTTTGTGTCTGAAGTAGAAATTAGGGAATGCTGAATCCTGTTAGGAGAAGGCTTTGTGGTCATGATCGTTAAGACTCTAACTTTTATCTTGTGCTTTTGTGCTACAGAGGAAAAACAAAACCAGTGCACTATCTTTGGATGTCTTGATACAGAGGAGCTCAGTGCCTCAGTGTTTCATTGTCATGAGGGGGAATATTTCACATTTGTGGTTGCCAATTGGTTAGCCATCATTGTCAATTGGACTCTTGAGCATGGGTGGATGGTGAGGCTTATTGGGTCAATGAGCTTTTGTCTGCTAGCACAGGACACTGACCACCTATGGTCCCAGTTAGACAGTTATAGTAGTAATCTTGCAAGTGCAGAGACTTCATCAGGACTGTGGAGGGGAGATACACCATGTTTTTCAAGGGTTGTTGCATTGCCTGAAACTGGCTGATCTGTTATTGTCTGGTTTGGAAGAGAATGCATTACTTGGTAGCCCAGGTTGGACGTTTACATGTTACTGCAAATTGACACAGGTGCAAAATTCCATGACCTCACTCTGGAATGGTGTGCAAGATTCGTATTGTGTCAGTAGGGGGGTTTGGACTGGAATTGTGCTGTAAAAATGAATTCCAGGGCAAGCCTAGGCAATTGTGAAAGCCAATAGTATATAATAAGGTACTGGAAAATGAAGCTGCTTTTTAAAGCTACATGGGAATCTATGTAGTTAACACATTTGTGCATGAAATGGCCTGTGCACACAGATCGCCAATGATAGCATAGTCTCAAGAGTGGTGGAAAGCTTGGATTGATAATGCAGTCTTGTACTTTTTGATGTGTTGATTGGCAACTAGTGTATAGCAATTCCTGGAGCAGAACTTTTCTGTATCAAGCGTGACTTTGTGTGCTCTGCTGAAAGATGTTGAACATTTGATTGGGATTAAACCAGCATGCAAATGATGAAAAGGAGTAAAGCTTCCATTGGAAATATATCTGTTCCACACACCACCACTCCTAATGTGTGCATTTTTATCATGTGTTCGCAGTCCTCAACTTTATCCTGCATAGTTGGCCAAAACATGTTACAAATGTAAATAGAATTGGGATACACTAATTTAGATAGGAAAGAGTAAAGATTTTGATTGGTAATTTTCAATAGTCAATTTTTGATAATAAATTTTGGTAGTGAGTTTTCGATACTGAATTTCAATAATGAAAAAGAAGCAACCAAGTTTTTGTACAAAAAGCCGTAACAAAATTTTAAAAACCTTTAAAATTATCTTCCTTTCGGATTGTGTTCTCATGGTCACTACTCTAAGTAAGATTACTCTACTAAAAAACTAAACTGCCATTTCAGAAGGCTTTGAATCTAACTACCTCCATGTTAGTTTTGGGATCTTGTTTCTCACTCTAATGACTACTAAACCTGGTGAGGTTTTAGGTGCTTTTCTTGGCTAAAGAAGAATGAGAATTAAATTTTAGTAGCACATAGTGTGGGAAACCATTTCGATAGGCATTGAACCTTGCTCCATAAAGTTTGTTGTCCTTAGAGTGGTTGGTAAAATGTCTAATTGAACATTTTGGTAATTTGGTCCTATATTTGTTCAGAGGGGATTTAGTTTCCATGCATTTGGTCGCATAATTGATAGTTACCAAAATGCACTTATTTTTGGTATACCTACTTTAGTAAGTTTGATGGGGCTAATAAACTGAAACCTCCACTTCATGGAGGGTTTAGTTGGCAAACTAGTAAATGGATTGGTAATGTTTGTAATTACCAAATTTTCAATACATCGGTAGTCATCACATGACTAAAACTATTGTAGAACGTCCCTATGCAAGGTCGGCTACCAATATTTGGCATCCATGATCTTCTTTGTGATGATGTCCATAGAAAAGCGGTCTCTTCTCACATCCTTGTGCATTTCCTGTAAGATAGTGAGAATTTGGTCTAGATGCACATTTCCTCTTGGCACTTGATCATGCCCATGTCTATACATCTGTCTTTGAATTGTGAAAGGTAGGGCTTTGGGGCTCAATTTCTTTTTCTGCTCTTGAGAAAATCATATTGGAAATTTTTTGATAGGATAAGTTCACAATGAAAAAATTACAAGCGTTAAGCTTGGAGTCTTTATCAAGGATTGCATTTTACTTATGACATACATATATTTGTCTATGAAATATCAAAATTGAATTTTATATGTATTTTTTGGGATTGGATATTGATATTGAGATCAAACATGACTCATGTATTATAATAAAAATTATAACCTAATGTATAGCTTTGCTTTGAACCATGATACAAGTTTTTGAACTTTTTTAATCATTAAAGATATTCAAGATCAAAATCAATAGCATCCTTTAAAAGGGCCCAATACATGTGCACCTAAAAGAGTAACACATGTAGCATTTTTTATGAAATATATTCAAACTCATAATAATTTTAGGAGCATTTGGTGAAGGTTCAAATAACAAAAAATCATGTTTAAATTTTGAAATTTTGAAAAAAACTCATTCAACAAGTGCTTTGCATACGACAAAAGATTAATAACATAATGAAATGATTTCAAATTCATAGGATTTCAGTTTCATGAACAAAAAAACATAATTTTAAATAGGAAAAAATAGCCCATCAAATGCAATTATTAATAATTTTTCAAAATAATAATAGTATAATTTTTATTGCATTCAACACTTGTTTTGGCTCCTTTTATTGTGAATGCACTTGATAATGAGGTAATCTTGAATATCTTGTAGCCAAATAGGCTACATGAAGAATATAAGGACATTTGAAGTTCGATTTTGGACTCTTGCAGTTGCAATAAAATTTGACAATCTAAAAAGAAAATTTACAATTGAATGAAACCATCCAGGTTTATACATTACCGAGAATTCATACTCCAAAAGAAGTAGTAACCATATGGCTATCATCTTTAAAACCTATGGCTTCCTAATCAAATACAATTGAATGAGGAGTTACACTTGGGGGTATCAGCTGAACATTTTCCAGCACAAAGCAATGAAACGACCACCTCTGTGTTCGCCCGCAACATATGAAACCCTAACAAATATATCATTGATTCAAGTTGAGAGAACTGCTCCAATCCAGACTGTACCCACACTTGTGAATGCACTCTTTATTGAACTGATGCGCCATCAAAAAAACATTGCTGATGTTTTAGGGGACTTGTGAAGCTCCTCTGTTAATGTAAACAAGAGAAGGATGATAACTGCATTACTTTCTTCCTTCTGCTCTTGAGAAGGCATGCAACTTCAGTCTTTCTATTTTTGGAAGTATGTCTCCTCATTAGACTCACAGCAAATTCCCCTATTTGAAGTTTCAGCTGTGCCTGATGTGGGCAATTAGGCGCAACTGAAACTTTTCTGCCAAGGTTTACCATGTTGGAACACATTAGAAAAGGGTTCTCTGTCGCCTCAAAAGTTCCGAGCTGACTAGAGGGGACCTAAAAGAGATCTGACAAGCTTTTTTTCTTTGTTGCATAGATGTTCCTGTAAGTTGAATCCTGTGTGGACGAAAGCGGTAGCATCTTTGATGCAATTGTCATTTTACAGGCCAAGAAGGTTGTAGTAGAGGAGAACAAATGGCAAAAAATCAACACTTGGATTGACACCCTGCAGTATTCATTGTGACACAAAAACGTTCCATCAGTTCTTCAATTTCACAATGAATGTGGACCAGATGAATTCATCATCTGGCTCACATCCATTGAAGGTACTAGTGTAATGTAACTCACTTCATGTCCCTCTTCCTGAAGCCTCCAAAATGACCATGTATGTCTCTACTCTTGTGGCTCAGCAATTGCCAGATTAGAGCCATAATTTCCATCTTCATGTTTTTTTATATCATGCATGACATCCACATTGTTCTCCATGAATGGGCGAAGGGCAGCAGGTTTTCCCTCTTACACGGGCAGCTTGGACACAACACTATTGTTCATATAATGAGTCGCAATACTGTTTATTTACTATGATGGGGGCAAGTCCAGTATTTTGTCAAATCTCCAATATTTTTGCTGTGGTAGTCAATGGGAAACCCTAATTTAGGATCATCAGCAGCAGAGAAATTCTTAGAAATGAAGAAGTTTAAGCTGAAGCTTGGGTGATATGCAAAGAGGAGGTGATGTAAAGCTGGATCTAAACAATCTCTGTCATAACAACTGCTTGAACAGAAATGGCTTGGAAGTGTGGCTTCAATTCAGGCTTCTGCAGGAAAACCCATCTCCAGGAGCTTCCAAGATGAGAAACTGGAAACAATCTGATAATTGATAACTTGTTGGTGCTTCACATCATAAGCTTCAAGACACACACATGCAAAAGACACCATACTTCACTGTGTCCAAGTGGCATAGTTTAAATGTGTAATAGGGTTTGGTAAGTTTGTGAGGATTTTAGAGGACCAATTGAAATCTTAAAAAGGGACCATTATTTCGAATGTTCCACAGGATAGGGTGTGTGTAGGTCTGAAGATATATTTTTTGAGGCCAATGGGATGCTAAATTTGGTGGTCTGGCTTTATTTTCTTTGTTATGTTGAGTATCTAGTCCCAGTTCATTGTGTTATAGCTATTTACAGACAAGGCTTTGTTTATTTAGGCCAATGGTTGTAAGACTACTCAAAACTTGGATGCACTATGGACATATTTCTCTTTTTAGGGCATAAAGTTGGACTCTAATGTTAATTGGAAGCTATAAGCCCCAATTCAACTTGATTTTGCCTTTTCCCATGTTACAGTTTTATGTTGTGAGCTTGACATATTTCAAAATTTCAATCTTCAAATGCGAATACTATATCAATATTCATATACCCTAATTATGAAAGAAAAAAATTTAATATCAATATAATATTCATATACAGCCCAAAATACAATCAAAGTTTATACCATGCGAGCCCACCCTTGTGAACATACTTATACCCTCTTGGTATGAAAAATAAGAGGGACCCTTGATATCAGTACCACTTCGGTATTAAAAATTTGATATACCGGTACAACACTGATATTTTCCGGCTTACCTAGAGCTCACCAAGTGAAAGCTCAACTTCATGCAGCCCAATTGGGAGTCACAACTTTTGTGATGTTGCCAGAGTCCCAATGATCCATAGGTACAAAGCTAGAACTCGGACAATGCTAGCACCTACCGTACCACCACTGATAATCAGCAGATTTTGTCAAAATACTCATATATTAGAGATATCTGTAAAGTCAGGAAATCACAGCACCAGTACCCTGAGTTTGGTCATACATAGGTATACGTACATTAGCATTCAAGGGGTGGGGGGGTGAAACTCAGAAAACCATCAATTTTGATGATTCCTGAGTTTCACCCTGTCTTTCTTTTTCCCTGAGTGCCTCCACTGCTGCTACATAGATTTTCACTGCTCCTACTTGTACAGCTACTATAATTCCTCTCGAACCTTGTGCATTAAATGCTGAGACTCAGCGTTTCGTACTGAGTTTCAGCATTTCATACTGAGATTTAATAAAATTTCCTTACTTTAAGGATAGCACTAAAAAGAGGGACTAGGAGGTGAAAGGAGGCCCAAAGACAGGGTGAACACAGGGTGACTTTACGAATATCTGTTATATTTCAAAAATTTGGGTCCGACATCCCCAATTTGAATATCTCAATTTTGATGGTCAAGTATAAGGACATCATGTTTCTCATGTATTTTTATTGCATAATTGTGGGAATTCAGTGCTCCATGTGTTCACTAGGTATCAGGTTTAATTCTCAAAAATTTGGCAGGGCAAGACCAAAATTCTTGTTTTTTCTCACTCGGCCTTTTGAGAATTATATAACACTGAACATCAGTTGCATACCTTACATCAAGGGAATGGAAATGTGCTCTTAAAAACTGCATTACCCACATTTAAGTATGTTATGAAACCATGGTAATGTTTTGACAAGTTTGTCATGAGTTTTATATGTTAGATATGTGTTAATATCTTATTTATTGTAAATAAATGAAGGTACTAAGTTATTGTCAAATCAATTTTAATGTGAAGATGATTTTAGACATTTAACGTATGAGATATAATTTTAAGATGTGTGATTTTAAATCATTTTGGATGATTTGAGATTTCAAAACATGTAATAATTTTTAAAAATGTTATATCAAATTTTTTTTGCACATGATGTGTGATGTTTTGATTTTTCATTTTGTGTTTTGAATTTGAATTCTTACATTCTTACTCTGTTGGTACAAGTGAGTCATTTTGGGATTCTTATGTTGTTAGGTTGGTGTGTGTGAACAAAGATGGTTGTAGACGCCAATATGGTAAGCACTAAGAGTTCAAGTTTTGAACTGTCCTTTTGATGGGGTTCTGTGTTTTCACCTTAAATTAGGTGATGAGCTCTTTGAGAGAATTTCACCCCAAGTGCCTCCCCCCATCCCTAATGTCACATGAGACAACCAGACAATTTAAGAAACAAAATATTTGTTTACTCATTCAAGTAGTTGTGATAGAAAGAGTATTAGCTCTAGACAAAAAAACTGAGAAAGAGTCCTCCCAAGTGGAAAATTGTCTACTGTACCAAGCCACCACTCTTGACATCCCCCCTCAAACACATGCTTGATTAATCTAGAGACTGTGTCCAATGTGCCTAGAGGAGGTGTTCAAAATCAAGAGATGTTTGAACTATTATTCTGGGACCTTTAAAAGAGTTTAGAACATAGGTCAGTGCTTTATCTCCTTTTTGGTAGATTGCTAATTTTCGTCAGGAATTATGCTTCACAATTGTTTTTTGGATTTAACTTGACCCATAAATTTACTACAGATCAGAATCCATGTACATCAGATGCCTAGATTGTAACTGTCTGCAATTTATGGAATCTGTGTGTCTTGAATCTTATGATGTGAAGCACCGACAAGTTATCAATTATCACTTTGTTTCCAGTTTCTCATCTTGGAAGCTCCCAGAGATGGGCATTCCTACACAAGCATGAACTGAAGCCACAATTCCAATCCATGTCTGTTCAACCAGTTATTATGGCACAGATCAATTAGAACCAGCTTAGACATACCTCCTCTTTGCACGTCAGCCAAGCTTCAGCTTAAACTTCTTCATTTCTAAGAATTTCTCTGCTGCTGATGGTACTAAATTAGGCTTTCCCATCAACTACCACAGCAAAAATGCTGATTGACAAAATACTGGACTTTCTCCCATCACAGTAAATAAATGTTATTGCACATGACTCATGATATGAACGATAGTGTTATGTAGAAGCTGCTCATACTAGGGAGAACCTGCCAACCTGTGCCCATTCATGGAGAACAATGTGCATGTCATGCATGATATAGAAAAACATGAAGATGGAAATTATGATTCTTAAGTCAAATCTGGCAAATTGCTGAGCCACAAGAGTAGAGAAATGCATGGTCACTTTGGAGACTTCAGGAACAGGAACATGAAGTGATTTACATTACACTAGCACCTTCAAGGGATGTGAACCAGATGGTGAATTCAGCACCACATGCAACAAATGTAGGATTGATCACCAGACTCCACACTGGTAACTTTTCATTCTCTGTTCAGCCCCCAAACAATAGTCAGACAATCAGAGCAGACCATGGAAAAATATAGAAAGCCCAGCAATCTTCATAGGTACCAAGAACTCTAAATATAGCCTACCTCTCACAGAAAGCCAAACTGTAAGAGCCATCAGTATTTGTTTGAAGTGTTCCTAAGATTGCAGAGAAAGCTCCACAATTAAACTCTGAAGGTAATCTTTGTGTTGGTTCACACAGAACCAAAACAAGCATGACAAGGATGGTTACAAAAACATCAGACATTTCTCTTGTGAAATTGAAGAACTGATGGAGCTTTTTTGTGTCATAATTAAAACTGCAGGGTACCAATCCAAGTGTTGATTTTTCTGCCATTTGTTCTCCTCTACTACATCCTTGTTGGCCTTTAAAATGACAATTGCATCAAAGATGCTACCGTTTTTGTCCATACAGGATTCAACATACAGGAACATCTATGCAACAAAGAAAAAAAGCTTGTAAGTTCTCTTTTAGGTCCCCTCTAGTCAGCTCAGAACTTTTGAGGCTACAGGGAACCCTTTTCTAATGTGTTCCAACATGCATATCTAGTCTGTTTGTCCAACTGGTTGACCCTTTTCCTGTAACTTTCTTGGCATGGAGATTCTGAGTCATCATGTTCATCCTTTGCCTCCAATTCCTCCTCAAGTCGTCCTCAGCAGTCTGGCTTCCCTCTTCACCCTCAGGTCAACAGTCCTTTGATGAGGTGTTCGTGGTCCAACAATTTTTGTTTCACTAAAGACTCAGGGTCTATCACCACTCAGGTCTTGAACTCAACAATACATTGCTGAACTGAGGCAGTTTTCTGGGTTCAAAAAGACTGGTCTCATATAGGTACAGGGCCTTGATTTCTGCTATCACACCTACTGCATATCTATGGGATTGCAAAGAAAACTCAACAATAACACTTTGAAGGTGACTTTAAAGTCAGTTCCAGCAAGACCAAAAACAAACATGAGAAGAATGAGTGTGGTCATAACATTTTGTCACTCACAAAGTATCATATGATCACCTTCATCATGAATGGCACCAAGTAGCTGCCATTCACTCAATCAACATTTTTGAGCAGATTACTGCATACTTGTCACATTTCCACAAGCAACAGAAAGATTCAGGCATGATGTTGGGTAGCAGTCAAGAGACATAGTTAATAAAAAAATTTATAGTATCTTCATCAAGTTGCAGCAAGCTTGTGAGGATAAGCTTCATTTCATTTTAGCTCGCCCATGTAGAAGAAAACATTGAAGTGTAAAGCTTAGATTTTCACACCTAGTGCAGGTCATAATCACCCTTTTCAAAAAACTATCAAATGTCCAGCAAAAAGCCTGGTGGATGTGTGTATTCTGACCATGAATTACATTTTATCATGAGTTGATCTCCTTGAATCACATTCTGGTGACCATGCTTGAGTAATCCTCACCCCAGCGGTTCTTCTTGCCAATGTTGAAGCCAGCCTGTAACAGGGGTTTGACCAGTTCTCTGGAACCCTTGGTTTGCAACCCACTAGCAATGTCCATTGATGTGTAGCCACCATTGCTTGTATAATTTGGATCTGCACCTTTGTCAGCAGGAAAGAAACCATTTCCTTCTTTTTTCTTGGGTCCATGTGAGGTGATTGACATGCCCACTGCAGAGGTGACCAACCAGCAGAGCTGCCATCAGATGAGTTTACTGAAAACCCTCTTTGAAGAAGAAAGTCTGCAACATTTATATGGCCATACTGAACAGCAGTAATGTGTGGATCCCATAGAACCTGTGGGTTGGGACTGAAGTTCAATCCACAATCTTCAAGAAACTGTAGAATCCCTAAATAACCCCTTTTGCAACATTCAACTGAAAGTTCATGAGGAAAATCAATGTTATAATGAATGCTTATCACTTCCTCAGGAGCTGATCCTGTTTCAAAGCCGGACAGGATTCTCTGTGCATATGCTTCTCCTTCACTTGCAGACTTTTCCTGATACAGCTGCTTTGACTGGGATCCTAACCCAGTGGCTTGGGATTCATTGCCACTGCTAACAACTTCTTGCTTCACCTGCAGGTCAACCAAGTAGTCAAAAAGCTCCTTGTTATCACTCCACTGTGCAACATTTTCTAATGTGATGTAGTGACCATCAGATGCAATCAGGATAATCTTTAGCAGGGTGTCTCCATTGAACAATGTTTTGTCTAGTGCATTCTCATGAGAATCCTCATCAAGCAAGAGCTGCTGAACTTCATCCACTTTGAGTTTCATGGCAGCCTCTATGTTGAAGCCATGTCCAATAACTAGGTCTAGCATTTCTTTACTACCACTCCTAGCAAATATAGAATAGAAGCTTGGTAAAGATATGTTTCAAACTCTGAACCCCACTGACAGGCAGGTTAACACCAGTAACTTTCACCAGCAGATAGAGGATAGCTTCTAGAACATCTTCATTCCCTCTCCCACATGCTGCTTGCAAAGGACTAATACTTGGAGTCAAATGTGCCACATTTTTTATGTGCTCTTTGAGACACCTTGTGTGCACAAAACCTGGATTTCCAGAATGGAACACAGGATTGACGAATCCCCATCTTCTCTCATATAGCGCAACGGCAGCTTTTAGGTGTCCTCCTATGATTGCAAAAGCAAACAAAGTCCCCAACAATCTACCACGTCCATAGCCATAAATTGAAGAATGATACAACTTCACACTTTCCATCACAAGACCACCTCCTCTCTCTAGAAGAAAGTTCATGGTCTCTACATGGTCCCCTTGAACGGCATAGTATAGTGGGGTCTCATCAAATACTTCTGGCACAACTGTGTTGACATAATCAGGATCTATATCACAGTTATCAAGTATCAGTCTCCCCATCTCAGCCTTGCCCCTAGCAGCCAGCTTATGAATTGGCTTCTGTTTGGTGCCTTCTCTTTTTGAATAAACCCCTCCCACAAGGGTGAACTCCTCCCAAGTATCAAAGTCCATCCCTACATCCAAGAGCAGAAGTTGAAAAACTTCTTCGTTGTTATACATACAAGCCCTGTGAAGGAGGAGGTGCTGCTTTTTCATTGTCTGTGGCCAAGATGCAGCAAAATACTCTAGGGTCTTGAGACTCTCCTGTGTCACACAAAGAAGGGACAGGTATGGAAGGTCTGTGACGCTGAAATGGTGATGAAAGTTTTATTGGTGGATGAAAGAAGATGAACGGTGTAAACCGTAAAAGGCAGTGGATGTGAGACAAAAGATGACAAAATACGAAGCCGTTATACATCATCAAGAATTGTGGATGCCTAAAGTTGTGTTTGTGTTTCTTTCTGGGTTTTGGGTGTGTTTTGTTTGTTTGCAGGTTTATTGCATTTGATTTTTGCTCTTCAATTGAGCTGCATTGCTGAGTTGGTATTGGTGATGGAGTGGGTTTGTTGCTGATACTATTGGGTTCTTGAATGCAAATGCAGAACATGAAGATGAAGGTGGATTGGTGTTGCAGATTTGGTAAGATAGGAGATGATGGAGTTGGAGCTATAAGAAGGGGAGTGTTGGCCTTGACAAGGCCGGCGATGGATTGAGCTAAAGTCTCTTTGTAATGATGAGTATGTTTCACAAGGAGCTTGTTGTGTGAACAGTGGGGGGAAAATGCCCCAATGTGTTGTTGAGTTCTTTTTCGAGTATATGTGTTTGCTGCGCTATGTACTTTAGGAAAGGAACAAAAGATCTTCTAGAGACTAGGGACCATTGTCAAAGAAAATGATGAATGAGTTTAGGATTTCATGAGCAGTTGCGATGGCATGTTCATTTTGTTGGGAGGGGTAGGAATCATGAGAGCAATTGTGGGAAATTATTTGTGGGAGAAAGTACCTTTGTTGTTGAGGGCGTTTTGGAGAGAAGGGTTTTAAGGACATTTTTGAGTCTTATGTAAAATCATTGTTGAAGTGTTATGTACCTATTCTTTTATGTCCAACTTCCAAGAAAAGGAGTGACTGGGAGAATGTAAGACATGTTGAAAATTGGGTGTTGTTGTTCAATAATGAACTACCATAATTATAACTCGTTGGCTCTTGAGAGGAAATCAAAAGAGATTGGATCCTTTGAAGTCTAGAATCTCATTTTATATTTCAAGAATGATAAGAGTGTTGGATCAAGAGTTGCAGATGTTGTAAGTTTTTCCCTTGAAATTGTGTAATGTATCTAATGATTCTATTTAAGACATTTAATTTCCATTAGGAGGTACCAAACTTAGGTGCCCTCTTTTTTTTGGGGACAGGTCCCTCTTGAGTTCAAAGTCCCATGCACTCTTTTTCTAAAATGTACTTAATTCCCTCAGCACAATCCAATTTGTAAAAATAGTGCATTAATAAATTCTCCTTTTCATCCATGACCATGTTCTTTGATGGATTGAACACACCATGTAATCATCCATATGAGGCTCATCCCAAAGTCTACCATCATAGGAACAAGGGACTTGTCAAGTAGAATGTTGGTGCCTTTCAAGTCCTCATGGTAAACTTGCTCTCTATGTCACACAATCAAACCAATTATGATCCCTACGAATAGTTTCAACTTTTCCATCCACCATGATACATCATTCCACCTCCAAAGCCTACACATGTTTTCACTTTTTTCGTCCAAGTGTTCAAAGGCAGTTGTTCCACATGAATGTAGAAATTGGTTAAGATTACAACCACAAACCAAGTCCATTACAAGACACAAACAACCCCAGTCATGACTTTGAGTTATTCCATAAATTGTGACAAAGTTTCTATTTCCCCACAATATTTTGAGGTTATTCACTTCTTTCATGAAACCATCCAGCTATTTAAGGCGATGACCACATCTATTCTCTTCATTTTGCCACCGTAATAGGCATGATCGTCTCTTTTTCCAAAGTAGCAATTAACACATTTTGCTTATTGCTTCGTGGGGCTCCCAATAGCACACCATGGTAAAGCCCTAAGTGTTGGAAGCTAGGTTCCCTGTTGAACAATGGCTTTGTACGTTTGCACATGGTCCCAATGAAGATGGAACCAAAACCCCCTTTTCCTAGTACCTTGAAACCCACAAATCCTAGTGACTTCGTAATGCAGCTGCCGTGGTCTTCGGTGCCTTCAACTTCAAGCTTCAGACTATCCAGATCATATGTGCTTCAATCATAATCAAACACCTAGCTTGACATTGGGGTGTACTATTTCAATCATAATCAAACACCCAGCTCGACATTTGTGTTTATTACCCCTTGGAAAATTAATTGGGAATGGTAAGATCAGGGATCTTCATTATTCGATCAATATTCCAATGTTGACCATATTGCATGTCATTTGTGAGGTTTGATATTTGGATTTCAAGAATGGAGTTCAACTCCTTTGTTACCAAGCCACCTCACTTCTTGTGTAAATAATTGAATGTTTATTTTATTTAGACCATATTTCATTTAAACATTACACAATTTTTAAAAATATAATACTTTAAATTTTATTAATAATTTATCTAAATGAAAAAAATTATTCATAAATTTCTTTCAACAATGTACATAATTATGTAATTTATTTAATATATATATAAATTTAGTTCAAAAGAAAATTATTTGAATTTTGTTATTGAGTAACATTTCAATGACCATATTTTGGAAAAAATAAAAATTCAAACATATGATTTGTAAATGAAAAAGCCTTCATGATTAATATATGAATAAATAAAATATATCTTTCATATCTTAAACCTTCATTTGGTTTAAAAATTTATATTATACAATTTTGCTTCCAATATATCATAATTTTTTAATAGCTTTTACTTTAGATTTTATGAATCCATATAATTTATTGACATAAAATATTTATTAATGGATCATAAATCCACTACATTTATATATATTTAATTTTTAAAATATTAATCTTATTAAGTATGAAGTATAAATTTAATCTAAATATTCTAATTTAATTTGAATATTACTTTACTATAAACTAATATAATTGTGTAATAATATTTTTTACATGTGTTAAATAAATTTATGGATTTTTATACGTATATATACATCTATATATACATATTTATGATGAAACTTTAATGTACAAATAAATTATATATTTTTCACATCTTACACTTTTATTTTATTTTCAAACTAAAATATAAAATTATTTACAATATATCATACTTTTACCACAAAATTTTATTTCAATGTATATTTTTTAAAAATGTAATACATATACTTTTATTACCTACATGTATAATACTAATCAAAATCAGTTTCTTACATGTTGTAATTTATTATGTCTCTTTGTATTCATGTTAAATTATTAATAGTCATTTTTTGAATCATTGTAAAATAATATCTATGAACACATTGTTTTTGTAATGACACATCATTTTGTCATCAATCATGGATGATATATGGATGAAAATTTGCAATGAAAAAACATGTCATCCTCCTAATACCACGTCATCATATACTAGTCAAATGCACCATTAATATATGACTAAATTTTTTTTACATGAGATTTGAAGTAATATCCTATGATTAGAGTCAATTATGTAGTCGTTTAGAACATCTAATCATTGATTTCTTGGTTGTAAAATATAGAATTCTTTTTAGTGTTATGGTTTTGAACATTTTTTATTATTTATTCGGCTTGCATGGAGGTGAGCACACTAGGGGCAGGGCCAAAAATGTTGTCACATTATACTATTTTCCAAGGGTGTCCATGTTTGAATTTCAAGCATGGTAATATTGGAACATAATTTTCCAAAAAAATTGTATAATATGGTAGATTATAACACAAAGAATTCGATCGCAAAGAAAATTTATTTTTTAAATTTATATTGTGAGGTTCCAAAGTATATTTGTGGCACAAAATTGTATGTCACTATGTACTAAAAAATGCAAATATATTTTAAAATATGATTGAAATGATTTTTAATCTTTATGAAATTTGTGGTATCTATTAAACATTGTTATTCCATATGAATAGAATAAGTTTGTGAGCCATGTGAAAAGTTTGATAATTATCATTTCACAAATGGGTGTTTTTGGAAGTTATGACCATAAATATGTGATAAATTGACATTTTGACAAATTATCATTTTCAAATGGAAGATGACAAAATATTTGAGGTGAGTAATTTTTTAAAATTTTATTTCACACATTTTTGGTTGACTAATTCAAACCCAAATTTAGTGTAGTTCAAAAATAGAAACATGTTTTATTATACTATATATACCATAAATATACTCAATATTCCTTGAATTTAAGCTTTCACAATTTATTTCTTGTTTTCAAATAATATTAGATATTATTAAATTTTTGAAAATAAAAATATTAAGCCCAAACACCAAAAATGAAACCCAAAATTAAATGCAATATATTTTGCAAAAATACATTGTACATACATGTAATGAAAGTGCCCAAAATCCCCTTCGTAGTGTGCTTTCACCTATTGTTACTTTGGCCCACTTTGTTCTTGATTACTAGTTCTCAAAATCTTTTATGTGAACTTTAGGTGCATTCTAAACAAGTGGAAGTAATAAAGTAGTTGGAATTGATCCTTTATTCAATGTAGCATTATTGTGAACTTTAAATGTAGTTGGGCTTCTTTGGCAAGGTCTTGACAATTGAAAATATGACAAAAGATAAATGGGGGTGTCATAGGGCTTGTCTTTTGAAACTAGTTACCATCAAGATGATTCACATGAAAAATTGGATTTAGTTTGTCTTCTTTCCCAAACGATTAGTGTTCATGATCATCATCGACAATTGCAATAGTTTAAATTCCTAACTTGTGGAAAGGAAATTGGACACACACATCATCATGATCATCCATTAGAACCCTAGAATGTGGTGATTAGAAGATTGGCCAAGTGTTCATAAATACATCAATAATTTCGTACACAATCTTGTACATCTTGGGCAAATTCAATGCATGTTTGTCTTGGGGAGGCATTTCCTAACAATCTTCGCATTGTTCAGTCCTTGAAAAATAATCTCAATTTTTTTTTAATCACCATAAATAGAAGACCATTTTTCTTTAAATGTTGGTCCATTTTGTATATTTGCATTGTAGCCAAAATTCATAACAATTGTAAATATTATTTTTCCATTTCAACACAATAGTTTTAAAACAATTTTTAAAATCAATGATGTCCAATGAAGCTACATGTTCCTCTTGTTTTGCTTGGACCAAAGCTATAACTTCTTGATGTTCATATCATCACTGATTTCAGCAATGTTTATGTAAATGCACAATTTCAATTCAAACCATCAAGATTGTAAAAATAAATTGAATCTATACATGCATGAAACTAACGAATCAAAATGTGATTATTAAATTGTGAAACATACTTGTTGGAATTGTTTGCTTTCGTCACCATCGCATGCACCACAAAACATATCTATTAAACTTGCATCAAATGATAACAACAAAAATAATAATTGAAGAATGCTTGAGGATGTACCACAAAATGAAAAACAACCTTGAAAAAATGCTCAAATAATAACACAAAATGCAAAAAATAGCAAATAAAGAGTGCATGCAATCTTGATAATGTGTTGCGACATTGTAGTCACATGACAACAAGCATGGCACCTTGGATCATTGTCTACTTATCAGACCCTTTTTAAAGAAGTTAGCTAACACTGAACCTTTCATCATAAATCTCTCTTTTCTTTAGATTTTGTGTCACCTAACATATTCGCTAACGCTGAGTTACATTCCTATGACACATAGATCATCACAGGTAAATAGCATTTTAAGTGTAGACACCACAATTAATTTACCTTTCTTACCCATCAATGTAACACTCACTTACCTTCAAGTCTGGCGGTACCTTTCGAACTTCCGGGTTTGAACACCGGCCTGTCCACTACCTGGTAACTTTAGGGCAGATCTGAATGTATGGTATCATGGTGAGGCCTGCTCCACCAGGGCTGGAAAAAACCCGATTTTTTTCCATTAGAAAATCAGGTTTTTGTTTTTAATGAATAAAACCCGATTTTCGCTATATAAAACCTGGTTTTATTTCGGAGTTGGTCAAGCCCCGGGCCACCTGCACCCCGCACCCATGCCACCGCCACTGCGACAAAGGCAAAATTGAATGCCAAAACCCTAGTTATTAATATAACCACAATAAATAAATCGATTAAAACCCGATTATGATGCTATCCTGGGACTGGGGTTTTATTTAAAAACCGAATAAAACCCGATTGAATAAAACCCGATACTGCCAGCCCTGCGCTCCACATAGGAACGCGGCGTTCCGAACCAATTTCCGCTAGGGGCTGGGCCGGTTGTTTCTTCGTTAGACGATTGACACACGAATTCGCCGGAGCTTGGCGGGTGGTTCTTTCGTTAAACCATTGATACTCGATTTCGCCTAGGAGGGAGGTGTGTGGGTCGGTGGGTGGTTCTTTGGTTGGACGATTGACATGCGATTTTGGCTGGGGATATGCAGTTGGTTTTAGTTTTGTATCAATCGAGAGCTGAGTACTTCATAGTAGTAGAAAAGTTCGACGATGCCCAGTTGGGTGCGGCTGCTGATTATGGCTGGGCTACTTCTAGCTGTTTTCCTCATGTCGACTCGTGTGGCGGTGCCAGCACCTGAGCCCTCACCCTCCCCTTTGTGCTGCTGTTGCTCGCGGTCGCTGTTGACAATTTTGTGGGGTTTCGCTTTCGCGTTCGGTGGGTTGACGCTAGATGCTTGGCACACGGCGGATGCACATGACCAACGCGCTGCGTCGTTCCGAAAGAAGTTGTATTATGTGGTTTTCTTTGGCCCAGTCGCTCTATTTACGAATTTGCTGGCGTTGTTCTATGATCTGGGTGCACACAGACTTCTGAGCAAAAGCCTTAATAACATGAGTGATCGGCAAAGAGAACTCGCAAAGAAGGCGGCGAAGATCATAGCAAACTGTAAGGTCGTGTTAGGAACCAGTGAAGGAAAGCTACGACAAACACATGGAACAGCAATACCGGCTGATATTACTGATCAAGAACACGCTTTAGTCCTTGGCAGCAGGTTGCCAGAAAATTCCTACATGGTGCAACTAAATTACGAGGGGAAAGAGGCGCTCTTGCGAAGTGGAGTCCTCCCAGGCTACGAGAGGTTGCAATTGCTCCAAGAGAATACAAGTTTCGCCATGTTCCTCAATGGGATACAAGCGTTTGGGTACGTGCTTGCTGCCGTAGTCCGGGTTCAAACGGGTTTGCTAGTGAGCCCCATAGAAACCATAGGATTGATGTTCAGCATCCTAGTCGTCATTCACTCTGTGAGTCACTTTGTGGCAGCGCCTTGTCATTCTCCTCTGATTGTTTACCTGAGCCCTGACCAGGAGCAAGACAAAGTATTTCAGATGTGCGGGTCTACACAATGGAGTCAAGATCAGTTTAATAAGGTCATATTGTTTGACAGTTTTTTAGGATCTTCTGCTGTGGGGATTCCTCTCCTTTTGCTGCCTTTTACGGGATCTGTAATGTTTTATCGTCCCGGAACACCCCCAGTGCACTGTATAACAGCTGACTTGTCGAGTCGGGAACTATTATGGATCTATTTAGGACCACTTCTCTTCACTTTCTCGGCTTTCTCGCACCTAGCTATATACTTGTGTACTGGATGTCTGATCTTGAGTCAAGATCAGAGGCGGAGGACGGAAGACAGGGCTCTCGAATTACCAATACGGCATGATATTTCGCTGGAGAATAATGTACACGATTTTATAGAGCACATCAGAGGTGTTAATGTAGTAAGAAGGGGCATACGGATTCTGATAATAGACTGGATTCATTCAGTAGGAACTGTGAGTGGCATGATTATAGCTCTTTTGACCACCATAGTGTACTGGGATAAGAACTTTGCTGAGCGTACTACTGGAATTGTGCACATATTGCCTTTCATAGGCTAATACACTGCGCAGAAGTCATGCTCCAGTAACTCGACCGTAGGAGTTCCATAGTGCCCTGACGAGACATCCATTTAAAGTTTCCTTGAGGAAACTAAAGAATTTGTTGATTCTCCATGTAAGCAGCCTAGCCTATGGAACAATGTACTGTTCATTTGGTCCTACACTATATTGAGGAATGTTCACCTGCAAGTATGTTTAAACTGTTAAGCGTGAGTTCTTTTTTTGAGAACTACATGAAGCATTTCCTATTTTAGCTGTTGCTGATTTGAACTTGCCATAAGGGGGGTGCAGAGCTGCATTTGCACTTTGAGCTGCTTGTTTATTCAAGTGGCTGGCCTAGAATTATGTGTTGAAGGAACATGGTATGAGAGTAGCCCCAAGTTAATTTTTCTGCAACTGTACATGGAAGCTAAAAATTTCTCAGATCAATGGACTACTCCAGCAGGCCTGGATAGTGGAGGGTGTCTGTGGGAGGATTTCAAGACCAGTAGATGTGTTCTCTGTTCTGGGACACTTACTAACTTTAGAAGTTTAGAGCAGAGGTCACCACTTTCATCTCCTTAATAGTCTTGCTAGTTATCAGGAAGTTATGGTCAGAAATTCCCCTTATCTTTTCCTTATATGCCAATTTTTTTTGTTTTCTTGGCAGTATGCAAGAGATGACACCAGATCTTGATGAAGTTGATAATACTTACAAAGGCAGAACTTGATATGAGACAGTTTGCCACCAAGAAGCATGAAGAGAGTTGTGACATACAGAGAAGAGTAAATTTTATGGGCTGCTTTTGATCACTATGCATCAAGATATGTGTTGAAAATTAAGTGTCAAAGCCTTATGCAGTACTGACCCACAGGCAAATTGAACTTCAGATTCATGTGCAAAAAACCACATAAAAAAAGATGGCATGATTTAAGTACCACCATATGCTTAGGAACTCAAAAGCACATTTTCAACAGCTTGACGATAACAATTCATTTCGCTCAACGTTCCTGTGTATGTTTCTTGAACATATAATTCTGTGTAGGGTTTCCTTCATGGCCTGAAATGCTGAGTGAAGCTGTGATTTTCAATTCCTCCCACAATGTTTCAACAAAAGAGAACGAGAAAAATGAAGAGACTGAGAAGAAGTCTGAAAGAGGAGTGTACGAAAGGGAAGAAAAAGAAAACACTGGAATCAAGATTAGATCCTTCAAAGCAGGACTTCCCATAGAATGTATTGTTGTCACTTGATTTTTGTCTACACATTGAGTTCCACATATACTCTAAAGGAGACTAGAATGCCCAAAAACGGTACATGAATCTAGGGCATCTAATAAGAGTGCAATTTTTGCAATACTAATGTAATTCATGAATCACTTCTGGATGGTCCATAATACTAGAATTGAATCCTGATGAGGAACATACATCAATTGTTTAAACCAAATCCAACATGAAGAATACGACAGAAAATGGCAGAGTTTTGCTCAAAGTGATGAAGTCCAACATGACATCAAGTCTGCCAAAAGCAATGAGCACCCATGTGGTTTGTCATGGGTGCTGTAGAGGAGGCCAAGGACCATCAATTAATGAACTCGAATGTAAACTGGACGTGTCCTCCACCAAGTCTGTGGTATGCATTGCATGACAGAAAAAGGCTTGGACACTAACAAGTATGTCTTCCAAGTTCTGCCTCCATGACGACACAAAAGTTGCATTTAGATTGTGCCATGGTTTGAAATGTAAGAAAGAAAACTGGGCTAGGTCACAGCCCTGAACATGAAGGAACAAATTGTTTACCAGTAGAACTGCTGAGAATCATGATCATGAGTCAAACCAAGTCCCAGCCAAAAGAGAACCAGCATCCACCAGTTCAGTTGTGTTTTTTACTAACCTACCTACGTACACACAACCCAAGCTATGTACTAACAACCCGCTTGGATTGTTGGTAGGTAGGTAGTAAAAACTAAAAACTAGACATGCACTGCTAACAGACACCAATTGTATCTGGTCTTCATTTTCTTGGCCATCGAAGTAATCTCCACCAATAGTTATTCATATTTCCTACATATTAGAATTGCAAAACTCACTTTTGGCTCTTTGAAGTCTGGAACATTGTGGAAAGATCTCTCAAAAAACAAGGCACATCCATTACAATCTCCCCCCTCCCCCACATACCAAGCTCCAAAGGCAAGCTCTTAAACATGAAGACGATAATTTCAAAACCAGATTAATAATTTATTCCAATTGTTTGTAATAGTAAATTTATTTGCTAAAGTTCAAAAGGATTTTTGATGTGGATTGTCCAGCCTTTCCTTTGGTTCCTTCCTGTGGGGTTAATTGTTTATTCCCAAAGGCACCTTGACAGGGCAGAAAACTTACGTAGCAACCAGTTGGAGATATCTGAGAGACATTTTTGAACTGAGCTGGTCATCTGCAAAGCAGGGGAAGGTTTGAACCCCCCACCTTGTAGAACTGAACAAATATGCTGTAAAATGGACTTTGTACATACATATTAGTGGCAGATTGTTATGTGTAGGGTAAGAACCTTGAATAGGATCATTCTGGGAATGAATGTCCAATGTGAGAACTACTAAAATTTGAAATGGATTTGTAATTAATTTGAGAAGGAGAGGAGGCACAAGTAAGGTTCCTCATCATGTAAGGTGCCTTCATCTGTGGAGGCAGAAATATTAGTAAATATAAGATTCCCCCTAGATAGACTACAAAAATTCGACCATCATTTTATGTGCAGGATGATGCCTGAGGACCTTAGTGTTACCTAAGGAAGGGCCACCTCAGGGGACATAAAATCTGAATCTAGCTTTGATATCTCATCACCCCCTACTTGATTTTCTCAAAGATTTGTAAGTCTGAAAACTTCATATGACTGGTTCTTGAAATCCCATTAATGAATTAAGAGTAGATTGCACCAGACTTCTAACTATGGCTTCCAATAGAAGTAACATGAGAACAGAAAAGGACTTTGGGTCTTAGGAATTAATCACAAATTGTTTGAAGTTTCCACAACTTTCAATTTGTAGGCCATTTTGCCCATTATAGTGGATCCCCAAGTGCACAGGTAAGACCTGTTGACCAAGTGGGAAAAGATAATGAAAACCTGGCATAAAAGTCTGGGAAATGGAACCTTTGAAAAAATGAGAAATGGGACCCCAAGCAACTTCCTGTGCCTAGGTGTTGGTACCCAACATCTTATTTGAAATCTACAACACTTTCTCACTTCAACACTTGCAATGGGAGAGGAGTTGGGATGATGATTCTTTTCATGGGAAGATTGATTTGTGCATGTTCTAAGGAAGGTGTAAGTTTTAATCATAGTATTAGGAGTAGATTGTACCAGTTTTCAAACTATGGCGTCCAATAGAAGTAACATGAGAATAGAAAAGGACTTTGGGTCTTAGGAATTAATTACAAATTGTTTGAACTTTTCACAAAGTCTTTCAATTTGTCGGCCATTTTGCCCATTATAGCGCATGCCCAAGATCTGTTGACAAAGTGGGAAAAGATAACAAAAACGTGGCATAAAAGTCTGGTAAATGGAACCTTTGAAAAAATGAGAAATGGGGCCCCAAGCAACCTCCTGAGGCCTTGCAACATCTTATTTTAAAGCTACAATACTTCCTGACTTCAATACTTGCAATGGGAGAGGAGCTGGGATGATGGTTCTTTTGGTGGGAAGATTGATTTGTGCATGGGCTAAGGAAGGTGTAAGTTTTAATTATAGGTTACTTGAAAGATAGGTACTTCCACAAAAATACCCGGCTCTGTGTGCCTATTGAATTCCAAAAACGCCATGAAACTGGGGAGGGGAGGGGCATCAAGATTTTGGCTGGGGGATAGAAACTAGAATATTCTATGTCTTGAGATCTCAGGACATGGAATATTGACTTAGGCTTGGGGTTTGAATTAAAATATTCCATGTCTTGGGACCACAGGCAGTCTAGGATCCATTTTTACCCAGGCCCCAGGTAACATATGGTCGATTTTGTTCTAGGCCTTGGTTGCCCATGGTCATTTTGTCATGGTGGCCTAGGCCTTAAGCCACCATGTATCAGACCTTGCGTCACCTTGTCTCAGCCCTCAAGTAGCCTAAGGTCAAATTGCCCAAAACTGATTTTTAAAATGTTTTTCATGAATGCATAAGATTCATTCCTTCCATGCCCAAACATTCATCCTTCTTTCGTTTTTCCTTTGGGGTTGAGGGTTTGTGGGAATTTTTTTTGGGGGGGTTTCACTACATACTAACTTACCTAGTGTACATATTTACCTACCTATGTTGGTTGCCTACCCACCTACATATTTGCTTATCTAAGTTACTTCTTAATTTATTAAGGTTATCAATTTACCCACCCAGATAGGTGATACTCAAACATCTTTCTCCTTATTGACCTTATTTACTTATTTCTATTATAGGTCGGTAAAAAGATAATGGTAGGTAGATACACTAAGATAGGTGAATAGGTATGTAAGTAGGCCACTTATCTGGGTGGGTAGGTTTCTAGGTTGTTAACCTAAAAAGGTGGGGAAGTAGCTTATGGGTAGGTAGCCCATGTAAGTAGGTAAATAGGCACCTTGGAGTACATTACTAGGTAATCAAAACCTCCCAACCCACTTCCCGTGCAAACCCCATTTCCCACCACAGTTCATATCAATGCATTTTTCCCACCAAAAACTTGACAATATCAAGGCAATGCCAAATTCTCACAAACATTACTAGAAATCATGTGGTTAGATTACTACACCCAACCACCCAATTTGATTGTGCGTGGTCTATCATAATGGCAAACCATTAATTGTTAACATGAGTGGGTATAATCCACTATAAGCCCACTGTGGTGGTTTTGTAGTGGTGACAACAATGGTTCCTTCATTTTGTTTTTTTTTCCAAATTTGGCTGCCTGATTTTGTCTTTAGGCATGGTTAAACCATTCCCTTCCCACCTAACCTCACTGAAACGGTTTGCACTAGTGACAAGATCTATGTATATTTTAATTTGTTGGGGCATGCAACACTAGTTAAGACCATTGTTTAATTAATGTGGGGCATTATCATGGGTTTTGACCATGGACAAAATTAATACACATTTAATTTGAATTTTTTTATGTTTATTGCATGGTCATGTGTGGCACAATGAAACATGATATTCCATGCAAAATTTAAGCAAATGTATATCAAAATAATAGTCATTTTCTTCTTCCTTAAACTGATCATATTGGTCTTCAAGCTTACCCAACCTTGCTTCCATTCTTTCAACATCCATGGCAAGGACATCCTCCCCTTGAAGTGGTCTTGATGCAACTTATGCCACATTTATTGATGTATGCAATTGTTCAATGGTTTCCATGTGATTCTCTCCAAGTGTGCCCACTAGCATTGGATCAACTACTTCACCCACAATCCACTTGGATTGTGGGTTTTTTTGGAGGACAACCTTCCAATCAGAACCATTCACAATATCTAGCACCAAAAATACATGCATCATCACATTGTAATACATACATTGTAATACATTTTGACAAAAATGTTGTACAATGTAAGGTGCATTTGTAATATTGGTGCATTGCAACTATGGAAAAAATAGTTAGGGCTATCAATGTCTCTGTGTCACCAAAAAAAACATGATTTAAACACTAGAGTGGTCATGGTCTCTATGGACACACTAGAAAGAACATGACCTAATCACTAGAGCGGTCAAGGTCTCTATAGACAAACCAGAAAGAGTTCATGACCTAAACACAAGAGCAGGAAGTGAAGGGGAACACAACCTATCGTTCAAAAACAACATATGAAAAATAAATGAAAACCTTGAGACTTGAGTACAAACCTTTTTTTTATGAGCTTATTCCTTCGTGACCCAAGATGAACATGTGGCACGTTTGATGTCATTAGGTCTTATGTCCACTTATAAAAAATGTCCGAATATTTTACTATCAAAGCAGGGCAACAGTCCCCCTTATGTTTATTTACAATATCAACTATTGTAAAACAAAAATATCTTTTATTTTCATGTTAAAATGGACTTTACAAGTTAGGTGTATTTTGGGTCCTTCTAAAGTCCACACCTTATTTTGAAATGATGTGGACAAATCCATTTATGGTTCATCACTATGTAAATGATGTTGGCCCATAGGTTTAAGCCTTGTTCATTGAGGAATTTAGATGTGGTGAATCCATATGCATAATTTTTATGTATTGTTTCATTGGCAGTGTTTGAATAAAAAGTCCCCCAAATGATGTATTTAATAATTTTGACACATTTTTTTGTTTTCCCCATAAATAAACATATCTATACACACTACATAGATATGAGTATGCGTCCCTTTTTAAAAAATATTTGTTCAAGTTTATTAGCTAGGTTTTTAATCTTGAAAGGGTGCAAAAAAAACCTACCTTATTACAGTTTTTTATGCACACTCTAGTTTGCAAATACCCCATGTTAGTGGTCTAAAACATGCTTTGACATTGCGGCAAAACACTACGAAGCTTAAATTTAAGCGCACTTGAGATGTCACAACCCATAACCAAGAGCCCAAACTTCATGTTGCCCCACCAAAATTGTTGCCTTGCAATATTCAAGTATAATTAACTGACCTACACTTTGTCATTTTTAGAAAAATGTTCATGCTTGTGGTTTTAATTTGTGGTTGTGGTGGTATGGAACCAATTCTGGTGGGAGAACAAAATGACCTCCGAATTGGAACTACAATATGGATATTGCACCCTGGGCACAACAATGAGGTGCTGCCTGACAGCATAGCCAGGCCCCATAACGGATCACGGGGTTCTGCAGTAGCACATTTGGTAAGTCTATGTTGCACTGGCCAACAAATGGTCATGGTGACTAAAGTCATCCGAGAGGACATAATGGTACTTTTTGACGATAAGGTCGAAATGCCCGTTAAAATAACCACATTAGATGTGTCCCACCAACAACAAATAAGACTTATATTTTGTGTAGCACATTGTTATTGGTGGAAAAACGGTCATGACATTGGAAATGGTGTGAATAAACAATGGTCTTTAGTTTGTAAAGTTTTGTTCAATTCAATTTTCAACTTTATGTCTCATGATTTCATAATTTGTAAATGGATTATAAAATCATAAAGCTTCCAAATCTCCTCTATAAAATCATCTGAAACGATATAAATATAAAAGTAAGAGTAAGAAAAAATTACAAAAGTTTATAACACATGTTCAAAATTGCATTGGTGAAAAAGAGTCTGAAATTATTTTATTTATTAATTAATGAAAACCTTAAAAAAAAGCTTCATGTGCTTTCTTTGAAACTTGTAACTTAATATGCCAATTTGAAATGCCATAGTTCAATTCACAAAATGTAAAAAATTTGCATTAAATGCATGTATTGTTGGTGTAATTAAACACAACTTAGTATAAAAAACACTGGTTACCTCAGATTTAAAGTGTTTTATGGAACCTTTAACTAATCAAAAAATTCTCATTTGTATGCCATTGATGCATAGCAATATTATAAATCTTGCTATGCTAAGGGTTCGTAGTTTGTGTATTTACATTACAAATTGATTGTAATCAAACTTCATATTCAATAGTGGTTACAAAAAAATTAGTTCCTCATATAGTTAGATTCAAAAATAGTTTATTTTTGGTGAATAAGCAAAGAACTTCTATTGCTCTTGTGTTATATATTTCATATTGGGAGAAAATTAGACCTTTTCACAAATTCAATAAACCAAAATTAGACAAATAAAAAAAAGAATGTAGAATTAAAAGGAATAAAAAACACCTTTAATAATGACCAAAACATGAACTTCCTTGAAAACTCTCTTTTGGTAATGGGTGATCTATGGATTTGTAGTTGTATATAATTGTTAGATCTATAGAACTTATACATGGTTATTTGATTTTTGAATGATTATATTGGTTACATTATATTGGTTACCTTTACTAGTCATAATTTTTTGAGTTTTGTTTTTGTATATAAGGATAGACAACCATGTAATTTCTAATGAAGTTTGTAAAAAAATATTTTTTAGTTTTTTTTTCATTTGGAGATACAAAATATGTTTTTGCTTACATAAATTGAAATACTTTGGATAAATTATTACAAATCAAAGAGGAGAAATCAAGTAGAAAAATGATTTTAATTGACGAATTTGAAAAGAACTATAAATATACAAATTCAACATTTCTATCTTCCAAACCAAAAAATTCACAACTAATAATTCATTTCAATGCATTGATCATTGCATTGCAATTAAAGCCTTCATCTTTGACATAATTTTTTTCTTTAAATCATATTTGTTCAACAAATTTGTCAAATTTGAATGAAAACATATTTTATCGCAACCCTAACCTTGGGTTCACCACCAAGGTGCGGGCTTATCAAGGTGCGGGTCAAAAGTGAAGCCCACGAGTCACATTTCATGTTCTTGAAAGTGTATGAGAGTGTGAGAGAATGAACCCTCACACTCCCAAGTTGGAGTTTCGATGGATTCTTAAATTTTTAAAAGGTGATTTCAAGGATCAAAACCTATTGGATTGAAAAGTTCATTATATCATTAGAAAGCTCTTGGAACATAAATGTCTAAAATGGGCTCGCATAATCCATTTGTATACTTAAAACATAAGTCATGGCCAAAAGAAGGGTTGGGAGTCAAATTAATAATTTGACTCTCGACCATTAAAAGTCGGGAATCGCCTTGATTTACTTGTGCGCAGGTGACGTGCCACATATTGTTGGAAAGCTTTCGACAAGGGTTATAACTTTGTTTGAAACTTTATCTCGATCGGAGGTTTTTGGAAAACGTTACGGGCTTCCAAAATCACGAAAGTCCCAATTTCAAGAATTTCGAGAGTCCCAAATTGGGAGTCTTGGGACAAAATGACATTTGAATGTTGGCCTTGTGGCTAAGCATAAAGAATATTATAAAGGGGAAGGTGCTGGCTTCCTTAAGCCACACATCATAACTTGATTTTTAGTGTATTTACAAAATATGCCAATTTTTGATGGATTGTAAATTTGTGTACATGTTTAAGGACACATTCTTTGATAACTAAACAAATTGAAACCATTCATAACCAAAATATATATAAGGTATTGTTGTGTGATATTAGTGGAAATTTGAATTACTTATGTGATATACAAGTTAGTTCATGGTTCAAACTTGTGAAACATGTTCAAAGTTATTTGTAATAGGAAATCAACTGTCAGGCTTGGTATTTGAAAAGTTGTGCGTGTAATCAACACAACATTCATGAACAAGATCAAATGGCCAAAAGGAGTAAACATGCAAAACATGATGTTGGATTTAAAGGATTGGTGTGGTTTGCCATCTATGCAAGGTGCAATAGATGGAATGCATATATTTATTCCCAAACCCAACAGTCCTTTTGCAAAAGATTATTATTTCCATAGAATAGGATGGTATGTTGGGTTCTTAGGTAGTATGAATGATTTTAAAATTTTACATAAATCAGGTGTTTATCTACAAGTTCATTAGCATGGATAGAATTAGTTAAGGATGTTTTAGTTGATATCTTTAGGGAGATAAAGGATTCCTTTTACTTTCATGGATAATGGTTCCACATAAAGAAGGTCATCACCTTTTTGTTCTTAAACAATTAACCCACAAAAGCACAAACATGGCCATTCTATAATTGAAAATTCATTTGGAATATTGAAAAAAACATTTAGAGAGATTTTTGGTAAAATAAAATAGAATTCATTTTTGTATTAAACATTGTCACATGTTGTGATGTGCTTCACAATTTCATTTTCAGATGTAAAAAAACAAGCATTCAAGGATTCATGTATGTTCTAAAACTTGAAACAACACAAGACAATGAAGCAAGGCAAATGGAATTCCAATTATGAATGTTGTAGAAGTACATGTGGAAATTAAAATTCAAAGGTTAAGAATGTTCAAGTGAAAAACATTGACATCATTTGGCAATGTGACGTATCTTGGAGTGCAATGTAATGTAGTTTAGTATATATGTGCATCACTAAAATTGAGGTATCATCAATTGTTATCCTTTCAAAATTTGGATTGCATTTTTGCAAGACATGTCTATTTGTAATTATATTGAATGGGATACATCTTTTTGATCTAATTCATCTTCTTTTGTATCTACTTCATGATGATGATGTGAAAGGCCAAGTGGATTGGGTACCCCAATGGCATTTCTTCCAAATGCTTGGCCCATCACTTGTACCAACCCTAATATTGTTTTCACCATGCTTCTTTGTGTTTTGTTAATCTCCCTATCTCAAACATTTAAGTATTCAAGTTGTTTTTACAATAATGTTTTGTTGACATTCCTCTTTTTTTTTTAAATTTCCAAATTCACCACATTGTGGATTCAATGAATTGATTCCACAAAGGCTTTAAAATCTTTTTTTGTAGTCTCCAATAGTCTGTTGAGTGACAGAATCCTTTCTATGAATTCTTGTATTACCAACTTGGCATCCATGTTTTGATCTTGTAATTGAGCCTTGCATTGAATCGTTAGATGTTGTTGGGGCTTATGGTTTTGAACATATTTTTTTATTCTTTTGGCTTGCATTGTTATTTTGGCCTACGTTTTTGTTAACTATTGGTTCTTGAAATCTTTTACCATGAACTCTAGATGCACTCTAAACATGCAAAAGTAAGAAAATAGTTGGAATTGATCCTTTATTCAATGTAGCATTGTTGAGGACTTTAGGTGTAGTTGGGCTCCTTTGGGAAGGTCTTGACGATTGAAAATATGACAAAAGAGAAATGGGGGTGTCATAGGGGTTGTTTTTTGAAACTAACTACCATCGACAAGATGATTCACATTAAAAATTGGATCTGGTCTATATTCCTTCCCAAGTGAATAATGTTTATGATCATCAATGGCAGTTGCAAAAGTTCAAATTCTTGACTCATAGAAAGGAAGTTAGACACACACATCATCATGATCATTCATTGAATGCCTAAAATGTGATGGTTAGAAGATTGGCCAAATATTCATAAATGCATCAATCATTTCATAGACAAATCCTACTATACATCTTGGGCAGATTTACTGTAGCCTTGTTTTGGGAGACACTTCCCAACAATCCTCATTGTGTTCAGTCCCTGAAAGATAGCCTCAAAAGGTTTTGTAGTCACCATGAACAAAAGACCATTTCTCTTTACACGTTGGTCCATATTATATATGTGCATTGTACCCAAAATCCATAACAATTGTAATTTTTTTTTCCCATTTCAAAACAACACTTTCAGAACAATCTCTTAAATCAATGACGTCCAATGAAGCTAGATGCTCCTCTCACTTTACTTGGATCAAAGCTACAACTTCTTGATGTTCCCAATTTGGTTATCGAGGTTCCTTGATAGCTTTCACAACTTGATCATTCTTGTTCATTTTCTTTTCCCCTTGCCTCCAACATTTGACATTTTTGGTTGACAAATTGTGTCTTCATCACGAATTTCAACAATGTCTATGTAAATGCACAATTTCAACTCAAACCATCAAGATTGTGGAAACAAATTGAATCTATACATGCTTTAAATTGATGAATCAAAATGAGATTATTAAATTGTGAAACATGTTGAAATTGTTTGCTTCCGTTGCCATCACATGCACCACAAAACATATCTATTAAACTTGCATCAAATCACAAGAACAAAAAAGAATTGAAGACTGCTCAAGGATGTACCACAAAATGCAAAACATGATTGAAAAAATGCTCAGAAAAGTAACACAGAATGCAAAAAATGAGCAAATAAAGAGTGCATGCAACCTTAATGTTTTGCAGCATTGTAGTCACAGGCATGGCACCTTCGCCCATTGTCTACTTATCAGACCCTTTTTAAAGAAGTTGGCTAACACTGAACCTTTCATCATAAATCTCTCTTTTCTTTAACTTTTGTGTCACCTAATCTGTTCGCTAACGCTGAGTTACCTTCCTATGACACATAGATCACCATAGGTAAATAACATTTTAAGTGTGGACACCACCACAATTAATTTACCTTTCTTCCCATCAACTTAACACTCACTTACCTTCAAATGTTGCCATACCTTTAGAACTTCCGTGCTCCAACACCGGCCTGTCCACTACCTAGTAAATTTAGGGCAGATCTAAAGGTACGGTACCATGGCGAGGCCCGCTCCACATAGGAACGCGGCATTACGAACCAATTTCGGCTAGGAGCCGTGCGGGTGGTTTCTTCGTTAGACGATTGGTACACGATTTCGCCTAGCAGCTGGGCGGGTGGTTCTTTCGTTAGACTATTGATACTCGATTTCGCCTAGGAGGGAAGGTGGGTGGGTGGGTGGTTCTTTCGTTGGACGATTGATACGCGATTTCGGCTGGGATATGCAGTTGGTTTTAATTTTGTATCGAACGAGAGCTGAGTACTTCATAGTAGTGGAAAAGTTCGATGACGATGCCCAGTTGGGTGCGGCTGCTGATTATGGATGGGATACTTTTAGCTGTTTTCCTCATGTCGCCTTGTGCGGCGGCGCCAGCACCGGAGCCCTCAGCCTCCCCTTTGTGCTGCTGTTGTTCGCGGTCGCTGTTCACGACTTTGTGGGGTTTCGCCTTCGCGTTCGGTGGCTTGACGCTAGATGCATGGCACACGGCGGATGCACATAACCAACGCGCTGCGTCGTTCCGAACGAAGTTGTATTATGTGGTTTTCTTTGGCCCAGTCGCTCCATTTTCGAATTTGCTGGTGTTATACTGCGATGTGTATACATACGTAGTTCTGAACGTGAGCCTGAATAACATGCCTGCTCCGCAAAGAGAACTCACAGACAAGGCGGCGAAAATCATAGCAAACTGTAAGGTTGTGTTAGGAACCAGTGAAGGAATGCTACCAGAAACACATGGAAAACCAGTACCGGCTGATATTACCGATGAAGAACGCGCTTTAGTCCTTGGCAGCAGGTTGCCAGAAAATTCCTACATGGTGCAACTAAATTACAAGGGGAAAGAGGCGCTCTTGCGAAGTGGAGTCCTCCCAGGCTACAGGAGGTTGCAATTGCTCCAAGGGAATAGAAGTTTCGCCGTGGTCCTCTATGGGATGCAAGCGTGGGGGTACATGGCTGCTGCCATAGCCCGGGGTACTACGGGTTTGCTAGTCAGCCCCATAGAAACCATAGGATTCACGTTCAGCACCCTAGTCGTCCTGCACTCTGCGTGTCACTTTGTGGCAGCGCCTTGTCATCGTCCTCTGATTGTTTACCTGCGCCGTGACCAGGAGCAAGACAGAGTATTTCAGATGTGCCAATCTACACAATCTACTCAAGGTCAGTTTTTGCTCGCATTGGTTCTCAGTTTTCTAGTATCTTCTGCTGTGGGGATTTTTATTCTTATGCAACCTTCTAGGATATCTCCCGGAATACCCCCAGTGGTCTGTATAACAGCTGAAGATTCGAGTCGGGGACTTTTATTGATCTCTGCAGGACCACGTCTGTTCACTTGGTCGGCTTACTTTCACCTATTTAGACACCTGTGTATTGGAAGTCGGATCTGCATTCGCATAATAGACTGCATTCATCGAGTAGGAACTTTGAGTGGCATTATTATAGCTCTTGTGGCCACCATAGTGTACTGGGATGAGAACTTTGCTGAGCGTACTGATGGAACTGTGCTCATATGGCCTTTCATAGGCTAATACAGTGCACAGAAGTCATGCGCCTGTAACCCGACCGTAAGAGTTCCATAGTGCCCTGACGAGACATCCATTTAAAGTTTCCTTGAGGATTCTCAATGTAAGCGGTCTAGCCTATGGAACAATGTAGTTTTTATTTGGTCCCACAATATTTTGAGGAATGTTCACCTGCACGTGTGTTTAAACTGTTAAGTGTAACTTCATTTTTTGAGAACTGCATGGAACAGTTCCTACTTTAGCTGTTGCTGATTTGAACTTGCCATAAGGGGGGTGCAGAGCTGTATTTGCACTATGAGCTGCTTGTTTAGTCAAGTGGCTGGCCTAGAATTAAGGGTTGAAGGAAGATGGTATGAGAGTAGCCCCAAGTGAATTTGTCTAAAACTGTACATGGAAGCTAAAAATTTGTGGGAGGTTTCAAGACCAGTAGATGTGTTCTCTGTTCTGGGACACTTATTAATTTTAAAAGTTTAGAGCAGAGGTCACCACTTTCATGTCCTTTATAGTCTTGCTAGTTGTCAGGGACTTATGGTCACAAGTTTCCCCTTATCGTTTCCTTGTGTGCCAAATTTTTTTGCTTTCTTGGCCGTATGCAAGAAATGACACCAGATCTTGGTGAAGTTGATAATACTTACAAAGACAGAACTTGATATCAGACAGTTTGCCACCAAGAAGTGTGAAGAGAGTTGTGACATACAGGGAAGGGTAAATTTTATAAGCGGCTTTTTATCACTATGCATCAAGATATGTGTTGAAAAATAAGTGTCAAAGCCTTATGCAGTACTGACCCACAGGCACATTGAACTTCAGATTCATGTGCAAAAAACCCCACAAAGACGGCATGATTTAGGTACCACCATATGCTGAGGAACTCAAAAACACAGTTTCATCAGCTTGACAACAACAATTCATTTTACTCCATGTTCCTGTGTCTGGTCCTGTGTATGTTTCGTGAACATATAATTCTGTGTATGGTTTGCGTCATGGCCTGAAATGCTGAGTGAACCTGTGATTTTTAAATTCCTATCATATTTTTTCAATAAAAGAGGAGAAAAATGAAGAGACAGAAGAAATCTGAAAAGTAGTGTACAAAAGGGAAGAAAAATAAAACGCCAATCAAGATTAGATCCTTCAAAGCAGGACTTTCCATAGAATGTATTGTTGTCACTTGATTTTTGTCTACACATTGAGTTCCACACATACTCTAAAGGAGACTAGAATGCCCAAAAACGGTACATAAATCTAGGGCAATCTATTAAGAGTGCAATTTTTGCAATACTAATGTAATTCATGAATCACTTCCGGATGGTCCATCATACTAGAATTGAATCCTGATGAGGAACATAGATCAATCATTTAAACCAAATCCAACATGAAGAATAGGATAGAGTTTTGCTCAAAATGATGAAGTCCAACATGACATCAAGTCTGCCAAAAGCACTGAGCACCCATGTGGTTTGTCATGGGTGCTGGAGAGGAGGCCGAGGACCATCAATTGATGAACTCGAATGTAAACTGGACGTGTCCTCCACCAAGTCTGTGGTATGCATTGCATGACAGAAAAAGGCTTGGACACTAACAAGTATGTCTTCCAAGTTCTGCCTCCATGACTACACAAAAGTTGCATTTAGATTCTGCCATGGTTCTAAATGTAAGAAAGAAAACTGTGCTAGGTCACAGCCCCGAACATGAAGGAACAAATTGTTTACCAGTAGAACTGCTGAGAATCATGATCATGAGTCAAACCAAGTCCCGGCCAAAAGAGAACCAGCAACCACCAGTTCAGTTGTGTTTTTTACTCACTTACCTACCTACTCACAACCCAAGCTACGTACTAACAACCCGCTTGGATTGTTGGTAGGTAGGTAGTAAAAACTAAAAACATTTATACCTATGTATAAATTATAAACCATCTCCTTACCTAGTAGTCACCTTTTTCCTACCGATCTACCTACATATATAAGTCCTACTTCTTACAGAGTGGGTAACCAGGGTGAAATCATATATTAACTCAGTTTCAAGGTTCATCCACAACTGCTCACCTCTATGAACAAAATGACATAGAAGTCAAAAGTCCCATGGTTTTTGGGCCCAAGTTGGAAAAAAATTTGCTTGGCCAATAAAGAAAGTGTGCACTGTGGTTCAAAAGAAAGACCAAAGCTAGGCATGATACAAAATACAGGGCAAATGGTTTGGACACATCATTTGTGGGACCTTTCATTGAACTGAATGATTGAGTTGAGATGACTGACCTTGAATGTTGCTTATTATAAACATCAAGTCAATGGCCTAGTGCTCAGGACTTGTGACCATCAAGCATGAGTAAGAGATTCCTTTTTAATTTTAAAGGCACGGTAAGGTATTCACACCAAAGGATATACAGTTGCATCAGAGAAAGTGAAGTTAATATATTTATTCATTCACTGCACAGTCAAAAGATTCTGCTTCAAAGATAAGACTGTAACAAAAGGTGTCCCTGCATGCCAAGTGATTTCACTAGACTTTAAGTAAATTCAGTGATTTTATTAAACAAGAACTAGTTGAAAAATAATGAACTCAATGATCTAGTGAACAAGAACTAATAAATTGCACCCACATTTTATAATAATAAAACTATTAAAAAAATACTTTCATCTTAAGTAGTTGTAAGTGAGAGTAGACATACTGCTAATAGACACCAATTGCATCTTGTCTTCATTTTCTTGGGCATCAAAGTAATCTCCACCAATAGTTATTCATATTTCCTAAATATTAGAATTGCAAACTCACTTTTGGTTCTTGGATGTCTGAAACATTGTGGAAATAACTCTCAGTAAACAAGGCACATCTATTACATTCTCCCCCCCCCCCCCCCCCCCCCCCCACCAAAACCCCCCAAAGCACCCATAATAAACAAAAAACACACAAATTAAAAAAACAAAATAA